>WNFD01000659.1_pt1 | contig 76553 bp, 76 predicted proteins | sample 5400491 | NCBI WGS metagenome assembly WNFD01 (sample SAMN13153343, study PRJNA577476) | soil metagenome | isolation source: 120 cm saprolite under Douglas fir tree site 2 hole 2 replicate 2 | place: USA:California | collected 2015-04-18 | reverse complement strand
CTGGCGCGCCTCGGGCCCACCAGCGCCAACTGCAGCCCGATGCGCCTGCTCTTCGTGAAGTCGCGCGAGGCCAAGGAGCGGCTGCGGCCCAGTCTCAGTCCGGGCAACGTGGACAAGACCATGCAGGCCCCGGTCACCGCCATCGTCGGCCACGCGCTCGACTTCTACGAGGAGCTGCCGCGTCTGTTCCCGGCCGCCGACATGCGCGCGAACTACGTGGGCAAGCCCGAGCTGATCGCGGCCACCGCCTTCCCCAACGGCAGCCTGCAGGGCGCCTATCTCATGCTGGCCGCGCGGGCGCTCGGGCTCGACTGTGGAGGCATGTCCGGGTTCGACAATTCGAAAGTAGACGGCGAGTTTTTCCCGGACGGCCGCGTGAAGTCCAACTTCCTGTGCAATCTGGGCTACGGCGACGCGAGCAAGCTCACCCCGCGCGGACCGCGCCTGTCGTTCGACGAGGTTTGCCGCATCATCTAGAACGTCTGCGGCCCGGCGCTCCGCCGGGCGGAGAGGACGATCCGATCATGGCATCCAAGCTCCTGGGAGCCCACGTCAAGCGCAAGGAAGACCCGCGCCTGATCACGGGCGTGTCGCAGTACGTGGCCGACATCGCGATGCCCGGCATGCAGCACGTGGCCTTCGTGCGGAGCCCACACGCGCACGCCCGGGTCCGCGGGATCAAGAGCGCCGCCGCCGCGAAACTGCCGGGAGTGGTGGCGGTGGTGACCGGCCAGGATCTCAAGGCGCATTTCGCGCCGATCCCCGTCGCGACCGCGTCGGCCGAGGGCGGCAGCGCCGGCGAGATCAAGGTCGGCCGCCAGCACTACCCGCTCTCGCTGGATCGCGTGCGCTACGTGGGCGAGCCGGTGGCCGCGGTCATCGGCACCTCCCCGGAGGCGGCGATGGACGCGGCCGCCCTCGTCGAGGTGGACTGGGAGCCGCTGCCCGCGGTGGCCGACCCCTTCGCCGCGATGGCGGACGGGGCGCCCCAGCTCTTTGACGACGCCCCCAAGAACATCGAGCACACCAACACCATCAAGGCCGGGGATCCCGACGCCGCCTTCGCGAAGGCGCACCGCGTGGTCAAGCAGCGCATGAACAGCCAGCGGCTCTCCGGGATCCCGATGGAGACGCGGGCGGTGCTCGCCGCGCCGGACTTCGCGAGCGGCGGGCTCACGGTGTGGGCCACGCACCAGGCGCCCCACGTGCTCCGCGGCGGGCTGGCCGACGCGCTCCGGATGCCCCAGAACCAGATCCGGGTGATCTGCCCGGAGGTGGGCGGCGGCTTCGGCGTGAAGTTCGGGACGTATCCGGAAGACGTGACGGTCGCCGCGCTCGCGCGGCTGCGCAAAGTCCCGCTGCGGTGGATCGAGAGTCGGGTCGAGCACATGACCGGCACCACCCACGGCCGCGCCCAGATGAGCGATCTCGAGGCGGCGGTGGATGCCGACGGCCGCATCGACGGCCTCCGCATGCACGTGGTGGCCGACATCGGTGCCTACCCGATCTTCACGTTCATTCCCGACCTCACCCTGATGATGGGGGTGGGCGTGTACCACGTGAAGAACGTGGAGCTCAAGAGCACGTGCGTGTTCACCAACACCACCTCGGTGGCCGCGTATCGCGGCGCGGGCCGGCCGGAGGCCGCCTACTATCTCGAGCGGCTGGTGGACTGCATCGCGCTCGAGCTGGGCAAGCCGCCGGAGGACGTGCGCCGGGTCAACTTTATTCCACCGAATGCCTTCCCCTACGCCGCGCCCACCGGGCAGAATTACGACAGTGGCGAGTACGCGCGCGCCCTCACCAAAAGCCTCGAGGTGTCGAAGTACACTGCGCTCCGCGCCGAGCAGCGGCAGCGGATCGCGGCAAACGATCGGAAGCTGCTCGGCATCGGCATGGCCTGCTACGTCGAGATGTGCGGCTTCGGGCCGTACGAGAGCGCCATGATCCGGGTGGAGCCGAGCGGGACGGTGACCGCCTACACCGGCGCCTCCGCGCACGGGCAGGGGCACGAGACCACGTTCGCCCAGCTCATCGCCGATTATCTGGGGGTGGACTTCGACCAGGTGGTGGTGCGCCACGGCGACACCACCGGGGCGCCGATGGGCTTCGGCACCGGCGGCAGCCGCAGCCTGGTCGTCGGCGGCTCGGCCATGGTGAAAGCGGCCGAGAAGGTCCAGGAGCGCGCCCGCCGCATCGCGGCCTCGGCCCTGGAGGCCGCGTTCGAGGACGTCGTGGTCACCGACGGGCTCTATCACGTCAAGGGCACGCCGGCCAAGAGCCTGACCCTGGCCAAGATCGCGGAGAAGGCCTACGGCGAGGGCCTGCCCGCCGGGATGGAGCCGGGCCTCGAGGCCACCGAGTACTTCCGCCCGCCGCAGCTCGTCTATCCCTTCGGCGCGCACGTGGCGGTGGTGGAGGTCGACCGCGACACCGGCCGGGTCACGCTGCGCGAGTACACCTCGGTGGACGACTGCGGCGTGCGCATCAGCCCGCTCCTGGTGGACGGGCAGGTGCACGGGGGCATCGCCCAGGGCGTGGCCCAGTCACTGCTGGAGGAAGTGGTCTACAGCGCGGACGGCCAGCTCGTCACCGGCACGCTGATGGACTACGCGGTCCCGCGCGCGGAGGACCTCCCATTCTTCACGACGGACCAGACCGTCACCCCGTCGCCGTTCAACCCGCTGGGGGCGAAGGGCATCGGCGAGGCCGCGACCATCGGCTCGACGCCCGCGGTGGTCAACGCGGTGGTGGACGCGTTGAAGCCGTTCGGCGTGCGCCACCTCGACATGCCCCTCCGCCCCGAGCGGGTGTGGCGGGCGATGCAGAAGGCCAGCTAGGGTTTTCGCGCGACCAGGACCTTCGTGATCGTCGGGATGACGTCTCGAACCGAGATGTCAGTGAAGCCCCGTTCGCGGACGACTTGCGAGAGCCCGCTGGGGGTGAGGGCGGGAGCGTCAGGGTCCATGAGCACCGCCGCGAGCAGCCACAGCGCGGCCGAGGCGGGACCGGTGCGGTCATCCTCGACCATGAAGTCGTGCAGGATGAGCACGCCGCCGGGCTTGAGCGCACCCAGGGCGCGGGTGATCAGGCTCCGGCCATCCTGCTCGGCGACCGCGCTCAGCAAGTACGATATCAGGACCGCGTCCTGCCGGTCCGGCCACGCGCTCGTCAAGGCGTTCCCCGGTAGAAAGGTCACGCGATCGGCGAGGCCCGCCTCCTCCGCGACCCGCTCCGCCATGGGGCGGATGCTCGGGAAGTCGATGATCGTCGCGGTGATCGTCCGATAGCGGCGGCACAGCGATAGCGTGAACGCGCCGGTTCCTCCGCCGACGTCCAGGAGCCGTTCACGCCCGGTCAGATCCACCAGCTTGGTCAGCACGTGGGCCGGGCCGAGCGACCCCGAGTGCTGCGCCCGACTGAAGCTATCGGCCTCGGCCCCGTCGTCCATCAGCTTGTAAAAATCGACGCGATCCCCGCGAAGGGCACGGTCGAGATGCAGGAACGCCGGGTAGATCTGCCGGTCGATCTGGAAGCGGTAGTAGTCACCGAAGTACATCGGAGCCGTGCGAACCAGGTACGCCTGACTCGCGGGCGCGTTCCGGTAGCGCCCGTCGCCGTGCTCGAGCAGGCCGAGGCTGACGCAGGCGGTCAGCAGGGTGCGCAGACGGTTCGGGGCGACCTCGGTCTCGGAGGCGAGCTCGTCGAGCGGCTTCGATCCGCTCGCCAGACGGCTGAACACGTCGAGATTCAGGGCCCCGAACAGCGCCTTCGCGGCCATGAAGCCGTAGGCGATGCGGGAGATGTCACGCACATCCGTGAGCGGTTCCATGGGCATGCCGTGCACGGTGCGGGAGTATAGCACCGCGGCGGCTCAGCGGGGCGGTCCGGACGGCTGCAGCATGAGCGTCGGGACGCCGCAGGTCCCGTCGCGCACCGTGAACACATGCGTGCCCGGCTTGCGGCCGGGGCGGGTTTCCGAGACGTCGAGGCCGGCGCCGCGCAGGCGGATGATCGCCGCCGACGGCTCATCCGTCCGCCAGGAGAGGCCCCAGAGGCGGTCCGGTCCGGCGGATACCCCGGCCCGGAGATCGTGGGCCACCTCCACGATCAGGTCCCCGCAACGGAAGAACATGAGCCGCGCGCCCCACGCGGGATTCGAGCGGTCGAGCCGCATGTCGAGTCCCAGGCGCGCGCCGTAGAGCGCGGCGGCCCGCTCGGGATCGAGGGTGCGGATCACGATGTGATCGAGCCCGGTCACCCCGCCGGGCGCCGCGGGCGGCGGGGCGGGGAGCGGCGCCTCGCGCTGGATCAGGAAGACGCGCACGCCGTGGGTCGCCGCCGTCGCGGCGCGGGTGCGCCGCCAGCGACGGCGCGCGCCGGTGGCGCGGTCCACGCTCTCCGCCGTGACGACCGGCTCGGGATCGAGGCCGAGCCGGGTCAGCCGGCGGTGCGCGCGCTCGACGTCGTCCACCGCGAAGGCCAGGCTCGCGAGCCCTTCCCCCTGGGCGTCGAGGATTGCGCGCAGGCGCGCCGCGGCGGGGCCGTCGCCCGCGGGCGCGATCAGCTCCGCCGCGACATTGGCGAGCTGGAAGACCGCGGTCTCGGCCCCGCCGCCCGCCGCCTCCGCCCGCCAGCACGGGGGGCGGCCGAGCAGGCGCTGGTAGGCGGCGATCCCCGCGTCGAGATCGCGCACCGCGATGACCACGTGATCGAGCGCGTGAATCATGCGACGACCCGGTCGCGCGAAGCCTCGGTGGCAGGCACGGTGCGGGAAGTGTAGCATCGTGCCGATGAGCCACGCGATTTCCGCCGCCGATCCGTATCCGCGCCAGCGTGTGCCGGTGCTCGACGCCGAGATGGCCTACGTGGATGCGGGCACGGGCGATCCGGTGGTGTTCCTCCACGGCAATCCCACGTCCTCCTACCTCTGGCGCAACGTGATCCCGCACGTCGAGCCGGTGGGCCGCTGCCTCGCCCCCGATCTGGTCGGCATGGGCGACTCGGGCCGGGCGCCCGCGGGCTCCTATCGCTTCGTGGACCACGCGCGCTATCTCGACGCCTGGTTCGAGGCCCTCGCGCTGCGGCGCGTGACGCTCGTCGTGCACGACTGGGGCTCGGCCCTGGGCTTCCACTGGGCGCGGCGCCATCCGGAGCGGGTGCGCGGCGTGGCCTACATGGAGGCCCTCGTCCGGCCGGTGACCTGGGATGAGTGGCCGGACGCGGCACGGAAGATCTTCCAGGCGCTGCGGTCCCCCGCCGGCGAGGAGATGGTCCTCCAGAAGAACGTGTTCGTGGAGCGGATCCTGCCCGCGAGCGTGCTACGCGGCCTGACCGAAGCCGAGATGACGGTCTACCGTCGCCCCTTCCTCGAACCCGGCGAGTCGCGGCGCCCGACTTTGACCTGGCCCCGACAGATCCCGGTCAACGGCGAGCCCGCGGACGTCGTGGCCATTGCCGACGCCTATGCTCAGTGGCTCGCCGAGAGCGATCTTCCCAAGCTCTTCATCAACGCCGATCCAGGCATCATCCTCACCGGCCCCCAGCGCGAGTTCTGCCGGGGCTGGCCCAACCAGCAAGAGATCACGGTCCGCGGCAGCCACTTCATCCAGGAGGACTCGCCGCGCGAGATCGGCGAGGCGGTCGCCGCGTTCGTGCGGGGGTTGCCGCGCTGACCTCGCGCCCCCTCACCCTGCCCTCTCCCCCTCCGGGGGCGAGGGTTCCTCTCTCCCTCTCCCCTCAGGGGAGAGGGTCGGGGTGAGGGGTGGTCTACCGCAGGAACTCGCGGATGACCTTGAGGAACTCGTCGAGGCGGTCGTGGTGCAGCCAGTGGCCGGCGCGGTCGAAGCCGATCACGGAGGCGTGGCGGAACGGCTCGAGGCGCCCGTCCTCGGCCGGATTGCCGGACCAGCTCTCCTTGCCGTAGAGCAAGAGTGTCGGGCTGGTGATGCGAGAGTAGAGGAGCGCGATATCTCGCGCGCGCATGTCGTAGGGCGGGAACACCCGCACGTAGTTGTCGAACTTCCAGCTATACGTCCCGTCCTCGTTCTGGTTCACCCCGTGGACCGTGAGGTGCCGCGCCTGCTCGGCGGAGAGGTGCGGGTTCTCCTCCTGCATGCGCCGGAAGGCGTCCTCGATCGAGGCGTAGCGGCGCGGAAGGCGGCCCGCCAGGTTGCGCTGCTCGCGGATCCACTCGCCCATCCGCTCCGCGATGGTCTTGGCCGAGCGCTCGGCGCGCTTTTGCGGCGACGGTCCCACGCCCTCGATGGACACCAGCTTGGCCACCGTCTCCGGGTAGATGCCGGCGTAGCGCAGCGCGACGTTGCCGCCGAGCGAATGGGCCACGATGGTGACCGGGGCCAGCCGCTGGCCGTGGATGAGCTGGGCCAGGTCGTAGATGTAGCCGGCCATCGCGTAGCTGCCGTCGGTGGACCACTGGCTGTCGCCGTGGCCGCGCAGGTCCGGCGCGATGATGTGCCAGTCGTTCCGGAGCGCCGCGGCCGTCCAATCCCAGTTGCGGCAGTGATCGCGGCCGCCGTGGATCAGCAGGAGCGGGGGCTTGTCGGGGTTGCCCCAGTCTACATAATGCAGGCGGAGGCGCTGGGAGAAGAACGTGTGCGACGCGGGGCCCGGCATGGAGTCGGTCATGGCGTCGGTTACCGGGCCGGTCCCGCCAGGAGGTAGTCCACCGCGCGACGGTGGCTCTCGAGGAGTCCGTCGAGCCGCGCGGGCTCGCCGCGGCCCCAGCCGCACTCGGTGGCCACCCCGAAGCCGCCGCCCACCGCGGTGCGCGCGGTGTCCATGCGCCGCCGGTCGCCTTCGGCATCCCCGTGGTGGATGAGCCCCAGATAGAGGCGGGTGCGCTCGGGCAGGCGCAGCCCGCGGAGCGGGGCGAAGTACGCGGCATCGGTGCGCTCGCGGGGCACCGGCAGGTGGATGAAGTCGAGCGGCCGCCGGACCGCGGCGACGATGGCGCGGGTGAGCTCGGCGAGCACGCCCGCGTCGGTCGGCATCACGAGGTGCTGGTCGGCCGGGCTGCCGTAGCAGAGGTGATAGCCGAGCTCGACGTCGGCAGGCACTGCGGAGCCCAGGCGCTCGAGCAGGGCGAAGATCCGCGTCTTGTAGTCGGCGGGACGGGACGGAAAGTAGTTCTCGAACACCAATACCTCCTGGCAGATGTCCCACTGGATGCTGAGGTCGCGGTGGGGGATGGCCGCCGTGATGTCCTGGAGAGCCCGGAGCAGCGAGCGCTCGTAGACCCGCAGGTAGTCGTCGTGCGCGCGCGGGCTCACGTACATGCAGGCGCTCGACATGGCGGTGGGCAGGCAGATCTGGAAGCGCAGCCCCGGCGGCACTACGTTCTCCCCGCGGAGCCGCGTGAAGACACCCCAGGACGCGCGCGCGGCCTCCGCGTAGCCGGTCGGGAACTCGACGGAGTCGGGATCGACGCCCGGCCGGAAGCGCAGGAGATCGGTGCGGCGCAGCAGGGAGCCGTCCCACTGGCGCAGCTCCAGCAGCCCCGCGTCCGGGTCCACCTCCATGGCGGGATGGCGCTCGAGCATGGTCCGCTGCCAGTAGATCCAGCGCCGGCGCTCCCCGGTCTCGCCGTCCGGCATGCGGGAGAGCACGGGGCCGAGCGCGGCGGAGAGCCGGCGGAAGACCTCCTCGGTGCTGGCGAGCGGGACGCTGCCGATGAGATGCGCGAGCCCCGATGCCGCGCTCATCTGACCAGGGCCCCGCGGTCGAGCGTGGCCACGCGGTCGGCCACCGCCTCCGCGACGGCCGGCTCACGCTCGGTGAGCACGACCGTCGCGCCGGAAGCGCGGAGTGAGGCGATCAGCGCGGCCATGCCCGGGCGATCCTCGATGGGCAGCCGGCCGAGCGGGCCGTCGAGGAGGAGCACTCGCGGTGCTAGGGCCAGGGCCTGGGCCAGCTCGAGCCGCGCGAGCCCCGCCGCCGAGAGGTCGTTGCGGCGCCGGCGCGCGTCGGCGGCGAGGCCGACCCGCTCGAGCAGCGCGGCGTCTCGCGCGCGGCCTTCCACGCCGGGCCAGCGGGCCAGGGCCGCGCTGAGCGGGCCCCACCGCGGCCAGCGGCGCGCCAGGGTGATCGCCTCCGTGACGGCCAGGGACCAGGGCGGCATGGAGATCTCGCCGACCCGGACCAGCCCCTGCCGGGCCAGCTCGCGCGGATCCGTTCCCGTGATCTCCCGGCCGTCGTAGATGAGCCGGCCGGACTCGAACGGCAGCGAGCCGGCGAGACAGCGCAGGCCGAGGGTCTTGCCGGCCCCGGCGGGACCGCAGAGCGCGAAGATCTCGCCCTCCTCGACGGTGAACGAGAGCGCGTCCAGCGCGGCGACGCCGCCCACGCGGCAGGTGAGCCCGACCACCTCGAGGATCCTCACGCGAGCTTCCAATCAAACGTCAGCGCGCGCACGCGCTCCATGAGGCCGGCCTGGTCCTGCGTGGCCAGGCGCTGGCCGCGCACCACCGGGCGGCCGTGTACCCACACGTCGGTCACCGCCTGGTGGGACATCGCGTACACCACGTTCTTCAGCAGGTGCGACCGCGGATGCAGCGACGGGTGCTCCAGATCCACCGCCACCAGATCGGCCAGCATGCCGGGGACGATGTCGCCCGCGGGCAGGCCCAGCAGCCGGCCGCCGTCCACCGTGCCCATCGCGAACGCCTGCTCGGCGGGGAGCCGGGTGCCGTCCAGGTGCCGCACCTTCTGGAGCAGCGCGGCCATGCGCATCTCCTCGAAGACGCTGAGGCGATTGTTGGTGCAGCCGCCGTCGGTGCCGAGCCCGATCAGGATCCCGAGCGCCTTCATCTCGGTGATGCGGGTGATGCCGTCGCCCAGAATCATGTTGGACGAGGGGCAATAAGCGAGCCCGGCCCCGCGGTCGGCCATCAGGCGCAGCTCCTCGTCGTCGAGCCACACGCAGTGCACCCCGATCATGCGCGGCCCCAGCACCCCCAGCTTGTCGAGCAGCCGGATGGGCGTGGCCCCGTGCTCGGCGAGCGTGCGCTGCCCCTCGTACTGGCCCTCGGCGGCGTGGATGTGGAACTTCGTATTGGCCTCTTCCGCGACCTCCCAGCCCGCGCGGATCATCGCGGGGGACGCCCCGTGGGGACTGTGCGGGGCCGGCTGCACCGTCACCAATGCGTCCCCGGTGTGCGCGCGGATCAGCTCGGCCACCCGCCGCGCCGCGTCCGCGGGCGTCTCGCGATAACGGGCGGGGGCGCCGTCCCAGTCGTACATGGTGCGGGCCAGCACGAGGCGGATGCCCACGTCGCGCGCGGCCCGGATGACCGCCTCCGCGTTCTCGTTGCCGTTATCTTGAAGGTAGAAGAAGTCCACGCAGGTGGTGGCGCCATGCAGCAGCATCTCCGCGAAGGCGAACGCGGCGCCCAGATAGATGCCCTCGCGGTCCAGGCGCGTGGAGTAGGGGTAGAGCACGCGATCGCGCCAGGCCATGAAGTCGAGATCGTCGCCCAGGCCGCGCAGCAGGGACTGGAAGGTGTGGCAGTGGGCATTCACGGTGCCGGGCAGGAGGGCCTTGCCGGGCAGGCGCATGACGTCGGCCGCGGAGGCGTCGGCGGGGGAAGCCGGTTCGACCGCGGTGATGCGGCCGTCGGCGATGGTGACCACGCGGTCGCTGACCGCGCGTCCGCCCGTGAAGACCACATCCGCCTGCAGGCGCATTCCGCCTCCCGTGCTCATGACCGGCGTCATCTTACTGTACTTTCCGCTTGACAGGCTTCAGCCGGTAACCTGGCGGCGCGCCGGATCGGTTATGGGAGCGCCCGCTCTGCGACGCGTATTCGATGCGTGAGGCGCGATCGCGTCGCCGGTGACGCGCGATCATGGCGTGCCGGCCGCTCGCCTGTCCTGGGCCCGCTGGAGAGGGCCGCGAATCGGGGTGTAGGGTGGTCGCAGCGCAAGGAGGACACCATGCCGACCGACTCGCCCACCCGGCTCGCCTCTCCGCTTCGCGTCCAGGAGCTGGACCGCCTCGGCGACGCGATCGCCGAGCTGGCCGCGCACCTGGACGCCGCCACCGCGCGCCTGCTCGACCTGATTCGCGAGTTCGACGCCCGCGGCGGCTGGAACAGCGGCTTCCGCTGCTGCGCCCACTGGTTGAGCTGGCGGGTGGGTCTCGACCTGGGGGCGGCCCGCGAGCGAGTCCGCGTCGCCCGCGCCCTCGGCACGCTGCCGCGCCTGAGCGAGGCCTTCGCGCGGGGCGAGCTGTCCTACGCCAAGGTGCGCGCCCTGACCCGCGTGGCCACGCCCGAGACGGAGGCGCGCCTGCTCGCGGTGGGGCGCGCCGGTACCGCGGCCCACGTCGAGCGCATCGTGCGGGGCTGGCGCCGCGTGGACCGAAACGCCGAAGCGCGTGAGGCCAGGCGTCAGCACGCGCGCCGCTCGCTCCAGGTGTACTAGGACGAGGACGGCACGGTCGTCGTCCGCGGGCGCCTGGCGCCGGAGGTGGGGACGCTGCTCCTGCGTGCGCTCGACGCGGCTCGCGAGGTCCTCTACCAGCGAAATCGCGCCGCCGGGCGGCCGGTCCCGCCGGCGGCCGATCCAGCAGCGGAGCCGCCGACCCGGGCGCAGCAGCAGGCCGACGCGCTGGCCTTGCTGGCCGAGACCGCGCTACACCACGAGCTCGATCCCGGCGCTCCCGGCGAGCGGTACCAGGTGGTGGTCCACGTGGACGCCGCGGTTCTTGCGGACCCGGAGCAACCCGGCCAATCCGTGCTGGAAGAGGGCAGCCACGTTTCCGCGGAAACGTCCCGGCGCCTGGCCTGTGACGCGAGCCGGGTGGTGATGCGGCACGACGCCGAAGGGCGGTTGGTGGAGATCGGGGCCCGGACCCGGACGATTCCGCCAGCCCTGCGGCGGGCGTTGCTGCATCGCGACCGGAGCTGTCGCTTCCCGGGCTGCCACGTGCGGGTCGGGCAGGGCCATCACGTGCGCCACTGGGCGCAGGGCGGCCCGACTACCTTGGCAAATCTCGCGTTGCTCTGTCGCCGCCACCATCGCGCGGTCCACGAGGAGGGATATCAGCTCGAGCGATTGGCCGACGACGCGTTGCGGTTCCGGCGGCCGGACGGTCGGCCCCTGCCCGAGGTCCCACCGCCAGCGGCGGTGCCTGCCGATCCGGTTGGGGCCCTGCGGGCGCGGCACGAGACGCAGGGGATCCGGCTCCATGCGCGGACGGCGTGCCCGGGGTGGCTGGGAGAGCGTCTCGACGTGGGCTGGGCCATCGGCGTGCTGCATCCGCTGGCTACGCGACACGAACGCCCACGTAACTCCCTCGACGAACCAGACCCGTCGGCTCGCGGAGGCGCGGCGTGAAACGGTCGTGGCTACCATGCGAATCGTTCAGGTTGGCGAACGGACGCGAAGTCAGGCCAGCGGTGCGGCTAGCCGTCCGATACGCGCCCAGGGGATGGCAGTCTTCGGTAGCTAGTACCGGTTGGCGATCGGCAGCTCGTTGGCCGGGAAGAGGGTGATGATCTGGGCGCCCTTCGGCGTCACGATCACCTCTTCCTCGATACGCGCGGCGGAGGTGCCGTCGGTGGCCGGGCAGTAGGTCTCGACCGCGAAGACCATCCCGACCTCCAGCTCCATCGGGTCGTCGAACGAGTTGAGCCTTGAGATGATGGGCCGCTCGTGCAGGCCGAGCCCGAGCCCGTGGCAGAAGTTGAGGCCGAAGGCCGCCATCTCGCTCTCGAAGGCGATGTCCTGCGCGCGCGGGAAGGCGCGCGCGATGCGATCGGTGCCGACCCCCGGCTTGATGAGGGCGATCGCCTCGTCCATCCACTCGCGGGCGCGCTTGTAGGCGGTGATCTGCGGCGCGGTGGCGCGGCCCACGCTGAACGTGCGGTAGTAGCAGGTGCGATAGCCCACGTACGACTGGATGATGTCGAAGAAGGCCTGATCGCCCGGGCGGATGATCCGGTCGGTGAAGTTGTGCGGATGCGGAGAGCAGCGCTCGCCGGAGATCGCGTTGATGGCCTCGACGCAGTCCGAGCCCATCTCGTAGAGCCGCTTGTTGGCCAGCGCCACGATGTCGTTCTCGCGCACGCCCGGCTTCAGAGCCTCGAAGATGTCCTGGTAGACCCCGTCGCCCATCGCCGCCGCCATGTTGAGCAGGACCAGCTCGTCGACGTTCTTGATCACCCGCGCCTCGAGCATCACCTGCTGGCCGTCCCGCACCTCGATCCCGAGCTTCTGCAGCGCGAAGAGGAAGGGCGGCTCCACCAGGTCGATTCCGAGCGGCATGCCCGCCACGCCCTCGCGGGCGAGGATGTCCTTGATCTCGCGCGCGGCCTGCTCGAAGAGGCCGGCCTTCGGGGATACCGCGCCGCGCATGCCCACCATGCCGGCCAGGCACTGATTCGGGGGGAGCTGCGGCGTGGAGAGGCGATGATGCCGCGCCGCCGAGCCGAAGTCCCACACCCAGGGCTCGCCGTTGCCGGTGAGGAGACTCCAGCGGGTGAGCTTGTCGCGGGCCCACTCGCCGATCACGGTGCCGGAGATGTAGCGGATATTGTACTGGTCGAACAGGAGCAGGGCGCCCAGGCCCGACCGGGCGAGGGCCCGGCGGGTGCGGCCGAGGCGGTACGCGTGCAGGCGGCGGAAGTCCACCCGCTCCTCGAAATCCACCTGGGTGTGGCCGGGCGCCTGGATCGGCCGGTCCCAGCGGTGCTTCGGATCGACCGCGTCGGGCTTCCCGGCCCGGGCCTTCGTGGCCGGGGCCGCTGCCGGCTTGCGCGCCATCTCCGCCTCCTCGCGTTCGTGGTGAGCGACGCGTCTCTCCTACCACAGACCTGCCGTTCGCGATAGACTCGGCTGCACGATGACGCCGCCGCCCTCGCACGACGCCCCCGCCCAGGACGCCATGCCGACCACCAAGGGCATGAACTACTTTCTGGAAGACCGCAACTTCCAGTTCCTGTGCGAGTCGGTCATGGGCGCGGAGGTCTTCGAGCGGGCCCGGCCGCATCTGACCGACCTCGGCGCGATCGCGGGCGACGAGCTCGACGCCCTGGCCGCCGTCGCCGATCGCAATCCCCCCGTGCTCCGCGCCTGGGACGAGCAGGGGCGCCGCGTGGACGAGGTGGTGCGGCATCCGGCCTATCGCCGCATGGAGGAGATCGCGTTCTGCCGCTTCGGGCTGGCCGCCATGGCCCACCGGCCCGGGGTGCTGGGCTGGCCGGGCCGCGCCCCGCAGGTGGTCAGGTACGCGCTCTCCTATCTCTTCGCGCAGAGCGAGTTCGGGCTGCTCTGCCCGGTCAACATGACGGACTCGTGCGCGCGCATGCTCGGCGCGTTCGGGAGCGAGGAGCTGAAGGCGCGCTACCTGCCGCATCTCACCGCCACCGATCCCGACGTGCTCTGGCAAGGCACGCAGTGGATGACCGAGCGCACCGGCGGCTCCGACGTGGGCGCCTCCACCACGGTGGCCCGGCGCGGCGCGGACGGGCAGTGGCGCCTGTGGGGCGACAAGTGGTTCACCTCGGTGGCCAACGCGGAGCTCGCGCTGACGCTGGCCCGGCCCGACGGGGCGCCCGAGGGCACGCGCGGGCTCGCGATGTTCCTGGTGCCCAAGCATCTCCCCGACGGCACCAAGAACGCGTGGACGATCAATCGCCTGAAAGACAAGCTCGGCTCGCGCTCCATGGCGACCGGCGAGGTCACCTACGCGGGGGCGGTGGCCTACGTGGTGGGCGAGCTCGGCTCGGGCTTCAAGCAGATGATGGAGATGGTCAACGGCTCGCGTCTTTCCAACGCGATGCGCGCGGCCGGGATCATGCGGCGCGCCCTGCTCGAGTCGCTGGTGCACGCGCGGCAGCGTGTCGCCTTTGGCCGGCCGCTGATCGAGCTGCCGCTGCTGCGCAGCAACCTGCTCTCGATGCTGCTCGACGCGGAGGCGGCGGCCTCGGTGATCCTGAACGGCGCCGCGCTGCTCGACCGGCGCGACGCGGGGGCGGCAGACGCCCACACGCTCGCGCGGGTGTGGACGCCGCTCGCCAAATACTGGATCACGCTGCGGGCGCGCGACGTGACCGCGGAGGCCATGAACGTCCGCGGCGGCAACGGCTACGTCGAGGAGTGGGTGAACCCGCGGCTGCTGCGCGACGCCTATCTGGGCGCCATCTGGGAGGGCTCGGCCAACGTGGTCGCCCTCGACGTGCAGCGCGCGATCCAGAAGGACCGCGGGCTCGAGGCGCTGGCCGCCTTCATGGCCGAGCGTCTGGCACGCGTGGCGGAGCCGGCCGCCAAGCCGTGGGTGGACCTGGTGAAGGGCAATCTCGAGACCGTGACCCGCCAGGCGGCGGGCTGGGCCGCGCAGCCCGCGCCCGAGCGGGAGCTGGGCGCGCGCCCGGTAGCGGACACGCTCTATCATCTGCTCGCGGGCTCGCTGCTGCTGGCCGAGGGGCAGCTCCTGCGCGAGCGGGGCGGGGGCTACCGGAAGCTGCTCGCGGCCGGCCTCTATCTCAAGCGCTGGCTCGAGCCCCGCGGCCCCGCGAGCCCGCCGTTCACCGCGCGCCAGATCGAGTGGCTCGAGCCCCTCGCGGAGTGGCGCCCCATCGACGCGGCCGCGCTGGCCGACGTGGACTAGAGGAGCCATGGACGTCACCGAGATCATCTGGCGGCCGGACCCCGAGGCGGCCGCCCGCACGCGCATGGGCCGGTTCATGAAACAGCACGGCCTCGCGACCCTGACCGACCTGCAGCGGCGCTCGATCGCGGATCCCGAGTGGTACTGGGACGCGGTCTCCCGCGACCTGGGCTTCCACTGGTTCACGCCCTACCGGCGCGTCCTCGACGCGTCCAAGGGCATCGCCTGGCCGCGCTGGTTCGAGGGCGGCCGGATCAACCTGGCCGACAACTGCGTGGACCGGCACCTCGCGGCGGGCCGCGGCAACAAGCCCGCGGTCATCGCCGAAGCGGAAGACGGCACGGTCCGCACGCTGACCTACGTGGAGCTGGGCGCCGAGGTGAATCGGCTCGCCAACGCGCTCAAGCGGCTGGGGATCCGCCCGGGCGACACGGTCGGGATCTTCCTGCCCATGTGCGCCGAGGCGGTGATCGCCACGCTCGCGGTGGCGCGCATCGGCGCCGTGTACACCCCGTGCTTCTCGGGCTACGGCGCCCAGGCGGTCGCCTCGCGACTCGACGGCTGCGGGGCGCGCGTGCTCATCACCGCGGATGCCTTCGCCCGCCGCGGCCAGCCGGTGCCACTCAAGCGCACCGCGGACGAGGCGGTGAGCGCCTCCCCCAGCGTGGAGCACGTGATCGTGTACCGCCGGGGCGACGGCCTTGTGCCGTGGAAGGACGGGCGCGACCTCTGGTGGCACGAGCTGGTGGCGAAGGAATCGACCGAGTGTCCGGCGCTGCCGGTCGAGGCCGATCATCCGTGCCTGATCATCTACACGTCGGGCACCACCGGCCCTCCCAAGGGCACCGTTCTCACCCACGGCGGCCTGTCGATCAAGAACGCGCACGACTTCGCCTACCTCTTCGATCTGGGCGAGGACGATCGGCTCTTCTGGGTCACCGATCTCGGCTGGCTCATGGGGCCGATGCTGATCGGCGGCGCCCTGCTCACCGGCGGCACCGCGGTGCTCTTTGAAGGGACGCCCGACTATCCGAAGCCGGATCGGCTCTGGTCCGTGCTGGAGCGCCACCGGGTCACCGTGCTCGGGATCTCGCCCACCGCGGTGCGCGCGCTCATGCCCCACGGTGCCGACTGGGTCACGCGCCACGATCTCTCGTCGCTCAAGCTGATGGCGTCCACCGGCGAGCCGTGGAACCCCGAGCCCTATCGCTGGCTCTTCGAGACGGCCGGGAAGGGGCGGCTGCCCATCATCAACTACACCGGCGGCACCGAGATCTCGGGCGGCATCCTCTCGTGCTTCCCGATCGCGCCCATCAAGCCCTGCTCGTTCGCGGGGCCGATCCCGGGCATGGCCGCCGACGTCTACGACGAGAACGGCCGGCCGGTGCGCGGGCAGGTGGGCGAGCTGGTCGTCACCCGGCCGTGGCCGGGCATGACCGCGGGGTTCTGGAAGGACCCGGCGCGCTACCTCGAGACCTACTGGTCACGCTGGCCCGATGTGTGGGTGCACGGCGACTGGGCCTATATCGACCCCGACGGCTTCTGGTTCATCCAGGGGCGCTCCGACGACACGCTGAAGTTGGCGGGCAAGCGGGTGGGCCCGGCCGAGGTGGAGTCGGTGCTGGTGGGCCATCCGGCGGTGGCCGAGGCGGCCGCCATCGGGGTGCCGCACGAGATCAAGGGCGAGAGCGTGGTGTGCTTCGCGGTGCTGCGGCCGGGGCAGCAGCCCTCGGAGGCGCTTCGCGCCGAGCTGGTGGAGGAGGTCGTGCGCGCGATGGGCCGAGCGATTCGCCCGGAGCGCGTGCTCTTCGCGCGCGAGCTGCCCAAGACCCGCAGCGCCAAGATCATGCGGCGGGTGGTGCGCGCGACCTACCTGGGCAAGGACCCGGGCGATCTCTCCTCGCTCGATAATCCCGGCGGAGTGAAGGCGATCAGCGAGGCGGAATAAAAGGGCTTCTCCTCCTCTTTCTCTCTCCCCTCAGGGGAGAGGGCAGGGTGAGGGGCGGTTATCGCGAGGGGTGGCTCAGACCGCGCGGCGCCGCGAGTAGGTGAAGGCGGCGAAGATCAGCAGGACCAGCGCGAGCTGCGTGACCACGCCTTGCCACGTCGGATACACGCCGAGCGACGGGATCGCGGGCAGGTCGAGCGCGCCGACCGGCACCTTGCCGGCGTGCTGGAGCGCCGCGATGCCCTTGCCGGCGAGCACCACCGCCAGAACGGCCATGAGGGCCGACCCCACGCCGAAGAACCAGCCCACCGGCAGACGCAGGCCCAGCTTCAGCATCAGCCAGGCGAGCAGTACGAGCCCCACCACCGCGGCGACGAAGCCCGCGCCCACCGCCACGCGGCCCTCGGGGCCCGCCTCGATCCAGAGCGCCTGGTAGAACAGCACCGTCTCGAACGCCTCGCGGTAGACGGCCACGAACGAGACGGCGGCGAGGGCCCAGAGCGTCCGGCCCGAGAGGGCCGACTCCACGCGCGTCTCGAGGTATGCCTTCCAGCGCGCGGCGTGGGCGTGACGATGCATCCAGAAGCCCACGTAGAGCAGCATCGCCGCCGCCACGAGCGCGGTGACGCCCTCGGTGACCTCGCGGCTGGCCCCGCTGACCGTCACCACGTAGGAGGCGGCCAGCCAGGTCAGCCCGCCGAGCCCGAGCGCCGCGATCCAGCCCGCGTGCACGTAGCGGAGCGCCTCGCGGCGGCCGGACTTGATCAGCATGGCGATGAGGGCGGCCAGCACCAGGATGGCCTCGAGGCCCTCGCGGAGCAGGATGACGAGAGCGCTCGTGAACGTGGTGGCGGGGGAGAGACGGGCCGCGTCGAGGCGCTGGCGGGCGGTCTCGAGCAGCGACAGGATCGCGCGCGCCTCCGTCTCCACCGTCTCCTTCGGCGCCCGTGACTGGATCAGGGTCCGGTAGCGCAGCATCGCACCTTCGACGCGAGTCCGGAGCCCGCGGTCCACCCCGTCGAGCGGCGCCTCCACCAGCTCGAAGCCATCGAGGTAGCTCGTGACCGCGAGCTGATGCGCCTGCGCCGCGTCTCCGCGCTGGTAGGCGTCGAGGCTCTCCGCGAGCACGCGCGCGCTGAAGTCGATGGGCGACTCGCGGCCCGTGGCGAGCGCGGCGGGCTCGCTCCGGAGATAGGCCAGCACCGCGGCGCCGTCGCTCCCCGCGCGGGCGGCCACGTCCCGCGGGGTCGCCATGACCAGCGCGCGCAGATCCCGCAGCTCGGTCTTGCCGACGCCGCTCTTCCACAGGGCCGCGCCGCGGTCCCGGGCCTCCCCGCCGGTGGCGAGCGTGCTCACGTGGAAGGCCAGGGCCCACCGCTGCGAGTCGCTCAGAGGCGCGAAGCCGCTCATCGCCGTGCCCTTGATGCCGAGCGTGATCGTGTTGTAGAGGCCGAAGACGCTGTGCTGTCCCATGCGGGCGGCGTCGGTGAGATCGGCGGGTGGCGGTGTCAGCCCCTTGGCGGCCGGCCCATCGCCCCGCCCGGCGGCGCCATGGCACACCGCGCAGTGGGTCGTGTAGTCGGCGGCGGCGAGGCGGAGATCCGGCACCTGCCGCGGGGCGACCCGGACCTCGTAGATGTCGATGATGCGCCGGCGGAGGTCGCCCGCGATCGCGGCGACTTCCTCGCCCGGGTGCTTGTCCTTGATGGCGCCCACGAGGCCGGCGGCCGTCGCCTCGAGCGCGGCCCGCTCGGGCCGGGCGGGGAGTCCGGCGATCATGGTGCGCACGCCCGTCGCGAACTCGAGCTGCTCCTCGTATTCGCCCTGATCGAGGACCTTGCCGTCCTTGACCGCGCCCGGGTAGTCGACGCCCAGGTAGTCGAGCGCGTGCAGGATCGGCGCGAAGGGGTCGGGTTCGGCGGCGCGCGTGGGCCCTGTCGCGATCGCGATGGCGAGACCGGCCGCGGTGACGATCAGGGCCTCGGCCACCCCGCCGGTGATGGCTTCGGCCGGTTCATGCCGATCATTCGGGTACCTTTCCGTTCACTCTTAGGGTCCTGATACGACGATATTTAGGTATACCTAATCATCCGGAAGCTGTCAACGGAGAATTTTCCCACGCCGGAATTGCCCAATCCGGCCGTTCGGACTTATCATCCCTGACCGAGGGAGGAATCACCATGCGCATGCGACGGACCGTGAATTGGCTTTCGGGTATGGCACTCGCGATGGCCATCGGGGTCGTGCCCGCCCCGCGGGCCCTGGCCGACGAGACCTGCCAGTCCCCCTTCCTGCCCAAGGTGACCGGTCAGGAAGACTACCTGTACGTGTGGACCCTCGGGGTGAAGGGGGTGGCGGACGGCAACGACAGCATGGTCACGGTGGACGTCAACCCGGCCTCCGGCCGCTACGGCCAGATCGTCCACCGGGCCCCGGTGCCCGGCCAGCACGAGGCGCACCACGCCGGCTTCACCGACGACCGCCGGTTCCTCTGGGCGGGCGGCCTCGACACGAGCCAGATCTTCATCTTCGACGTGGCCTCGAACCCGGGCCAGCCGAAGCTGGTGAAGACGATCAAGACCTTCGTGAAGGACACCGGCGGCCTGGTGGGCCCCCACACGTTCTACGCGCTCCCGGGGCGGATGCTGATCTCGGCCCTGTCCAATGCCAAGGACGGCGGCGGCCGGACCGGGCTCGCCGAGTACGGGAACGACGGCAAGTTCATCCGGACGGTCTGGATGCCCGCGGAGGCGGTCTACGGCTACGACGTGCGGGTCAACGTCAACCTGAACCGCATGCTCACGTCGTCCTTCGCGGGCCGGAAGAACTACATGCGGCCGATCGGGGAGCTCCTGAAGGACGGCGAGGCCATGAAGCAGTTCGGCTCATCGGTCATCGTCTGGGACTTCCACGCGCGGAAGCCGCTGCAGGTGCTCTCGATCCCCGGCGCGCCGCTCGAGCTCCGGTGGGCGCTCCTCCCGAATCATCCGTACGCCTTCACCTCCACCGCGCTCACCGGGCAGCTCGTCCTGATCCACCAGCAGCCGGACGGCAAGTGGACGCACAAGAACATCGCCGAGATCGGACCCAATATCCCGGTGGACATCAGCATCGCGCCCGACGACAGCAAGATCTACGTCAACTCCTACGGCGACGGGACGCTGCGGGTCTACGACGTGACCAATCCGTTCGAGGGCAAGCTGATCCACCAGGTGAAGCTCGGGGAGCAGGCCAACATGGTCTCCACCTCGTGGGACGGCCAGCGCGTATACGCCACCACCTCGTTGCTCTCCCAGTGGGACAAGCCCGGCGACCAGTGGCTCAAGGCCTTCGCCTGGGAGGACGGTAAGCTGGTGGCGAAGTTCACCACCGACTTCAATGGGGTGGGGCGCGCCCACATCATGAACTTCGGGAGCAAGTCCCGCTAGCCCATGCGCGGCACGCTTGCCCGCGGCGCGCTCGCCGCCCTCCTGGCCGCGGGCGCGCTGGGGCCGGCCCCCGCGCCGGCCCACTCGACCGGGCCCTCGCTCCCGGACGAGTTCATCCAGGGCGCGTTCGCACCCGCGTTCGTGCCGCCTCCGCCGGGCAGCTACGAGCTGCCCGCGATCAAGCGGGTGGGCGCCTTCACGCTCCGCGACACCGCCGGGCGGGCGGTGGACACCCGGTCGGTGATGGCCGGGAAGATCGCGGTGGTGAGCTTCATCTACACCGCGTGTCCAGACCGCCTCGGCTGCCCGCTGGCAAGCCAGACCCTGCGGGATCTCCAGACCAGGCTTCGCGAGACAGGCCTCGCGCGGCAGACCGCGCTCGTCTCCATCAGCTTCGATCCCGAGCGGGACCGTCCCGCCCAGCTCGCCAAGTACGCCCAGGTCTACGACGCCGATCCCGCGCTCTGGCGCTTCCTGACCGCGCCGTCCGGGCGCGTGCTCGACGCGGTGCTGGAGAGCTACGGGCAGGACCGGACGCCGGAGCGCGATGAGCGCGGCCGGCCCACCGGGCGGATCCGGCACGTGGTGAAGGTCTTCCTGCTGGACCGCGAGGGGTTCGTCCGCAACGTCTACAGCGCGGGCTTCCTGGTGCCCGAGCTGGTGCTCAACGACATCCGCACCCTTACTCTCACCCTCTCCCCTCGGGGGAGAGGGCAGGGTGAGGGGGCCCGCTAGAGGACGTAGAGCAGGGGACGGCCGCGCAGCGACGCCTCGTTCCAGAAGCCGGTCGCGCGCAGCTCGTCGAGCGCCTTGGCCGCGTCGTCGCCGCGCATGACCGCGAGCGTCTCGCCGCCCGGGAAGAAGCCGCCGAAGGCCATGCGCCCGCCGCCGCGCGCCTCGATCAGGGCAAAGGAGGCCATCTCCACGTCGGGCGCCACGCCTTCCACCAGGGTGACCGGGCGCGAGCCGTCGGTGACGAGCGGGGGTAGCTCCCAGGGCTCGAGGAACTGGGAGAAGGAGCGCGGGGTATAGGTCGGCCACACCCCGCCGGTGAAGTAGGGGTCCTCCTCCACGAGTCGGCGCAGATCGTCCGGCTGCTGGACGCGGTAGAACACGTCGGCGCCGCGGCCGTCCGGCGTGGGCCCGCCGCCGACGACCAGCCCCTGCGACCGGAGTCCCATCAGGCGCTCCAGGTGGGCCTCGCGATGGGGCCCGCGCTTCTGCAGGTAGTCGTCCGCGGTCTTCACCGCGACGTGGTAGACGATCACGGCGTCACCCAGCCGCCCGCGAACGGGATGACCTGGCCGATGAAGAAGTCGGCGTCTTCGGAGGCGAGGTAGACGGCGAGCCGGGCGGACTCCTCGCTGCGGGCGAGCCGGCCCGCCGGGATGTTCTTGACCATCCGCGCGAGCCGGACCGGGTCGCCGGTGAGGGCGGGCGGGAAGTAGGTCGGGTTCTCGACGTAGTTCTGAGCGATCGCGTTGACCTGGATGCCCGCGCCCGCCACCTCGCGGCCCACCGCCTTCGTGAGCCCGTTCACCCCCGCCCGCGCCGCAGTGTAGGCCGCGTAGTTGGGGAGGCCGGGGAAGGCGGCGGCCGAGGACATGTTGATGATCTTGCCGCGTCCGGCCGGCCGCATCACCCGGAGCGCGGCGCGCAGGCAGAAGAACGGCTCGTCGAGCAGTCGCGCCATCATCTCGCGCCACGCCGCGTCGGTGATGTCCTCGACCGGGCTCCCGGAGGGCGGGTGCGCGTTGTTGTTGACGAGGATGTCGAGCCGGCCGAAGCGCGCCACCACCGCCTCCACCGCGCGCTCCGCTTCGCCCGAGCGGCTCAGGTCCCCCGCGAGCGACAGCACGTCGCGCCCGAGGCGCTCCGCGATGAGCGCGTACGGCTTGACCGCCGCCTCGTCGCGGTCGTGGAGCGCCACCGAGGCGCCCTCGCGGCAGAACTCCTCGGTGATGGCGGGGCCCATGAAGTGACTGACGTTGGTGATGAGGGCGACCTTTCCGGTGAGCTTCATGGGCCGATGACCTTCATGGCCCCGAGCCTACTCGGGGCTTCGCGGCCACGCAAGGCCGTGGTAACGTGAGGGCGCGGGCAAGGGAGGTGCCGTGGCCGTGGCAGAGCAACTCCTCGAGTCGTTCAAGGCCCGCTACCAGTTTCCGCTCGACGATTTCCAGCTCCGGGCCATCGCGGCCATCCTCGACGGCAAGTCGGTGATCGTGTCCGCGCCGACCGGCGCGGGCAAGACCCTGGTGGCCGAGTTCGCCATCCACGCCGCGCTCCACCGCGGCCGCCGCATCGCCTATACCACCCCGCTCAAGGCGCTCTCCAACCAGAAGTATGCCGACTTCGTCCGCCAGTGGGGCGCCGAGCAGGTCGGCATCCTCACCGGCGACGTCAAGGTGAACTCCCGCGCGCCGGTGGTGGTGATGACCACCGAGATCCTGCGCAACATGTTCTACTCGGGCGGGCTCGATCGGCTCGACACGGTGGTGCTCGACGAGTGCCACTACATGGGCGACGAGGGGCGGGGGACGGTGTGGGAGGAGATCATCGTCAACTGCCCGAAGGACGTGGCCCTGGTCGCCCTGTCCGCGACCGTGCGCAACGTGGACGAGATCGCGGACTGGATCAGCCTGGTGCACCGGCCCATCGTGGCCATCACCCATCCGCACCGGCCGGTGCCGCTGCAGTACCTGGTCGCGGATCTCTCGGGCGAGATCCACACCTACGACGCGGTCCGCCAGGGCAAGGTGCGCCTGCTCGGCGAGGAGCGCGACGGCGGCTACAACGACCGCGGGCGCTGGTACACGCGCCGGGTGGTGGATCCCACCGTGATGCTCGACGAGCTGGAGAGTCGCGGCTGGCTGCCCGCGATCTACTTCATCTTCAGCCGCGCCGGCTGCGAGCGGGCCATGGAGACGGTCCTGGCCGAGGGCAAGCCCCTGCTCACCCGCGAGCAGCAGCGGCAGGTGGACGAGGCGATCCGCGAGCAGGTCACCGACAATCCGACCATCGCGGAGTCGCCGCTCAACCAGACCATCTTCCAGGCGCTCGGCATGGGGGTGGGGCTCCACCACGCGGGCATCCTGCCCACCGTGAAGCGCTTCATCGAGCTGCTCTTCGAGCGGGGCCTCTGCAAGGTGGTGTTCGCCACCGAGACGATGTCGCTTGGCATCCACATGCCGGCCAAGAGCGTGATGCTGCAGTCGCTGACCAAGCGCACCGACCGCGGCTTCCGCAGCCTCACCCACAACGAGCTGACCCAGATGGCGGGCCGCGCGGGCCGCCGCGGCATCGATCCCGAGGGCAAGTGCGTGATGGCCCTCGACGTGCGCGACGGGCTCGACGACATGAAGCGGGTGGTGAACGGCCCGCCCGAGCCGATCGCGAGCCAGTTCAAGCTGGGGTACGGCTCGGTGGCGCTCCTGCTCTCGACCGGCAAGGACCTCGTCTCCATTCGCCGAACCGTCGAGTCGTCCTTCGGCCAGTACCAGAACATGAAGCGCATCCGCTCGCTCGAGACCGACGTGCAGAGTCTCGAGATGGCGATGGACGACGGCCGCGGGTTTGCGGCGCCCTGCGGTGACTTCCCGCGCATCGGCCGGTACCGGCAGGCCCGCTCCGAGGTCGAGGTGGCGCGGCTGGCGCGCGGCCGGGGCGGGCGGCGCGGGCGCGCCGCCGCGGACGCGGAGCCCGGGCGCCTCGCGCTGGTGCGGCGCAAGAGCGGGGCCAGCCTCGGCCTCATCGTGGGCGTGGACCGGCGGCGGCACCGCGATCTCATCCAGGTGCTGCTGGCCCACGGCGGCACCGTGCAGATGAAGGAAGGCAACGTGAAGCGCGTCTTCTGGCAGACCCCGCCGCTGCACGTGCCGCGCGACTGGGAGCACCGCACCCGCGGGCTCACCGAGCAGATGGCGCGCCTGTCGGTGCCCGAGCTGATCGAGCGCGAGAAGAGCCAGGGCCCGGAGGGGGCGCTCGCCGCGATCGAGTGCCACCGCTGCCCGTGGGGCTCGCAGAGCCGCTGCGAGCAGGCCTGGAAGGGCCTCGACGGGGTGGACCGCCAGCTCGCCCAGAAGCGGGAGATGCTCGACGCCTTCCGCAACGCGTATTGGCAAGAGTTTCTCCGGGTCGTCGAGGTGCTCGAGCGCTTCGGGGCGGTGCAGGACGCCAAGCTCCTCGCCAAGGGCCAGCTCATCGCCGGGCTCCGGCACGACAACGAGCTGCTGGTGGCCGAGGTGGTGGACCGCGGCGTCCTCCGCGACACCACGCTCGCCGAGGCGGCCACGCTCTGCTCGGGCCTCATCGAGGAGTCGCGCTCCGGGGACGCGGCGGTGGCGCGGCTCTTCCTCAAGAAGCGGCCCAAGATCAAGCGCAAGCTGCAGGAGATGGAGTCCATCGCGAACACCGTCCTCGAGGTCCAGCGGCGCCACGGGCTGCCGATGCCCGTCTCCATCTCCACCGGCTTCATGCCGTCCGTGTTCCGCTGGGCCTCCGGCGAGGACGACTGGTCCGCCATCGTGGAGGAGTCCTTCGGCGGCCACGAGGGGGACCTGATCCGTGCCATGCGGCGGCTCATCGACGTCCTCCGCCAGCTCGCGGAGTCGCCCGAGGTCGAGCCGGTGGTGGCCGGCCTCCTGAGCCGGGCGTCCCGGGTCATCGATCGCGGGATCGTGCTGGAGTCCGCCCTGATTTGAGGGGCTTGCGGCCCCCCGCATATATAATGAGGCCATACATGACCAGGATCGCCATGAGCCGACTGACCCGCTCCTCCTCCTGGCTGGCCGCGGCGGCGCTGCTGACCACCGCGTGCGTGGCGACCGAGCCCGTGCTCGAGCGGACCACGAAGGGGCCCAGCGCCGAGGAGTTCTTCATCCAGCAGTCATTCGCGGTCAACGGCCGGGCTCCCAACTTCGACGAGAAGCGCGTCTGGCTGGACCAGATGGACGAGAAGGTGTTCAAGTACCTCCGCGAGCATCCGGAGCTCGAGAACGCGTCGCGTTACAGCGAGTTCCGTTTCTGGCGCCAGGTGACCAACGGCAGCACCCCCGGCGAGGTGAAGGTGCTGCTGGGTGAGCCCCGTGAGCGGACCATCGACCCCGCCCTGATGGCCTCGCTCGGCGAGCAGCACTGGCAGGCGGTCCGGACCACCGCGAAGGAAGCCTGGGTGTACCCGCTCGGCTGGGTCGTCTTCTTCGACGACAAGGGCGTGGTGGACCTGCTCCGCCGGGTTTCGCCGCTCGACACTCGCGACGATTAGCCGCGTGCTAGACTTGGGCGTCTTTTCGACGACGCCCATGCCGAGAGCCGCCCTCACGTGGATCGAGCCGGGAGCGAGCGCCACCCTCATCTGGCACGGCGCGGCGGCTTCCCAGCCCGGCGGCGGCCGGCTCTACGTGGTGTCCGGCCCCATCCTGGAGCAGCCCCCCGCCTCGCCGTACTTCATCCTGGCCGCCGAGGAGGATGGCGACTTCGCGGTTCAGCTCTATCGCGGGCACGTGACGCTGCCCGAGCTCCGCGCCTTCCTGTCCCGCTGCCGGATCACCCGCGGCGCGCTGGTGGACGACCAGCAGTACGTCGCCACGGCTGAGGAGGTGCCGGTGCTCGCCGTGCTCGACGACTGGCGCGAGCGGCCGGGTCCCCCGGCGCTGCCCTACCTCGACGACATCGGCGCGTTCATGCCCGCGTCCGCCCCGCTCTACGTGACCGCGGAGGCCCACGCGGCCGCGCAGAGCGAGCCGGAGCAGTTCAGCACCGCGTGGGTCTGCGACGAGTGCGGAGAGGCCGAGGACGCGGCCGTCTTCTTCTGGACCGCGCACCGCGGCCCGCGGGTGCGCGTCTGCTTTCTCATCCACAACGACGCCGGAGTCTGGACCTGCCGGCTCCACCCGTTCGAGTTCGCGAAGGAGACCGCATGATCCGCTCCACGCTCTCCGTGACCAAGCACACCCCGAGCGCGCGCGCCCTGGTGGCCGCCGAGCACCCGCTCGGAGCCGAGGTGGGCGCGCGCATCCTGGCCCGCGGCGGCAACGCGGTGGACGCGGCGGTGGCCACCGCCTTCGCGATGACGGTGGTGGAGCCCTTCATGTCCTCGGTGGCGGGCGGCGGCACCATGCTGGTGCACATGGCCAAGCGCGGCGAGACGGTCGCGCTCGACTTCAACGTGCAGGCCCCCGCGGCCTGCCATGAGAGCTGCTACGAGCTGGGGGAGGGGGTGGCGCAGGCCCTGTTTCCGTGGCGGCGCGTGGTGGGCGACGCCAACAACTTTGGCCCGAAGTCGGTTGCGATCCCGGGCTCGGTGGCGGGCCTCGGTCTCGCGCTGGAGCGGTTCGGCACCATGGATCTGGCGGATGTCAGGGCCCCCGCGATCGAGCTGGCGGAGAAGGGCTTCGAGGTGGACTGGTACGTCACCCTCGCCGTCGCGCCGCACTGCGACGAGATCGCCGCCTTCCCGGAGACCGCGCGCGCCTACCTGCGCGACGGCCACTACGTGCACCGTCCGGCCGGGCTCGCGCCCGGGGACGTGCTGCGCCAGCCGGACCTCGCCCGTAGCCTGCGGCTCATCGCCAAGGACGGTCCGGACGCCTTCTATCGTGGCGCGATCGCCCAGGCCATCGACGAGGAGATGCGGCGAGCCGGCGGCTTCCTCCGCGCGAGCGATCTCGCGGGCTACGCGCCGCGCGTGCTCGAGCCCTTGACCATGAAGTATCGCCGGCTCGAGCTGGCCTTCTCGCCCGGCGCCACCGGTGGGCCGACCGCGGTCGAGATGCTCAACATCCTCGCCCAGTTCCCGTCGGCGAAGGTCGGGTACGAGACGGTGGGCGGCCTGCATCTCCGCGCGGAGGCGGTGCGCTACGGGTTCCTCGACCGGCTGCGCCACCTGGGTGATCCGCTCGCGGTGCGCGTGCCCTGGCGCGGGCTGGCCTCGCCCGAGCACGCCCAGGAGGTGGCGGCGGGCCTCCGAGCCGCCGGCCCACGCAGCGACGCCAAGCTGCCGGACGCGTGGGCGCACGATGCGGCGGTGGGCGGCCTCGGGCGCGGGGCGGTGGCCGCGGCGCGGGGCCGGCGCCGGCTCGCCACCGACGCCGGCGACTGCACCACCCACATCTGCGCGGTGGACCGCCAGCGCAACATGGTCTCGCTGACCAATACCGCGGTCTCGTTCTTCGGCTCGCGCATGGTGGTGCCGGGCACCGGCATCCTTCTGCAGAACGGCATGCTCTGGTTCGATCCGGAGCCGGGCCGCGCCAACTCGGTGGCGGCGGGCAAGCGGCCGGTGGTGAACATGGTGCCCGCGCTCGGCTTCCGGCAGGGCGAGCCCTATCTCACGGTGGGGGCGCCGGGCGGGCGCAAGATCGTCTCGGCCATCCCGCAGGTGATCGCCAACATCGTGGACCAGGGCGACACGCCGCAGGCCGCCATCGAGGCCCCGCGCGTGCACACCGAGGGCGGCGAGCTCTGGGTGGACGATCGGGTGGGCGAGCGGCCCCTGGCCGCGCTGCGGAAGATGGGCCACGACGTGATCGCGAAGCACCAGGCCTACGGCACCCTCTACTTCTCGCGGCCGGTGGCGATCCGGGTCGGCCGGCGCGGGCTGGAAGCGGGCCTCGACCATCTCAACGCGGCCGCGGCGGCGGGGATCTAGCGCCATGGCCGAGATCAGCCTCACCGCCGCCTTCTCCACCGTGCCCGTGCCCGAGCAGGAGGCGATCAAGCGGCTGCTCACCGAGACCATCGAGCAGCTCGCCCAGGAAGACCGGAGCTTCTCCCGGGCCCGCGTGGTGTTCACCGAGTCGGACGAGCGGTGCGGGCTCACCGCCGAGCTCGACGGCGTGAAGCGGGAGGGCGTGCCCTTGTCCATCGAGATCGAGCAGCTCGAGGACGCCCAGACCGGCGCGGGCGCCCGGGCGCAGCTCAAGGAAGCGCTCCGGCTCTACTTCCGGCGGGTGATGGGGAAGTGACCCCGGACGCGGGCGTGCTGCTCTTCGTCCACGGGGGCTGCACGTTCACGGTGGCGGACGGGGTGCAACCGCCCAAGGCGGGCTCGATGCTGTTCTGCCGCCACCTGCCGGTGCGCGCGGGCGACCGGATGCTCGAGATCGGCACCGGGATCGGGCTGGCCGCAGTGCTGGCCGCGCGCGCGGGAGCCCGGGTGGTCGCCACCGACGTGGTCGACGCGGCGGTGCGCTGCGCGCGCGCGAACGCGGTGGTCAACGGCGTGGCGGATCGCGTCGACGTCCTCCGGGGCGACGGCTTCGCGCCGGTGCGCGGGCGCGCCTTCGACCTGATCTGCACGAGCCCGCCCCAGATGCCCACGCCGGCCGATCGCGAGCGCGCCGACCCGGCGGCGGTGGCCGACAACGGTGGCCGGGACGGCTGGGCCCTGCTCGACCGCGTGATCGCGGGCGCCCCCGCGCATCTGGTACCGGGCGGCCGGCTCGTGTTCACCCTCTTCGCCTTTCTGGGTGTCAAGGCGGCGCTCGCCAAGCTCCACGCCGCGGGGTTCGAGCCGTCGATCCTGGGCCAGGAGACGCAGGCTTTCCCCCGCATCGGCTACGAGCGGCTCGAGCACATCCGCGCGCTCGACGCGGAGGCCACCCTGCCGCGGAGCGGGTGGCCCACCACGGTCGAGCGCTACGTTATTCAGGGCACTTGGCAGGGCATCAAGACGGAGGATCGATCGCGATGACACCCGCCCGCACCCTCATCGTCAACGCCGACGACTACGGGCTCACCGCGGGCGTGAGCCGCGGCATTCTGGACGCGCACCGGCGCGGGATCGTGACGAGCACGACCCTGCTCGTGAACCGCCCGGTCGACCCCGCGCTCATCGACCAGCTCAAGGCCTCGGGGATGGGCGTGGGGCTGCACATGAACCTCACGCTGGGGCCGCCGGTGGCGCCCGCGAAGCGCGTGGGCTCGCTCCTGGACGGGGAAGGGAAGTTCATCCGCGACGCGCGGGAGGCCGCCCAGCGCGCCCGACCGGACGAGGCGCGCATCGAGCTCGGGATGCAGATCGACGAGTTCCGGAAGATCATGGGACGGTTTCCCACGCACCTCGACTCCCATCACCACGTCGGCCGGCACGAGCCCATCCTGGACCTGGTGCTGGACTTCGCGCGCGCCATCACGGTGCCGGTCCGGACTCAGGACGCGGAGGTCCGGGCGGCGGCGCGGAAGCTCGCGCTCAAGACGCCGGATCACTTCATGGGCGAGTCGGGCCCGGACGCCTACTGGTCGTCGGAGCGGGTGCTCGCGCACCTGCGCGAGCTGCCGGGCGGCGTGACCGAGTTCATGACCCATCCCGGCTACTTCGACGACGATCTCGCCTACAGCCGCTACGGGCGCCAGCGGGACACGGAGCTGGCCGGCCTCACCGATCCGGCCGCGCGCGCCCTCATCGAGCGGGAGGGCATCCGGCTCATTCACTTCGGGAACCTGTAGGGCGCGCGTGAAGAACGCAGACCCCTCACCCCGGCCCTCTCCCCAGCGGGGAGAGGGAGTCCGCGAGAACCCTCGCCCCCGAAGGGGGAGAGGGCAGGGTGAGGGGGCGCGGGGTGAGGGGGTGACGATCGGGGTAGATGTGGGCGGGACGACCGTGGCCGCCGGCCTCGTGGGCGGGGACGGGCGCGTCCTCGAGCATCACCAGGCGCCCACTCATGCGAACGGCCCGGGCACTGCGCTCGAGACCATCGTGGATCTGCTCGAGCGGCTCGCCGACGTGGCGCGGGCCCGCGGGGTCACCGTCACCGGCGTCGGTGTCGGCGTGCCGGGGATCACGGACGCCGAGCGCGGCACGGTGGGCGTGGACATCCACTACGCGCCCGAGCTGGCCCGGGCGCCGCTCGGCGCCATGCTGGGCGACCGGCTGGGCGTGCCCGTCTTCGTGGACAATGACGTCAATGCGCTCGCGCTGGCCGAGTGGACCTGGGGCGCCGGGCGCGGGGCGCGGTCGCTCGTCATGCTGGCCCTCGGCACCGGGGTCGGCGGCGGCATCATCCTCGACGGCCGGCTGCACCGCGGGCAATCTGGCTTCGGCGGCGAGCTCGGCCACGTGCCCATCGACTTCGACGGGCCGCCCTGCATCTGCGGCGGGCGCGGGTGTCTCAAGGCCTACGTGTCGGGCACCGACATCGCGCGACGCGCCGGCGAGCGGCTCGGCCGCCCCGTGGGCGCGGCCGAGGTCTTCCGCCTCGCGGCCGACGGCGACGCGGCGGCGGACGCCGTCGTCGAAGAGGTCTGCACCGCCCTCGGGGCGGGGCTGGCCATCATCGTGAACGGGCTCAACCCGGAGCGGGTGCTGCTGGCGGGCAGCGTAGCCAAGTCGCTCCGGCCCCTCGAATCGCGGCTGCGCGCGGCCCTGGCGCGCTACGCCTTCGCGGAGGCGCTCCGCGCCACTCACCTGGAGATCCTGACCCTCGACAAGGACGCGACGGTGCGGGGCGGCGCCGCTCTCGTCCACTACGAGACGCAGCGACGGAGGACGACGACGTCGTGAAGGCCATCATCACAAGGTGATACTCAAGCCCTGAAACCTGGCACACCGCTTGCTCCCCTAGCCCCGCGGCCTCGTCCAGGGGCCTCTTCGGTGCGGAATCGGACACGTCTGACACCGATGGTGACGGAGAGCGAACATGGATCCGACCGGGAGTCCCTTCCGCCGTCCGCCCCCGCGGCCGGCTTTCCGGGCGCGCCGTAGCGAGTTCGGGCCGGTTCCCGCGGCGCCCCTGACCGCCTCCGCGCGGAGTGCTCCCGCCGCGCGCGGGCGGAACCGGGGAGTCCCCCGCGAGTCGCGCGCCCGCGCGCTCGGTCAGGGAGCGGGCGCCATCTACCTCGTAGCCGCGCTCACGCTGGTCGGCGCCGCGCTCTCGCTCGCCTCACACGACCCGGGCGTGATCATCGGGCTCGGGCTGACCCGGTGGACGGTCGGTGTCGCTCCTTCGGGCTGGATGGCCCTCGCGCTCGCCGCGGGATTCGCGCTCCTCGGCCTCCTCGCTCAGCGGGGGCGGCTCTGGGCCTTCGCGGTCGGCGCCGCCGTCTACGCGCTCGACGGGCTCATCGTCCTCGCCGCCCACGACTGGGTGGCCGTGGCGATCCACACGGTGGTGCTCGTGATGATGGTGCGGGGCCTGGAGGCGGGCCGCCGGCGCGCCTAGCCGCCGCGGCGCTACTTGGAGCGGTCGGGGGGCTTGGGGGCGGGAGCCTTGGGGCCGGGCGCTCGCTTGACGAGGGGATCGAGGATCCGCGCGAGGCGCGCCTCGTCGGTCCGGCCGTGGATGCGGGCCACCATCTCCCCGCGCGTGTTGATGACCACCGTGTAGGGCGTGCCCCGGAAGCCGAATCGGTTGGCGACCTTCAAGCGCGGATCGAGCCCGGCCGGGTAGCTCGTCTTGTTGGCCTCGAGGAAGTGTCGCGCGTCGGCTTCCGTGTCCTGGACCTGCACGCTCACCAGCTCGACCCCGCTCGCCCGGTACTTCTTGTAGACCCGCTCGAATGCCGCCGCCTCCTCGTTGCACACTTTGCACCACGACGCCTGGAAGCGCACGACCAGCACGTGCTTGCCCAGATGCGCGCGTGAGTCGAAGTGCCCGGAGCCGTCGAGCAGCGTGACGGTGAACGCGGGGGCCGCGGGCGCCGCCGCGGCGGGTCCGGCGAGCAGCAGGAGCGCGCCCAGGGCGATGGCCAGGGGTCCGAAGCCCGGCTTGGGCGCGGGCGGAGGGCCGGGCCGGCGGAACGCGGACTTCGAGTCGAGCAGCTGTCGGACCGTGTTCACGAGATCGTTCGTCTTGAACGGCTTCGAGATCAGCACCCGTCCCGAGCCCTTGACCGCGGCGGTTTCGTAGCCCGACATGAGCAGGATCTTCGTGGTCGGGCTGATGGCCTCGACGCGCTTGGCCAGCTCGAGACCGCTCATCATCGGCATCACCACATCGGTGAGCAGCAGGTGAATCGGCTGCGCCTCGGCGATGCGGCGGGCCTCCATGGGATCGCCGCTTTCGATCACGGTATAGCCGTGCAGCTCCAGCACTTCGCGCACGAGGGCGCGCACCTCCGCCTCATCGTCGACGACGAGAATCGTCTGGCGCTTCGTTTCGTCGCTGGATTCGGACACGGGTTCTCTCTTCCGGCACATGCCCTGGCTGCAGGGCGAGTGCCAGGGCGAGTCGATTGTAACCCGCCGTTTTTGCGTGCGAGGCCGACCTTTCGCTTCCACCCGATCGCGTAACTTTTTCCGCCGGGCTTGGTCGTTCCGGGGGCGTCGAATCTCGGGGGCCGATCCGAGGCTCGGCTGCTAGAGTTTCCCCATGCGGTCAACCGCCGGATCGCGCGCCCTGGCTCCGAAGCGAATCCTCAAGAGGTACCTGACGACCGGAAAAGTAGGTGAAATGCTTGAGGTTTCTCCGGCGGCCATCAAGAAATGGATCCAGCAGGGCAAGCTGGCCGCGTTCAGGACCCCGGGCGGGCACTTCCGGATCCTCGCGGACGAGTTCGAGCGATTCCAGAAGACTCACGGTTTCGGGACGGGCACCGGAGACCCGCTGCGGGTGCTCGTGGTGGACGACCAGCGCGACGTGGCCGACGTGATCGTGGCGTCTCTGAGCGCCTTCTATCCCAGGGCCCGGATGGAGACCGCGGCGAACGGCTTCGAGGGCCTCCTCAAGGTCGGCACGTTCCGCCCCGACGTCCTGCTGCTCGAGCTCAGCATGCCGGGCATGGACGGCTTCGAGGTCTGTCGCCAGATCAAGCGCGATCCGGTCATCCGCGACACGAAGGTCGTGGTCATGGCCGCCCAGTCCGTCGACGCGGAGCCGCGGGCCATGGAGGCGGGCGCCGACGGGTTCCTGTTCAAGCCGTTCGCGGTCGACGCCGTGCGCGGTCTCCTGGCCCGCCTGTTCGGCCCGCGGCGCTGAGCCCGGCCGCGTGCCATAATCCCGGCCATGAGCGACCTCGAGCAGGAGCTGCGCCGCCGCGTCGAAGGCGACGTCCGCTTCGACCGCTACTCCCGCTTGCTGTACTCGACGGACGCCTCCATGTACCAGATGGAGCCGATGGGCGTGGTGATCCCGCGCCACGCCGACGACGTGCAGGCGGCGATCGAGGTCGCGAACCGGCTCGGGGCGCCGCTCTTGCCCCGCGGCGGCGGCACCTCGCTGACCGGGCAGACCGTCAACCACGCGGTGGTACTCGACTTCTCGCGCCACATGGCGGGTGTGCTCGAGGTGAACCGGGAGGAGCGGTGGGCGCGGGTGCAGCCCGGGCTGGTGCAGGACGAGCTGAACCACCACGTGCGGCCTCTCGGGCTGCTCTTCGGGCCCGACACCTCCACCTCGAATCGCGCCACCATCGGCGGCATGCTCGGCAACAACTCGGGTGGCTCGCACTCCATCGCCTACGGTCTCACCGTCGAGCACGTGATCGAGCTGACCACGATCCTGGCCGACGGCAGCCGCGCGGTGTTCGGGGAGGTGACGCCCGAGCAGTTTGCGGCCAAGATGCGAGGGCCGGGCCTGGAGGGTCAGATCTACCGGGAGATCGATCGGATCCGGACGCAGTACGACGCCCTAATCCGGACGCGGTATCCCCGGCACTGGCGCCGCGTCTGCGGCTACAACCTGGACGAGCTGGTCAAGGACCGGCCGCTCAACATGGCGCGGCTCATCGTGGGCTCGGAGGGCACCTTCCTCACGGTGGTCGAGGCGAAGATGCGCCTGGTGAAGAAGCCCCCGGCCACCGCGCTCGACGTGATCCACTACCACGACATGCAGGAGGCGCTCGAGTCCTCCCAGGCCATTCTCGAGACGGGCCCGTACGCGGTCGAGCTGACCGACAAGATGATCCTCGACCTCGCCCGCAACAACATCGAGCAGGCCGCGCGCATGGGGTTCGTGCAGGGCGACCCCGCCGCGATCCTGATCGTGGAGTACGCGGGGGAGACCGAGCAGGAAGTCAAGGCCAAGGTCGCGGATCTGGAGGCGCGGCGGACCCGCGGCCGCTTCGGCTACGCCTCGCACATCGCCACCGACTCGGCCGAGCAGCAGTCGATCTGGAAGCTGCGCAAGGCCGGCCTCGGCCTGCTCCTCGGCACGCGCGGCGAGTCCAAGCCCATCGCGTTCATCGAGGACACCGCGGTGGACCCGAAGGACCTGCCCGAGTTCGTGCCGCGCTTCACCGAGATCATGACCAAGCACGGCGCGGACGCCGCCTACTACGGCCACTGCTCGGTGGGGTGCCTGCACATCCGCCCGCTGATCAACCTCAAGACCGAGCGCGGCCTCGAGCAGGTCCGGGTCATGGCCGAGGAGATCTTCGACCTCGTGCTCTCCTTCGGCGGGGCCATCTCGAGCGAGCACGGCGACGGCCGGGCCCGCAGCCCATTTTTGGAACGAGTGTTCGGACCCGCCATGTTTCAAGCGTTCAAGGAGACGAAGGCGGCCTTCGATCCACGCGGGCTGATGAACCCGGGCAATATCGTGGGCAGCCCGGGCGTCACCGAGCATCTCCGCTACGGGGCCAAGTACAAGACGTGGGAACCGAAGACCCTGCTCGACTTCTCGGCGCAGGGCGGCTTCGCGGCGGCGGTGGAGATGTGCAACGGCGTCGGGGTCTGCCGCAAGCAGCTCGAGGGCACCATGTGCCCGTCCTACATGGCCACCCGGGACGAGGAGCACACCACCCGCGGGCGCGCCAACGCGCTGCGGGCGGTGCTGTCGGGACAGGTCCCGGCGGCCGACTTCGCGGGCAAGCGGCTCTACGAGGTGATGGATCTCTGCCTCGAGTGCAAGGGCTGCAAGGCGGAGTGCCCGTCCAACGTGGACATGGCCAAGATGAAGTACGAGTTCCTGCACCACTACCACGCGGTCAACGGGCTGCCCCTGCGCAACCGCCTGTTCGGGCACATCGCGCGGCTGTCCTGGCTCGGCTCGCGGCTGGCTCCGCTCTCCAACTGGATCGCGCGCTCCTGGCCGAACCGCTGGCTGATGGAACGGGTCGCCGGTATCGACCGGCGGCGACCGCTGCCCGCCTTCGCGCGCGAGACCTTCACCGACTGGTTCGACGGGCGGCGTCCGCCCCTCGAGGCCCCGCGCGGCGACGTGGTGCTCTTCCACGACACCTTCATCACCTACAACACGCCGGAGATCGGGCGCGCCGCGGTGGAGCTGCTGGAGGCGGGCGGTTACCGCGTCCAGCTCGTGGACAAGAAGTGCTGCGGCCGTCCGCTCATCTCCAAGGGGATGCTGGACGAGGCCAAGGCGCATGCGGCGTGGAACGTCGCGCGCCTCCTCCCCTGGGTGGACCGGGGCGCCGCCATCATCGGGCTCGAGCCCTCCTGTCTCCTCACGCTGCGGGACGAGACCGTCGAGCTGGTGCGCACCGACGAAGCGCGCCGGGTTGCGGCCTCCGCGTTCCTTCTGGAAGAGTTCCTGCTGCGCGAGCGCGCCCGGGGCCTCACGCTGCCGTTCGCCAATGGGGGCGGGCGGAAGCAGGCGCTGCTCCACGGCCACTGCCACCAGAAGGCCATGGTCGGTACCGCGCCCACGGTGGCCGCGCTGCGGTGGGCCGGCTTCGAGGTGGCGGAGGTGGACTCGGGCTGCTGCGGCATGGCCGGCTCCTTCGGCTTCGAGCGCGAGCACTACGACGTCTCTGTGACGCTGGGCAACCGGCGGCTCGCGCCCGCGGTGAAGGCGGTGACGGCCGAGACCGAGATCGTGGCGCCCGGCGTCTCCTGCCGTCAGCAGATCGAACACCTGGCGGGCCGCCAGGCCAAGCACCCCGCCCAGGTCCTGCGCGAAGCGCTTCGCTCCTGAGTCCGGCGTCCCGCGGACGCCGGTCTTTCTGCCGATGGACAACCTGACGCTCAAGCTCGTGGTGACGCCCGCGCTGATCGGGGCGGCCACGCTCGCGGGGCGGCGCTGGGGCCAGTCGATCGGTGGCTGGCTGGTGGGCCTGCCGCTCACCACGGGCCCGGTGGCGTTCTTCATCGCGCTCGACCACGGGGAGCCCTTCGCGGCCGCGGCGGCCCTGGGCTCGCTCGCCGGGGCGGCGGCCGAAGCGGCCTTCTGCGTCGCCTATGGCCGGCTGGCCTCGCGGGCGGGCTGGCCCCTCGCGCTGCTGGCCGGCTCTACCGCCTTCGCGGCGGTCGGCGTCGCGCTGCAGGGGCTCACCCTCGGGCCGCTGCCGTTGCTCCTGATCGGGATCGGCGCGCTCGCGCTCGCGCTTCGCCTCATGCCCGCGACCGCGCCGGGGCCCGCGCCGGTCCGGCCGCCGCGCGGCGACCTTCCGGCCCGCATGGTGCTGGCCACCGTGGTCGTGCTCCTGATCACGGCACTGGCGCCTCGCCTCGGCGCGCGGCTCAGCGGGCTGCTCGCGACCTATCCGCTGTTCGCCGCCATCCTCACTGCCTTCGCCCATCGGCTGCAGGGCCCGGCGGCGGCGGTCAGCGTGCTCCGGGGCCTGCTCTTCGGGCTCTTCGCGTTCGCCGCCTTCTGCTTCGTGCTCGGCGTGTCCCTCGTCCGGCTCGGCATTCCGGGCGCTTTCGCCGCCGCGATCGCGGTCGCCTTGCTGGTGCAAGGCATCTCGCTGTGGCGGCTGCGGGCGCCGCGCGGGCCCGGACCCTCTTGACTCCGGGAAGCCGTCACCTGTACAAGGAGACTCGCGCATGAGAGCGTCCCTCTACGAAGGCTCCCGCCGCTTCCGCACCGCGCCCGCGACGCGCCCCGTCCGCGCCCCGGACCAGGCGCTGCTTCGCGTACTGCGCGCGGGCATCTGCGGCACCGACCTGCACATCTTCCAGGGGCACCTCGATCACCGCATCCCGAAGGGCGGCATCATCGGGCACGAGACCTTCGCGGAGGTGGTGGAGGCGCCGGCGGGCAGCGGTTTCGGGCCCGGGGATCGCGTGGTGGTGGAGCCGATCCACGCCTGCGGCGAGTGCCGCGCCTGCCGGATGGGCGGCTACTACCTGTGCTATCGCCTGAAGATCTACGGGGTGGAGCTGCCGGGCGGCATGCAGGACTACTGGGCGGTGGAGGCCAAGCGCATGCTCCACGTGCCGGCTTCGCTCGGAGACGACCAGGCCGCCATGATCGAGCCGCTCGCGGTGGCGACCCACGACGTGCGGCGCGCGGAGGTCAAGTCGGGCGACTCGGTGCTGGTGCTGGGCGGCGGGCCCATCGGGGCGCTCATCGCGATGGTGTCACGCCACCGCGGCGCGCGCGTCATCGTGAGCGAGGTCAACCCGTATCGGATCGAGCTGCTGCGCGGGCTGGGCTTCGAGGTGATCGGCGTCGACGCTGATCCGGTGCGCTTCGTGAACGAGTGGACCGCGGGGCAGGGGGTAGACGTGGCCTTCGAGGTCAGCGGCCATCCGGCCGCCGCGCGCGTGATGACCGAGACGGTGCGCGTCTGGGGCACCGTGAGCATCGTGGCCATTCACTCGGAGCCCACGCCGGTCAACCTCTACCCCATGTTCGCGCGCGAGGTCACCATGCACGGCAGCCGCCTCTACAACCGCGAGGACTGGGAGGAGGCCATCCGCTTGGCCGCATCCGGCGCGGTGACCCTCTCACCGCTGGTGAGCCGGAAGATCCCGCTCGAGGGCCTGCAGGAAGGCATGGAGGAAGCGCTACGCGGCGGGCCGGTGATGAAAGTCCTGGTGGACCTGACCGCCTGACCGGATCCCCTCACCCTACCCTCTCCCCAGAGGGGAGAGGGTGGACGAGAAGATCCCTCTCCCCCTTGGGGGAGAGGGCAGGGTGAGGGGGTGCTCCCGCCCGCCGGCTACTTGTCCTTGATGGCGGCCTGCACCTTGGCCACCATGTCGGGTGGAATCGTCGCGATCCCGTGATCTTTCTTGGCGTGCTCGGCCCCCTTCGCCAGCACCTCGGCCACGTCCTTGCCCTCCAAGACGACGTTGCAGCCCGGCATCAGGTCACCGCATCGAAGAATCTTGGCCATGACGGTCCTCCTTCTCGAGAGGTGTGAGGTTGCGCTACCGCCCGGGGGAGACGATCAGGTTGCTCGGCTTGCCCTGGAGGTAGTTCTCGATATTGGCCACCGCGGCCAGCAGCCCGTCGCGGATGACCTCGGGCGTCTGTCCCGCGTTGTGGGGCGAGACGACCACGTTGGGCAGGGTCAGGATCGGGTCGTCGGCGGCCAGCGGCTCCTGGTGGAAGACGTCGAGCCCGGCGCCCAGGAGGCGGCGCTCGCGCAGCGCGGTCAGCAGCGCTTCGCGGTCCACCAGCGCGCCCCGGCCGGTGTTCACCAGGATGGCGCTGGGCTTCATCATGGCCAGCTCCTTGCGGCCGAGGAAGTTGCGCGTCTCCGGGGTGAGCCGCACGTGCAGGCTCACCACGTCCGCGGTCGACAGGATCTCCTCCTTGGAGGCCGGCTTCGCGCCGGTCTTGCGGATGCGCGCTTCGTCGCCGAGCGCGCTCCAGCCGAGCACGTTCATGCCGATGCCGCGCGCGATGGTGGCCAGGCGCCCGCCGATGGCGCCCATGCCGAAGACCCCCAGGGTCTTGCCCAGGAGCTGGGTCAGCATCTCGCGTGGCCAGCGGCCCTGGCGCATCTCCGCGTCGATCGTCAGGATCCGGCGCCCCACCACCAGCATGAGGGTGAGCGCGTGCTCGGCGACCGCGAACGCGTTGATGCCGGGAGTGTTGCAGACGGTGATCCCCCGCATGCCCGCCGCGTTCAGATCGATGTTGTCGGTGCCGGTACCCCACACCGAGACGATCTTGAGCTTGGGGCAGGCCACGAACACGCTGTCGCTGAAGCGGGCGTGGGCGCGGATGTTGAGCGCGGCCTGAGCGTCCCCGATACGGCGGATCAGCTCCACCTCCTGATCGGCGCCGCGCTCGGTGAAGACGCGTACCGCGCCCAGGCGCTTCGCCCGCTGCTGCGCCTCGCTGCCCTCGAAGACGGAGGGGAAGTCGTCCGGGGCGACGATCACGCGGGCGGCCCCGAGAACACGGCCTGGGCGGCGGCCACGCCGGCGCCCGCCTCGCTCCGGTAGCCGAGGTCACGCAGCGTCAGCTCGATCGCGGAGAGCGTGGGCAGCACGTACATCGGGCTCGAGGTGATACCCATGTGCCCGACCCGCAGCGCGCTCGTGCGGATCTTGTCGAGGCCGGTGCCGATCAGGATGCCGTGGCGCTCGCGCATATGGGTGACCACCGCCGCCGGATCGATCCCGTCCGGCGTCTTGAAGCACGACACGTGTTGGACACGAGCGACGCGTCCGGGAACATCTGAAGGCGCATGGCCTCGAGGCCGGCCCGGAACGCGCGTCCCGCGACCGCGTGACGGCGGAAGCGGTGGGCGAGGCCTTCCTCCAGAATGAGACGGGAGGCTACTCCCAGGGCCTGGGTGAGGTGGGTCGGGATCGAGACCGGCTGCCGCCGCGGGCTGCCGTCGGGGATGTGGCCGCCGCGGGAGGTGGGGATCCAGTTCTCCTTCCAGCGGAGAAGATCGTACGCCCACGAGCTGGCCTTGTGCTTGCGACGCTCCATCGCCTCCCAGGCGGTGGGGCTCACCGACACGATGGCCATCCCGAGCGGCGCGGCGAGGCACTTCTGCGAGCCGGTCATGTTGAGGTCCACGCCCCAGTCGTCGGTGCGGACGTCGAGGCCGGCGAGGGAGGACACCGTGTCGAGCATGAAGAGCGCGCCGTGGCGCTTCACGATGCGGCCCACCTCGGCGGCGGGATAGGTGGTGCCGGTGGACGTTTCATTGTGGACCACGGAGACGACCTTGGGCTTCACGCGCTCGACGTCCTTCTCGAGCCGTACCAGATCGAGCGGACGGCCCCACTCCACCGTGTGCTCGGTGACCTCGGCGCCCGCGCGGGTCATGATCTCGCGCATGAGGGAGCCGAAGACGCCCGCCACCACCACGAGGGCCCGGTCGCCGGGCTCGAGCACCGAGATCGCGGAGGCCTCGAGCGCGGTGCGGCCCGATCCGGGCATCGCGATCACCTCGCCGCGGCTCGTCTGGAAGATGTCCCGCAGCGCGAGGGTCACCGGCTCCAGCACGTTGACGTCGAAGTTCATGTCGTACTGGATGGTGGCCGGCTGATTCATCGCGGCAACGACGGGGAACGGCAGCTCCGTCGGGCCCGGGATCATCAGGATCGGATGGGTCTGGGTCACTCCCCACCGGATGGTGGAATCCATGACAGCTCCTTTGCCGGCCGGAGCCGGGCTACGCGCTGGCCTGGGCCAGGCGGCTCTGCTTGCGCCGGATCAGGTAGAGGTTGCGCAGGTACACGAACAGGCCGGCCCCCTGACCGAGGATGAAGACGGGGTCCAGGCGGTAGATGGCGTAGACCAGCAGGGTGAGGCCACCGCCGATCGAGAAGAACCAGAACGAGACGGGAATCACGCTCTCCTTCTTCCGCTCGGAGGCGATCCACTGGACGAGGAACCGGCCCGAGAAGAACGCCTGTCCGAGGAATCCCACCGTCAACCAGAAATGCTCCTGGGTCATCATTGCTCCGCTCTCCACATCATTGCTCCGCTCTCCATGCTGGCTCGAGCCTCCGTGCTAGAATTCAGCCATTCACGTTACCGGACATCCCCGGGGGGCCGCAAGGAGTTTCGTCGACCGTGCGAGGCATCGATCAGACGCTGGTGGACGAAGTCTGGCGCGAGACCGCGTCGTATCCGCCCGGGCGGGTCGACGAGGAAGCGCGCGACTTCCTGGCCCGCCAGCCACACGTGGCCGCCTTCGCCCACTCGGTCACCCGCGAGCAGGATGCCTCCGTGCAGCGCGCCGCGCTGGGGCTCTGCTTCCTCCTCTTCAAGATCCTGGACCGAAGCCTCGGGTACCCGTTTCCCCTCCTCTCCGAGTCCCGCATCCAGGGTGCGCACCAGGCGGTGACGGAGTGGCTGGACACGCTGGACGGCCTAGAGTCCGACCGCGTCCTCGAGACGGTGAGCGCGCCCGGCCACCCGACCCTGCCCGCCTACATCATCGCGGTGTTCTACGGGGCGGGCGCCGAGGGCTGTGACGAGCGGGTCCGCGCCGGCTTCGCGCTGATGCTGCGCACGCTGACCGACGCGCTCGACGTGGGCCAGGTGGAAGCCTGATGCCGCGCGTCGCGGTCAACGGCGTCCGCTGCACTACGAGGAGGCGGGCTCGGGCCCGCCGCTCCTGCTCATCCACGCCTTCCCGGTGGGCCGGCGCATGTGGGAGCCGCAGATCGCGGCGCTCGCGCGGCGCCACCGGGTCATCGCCTACGACGTGCGGGGCTTCGGCCTCTCCGACGCGCCCCGCGCCCCCGCGCCTACTCGCAGGCGGTGTCGGTGGAAGAGTGGAAGACGCCCGCGGCCTCAGCCTGGGCGACAATATCGCGCTCAATCTCACCCTCGCGCACCCGGGGACCGTCACCAAGCTGATCCTCTGCGACACCGGCGCGGGCTCGGAAGCCGCGGCCGCCTTCAAGACGTGCTGCGAAGAGTACGCTCAGGCCGCCGAGAAGATCAACCTCGACGAGCCCGACCTCTTCAACCAAAGAGTCCGCGACTTCCTCTCGAGCTAACCTGCTAGGAGGGCCGCCGTGAGCATCGACTTTCTGGTAACGTCGCTTATCGTCGTTGTTTCGCCCGGCACCGGCGTTCTCTGTACCTCGACCGACGCCCTTCCTCACGTTTGGCATCTACCCAAGAACGCGCGCTCCGCGAGTCGAAGGAGATGGTGTCCGCTTGGCGCGGGCCCGGCACGCTCGACCTCGTGACTCAAGCCATGAAAAGATCTCGCCTGACGTTCTGCGCCGTCATTCTTGCACAACAGGTGGCAGTCGGTTCATTCGCACATGCCGATGAGGCGAGTGATGCCTGTGACTATGTCTCACGCCGTGTGAGCACATTCAAAGGCGGACTTTACCGACAGGCACCAGACACCTTCGAGGACGAGGGGAAGATATACAGAGGGTGCGTCGTCACCGTAGTCGGTGACCGTAACAAAATGCCGGAAAGCTTTCCACCTGCGGACAGGGTCTACCGCAAGCCGGGCTCGGCGGCAGCTAAAGCGGGCTGGAAAGCGGATCGAGAAGCCGATGGCCCGGATGGGACTTCATATCGTATCTCGCGCGGTAACGTGTTCTGTCTGGTGAGCGGATCGTGGGACGGCGGCGACGCGTCTGACCCCAAGGTCATCCCGTCACCTCTATTTCTCATCACCGCAAGGTGCGCAGGAACCCGATGACGTATCACTCCCGGCTCGAGTCGGACCGCGGGCCCGCGGCCGCTCAGCCGAAGCGTGTGAGCGGTGCCGCGGTCCTCTTCGGAGAGGCGTTCAAACCAACATAGTGCGGAGCGGAGGACGGGGAAAGGGGACCTTCTTCTCAAGAAGGGGGGGCATTAGGCAGCGCGCTGCATCCGCGGTGAGGATTTAATCGGGATCTCGAACTCAAACCGAGAGACTGGATTGCGTTCGGGCCGTATTGATGATGCGAGCTTAGACGGGCTCGGTGGGGCCGGAAGTGATGGCGATGACGAGGGCGCCAGTCGCGCTGGTCACGGTGTGGACGCAGCCGGGCGGGCGACGGGCGTAGTTGCCGGCGGTGCAGGTGCCGGTGTCGTCGGCGACGCTGCCCTCGAGGACGTAGATCTGTTCGTCGCCGAGGTGTCGGTGGCGGGGGATGGTGGCGCCGGGCTCGTAGCGCATCAGGATGGCCTTGTGCGGTCCGTCTTCCCAGAGGGTTTTCCAGAAGACGCCGGGGCGGCGCTCGACCCAGGGCACGGTGCTCGTGTTCACGAAGAGACTCACGGGCGGGGTGGTCACGGGAGTGGTCTCCTTGCGGGCGATCTCAGCGTCCGGCTTCGCGCAGGGCCTGCTGGATGACGGCGCGGAATTCCTCGAGGGACAGGGTGCCCTCGATCTTCCGCTGGTTGATGAAGAACGTGGGGGTGGCGCGCACGCCCGCCTCCCGCCCCTCGCGCTGATCGGCCAGGACCGCGTCCCGGAACCGCGAAGAATCGAGGCACTCGGTGAACGCGGGCGCGTCGAGCCCGAGGCGCCGCGCGTAGCCGATCAGATCGTCGCGGGAGAGGTCGGGCTGGCCCACGAAGAGGAGGTCGTGGTACTCCCAGTAGCGGCCCTGGGCGCCTGCGCAGCGGGCCGCGAGCGCGCCGGGCAGCGCGTTGGGATGGGAGCGCAGCGGAAAGTCCTTGAACACGAGTCGCACCGTGTCGGGGAACTCGCCCTGCAGCCGGTGGAGGACCTCCTGCGCGCGCTTGCAGAAAGGGCACTCGTAGTCGCTCCACTCGAAGATCGTGACCGGGGCCGCGGCCGGGCCCCTGGTCATCGCCGGGTCCGCGGTGAACCGCGGCGCTTCCTGCGCGGCCGCTGACCCGGCCCACCCGGCGAGGAGCAGGCCGGCCGCCACGCGGAGGGTGTAGACTCGGGCGCGAGCCATGGGTTTCATCCTTCGGATCATCGTGTACACGCTGGCCCTCTTGCTGGCCGCGCACGTGGTGCCGGGCATCCGGCTCGACGGGCTCGCGTCGGCGCTGGTGGCGGGACTGCTGCTGGGGCTCGTCAACGCGATCGTGCGACCGATCCTGGTCGTGCTGACGTTCCCGATCACGCTGCTGACCCTGGGCCTGTTCCTGCTCGTCCTCAACGCGTTCTGCCTGTGGCTCGTCTCCGTCTTCGTCTCCGGCTTCCACGTGGCCGGCTTCTGGCCCGCGTTCTGGGGCGCGCTGCTCGTGAGCATCGTGAGCTGGATCCTCACCGCGCTGATCAGCGACAGCGGGCGGGTGAGGGCCATCAACCGCCGGGACTAGCTATGCCGCGCGGTCGGACTCGACCGACGTGATGATATAGGTCCCGCTCTTGGCGTCCCGCTCCAGCGTCACGATCTTCTGCTTGGCCGCCTCCTCCAGGAGCTTCGAGAAGGTCGAGTAGCCGTAGTAGGACTCGTTGAACGCGGGGTTCTTCCTGATCATGGTCTGCTTGACCATGGAGCCCCACAGCGTGTCCTTGTTCTCGCGCTGCAGCGCCTGGATCGCCTCGATGAGCTGGGCGAACGCCTCCGCCTTCTTCTCGGGCAACCCGCGCAGAGCGGTCGTCTTCTTGGACTCGCGGATGAGATCCTCGTAGAAGATGAACTCGTCGCAATTGCCCACCAGGAGCTCGGACGAGGACGACTTCACCCCGAGCCCGATCACGTAGCGGTCGTTCTCCCGCAGCTTGGACACGAGCGGGGAGAAGTCGGAGTCGCCCGAGACGAGGGCGAAGCTGTCCACGTGCTGCTTGGCGTAGGCCAGGTCCATCGCGTCCACCACCATCCGGATGTCCGCGGAGTTCTTGCCGCTGTAGCGGCTCTGGGGGACGTCGATCAACTCGATGGCGTGCTCGTGAAAGGGCCGCTTGTACTCCGCGTAGCGGTTCCAGTCCGCATAAGCTCGCTTGACCATGATCTTGCCCTTCTCGACCAGCCGCTCCAGCACCAGCTTGATCTCGAACTGCTTGTACTGCGCTTCCTTGACGCCGCGGACGATGTTCTCGAAGTCCATGAACATCGCCAGCTTCCGGTCGTCACTCATGCCGTCCAATCCTCCTGCTTTCCAGGGCGTTCCGGCGCCGGTGCTCCAGGGCGGGCCCATGCCCACCCCCTCGCCGATCATCATTATAGGCCCACCACCGGCCTACATTTGACAGGGGCGTGACATCGGCCCGGCGGCGGCCGGCTAGACTGGCGGGGCGATGAGACGGATCCGAGCGCTTGCACTGGGCGTGGGCATGCTCCTGGCGGGGGCGGGGCCGGGCGCGGCGGCCGGTACCCTGGTGGCGGTGGGCCGGGCCGCCCCCGACATCACCGGCGGGCCCTGGATCAACAGCGAGCCGCTCTCGCTCGCCGGGCTCCGCGGGCGGGTGGTGCTGGTGGAGTTCTGGACCTACGGCTGATACAACTGCAAGAACGTGATCCCGCAGTTGCGGGACTGGCACGCGAAGTACGAGAAGCAGGGGCTGACCATCGTCGGCGTGCACTCGCCCGAGTTCTTCTGGGAGAAGCCGATCGAGAAGGTCACCGCCGCCGCGAAGGAGCTGGGCGTGAAATACCCGGTCGTGCAGGACAATGACTTCGCGATCTGGCGCCGCTACCGCAACTGGGCATGGCCGGCCGCGGTCATCGTGGACAAGAAGGGCGTCGTCCGCTTCACCCACATCGGGGAGGGGGCCTACTCCGAGATGGAGCAACTGATCCGGCGCCTCCTGCTCGAGCCGTAGGTGGGCACGCGCCCCGCCCCGCTCCTGATCTTCGGCGCGGTGTTCGCCGCCGCCTTCGTCCTGGCCGCGCTCGGCTATTTCTCGCTCCGCCGCTGGGAGGTCGCGGCGGAGCTGCAGCTCCGCGGGCAGGCGCGCGACACCGCGGTGATGGCGGCCGAGAAGGTGGAGATGGCGGTGGTGCGGGCCGAGCAGGACGCGATCGCGGCCCTGCAGGCCGCCGCGCTCGCGCCGGACTTCGGCCCCGACGCGGTGGCGGCCTGGAAGGCCCGCCAGCCGCTCTTCGACGCGGCCTACGTGCTGGACCGCCAGGGGCGCGTGCTCTACCCGGTGGGGTGGACGCGCGACGAGGCGGAGCTGATCAGCGCGCTGCGCGCGGAGATCTCGCAGGGCTTCTGGGACCGGGGCGGCCGCCGCCACGTCGAGACGGGCGGCCACGTGATCCTGGCCGCGGTGATCCCCGGCTCCGCCCGGGGCCCCCTGCTGGTCGGGCTCCGGCGCGACGACCAGGCGCTCCACCGCGAAATCTTGAAGAAGACGCTCGGCGGGACGGAGAGCAAGGGGGCGCTGGCCATCCTCGACGGCAGCGGCCGGCCGGTCTTCAGCTCGCAGCCGCTCGACCGTGGCGAGCCGGTCCTCACCGTGCCCTTCGGGGAAGCGCTGCCCGCGTGGCGGGTGGCGCTCTACCAGCCGGCCGGCCTCTCCCCGCGCGACATGGTCCGCCGCCAGGCGATGATCTTCATGGCCGCTCTCGCGCTCCTGCTGGTGGTGATCGCGGCCGGGCTCGTCGCGACGTACCGCCTGGTGCGCCGCGAATCGGAGATCGCGCGGCTCAAGTCGGACTTCGTGGCCAACGTCTCCCACGATCTCAAGACTCCGCTCGCCCTGATCCGCATGTTCGCGGAGACGCTCGAGATGGACCGGGTGCCCGACGAGCGCCGCCGCCGCGAGTACTACGGCGTGCTCACGCGCGAGAGCGAGCGGCTGAGCCGCCTGATCGACAACGTGCTCGATTTCTCCCGGATCGAGAGCGGCCGCCAGCGCTACGAGATCACCGCCGGCCTGGTGGAGCCGATCGTCCACGAGGTGGTCGAGAGCTTCCGCCATCCGCTCCACCAGCAGGGCTTCACGCTGGACGTGGCGATCGAGCCCGACCTGCCGGACGTGCCGCTGGACGGGGACGCCATGAAGCAGGCGCTGGCCAACCTGGTGGACAATGCCATGAAATACTCGGGCGACCGTCGGCACATCCGGGTGGCCGCCCGGCGGGACGGCGGCGGGGTCGCGGTGGAGGTGGCGGACGACGGCATCGGCATCCCGGTTTCCGAGCGCGAGCGAATCTTCGAGAAGTTCTATCGCATCGGACGGAGTGAGACGCAGGGCCGGCGGGGCACCGGGGTCGGGCTGGCCCTGGTCAAGCACATCGTGGAGGCCCATCGGGGCCGCGTCACGGTGGATGGGCGGCCGGGCGAGGGTACCCGCTTCACCCTCCACCTCCCCGGTGCCCCTCTCCCCTCAGGGGAGAGGGCAGGGTGAGGGGTGGTCGTGAATTGACATGCCGCGCATCCTGATCGTGGACGACGAGCCCGAGATGCTGCGCGGGCTGGAGGACAACCTCCAGTTCGAGGGCTACCAGACCGTCACGGCCGGCGACGGCAAGAAAGGGCTCGCCCTGGCGCTCTCGGAGGCGCCCGATCTCATCCTGCTCGACGTCATGATGCCCGGCATGAGCGGCTGGGACCTCTGCCGCGAGCTGAGGCGGCGGGGCCTCGACGTGCCGGTGATCATGCTGACCGCGCGGGGCGAGGAGGTGGATCGGGTGCTGGGGCTCGAGCTGGGGGCGGACGACTACGTCACCAAGCCCTTCAGCCTGCGCGAGCTGATGGCGCGCATCCGGGCGGTGCTCCGCCGTCCCGGCCCGCGCCAGAAGTTCGAGGAGTTCGCGTTCGGCAGCGTGCGCGTGCACCTGCGGGCGCGGCAGGCCTTCAAGGGAGGCCAGGAGGTGCGGCTCACCCGGAAGGAGTTCGACCTGCTCCGCTACCTGGTGGAGCACCCGGGCGAGGTGATCACCCGCGACCGGTTGCTGGACGAGGTGTGGGGCTACGAGCGGTTCCCGACCACGCGGACGGTGGACACGCATATCCTGAGGCTGCGGCAGAAATTCGAGGACGATCCGGAGCGGCCGGCGCATATCCTGACCGCGCACGGCCAGGGCTACCGGTTCGTCACCGAGAGGGGCGCGACATGAGTGGACCCGCCGACGAGCTGGCCCGGCGCACCCCGCCCGGCCAGGTGCTGACCAGGAAGTGGCCCGTGCTCACCTACGGCCTCACCCCGCGCTTCGATCCGCGGACGTGGTCCTTCCGGTGCGTCGGTCTCGTGGAGGAAGCGGTGACCTTCACGTGGGAGGAGCTCCTGGCGCTGCCGCGCACCGAGGTGACCTGCGATATCCACTGCGTCACGCACTGGTCGCGCCTGGACAATCGTTTCGAGGGGGTATCCATCCGGGAGATCATGCGGCGCGTCCGGGTCAAGCCGGAGGCCCGCTACGTCCTGATCCACGCCGATCCGGACTACACCACCAACCTGCCGCTCGAGGACCTGGTGGCCGACGACGTGCTCCTGGCCCTCAAGCACGACGGCCAGGATCTCACCCCGGATCACGGCGGCCCGCTGCGGCTGGTGGTGCCCAAGCTCTACTTCTGGAAGAGCGCCAAGTGGCTCCGCGGGTTCGAGTTCCTCGACGTCAATCCGCCGGGCTTCTGGGAGCTCAACGGCTACCACATGCACGCCGATCCCTGGACCGAGGAGCGCTACTCCGACCAGGAGACCAACGCGATGCAGACGATGCGGGCCGAGGCCGCCCGCCGGCTCCGCGCGAAGTAGAGCCCCTCACCCTGCCCTCTCCCCCTTCGCGGGCGAGGGTTCTCGCTCTCCCTCTCCCCTCCGGGGAGAGGGCAGGGTGAGGGGTCTCTACGCCCCGAGGAATGTCCGCACGTGCCTGACGAAGTCGTCGGGCCGGTCCGCGGGCACGGTGTGGCCCGCGCCGGGAATCTCGACCAGGCGGCCGTCGGGCAGGCGCTCGGTCATCTTCTTGGCCACCTCGGGCGAGAGGATGTCGCTCTCCGCGCCGCGCACGATCAGGGTCGGGCAGGGGATGCGCGCCAGCGGCTCCCACAGGTCCACCACGTCACCCCGGCCCGCGCGCATCATGTCGCGCAGCCCCTTGGCGTACTTCCAGGTGAGCCCGCCGTCGGGGAGGCGCTTGAGGCCGTGGTGAACGCGCTGGCGCAGCAGGTCCACATCCTGCAGCGGGTTGGCGCGGCGGATGTACTCGACCGCCCACTCCTCGCTCTCGATCCGCTCCGGCGACTCCGACATCATGCCGCGCACCCGCTGCAAGCCCGCGAGCGCGATGTCGGGGCCGATGTCCACGATGACTAGGCGCTCGAGCCGGGCCGCGTGGGCGGCCGCGTACTGGATCGCGATGCGCCCGCCCATGGAGTGCCCGAGCAGGGCGAACCGGTCGAGCTGGAGGCGCCCCGCGAAGGCGGCCACGTCGTCGGCCATCGTGGCCACCCGGTAGTCGTCGTCGGGCGCGGGGTCGCTGTCGCCGTGGCCCCGCTGATCGAGCGCGAGCACGCGCCGACCGGGCACGAGGCGCTCGGCCAGGTGGTCCCAGACGCGCGCGTGGCCGGTGATCCCGTGGAGCAGGACGACCGGTGGGGCGTCGGCGGGCCCCCAGTCGAGATAGTGGAGGCTGAGGCCGTTGACGCGGACGGTGCGCTCGGTGAATGACATGACCGGGGCAGTCTAGTCCCCGAGCGGCCCTCGGTCAATCTCGCGCGGCTTGCCTACGCGGGAGCCGTGACGTTAGAGTGGGCTACCCCTCACCCTGCCCTCTCCCCATAGGGGAGAGGGGGAGAAGAGAGATCAAGCAATGGCGACTTACGCGATCACGGACGTGGCGATCGTGCTGAAGCCCGAGGACGACGTGGCCATCGCCAAGAAGGAGATCCCGGCGGGCACCGTCCTCGAGGACGCGGGCGGCCGCATCGAGGTGCGGCAGGACATCAAGCCCGGCCACAAGGTCGCGCGGCACGCCCGCCTGATCGGCGAGACGGTGCGTCGCTACGGTCAGCCCATCGGCTTCGCCACCGCGGATATCGCGGTGGGCGATCACGTGCATACCCAGAACGTCGCGGTGGGCGAGCGGCACCAGGAGTATGAGGTCGGCACCGACGTGCAGCCGGTAGCGTTCTACCCGCCCGAGCAGATGCGGTATTTTGACGGCTATCTCCGGGAAGACGGGCGGGTCGGCACGCGCAACTACGTGGCGGTGATCTCGGGGGTCAACTGCTCGGCGAGCGTGAGCCAGTTCGTCAAGGACAAGTTCCGCGACGTGCAGACGGACTACCCGAACATCGACGGGGTGCTCGCCGTCACCCACAAGTCGGGCTGCGGCACCAAGCTCTTCGGCGAGGACCACATGGCGCTCCAGCGAGTGCTGGCCGGCTACGCCAAGCACCCGAACATCGCCGCCTACATCCTGATCGGGCTCGGCTGCGAGGTGAATCAGGCCGCGGTCATGGTGGACCGGCAGCGCATGGCCGCGCCCGGGCATCCGGAGCGCAAGCCCTTCGTGGTCAATATCCAGGAGGCGGGCGGGATCCGGAAGACGGTGGAGACCGCGGTCCGCGAGGTGGCCAAGCTGCTGCCGCTGGCCAGCGCGGCCCAGCGCACGAAGCAGCCGGTGTCGGAGATCACGCTCGCCACCAACTGCGGCGGCTCCGACGGTGCCTCCGGCATCACCGCGAACCCCGCGCTCGGCTGGGCGGTGGACGAGCTGGTGCGCTACGGCGGCACCGGCGTGCTCGCGGAGACGCCGGAGATCTACGGGGCCGAGCACCTCCTGATCCGGCGCGCGATCAACGAGGGCGTGGCCAAGAAGCTGATCGACCGCTACAAGTGGTGGGAGTGGTACTGCCGCGGCATCGAGGCGATGGATAATAATCCCGCCCCCGGCAACAAGGCGGGCGGCATCACCACCGTCTACGAGAAGTCGCTCGGCGGCGTCACCAAGGGCGGCACCACCCCGATGATGGACGTCTTCCAGTACGGCGAGCCCATCACCACCCGCGGCTTCGTGTTCATGGACACGCCGGGGCACGATCCGGTGTCCATCACCGGGCTCGTGGCGGGCGGCTGCAACATGATCTGCTTCACCACCGGCCGCGGCTCGGTGTTCGGCTGCAAGCCGGTACCCTCGATCAAGCTGGCGACCAACAGCCTCATGTACCGGCACATGTCGGAGGATATGGACATCAACTGCGGCGTGATCCTCGAGGGCACTCCGCTCCCCGAGGTGGGCCGGCAGATCTTCGAGGAGATCGTGGCGGTGGCCTCGGGCAAGCGCAGCAAGAGCGAGCTGTCGGGAGTCGGCGAAGAGGAATTCGCTCCGTGGATCATCGGGCCGGTCATGTAGCAGGGCGAGGTGCAGCCGAAGGCGAGCCGAGCGAATACCAATAATGCATGAAAGAAGTAGACGGTAGCGGGGCGAGCTAGCGGCGGGCCGGCTCGGACGCGCGCGGCTCCGGGCGGCGGGACGGGTCGCTCGACGCATCGTCCTCGAGCTGGGCTCCCTTGAAGAACGCGGCCCAGAAGCCTTCGCCCGACATGGGCCGCGGACGGCGATCCGTGAAGCGGTTCGCGCGGAAGCCGGCGCGGGCCCGCACGATGAAGCTGTAGAAGTGGACGAGGCCGCCCGAGGCGAACTTGCCGTTGAAGACGATGTCGAGCGGCAGGTGCAGCAGCATGCCGAAGACCCATCCCCACAGCCAGGCGATGTTGGTGAACCACGCGACCGCGGCCAGCAGCGCCAGCAGCTCATAGGAGTGCAGCACGAGGACGACTCGCTGCGCCTTGCCCTCGAGATAGTAGCGGAGGAAGCTGCCGGGACGGAGGTCGCGCTGGCGCTCGAAGAGCACGTAGTCGACCGCGTGGTCGACGTCGATCAGGAAGCCCCCGGCCGCGAGGCCCGCGGTGAGCGCGAGGCTCTCGGAGCCCGCGTAGACGCCCGCGCAGGCGAGCGCGGTGGTGACGAGATGGCCTCCGGGGCTGATGACGACCGCCTAGCGCAGGTACGGGTTGCGGTACCGGCGAATCCGGACCGGGACCGGCTGCCGCGAGGGCACCAGCCATCCGAGGGGCACGCTATCGATCAGCTCCAGCAGGCGGCGCCCGAGTCGTTTCAACATGCCTCCTGGAGGGAGCAACTACGGTGCCAGGCTCCGCGTCCCGGAAGTCATTGAATTATTGATGGACCCCCGGATCCAGGCATGGAACAGTAGGCCAAAACAGGGAGTCTTGAGGACCAAAATGGGGAGCGCATGGGCAGGGGAGACGGCATGAGCCGGCCACCGAAGACTGTCGTGACCGGCTTCGACGAGATCGTCCGATCCGACCCGTCTGTCTGGGAGATCCAGACCGCGGGCGCCGGTCCGCAGGGGCAGCTGCCGCTGACCGCGGAGATGCTGCTCGAGAGCCCCAGCGGCGACATCTTCGGGCTCACCCAGAACGCGGGCATGGGCTGGGATCCGCGCGAGCTCGGCCGACCGCAATTCCTCATGCTCTCCACCCAGGGCGGCATCCGCGCGTCGGACGGCAAGCCGATCGCGCTCGGTTACCACACCGGCCACTGGGAGATCGGGCTGCTCATGCAGGCGGCCGCGCAGGAGCTGGCCGCGCTCGGCGGCCTGCCGTTCGCCGGCTTCTGCTCGGACCCGTGCGATGGGCGCACCCAGGGCACGCCCGGCATGATGGACAGCCTCGCCTACCGCAACGACGCGGCGATCGTGCTGAGGCGCCTCGCCCGGTCGCTCCCCACCCGCCGGGGCGTGCTCGGCGTGGCCACCTGCGACAAGGGGCTGCCCGCGATGATGATGGCGCTGGCTGCGCTGCGCGATCTGCCCTGCGTGCTGGTGCCGGGCGGCGTGACCCTGCCGCCCACCGACGGCGAGGACGCGGGCACCGTGCAGTCCATCGGGGCCCGCTTCGCGCACGGCGAGCTCACGCTGGAGCGGGCGGCCGACCTGGGCTGCCGCGCCTGCGGCTCGCCCGGGGGCGGCTGCCAGTTCCTCGGGACCGCCGCGACGTCCCAGGTCGTCGGTGAAGCGCTCGGGCTCTCGCTGCCGCATACCGCGCTCGCTCCCTCGGGCCAGCCGGTGTGGCTCGACATGGCCCGGCGCTCGGCCCGCGCCCTGATGGCGCTCGCCGCGCGGGGGTCCTGCTGCACCTCACCGCGGTGGCGCACGCCGCCGGGCTGCGGCGCCCGGTCGTGCAGGACTGGATCGACGTCAACCGGCAGGTGCCGCGCCTGGTGGACGTGCTGCCGAACGGGCCCCGGAACCACCCCACCGTGCGGGTCTTCCTGGCCGGCGGCGTGCCCGAGGTGATGCTGCACCTCCGCCGCCGCGGCCTGCTGGACGAGACCTGCCTGACCGTGACCGGCGAGCCGCTGGGGCGGGCGCTCGACTGGTGGGAGGGCTCCGAGCGGCGCGCGGCGCTGCGCGAGCGGCTGCGGACGCAGGACGGCGTGGACCCGGACGACGTCATCATGGATCCGGAGCGGGCGCGCGAGCGGGGGCTGACGAGCACCGTGACCTTCCCGCGCGGCAACCTGGCCCCGGAGGGCGCGGTGATCAAGAGCACCGCCATTGATCCATCGGTCGTGGATGCTGACGGTGTTTACCGCAAGACCGGCCCGGCCCGCGTGTACACCACCGAGCGCGCGGCGATCGCGGCCATCAAGAGCACGGGGCCCGAGCGGATCAAGCCGGGCGACGTGCTGGTGCTGATCTGCCGCGGGCCGCTCGGCGCGGGCATGGAGGAGATCTACCAGATCACCTCCGCGCTCAAGCATCTGTCCTGGGGCAAGCAGGTGGCGGTGCTGACCGACGCGCGCTTCTCCGGCGTCTCCACCGGCGCGTGCATCGGCCACGTCGGGCCCGAGGCGCTCGCGGGTGGGCCCATCGGCCGCCTGCGCGAAGGTGATCTCGTGCAGATCGTGGTGGATCGGCTGCGGCTCGAGGGCAGCGTGGACCTGATCGGCGCCGAGGGGCGCACGTTCGGGGCGGAGGAGGGCGCGCGCGTCCTCGCAGCGCGCGCCCCCCGGCCCGACCTGGCGCCCGACCCGGGGCTCCCGGACGACACGCGGCTCTGGGCCGCGCTGCAGCAGGCAGGCGGCGGCGCCTGGGGCGGCTGTGTCTACGACGTCGACGCCATCATCGCCCGACTGAACCACCCCTCACCGTGAACCACCCCTCACCCTGCCCTCTCCCCTGAGGGGAGAGGGGCTCGAATTCTCCCTCTCCCCCGGCCAGGGGGAGAGGGCAGGGTGAGGGGGGTCGCTACGACTGGGTCACGGTGACCACGAGGCCGATCGACGCCAGGACATTGCCGACGCGCACGCACTCGGCCTCGGACCCGACCTTCACCACCGCCTTGCCGGTATTGTGCACCTGCCACGCCAGCTCCCAGCCCCGCTCCTCGGAGCAGGCGATGGCCTTCATGAGCTGCTTCACCACTTCCTCGAAGGTGTGACACTCGCAGTTGTGGAGCACGGTCATCCAGGGGGGCGCGACCTGGACGTCGGTCGCGTCGAGCTCGTCGACCTGCGGGCTCTCGGTGGGGGTGGCCTGCGACGGGGACATTTATTTATCCGCTCGGCTCGCCTTCGGCTGCACCTCGCCCTGCCATTTATCCGCTCGGCTCGATTCCCAGATCCGCTCGGCTCGCCTTCGGCTCACCTCGCCAAGCCACGGCTGCGCCTCGCCCTACCCAATGACCCCGGTTGCGCGGAGGCGGGCGATGGTGCCGTCGCTGTAGCTCAGGATCTCCCGGAGAATCTGATCCGTGTGCTCGCCGAGCCGCGGCGCCCGCGCCGGGTGGCGGATCTCGCCCTCCGTGCGGACCGGGCTCCGCACTTCTCGCAAGGGCCCGAAGTCGGGGTGCTCCACCTCCACGATCATATCGCGCGCCAGCACCTGCGGGTCGGCCAGGGCCTGGCGCACGTCGTTGACCGGCGCGCACGGCACGCGGCCCCGCAGGCGGTCCAGCCACTCGCTCGTGGTGCGGGTGGCGAAGCGGGCCTGCAGGAGCGGCAGCAGCGCGTCCTTGTTCGCGAAGCGGTCGGCGAAGGTGCGGAAGCGCGCGTCCTCGGCCAGCTCCGGCGCGCCCAGGGTCTCCACCAGGTCGCGCCAGAACTTGTCCTTGTTGCAGAAGATCACGATCCAGCCGTCGCGGGTGGGGAAGTTCTGGGCCGGCACGATGGTCTGGTGCGCCGAGCTGCGGGTGCGCTCCGCGATCCAGTCGCGGTTGAGCGTCCACACCGCGAAGTACGACAGCATGCTCACCGCCGTGTCGAGCAATGAGATGTCCACGTCCCGGCCCACCCCGGTGCGCTGGGCGTCGAAGAGCCCCACCATCAGCCCGACCATCGCGGCGTAGCCTCCCGCGAAGTCGATGACCGAGACGCCGCACTTGCCCGGAGGGCCGTCGGGCTCGCCGGTCACCGCCATGTAGCCCGCGTAGCCCTGGACCAGGTAGTCGAAGGCGGGCTCGGCCGCGCGGGGGCCGGTGCGCCCATAGCCGGTGAGTGAGCAGCAGACCACGCGCGGGTTGAGCGACACCGAGCGCTTGCCGCGGTTGAAGGACTGGAAGTAGGGCGAATCGGCTTCGCCCTGGAACGGCGGCACGTAGCGGGCGCTGTCGCCGCCCACGCCGGGATCCTCGATCTTGATGATGTCGGCGCCCAGGTCCGCCAGCATCTGGGTGCCGAACGGCCCGGCCCCGAACTGGGACACGGCCAGGATGCGGAGTCCGTCGAGCGGGGGGCGGGTCATGTCAATAGGGGAACCGGCCCTCGCCGAGGGTCGCGTGGTTCTTCCTGGGGACGAGGACGGCGCGGGTATAGGAGCACACGGTTTCGCCTCGCTGGTTGACGCCCGCGGTGGCCACCGTCACGATGCCGCGGTCGCCCTGGCGCGACTCCCGCAGCGCGAGCACGCGGCTCCGGGCGTAGAGGGTGTCGCCGATGAAGGTCGGCTGCTCGTGCTTCAACTCGTTCACCTCGAGATTCGCGATGGCGCGCCCCGAGATGTCGGCCACCGTCATGCCGATCACCACGCTGTAGACCAGCGGGCCCAGGACCACGCGCTGCTTGTGCTGGGTGTGGGTCTGGGCGTAGTGGGCGTCCGAGTGGAGCGGGTGCTGGTTCATGGTCAGCAGCGCGAACCACGTGCAGTCCGCCTCGGTGATGGTGCGGCCGGGCCAGTGGGTGAACGCCTGGCCGACCGTGAACTCCTCGTAGTAGCGGCCGTAGCTCACGGCGCGGGCGCCTCGAGCCGGCGCGCGGCGAGGCGGCGCCGCTCGCCCGCCTGGTCCCGCGGGCCGACCAGCAGGGCGGCCGCGTCCCGGTAGTAGCGCTCCACCGGGAACTCGCTCGTGTAGCCGTAGCCCCCGTGTATGCGCATGGCCTCGAGCGTCACCATGTAGGCGGTCTCGCCCGCGGCGAGCCGCGCCATCGCCGCGCCCGTGTCGTCTCGCGCGTCGGCGTCGAGGCGCTCGGCCGCGCGCCCGGTCAGGAGCCGCGCCGCGGTGATCGCGGTCGCCATGTCGGCCAGCTTGAGCTGCACCGCCTGGTGCTGGCAGATCGGCTTCCCGAAGGCGGACCGTTGCTGGGAGTAGCGCAGCGCCGCCTCGAAGGCGGCCTGGGCCAGCCCCACCGCGGTGGCGGCGGCGCCGACATTGGTCGCCGCCTCGAGAAGGCTCTCACCGCCTTCGCGGAGGGCGGCCGCCGCGCCGAGCCGAGCGCCGACCAGGACCACGTCGGCCGCGCCGAGGCCGCGGAGGCCGATGGTGTCGGAGGCCAGGCCCACCGTCAGGCCGGGGCGGCCCGCCTCGACTGCGAAGCAGCGGGCCCCGCCGCCCTCCAGCGCGGCGTTGACCAGGAAGAGCTTGGCCCGGCCCGCGTTCGGCACCACCGGCGCGGCCCCGGTGAGGACCCAGTCCGCGCCCGCGCGCCGCGCCCCGATGGACGCGCCGACCACCGGCGCGGTCCAGCGCTCGCCCCGCGTCATCGGCGGCAGCAGTCGCTCGCGGGTCTCCCGCGAGGTGCTGCGGGCGACCGCGAGCGTGGCCGCAAGCTGGGCGGAGAGCCAGATGGCGAGCGCGGCCGAGCCGCGCGCCACTTCCTCCACGATCATGGCGGCGGTGGTGAGCGGCAGGCCGAGGCCGCCGTGCTCGGCGTCGGCCAGGGCGCCGAAGATGCCGAGCTCGGCGAGCTGCGCCACCAGGGGCTCGGGATCGCGCCGGCCCTGGTCCAGCTCGGCGGCCACCGGGATGACGTCCTTCTCGACGGCCTGCCGCATCGCCAGCACGAGCTGCTTCTGCTCCTCCGCGAGCTCATCGCGGGAGGTCAGCGCGCCCAACCGCTCCCCGTAGCGCTCGAGCAGGTTCTTGCAGATGATGAGCCGCTGGATCTCGTTGGTGCCCTCGCCGATGATCATGAGCGGGGCGTCGCGGTAGAGCCGCTCCACCAGGCCGGAGGCGAGCTGGGCGCGGACGCCCTCGATCTTCATGGCCTCGACCGCGACCGCCTGGGCCGCCTCCGAGGCGTGGAGCTTGGCCATGCCCGCCTCGAGATCGCACCGGTCGCCCCGGTCCTTCATGGCGGCGGCCCAGTAGGTGACGAGACGGGCCGACTCCACCCGCGTGGCGATGTCCGCGAGGGCGGCGGGCGGCTCCGGCAGCGCGCGCGCGGCGCGCACCGCCTCGTCGAGGCCCGCCTGGGCGACCCCCACCGCGCGCGCCGCGATGTTGATCCGCCCGGCCTCGAGCCCGGACATGACGTGCTTGAAGCCGCGGCCCTCCACGCCGCCCACCAGATTCGCGGCCGGACACGCAAAGGAGTCGAAAAACAGTTCAGCCGTATCCACGCCCTTGTAGCCGAGCTTGGCGATGGACTTGACAACCTCCAGGCCGGGGGCGCCCTTCTCGACGATGAAGCAGGACATGCCGCGGTGACGGGGAGACGCGGCGGGATCGGTCAGGGCGAGCAGCGCGAAGGTGTTGCCCTCGCGGCCGTTGGTCACGAACATCTTGGAGCCGGAGAGCAGGTACCGGTCGCCTTCGCGCCGGGCCACCGTGCGGATCGCCTGCACGTCCGAGCCGGCGTGGGGCTCGGTGAGGCAGAGGCCGCCGCGGGCCTGCCCGCTGGCGAAGCGCGGGAGCAGGCGGAGCCGCTGCTCGTCGGTGCCGTGGTCGAGCACGATGAGCGCGGCCATGGTGTGGCTATTGATGACCCCGGCGAGGGACATGAAGCCCCGGCAGAGCTCCTCGATGATCCGCGCGTAGGTGGTGACGTCGAGGCCGAGGCCGCCGTAGTCGGTGGGCACGAGGGCCCCGAAGAGGCCGAGCCGCTTCATGCGGTCCACCAGCTCGTGCGGGTACCGGTCGGCGTGCTCGAGGCCGGGGGCCGCCGCCATCACGTCCCGCTCCACGAACTCGCGGACGGCGGCCACGATGGCGGGGGCGCGGCTCGCGGTGCGTGGACTCAAGGAAACCTCGCGTCGAGACTAGCAAAGCCCGCGCATTCATTGCAAGGCTTGCGCCCGCCACGCTCGCGCCCGCCCGGCTCGCGTCTTCTCTTCTTGGTGGCGGTTGCCGGGCCCGGTATGCTGAGGGCATGACCCTTACCGTCGCCAGCTACAATATCCACAAGTGCGCGGGGCTCGACCGCCGCGTGGACCTCGATCGGATCGCCCAGGTGCTGGAGGAGATCGACGCCGACCTGGTCGGCCTGCAGGAGGTGTTCCGGCCCCAGGCCCTGGGCCTGGCCGAGCGCCTGGGCATGCAGGTCGCGATGGGCCCGACGCGGGAGCGAGACGGCCTGCCCTATGGCAACGCGGTCCTCACCCGACTGGCCATCCGCGGCAGCCGCACGTTCGACCTCTCCCGGCCCGACCGAGAGCCCCGCGGCGGCATCCGCCTGGACCTCCAAATGCCCAACGGAGAAATGCCCAACGGGGACGGGGAGGTGGGGAACGGGCTCCTGCACGTCTTCAACGTGCATTTCGGGCTCAAGATCCGCGAGCGGGCCGAGCAGGTCCGCATGCTGGTGCGGGAGCACATCCTGCACGACGAGCTGACCGGCCCACGCATCGTGGTGGGCGATCTCAACGAGTGGTTCCCGGGCGCGGTCGGGCGCACGCTGCGCCGCGAGCTCAGCGGCCCCCGCATCCGCCGCACGCACCCCGCGCCGCTGCCGCTCTTCGCGCTCGACCGCATCTATTGGGACCGGGGCCTGGGCGCCGACGGCTTCCACGTGCACCGCAGCCGCCTGGCCCGCGTCGCCTCGGACCACCTGCCGGTGGTGGCCCGCCTGCGCCTGACCCCCGTGAGCGCCTGACCGGGATCTCGCGATCCGCGAAACCGACGGATTGTTGCCGGACGGTGCCGCGCTTTGTATGCCGGGAGATCGGGGCAATCTTGCGCGGTTATAGAATAGGAGAAGGAGATCGATGACTTATAGGGTACTGACCCGTGGCAAGCGCCTTGCTCTCCTAGAACCTCGTCATGGAAGAGAACGACCAGAGGGGAGAGCATGTCGCGCTGATCGGGGCGTCGCCCGCCGCCTGGCGGTCCCAGGCGACGGAGCCGGGACCCACGCGCCTCCCTTCGCGGGCCCTGGTGGTGGACGACTCGCTGGTGGTCGCGGAGGTGGTCACCACGCTGCTGCGCCGGACGGGCTGGACGGTGGACGTGGCGACGAGCGTGGACGCGGCGCTCGATCACGTGCGCGGCATGCCCTACGACCTGGTGGTCTGCGACGTCTGCATGCCGGATGGGGGTGGGCCAGCCGTCTACTACGCGGCGACCATGCGGCGGCCGGACCTGACCAACCGCTTCCTCTTCATCACCGGGAACGTGGACGACCCCGAGCCCTGGCGCTTCCTGGCCAAGATCCGCGCCCACGTGCTCGAGAAGCCGTTCACCGGCCGGGCGCTCCGGCACGCGCTGATCAAAGTCATCGCCTGACCCGCCCGCTCGTCGCGGCCCTGCTGCTGCTGGCCGCGCTCGCCGGCCCCGCGTGGGCGGGCCCCGCCACCGACCAGCTCCGCGCCTACACCGACCGGGTCGTCCGCATCCTGGAGGATCCCGCCTTGAACCAGGCCCAGCGCCGGACCGAGATTCACGCGGTCGCGCTCGAGGCCTTCGACGTGACCGAGGCGGCGCGGCGCGCCCTGGGCCCCCACTGGCCCAAGCGCTCCGCCGCGGAGCGGGACGAGTTCACCGGGCTGTTCCAGGGGCTGCTCGAGCGCGGTTACCTCGCGCGCATCGGCGAGTACGGCGGGGAGCGCGTGCAGTACGTGGCGGAGCGGGTCGACGGCGACTACGCCACCGTGCGCGCCCAGATCGTCACCAGCAAGGGCACCCAGGTGCCGGTGGAGGCCCGCGTGGTGCGACGGGGCGAGCGCTGGCTCATGTACGACGTGCTGATCGAGAACGTGAGCCTGGTGGCGAGCTACCGCTCGCAGTTTGACCGGGTGATCCGCACGTCCTCCTACGAGGATCTGGTCCGCCGCCTCAAGGACCGCGGCCAACCGTAGCGCGGTCAGGTCGTGGCACTCAGAGCGCGATGTCGCCGAGGAAGATGCGCTTGACCTCGGCGGACTGGAGCAGCTCCGCCGACGACCCGGTCAGGATGGTCCGGCCCGATTCGAGGACGTAGCCCCGGTCCGCGAGCCGAAGCGCGAGCTCCACGTTCTGCTCGATGAAGACGATGCCGATGCCCTGTTCGTCGCGGATGCGTCGCATCAGGGTGGCCATCTGCTGAACGACGAGAGGGGACAGGCCGAGGAACGGCTCGTCGATCATGAGCAAGCGCGGGCGCGCCATGAGCCCGCGGGCGATGGCGACCATCTGCTGCTCGCCGCCCGACAGGGTGTGCGCGAGCTGCGCCCGTCGAGCGGCGATGACGGGGAACAGGCGCTCGAGCTGGGCCAGAGACTCGGCGCGGTGCGGGCGCGCGGCCGGGTTGTGGGCGCCGAGCAATAGATTGTCGAGCACGGTGAGGAAGGGGAACAGGCGACGGCGTTCCAGCACGTGCGCCAGGCCTTCCCCCGCGGTGCGGTTGGCGGGCAAGCCGTCGATGCGCTTGCCGAGGAAGGTGATGCGCCCCGCGCGGGGCGCGATCAGCCCCGAGATGGAGTTCATGAGGGTCGATTTGCCCGCGCCGTTCGGCCCGAGGACCGCGACGATCTCGCCCTCGCCCACGTGCATCGCCGCCTGCCACAGCACCTGGAAGTCGCCGTAGGCGACGTCGAGACCGTCCACAGATAGCATGGGGGATAACATGGGGGCCAGCATCGGCGCGGCGCCCGGCGTGGTCACTGGGTGTACGCCTGGCCGAGGTAGGCGTCGACGACGCGCCGGTCGCGCGTCACCGCGTCGGGCGTGCCGTCGGCGATCTTCTCGCCGAGATAGAGGGCGACGATGCGCTGCGCCACCGCGGTGATCACCCGCATGTTGTGCTCGATGACCAGGAGGGTGAGCCCACCGCGATGCAGGTCACGGACGAGCTGCACCAGGCCGGGGATGCTGCGCTGGTCGACCCCGCCGGTCACCTCGTCCAGCAGGAGGACCCGCGGCTCGGTCGCGAGCGCGCGGGCCAGTTCGAGGCGCTTGCGCTGGCCGGTGGAGAGCGTGCGCGCGTGCGCGTCCGCCTTTTCGGCCAGCCCCACGCGGTCGAGCAGGTCGCGGGCGCGGGCGCGCGCGTGCCGCACGTCGTGCGTGCGGGTGAGCGCGCCGACCATCACGTTGTCGACGACGGTGAGTCCGGCGAACGGCCGCAGCTTCTGGAACGTGCGCGCGACGCCCAGACGACACACGCGATCCGGCGAGAGGCCGGTGAGCGAGCCGCCGTCCAGGCGCACCTCCCCGGCGTCGGGGCGATAGAAGCCGCTGATGATCTCGAACAGGGTCGACTTGCCGGACCCGTTCGGCCCGATGATGCCGACCAGCTCGCCGGAGGCCACGTCGAAGGAGACGTCGCGGTTCGCGGTGATGCCGCCGAAGCGCTTGGTGATTCCCGCGACGGACAGGAGGCTCATGGCGCCGTCCCCAGATGGGGGCGCCGCCGCAGGTGCTCGCCGAACCAGGGGAGCAGGCCCTGCGGCGCGAAGCGCATGGTCACGATGAGCACGACCCCGTAGATGATCAGGTAGATCCCGACGAGACCGGCGCCGATGCCGCCGAAGCGGGCGCGCAGGGACGTCTCCAGGATCGTGATGAGAGCCGCGCCGAGGAACGGGCCGAGCGGCGTACCGATGCCGCCGAGGATCGCGGCCAGGCAGAAGCGGACCGACAGGTCCACCGAGAAGACGTAGAACGGGTCGACGAAGCCGACGTACTGCGCCCAGAGCGTGCCGCACACCGCGGTGAGCGCGGCGCTGACCGCGATCGCCGCGACCTTGAGGCGGCGGGCCGGGACGCCGAGCGAGAGGGCCGCGTCCTCGTCCTCGCGCACGGCCGCGAGCTGGTAGCCGCGGCGCGAGCGCTCGAGATAGAGCTGGACCAGGTAGAGCAGGGCGGCCAGGAGGAGGACGAGGTAGACCCACACCCGCTTGTCCGCGATGCCGAGCGTCCAGAGGCCGGGGCGGAAGGGGACGGGAATGCCTTCCGATCCCGAGGTGAAGCCGCGCCAGCGGCTCGCCACGATGAGCAGCACCTGGGAGAACGCGATCGTGGCCAGCCCGAAGTACGGCCCGCGGAGCCGGTTGCTCAGGAAGCCCAGGATGAAGCCGAACGCGGTGGCGAGCCCGGCGCCGACCAGCAGCCCGATCCAGGGCGACACCCCCCAGCGGGTGCCGAGGAGCGCCGCCGAGTAGGCGCCGAGCCCGAAGAAGGCGGCGTGGCCGAGCGAGAGCTGTCCGGCGTAGCCGCCGGCCACGTTCCAGGCCGCCGCGCTCGCGCCCCACAGCAGGATCAGGATCAGCCCGTCGAGAAGGAAGGCGTCGCGGACCACGATCGGCCCGAGCGCGGCCGCGGCGAAGAAGGCGACCGCCGGCCACGTGCCCCTCACGTGCCGATCACCTCGGCGCCGCGCTGGCCGAACAGGCCCGCGGGCCGGATGACGAGGATCGCGATGAACAGGAGCAGGTACAGCACTTCCTTCCACGCGGTCCCGATCACGTAGGAGCCCACGACCTCGACGAAGGCGACGACGAGGCTGGCGATCAACGCGCCCACCATGTCCCCGAGCCCGCCCAGCACGACCGCGACGTAGGCGATCAGCACGAACTGGAGCCCGACCGACGGATAGACGGGGTAGATCGGCGCGAGCAGCACGCCGGCCGCCCCGACGCAGGTGATGCCGACCGCCCACGTCAGGGCGAAGACCCGGCCGGTGTCGATCCCCATGAGCGAGGCGGCGTGGCGGTCCTGGGCGGTGGCCCGCATGACCTTGCCGGTGTACGACCAGCGCATGAAGGCGAAGAGCGCGGCGGTGAAGAGGACGGCGACCACGAACGCGGCGATCTGCGCGAGGTTGAGCGCCATGCCGCCGAAGCGCACCACCACCGCGTAGTAGCTGGTGCGGACGAACTGGGAGTCGGCGCTCCAGAGCACGAGGGCCAGGGCCTGGAGGGCGATCGACAGTCCGACCGTCGTGAAGACCTGGACGTTGTGCGAGGCGTGAATGACCGGGCGCATCACGAGCCGATAGCTCAGCCACCCGCCGCCGAAGATGAGGGGCAGGCCCAGCACGAGGGTGACGTAGGGATCGAGCCCGAGGAGGGTGAACGCCCAGAAGGCGAGGTACATGCCCAGCATGAGGAACTCGCCGTGCGCGAAGTTGACCACGCGCATCACCCCGAAGATGAGAGTGAGGCCCACCGCGATGAGCGCGTAGACCCCGCCCAGCAGGATCGTGGAGGCGAGGAGCTGCGGAATCACGTGCATGATCGGCGGATCAGCCGAACGCGCGACGCCCCGGGGGGCCGCCCCGGGGCGCACGAGCGGGAATCGGCAGGCCGGTGGGGAGCGCTACTTGCGCTGGTCCCACGCCCCGAGCGGAATCCACTTGGCGCGGTTGGTGGTGAACTCTTCCGGCCACACCGTGACGAGCTGCCCACCCTGCCACTGGAGCATGTAGTGCTGCACGCGCGCATTCGAATTCTGGCCGGCCTCGTCGAACTTCACGCCCCAGCCGTTGATCGCGGAGCCGACCGGCAGGTCCATCGCCATGACCGCGGCGCGGAACTTGTCCAGGTCGTCGCTCTTGGCCGCGTCCAGCACGAGCTTCAGCAGCCACAGGCCGCCGCCCGCGAGCTGGTGCCCGCCGGCGGGACTGTCCAAGCCGGTCCGGGCCTTCACCGCGTCGCGGAACGCGCGCTCGATCTTCTGGCCCTCCGGCCGGAACTTGTCGATGATCACGCCGGGCCCGGGCTCGAGCAACGCGAAGGGGCCGTTGCCGTCGTTGCCGAAGGCCTTGCCGAAGTCGGGCGAGCCGTAGCCGGTGGCCCCCGCGTGCACGACCGCCTTGACCTCGAAGTTCTGCTCGCGGGCCTGCCGCCAGAAGAGGATGGCGTCCTGGTTGCGCGCGATGTGGTGCAGGATGTCGGGGTTCGCGTTCCTGAGCTTGAGGATGACCGGGGTGAGGTCGTTGGTGGTGAAGGTGTAGTACTCGGCCGCCACCTCCTGCATCCCGAACTCCTGCTTGGCCCGCTGGCGCGCGGACTCGGTGACGCTCTGGCCGTACGAGGAATCCTCCGAGAGGTACGCGATGCGCAGCTCGCTCGTCTTCTTGCCGAGGCGGTGGGCCAGGTGCTTGGCGATGAACTCGACGTTGTACCAGCCGAACCCGGTGCCGTCGATCTCGGTCCGGAACACGTTCTTGAGTCCGCGCTTGGAGAACCGCGGATCGACGCAGGACGTCTCCCAGTAGATGACGTTCTGCCGGGAGGCCGCTTCGCTGGCCGCGCCGCAGAGGGTGGAGGAGAAAGTGCCGGTGATGATCTTGACCCCTTCCCGGGTGGCCAGCCGCGTGGCCTCGGAGGCGGCGACGGTCGGATCGACCGCGTCCCCGACCGCGAAGACCAGCTTCTTGCCCATCACGCCGCCGCGCTCGTTGATGAGGTCGCGTACGATCTCGTAGCCTTCGAGGTGCCGCTTGCCCTCGGCCGCGAGGTTGCCGGTCAGCGGCTCGAGGACTCCGATCTTGTACTCGCCACTGAGCTGCTGGGCCTGGAGGGCGCCGACGGCGCCCACCGCCAGCGCGACGAGACCAACCACCACCGCCCACTTCACGTGCCTCATGCCTGCTCTCCTCTCGTCTGATCCGGGGTACTGCGAGTGGGACGGGCGCTGCGCGGCGACCCGATGCACCGGGCGGCCAGTGTACCGCAGGTGGGTTCCGTCGCCTATTGCTCTTGCTGCTGCTGGGCCGCGATCTCCTCGGCGGCCAGCCGGTCCCGTCGGCCCTCCGGGATCTCCTGGTACACCGGCACGTCGATCTGCTCCATCTCCTCGTGGAGCGCCGAGATGTCCTTGGGGGTGGACTCCTGGGTGCGCACCTCCGTGCGCAGGGTCTCGTCCGCATTACCGCGGTAGATGCCCTGGTTGGGCGGCACGTCGTCGTAGTGCCGGCCGTGGCCAACCACGACGTAGTGGCCGTCGATCTCGCGGTTGTGGGTCGGATCGAACGGCACCCAGCCCGCGGACGGCGAGTAGAACTCCACCCACGCGTGGCTCTGGGCCGTCTCGCCGTCGCGCGGCGGCATGTGCAGGTAGCCGCTCACGTAGCGGCAGGGGATCTGGCGCAGCCGCAGCAGGCCGAGCATGAGATGGGTGAAGTCCTGGCAGACCCCCGCCTCCGCGGCGAGGAAGTCATCGCTGGTGGACTCGTAGCTGGTCACGTTCTTCTGGTAGGTGAAGTGCTCGTGGATGTGCCGCCCGCACGCGCGCACCTGCTCGCCGAGCGGCGCGGTGGCAGGGACGGCCACTCCCTGCGCGAACTTGCGCAGGGCCACGCTCGGCCGCACCGGCCCGTCGAAGGCGAGGAAGTCCAGCAGCGGGTAGGGCGGATCCGGGTAGGGGCGCGCGTCGGTGACGGTGGCCAGCGCGGGCGCGGTGGGATGGGTGCTCACCGCGGAGCGGGCCATCACCTCGATCCGGTCGTGGAAGTGGACGATGGTGAAGTGGTGTACCACGTTGTTGTTCCAGTCCCGGTAGCGCGAGGTCTTGGTCGGCGGGCCCACCGCGAGCACGAAGGACTGGAGCGTCTGGTCTCCGGTGGTCTTGGGCTGCATGCGCAGCTCGAGGAACGACTCCCGGATGTAGGCGTCGTAGGCCAGCGAGAGCGTGTGCTCGATCTCGACGAACATGGCGCGCTCAGCTCCCGAAGTACACGGTGGACACCGCGTCGTGGGCGCGGCCCAGCTCGACGAGGACGTGATCGAGGAAGGACAGGCTCTGCCCCTCGCGGATCAGGTCGTGTCCCTGGTAGGAGAGCTCGGCGGCCAGCTTGCCCACGATTCGCACCGACTGGCTCAGCTCGCTCGCGCTCGAGATGCGGTCGAGGTACTCCTTGACCGCGGTGACCCCGTAGCGCACCGAGCGGGGCGTCTGCGCGTCGAAGAGCAGGAACTGGAGCACGTCGATCGGCTCGAGCCGGGCTCCGAAGACCTTCCGGTAGTTCTCGAGCGAGGAGAGCCCGCGCAGGAGGCTGCGCCACTGGCTGTAGAAGAGCGGCAGGTCGACCTTGGGCTCGGCCGCCACCAGGGCGGGCAGCTTGATGCGGAGGATCACGCTGGTGCGGAACACCCGCTCGAACGACTCGCCGAGCTTGAGGAAGAGCCAGCCCGCGTCGCGGGTCAGGGTGTGCTCGATGGCGCCCACCGCGCTCAGGATCCCGCGATGGGTCAACTGCATCGCGGTACGAAACGTCGCGGGATCCGCGAGGCGGCGGCGGTTGTAGCCCTCCAGCTCCCGGTAGGTCTCGTTGAGGTTGATGAAGCATTCGAGGGTCAGGGCCTCGCGCACCGAGCGAGCGTTGTCCCGCGCCTTCTTGAGCGAGTAGAAGACCGAGTAGCGATTCTCGGGATCGATGGAGAGCCCCAGCAAGGTGACGGCGGCGAGGCCGACCAGGTGCCGGGCCGGGGGCTCGTTCTCCGGGAACCCCGGGAAGATCGCGCGCAGGTCGTCCCACTCGCAGCGGGCGAGGTGTTCGTCGAGCCCGAGCACCTCGGTGGACAGCTCCTCGGTCACCAGGAGCAGGCGCGTGGTGTTCTCGGCGCGCTCGAGATAGCGGCCCATCCAGTAGAGCCCGTCCGCGACGCGGGAGAGGATCATGGCTCTCGCGGCGCGAGCACCCAGGTGTCCTTGCTGCCCCCGCCCTGGGAGGAGTTCACCACGTAGGAGCCTTCGCGGAGGGCGACCCGGGTGAGGCCGCCGGGCAGGACGCGGATGCGATCGCCGTAGAGGATGAACGGCCGCAGGTCCACCCGGCGCGGCTCGAACTTGCCCTCGATGTGGGTGGGATGCGTGGAGAGCTGGACGAGTGGCTGGGCGATGTAGTTGCCGGGATTCTTCTTCATCGCGGCCAGGTAGGTCTCGCGCTCCCGGGCCGACGCGAACGGCCCCATCAGCATCCCGTAGCCGCCCGCGTCCCCGGTGGTCTTCACCACGAGCTGGTCGAGGTGCTCGCTGATGTACTTGAAGTCGTCCTTCCGGAACCCGAGGTAGGTCGGCACCTGGGGCAGGAGCGCGTCCTCCCCCAGGTAGTACTTGATGAGGCTCGGCATGAACGCGTAGACCGACTTGTCGTCGGCCACCCCCGCGCCCGGCGCATTGGCGAGCGCCACGTTGCCCTCGCGGTAGACGTTGAGCAGGCCGGGCACGCCCAGCATGCTGTCGCGCCGGAAGGCGAGGGGATCGAGGAAGTCGTCGTCGATCCTCCGGTAGATCACGTCGACCTGACGCTTGCCGTGGGTGCGCCGCATGAAGAGATGGTTGCCCTCCACCAGCAGGTCGCGCCCCTCCACCAGGGGCACCCCCATCTCGCGGGCGAGGAACGAGTGCTCGAAGTAGGCGGAGTTGTGGATGCCCGGGCTCAGGACGACCACCACCGGGCTCTGGCCGCGCCGCGGCGCCACGAAGCGGAGGGTCTCGAGGAGCAGGGTCGGGTAGTCCTTGATCGGGCGCACCGGGTAGGAGCCGAGGAACTCGGGGAAGACGCGGCTCAGGAGGTTGCGGTTCTCCAGCACGTAGGAGACCCCGCTCGGCACGCGGCAGTTGTCCTCGAGGACGAGGTACTCCCCCTGGTCGTTGCGGATGATGTCGGTGCCGACCACGTGGGTGAAGATCTTCCGGGCCGGGATCACGCCGAGGAGCTGCCGCTTGTACTCCTTGCGCGAGAGGATGAGCTCCGCGGGCACGATCCCGTCCTTGATGCACTTCTGCTCCTGGTAGATGTCGGCGAGGAAGAGATTCAGGGTCGTGATGCGCTGGACGAGGCCGTCCTGGAGGCCCTTCCACTCCGCGGCGGGGATGATGCGGGGGACGAAGTCGAACGGGAAGATGCGCTCGAGCCCGTCCTTCTCCCCGTAGACCGTGAAGGTGATGCCCTGGCTGCGCAGGGTGAGCTGCTGCAGCCGCTCGCGGCGCTCCACGTCCTCCTTGGTGAAGGACTCGAGGATGGAGATGAGGGCCTCGTAGTGGGGGCGGGCGTGGCCGCGGTGGTCGAAGACCTCGTCGAAGCCGCTCTTGGGCGCGACCCACTTCATGGACGCGTCGCCTCCTCTGCCGCTAGAGCCTCTCCCGCGCAGTTTCCGTTCGAGCGCCGGCTTTGCCGGCGCAACTCGTTCTGGGGGAGGTTCGGAGGGGGCCCCCATTTGGACTTCAGAAGGGGCCCCCTCCGACGACCTTGAGCCTCTCCCGCGGGGCCGCCGGGTGTCAAGGCGCGGGGGCCCGCGTGATAGACTGGCCGGCGTCATGTCGGCCGACCCGGCCCATCCGCCCCACACCCACCTCACGCCGGACACGGTCCGCTTCTGTCCTCTCTGCGGCGCGGGCCTCGCCCGGCAGCCGGTCGGGCCCGAGAAGCGCCCCGAGATGGTGTGCCCCGGCTGTAGCTTCATCTACTACGTGAACCAGAAGGTGGTCGCGGGCACCATTCCATGGCAGGACGGCCGCCTCCTGCTCACCCGCCGGGCGATCACTCCCGCCCTCGGCAAGTGGACGTTCCCCGGCGGCTACGTGGACTGGGGCGAGACGGTGGACGCGGGCGCGCTCCGCGAGACCTGGGAGGAGACCGGGCTCACCGTCGAGCTGGGCGGGCTGGTCGGCGTGTACTCCTACGCCTCCGCGCCGGTGGTCATCGTGGTCTACGAGGCGATCGTGACGGGCGGGACCCTGACCCTCTGCCACGAGAACGACCGGCTCGAGTGGGTAGCTCCCGCGGAGATCCCGTGGGACGAGCTGGCCTTTCCGTCCACGGTGGCGGCGGTGCGCGATTTTCTGGCGCGCCGGACCGCCCGCGACTGACCGGATCACGCTCAAAGCAACGCGCTACCCACGTGACGGCAGTGTCACGGTCGCCCGTATCGTCATGGGATCGCGCTCGGCTCGCCGCTCGACGCGGCTCAGCTCGCCCTGCTCGGGCCTTTGACGTCCGTGTTCACGCGTATCGTCATGGGATGGGGTGTCTTCTTCTACCCCGATTGGCGGGCCAGGTCAACGGCCCGCGCCACGTATACTTGCCCGGTGCCCGTCCTCCTGGCCGCCCTCGGCGCGCTGCTCGTCTCCCTCGACTCCGCGATCAACATCGCGCTCCCCGCGATGGCCGCCGCCTTCGGGGTCGGGCCGGCGGCGATCCGCTGGGTCATCATCTGCTACGTCCTCACCTACGCCCTCACCGCGTTCGCGGCGGGCCTGCTCGCGGATCGTCTCGGCCCCGGCCCCGTCTTCACGACCGGGCTGTGGCTCTGCGCGGCCAGCTTCGTGGGCTACGCGCTCGCCTCATCTTACGGCACGGTGCTGCTGCTGCGCGTGGCGCAGGGCGTGGGCAGCGGCATGGTCTACGGGACCGCGCCCGCGCTGGTGACCCTCTCGCTGCCGCCCGCGCGGCACGGCCGGGGGCTCGGCACGATGAGCCTGGGCATCGGCGTGGGCCTGGGGGTGGGCCCGGTGCTGGGCGGCCTGCTCGTGGACGGCTTCGGCTGGCCTGCCACCTTCGTGTTCCGGGCGCCGCTGTTCCTGCTACTGGCGCTGCTCGCCTTCACGCGCTTCGGCCGGGTCGCCGGCGCGGCGCCGGCGCCGCGCCGGCTCGCGGCGGCGGACGTGCTGCGCCTGCCCGTGCTCCGCGCGGCCGCGCTCGCGTTCCTGTCGCAGTACGCGCAGTTCGCGGTCTGGCTGCTCATGCCGTTCTTCCTGGTGGGCGCGCGTGGCCTCTCGCCCAGCGTGGGGGGCGCGGTCTTCGTGCTCACCCCGCTCGCGACTGCGCTTGCGGCTCCACTGGGCGGAGTCCTCACCGATCGCATCGGACCGCGCTGGCCGTTGCGCATCGGGCTCGCGCTCGAGGCGGCCGGGTTGCTCGCGATCGGCGGCGTCACCGCGGCGACGCCGCTCGCGCTCGTCGGCGCCGCCATGGCCCTGGTGGGCTTCGGGGCCGGCCTCTTCCAGGTTCCCAACCTGGCCTTGATGATGGTGGCCTTTCCGCCCGCGCAGCAGGGCGCGGCGGGCGGGCTCGCGTTCCTCGGGCGGACGCTGGGGAGCGCGGTGGGCGTGCAGGTGACCGCGCTGCTCTTCGACGCGCGGCTTCCGCGCGACGGCTTCCTCGCCGCGTTCCACGCCGCCTTCCTCGCCGCCGGCGCGGTGTGCGCGCTCACGGCGGGCCTGGCGCTGCTCCCGTCCCGGCCGGCGGGCCCGCGCGGTGTCGGATCCCGGTGAGCCGGCCGCCGGGCCGCGGTATGATGTTGGCCATGGAGATCCTCGACCCGGTCGGTTCGACCAGTGCGGTGTCCCGGACGCTCGCCCCGCGGCCCGCTCGGCTCACCGGCGCGGTCATCGGCGTGCTCGACAACTCGAAGCCCAATGCCCGCGTCCTGCTGGAAGGTGTGGCCCGCGCGCTGGCGCAGAAGGTCGGGGCCCGCGACGTCAAGGTATGGCGCAAGCCCGGCGCCTCGATCGGCGCCACCGTGGCCGTCCTCGACGAGATCGCCGCGCAGTGCGGCGCGGTCCTCACCGCGTCGGCCGACTGAGGGTCGTGCACGTCGTGGAGTATCCACGACGCCACGGAGCTGGAAGGGCGGGGGATCGCGACCGTCGTCCTGGGCACGCATGAGTTCCGCCCGCTCGCGCTCGCCGAGGCGAAGGCCAAGGGGCTCGCCGACCTCGGCATCGTCACGGTGCCGCATCCCATCGGCGGTATCGCCGAGGGGATCGTCGCGGGCAAGGCGCTGAACGCGGTGGACGCGGTGCTGGCCGCGCTCACGCGCGGCGCGGCCGCCGGCACCGGCGTTGCGGCCGCCGACGGCGCGGTCTCCCGGCACCGGGCCCCCGACGACCTGCTCGCCTTCCAGGGCTTCATGATGGAGCGCGGCTGGGGCGACGGACTGCCGATGATCCCGGCCACCCCCGAGCGTGTCGCGGCCATGCTCGCGGGCGCGGGCCGCCCGGCGAGCGACCTGGTGGCGATCCTGCCGCCGCGGCTCGGCCGCGCGACGGTGGAGCGCGTCGCGGTCAACGCGGTGCTGGCCGGCGCGCTGCCCGAGCATTTCCCGGTCATCCTGGCCGCGGTCGAGGCGGTGGCCCAGCCCGCGTTCAACCTCCAGGCCATCCAGACCACCACGCATCCCTGCTCGCCGCTGATCATCGTCAACGGCCCGATCGCCGCGCGGCTCGGGATCAACGGCGGCGGCAACGCGCTCGGGCAGGGCCACCGCGCCAACGCGGTGATCGGGCGCGCGCTGCGGCTGGTGCTGCAGAACACCGGCGGGGCGCGCCCGGGGAGCGAGGACCGCGCGACCCAGGGGCATCCCGGCAAGTACAGCTACTGTGTCGCCGAGAACGAGGCCGCCTCGCCGTGGGAGCCGCTGTCGGTGGAGCGCGGGTTCCCGGCGGAGGTCAGCACGGTGACGGTGTGTGCCTCCGAGAGCCCGCACAATATCAACGACCACGGCTCGGCCACCCCCGAGGGCATCCTCACCACGGTGGCGGGCACCGCCGCGACCGTCGGCTCCAACAATATCTACCTCGGCGGCGAGCCGCTGGTCGTGCTGGGGCCGGAGCACGCGGCCACCGTGGCGGGCGGGGGCTGGAGCAAGGCGGATTTCAAGCGCGCGCTCTGGGAGCGGGCCCAGGTGCCGCTCTCGCGCTTCGATCCCTCCAACCTGGAGCGCTTCGCGGTGATCCATCCGGCCGGGTTCAAGGACCGGCCCCCCGAGACGCTGGCCCCGCTCGCGCGAGCGTGGACCGATATCATGGTGGTGGTGGCGGGCGGCGCGGGCAAGCACTCCGTGCTGATCCCCACCTTCGGGGCCACGCGCTCCGTCACGCGGCGGATCGAGGCCTGAGCCCGAGCTCGCCGAGGCTATCGCGGAGGGGAAGTAGGCGCGTACAGGCGGGCGAAGTACTCCCGCACCATCCGGTCCGAGGAGAAGCGCTCCACCCCCATCCGGATCGAGGCGCGCATCATGGCGGTCCAGCGCGCGGGATCCGCGAATGCGGGCAGGACCTCCCCCTCGAGTGTGTCGTAGAGCGCACGCAGGTCGCGCGGATCCGGATCGGCCGGGGTCGTCTCGTCGCCGATGGCCCAGCCGGTGACGCCGTGCTCGCAGCCCTCGGGCCACCAGCCGTCCAGCACCGAGAGGTTCAGGGTGCCGTTCATCGCCGCCTTCATCCCGGACGTGCCGCTCGCTTCCATCGGGCGGCGTGGCGTGTTCAGCCACACGTCGACGCCGCGGGTGAGCACGCGGCCGAGGGCCATGTCGTAGTCCTCGAGGAACGCCACGCTCTCGGGCCACTGCCGCAGCGTCGCCACCAGCCGGGCGATCACCGCCTTGCCCTCGTGATCCGCCGGGTGCGCCTTGCCCGCGAAGAGGACCTGGACCCGGTGGCCCTTGACCAGGGTCGCGAAGCGCTCCGGGTCACGGAGCAGCAGGTCGGGCCGCTTGTAGGTGGCGGCGCGGCGCGCGAAGCCGATGGTCAGCGCGGTCGCATCCAGGCGCACCCCGGCGCGCGTCCGCACCTCCCCGAGCAGCTCGGTCTTGAGCGCGCGCTTGGCCGCTTGCAGCCGGTCGTCGCTCGCCTGCGCGGCGGGGATCCGGGCGTCCTGCCAGGTCCCGGCGTGGACCCCGTTGGTGATGGCGATGATGGGCGCCGCGTCCTTCACGTGCGCCCACATGGCGCGCGCGGTCTCGCCGTGGAGCTGCGCCACCGCGTTGGCCAGGTGGGCCAGCCGCAGCCCGGCCACCGTCATATTGAACGGGTCGCCCCCGATCTCGGCCAGCTCGCTCGGCACCAGCTCGCAGCCGGCGCCGAGGCGCCGCAGATCCGCGAGCGGGTGCACCTCGTTGCCCGCCGGGACCGGGGTGTGGGTGGTGAAGACGATGCGCTCGCGCGCCGCCAGCCACGCCTCCCGGAAGGCCTGGCCCGCCTCCATGCGGTCGGCGATCATCTCGATGCCCGCGAAGACGGCGTGGCCCTCGTTGAAGTGGTAGCGCTCGACGGGCAGGTGGAGCGCCCGCAGCGCCCGCACCCCGCCGATGCCGAGCAGCATCTCCTGGGCCACGCGGCAGTCCGGACGGGGGTCGTAGAGGCGCCGGGTGATCCACAGGTCGCGCGGATCGGTGGGCTCGAGCAGGTAGAGCGGGGCGATCGCGTAGCGGCCCACGCGCCAGACACGGCACTCGACCTCGCGGGTCGCGACTCGCACGCGCACGCGCGCGCCGGTGTCGGTCAGCACGTCGGGCTTCTGGTCCGCCCACTCGTCGTGGGGATAGCCGTCGGCGCCGATGTGCTGGGAGGTGTAGCCCTGGCCCCAGCGGAGCCCGATGCCGACCACGGGCAGGCCGAGATCGCCGGCCGACTTCATGAAGTCGCCCGCGAGCACGCCGAGTCCGCCCGCATAGGAGTGGAACTCTTCGTGCAGGCCGTACTCCATCGAGAAGTAGGCGACCAGCGGAGGGCGGCTCGAGGCGGTCAACGGGGCGCGCTCACGTCTTCGAGCATAGGGCATACGGCGGGCAACGCAAAATCCGCCCGCCGCAGGGGACGGCCGCTAGTGCCGGGGGCGCCAGGGGTTGGTGATGAGGCGGGCGCCCCGCTGCCAGCTGAGATAGGCCCAGGCCCACTCGAAGAGGACGAGGAAGCGATTGCGGAAGCCGATCAGGAACATGATGTGCACGAAGAGCCAGGCGAGCCACGCGGGCAGGCCGTGAAGCTGGAAGCGGCCGACCACCGCGACCGCGGCCGCGCGGCCGATGGTGGCCATGCTGCCCTTGTCGCGGTAGTGGAAGGGCCGGGTCGGCGCCCCGGCGAGGCGCCGCCGCACGTTCGCAGCGACGGCCTGCCCCTGCTGGATGGCCACCGGGGCCAGGCCCGGCAGCGGGTGCCCGTCCGGCCCGCGGAAGGCGGACATGTCGCCGATGGCGAAGACCAGGCCGTGGCCGGGGATCGACAGATCCGGCTCCACGAGCACCCGGCCCGCGCGATCGAGCGGCACGCCGAGGGAGCGCGCGAGGGGCGAGGCGGCCACGCCCGCCGCCCACAGGACGGTGCGCGCGCGGATCTGCTCGCCGCCGAGCCAGACCGCGTCGGGCGTCACCTGCGTGACCGGCGCGCCGGTGCGCACCTCCACGCCGATGCGGGCGAGCGCGGCGCCCGCGCGAGCGGACAGCGGCGCGGGAAAGCTGGGGAGCAGCCGTGGCCCGGCTTCGACGAGGACGATCCGCGCCTTCGTCGGATCGATGAGCCGGAAGTCCCGGGCGATGGTCTCGCGCGAGATCTCCGCGAGCGCGCCCGCGAGCTCGACCCCGGTCGGCCCGCCGCCGATGACGACGGAGGTCAGGAGCGCCCGCTGCTCGGCCCCGTCCCGCTCGCGCTCCGCTTCCTCGTAGGCGAGCAGCACGCGCCGCCGGATCTCGAGCGCGTCCTCCAGGCTCTTCAGGCTCGGGGCGAGCGCCTCCCAGTCGTCGTGGCCGAAGTAGGAGTGGCCCGCGCCCGCGGCCAGCACCAGCGCGTCGTAGGCCAGCTCGCCCTCGTCGAGGATCACCCGCCGGCCGGCCAGGTCCACCGAGCGGGCCTCGGCGAGGAACACGGTGACGTTGGCCGCGGATCTCAAAATCGAGCGGAGGGGCGTCGCGATGTCGGACGGGTTGAGTGCGGCGGTGGCGACCTGGTAGAGCAGGGGCTGGAAGAGGTGATGGTTGCGCCGATCGACGAGGGTAACTCGCGTCCAGCTCCCCGCGAGTGCGCGCGCCGCGTAGAGCCCGCCGAATCCGCCGCCGACGATGACCACGTGCGGACGCGGCTCCAATGCGCTCATGGGGCCATCTTCCGAGCGCGGACGGGGAGTGTCAACCCTTGACAGGACGCGGGGTTGGCCATAGGGTGGCCTCGGACGGACGAGATCGCGCCGTGAACCGCCACGACCGAGGATGAAGTCATGACCACGCGCATCAGCTCCCAGCGGTATGCCGTCGAGGACTTCCACCAGGCGCTCGAGCTCTGCTACAGCCGGGGGTGGACCGACGGCCTGCCGGTCGTGCCCCCCACCGAGCCGGCGGTGCGCGGCATGCTGGAGGCGGTGGGGCTCGAGCCGGACGCCCAGGTGGCGTTCATCACGAACCGCCAGGCGGCGATCAGCGCCGAGAAGGTGGCGATCAACGCGGTGATGGCGGGCTGCCTGCCCGAGCATATGCCGGTGGTGCTGGCCGCGGTCGAGGGCATCGCCGACCCGCGCTGGGGCTATCACGGACCGGCCACCTCCACCGGCGGCGCGGGCGTGCTGATGATCGTCAACGGCCCCATCGCGCGGCGGCTCGACTTCAACTGCGGTGACAACCTGTTCGGGCCGGGCTGGCGGTCCAACGCCACCGTCGGCCGGGCGGTGCGCCTGGTCATGCGCAACGTGATCGGGACCATTCCGGGGCGCCTCGATCGCGGCACGGTGGGCCATCCCGGCAAGTACACCTACGTGATCGCGGAGAACGAGGCGGAGAGCCCGTGGACGCCGCTTCACGCGGAGCGAGGCTGCCGGCCGGAGGACAGCGCGGTGACCGTGATGGCCGCGCTGGGCCCGCACCAGTTCTACAATCAGCTCTCGGGTACCGCGGAGGGTGTCTTGGGGACCATGTGCGACACCATGCGCAACCCCGGCATGGTCGGCCAGCCGAACTACTGCGTGGTGCTGGCGGGCGAGCACATGCGGACCATCGCGGCGGACGGCTGGTCCAAGTCCGACATCCGCAAGTACATCTTCGAGCACACCACGAACACGATCGCCCATCTCAAGCGGACGGCGCGGCTGCCCGGCGCGATCAAGCCCGAGGACGAGACCGCGACCCGGCCCCTGGTGCTGACCCCGGACGATATCCTGGTGGTGGCGGCGGGGGGCCGCGCCGGCTCGTTCTCGTGCTATATCCCGGGCTGGGCGAGCCGGACCTCGTCGCAGGCGGTGACCACGGTGATCAAAGAGAGGAGAACATGATGGCAGGCTTCGAGATCCTGGACCCGACCGTCGAACCCCGGCGCCAGCCGCTGACGTACGTGCCGCGGCCGGATTCGCTCAAGGGCAAGCGCATCGGTCTGGTGGAGAACACCAAGTACAACTCGGACAAGCTGCTGCAGAAGATCGGCGAGATCCTCAAGCAGGAGTACGGCGCCGCCGAGACCCGGATGTGGCGCAAGCACAACTCCGGGGTGCCCGCGCACGCGGAGATCATCGAGGAGGCCAAGCGCACCGTCGACGTCGTCGTCGCCGGCATCGGCGACTGAGGGTCCTGCTCGTCGGGCAGTGTGCTCGACGGAATCGTGTTCGAGAAGGTCGGCATCCCGGCCGCGTCCATCGTCACCGATGTGTTCGAGGCCACCGGCCACGCCATGGCGCAGTCCTGGGGCGTGCCGGAGTATCGCTTCCTGGCCCTGCCGCACCCCATCGCGAATCTGAGCGAAGGCGACCTGGACGCCCGCGCCCGCGCGATCGCCCCCGAAGTCGTCAGACTGCTACTGAAAGGCCAAGAAGGCT
>WNFD01000250.1_pt1 | contig 76620 bp, 83 predicted proteins | sample 5400491 | NCBI WGS metagenome assembly WNFD01 (sample SAMN13153343, study PRJNA577476) | soil metagenome | isolation source: 120 cm saprolite under Douglas fir tree site 2 hole 2 replicate 2 | place: USA:California | collected 2015-04-18 | reverse complement strand
GAAGGCGAAGATCAGCCCCGAGTTGAACAGGAGCTGGGCCCCGCCGACGAGCATCGCCACGCCAAGGAAGCTGGCGGCCAGGGCGACGCCGTGCCACACGGAAACCTGACGTCGCAGAAACAGCCAGCCCGCGACCACGACGAGGCTCGGGTAGATGTACACGATCAGGACGCAGAGCGAGGCCGGAAGGCTGCGCAGCGCGATGAAGTAGGTCAGGGCCTGCGCGGTGTACAGCGCGCCGCCGAGGGCGAGCAGGCCGGCGGCCTGGCGGCGCGGCAGCCGCAGCGGGTTCTGCCCTGCCGCGAATGCGAGGACCCACATGCCGAGTGCCGCGAGCACGAAACGAAACGCAAGCAGCTGCTCGGTGGCGAGGCCGTTGGCGTACGCCAGCTTGGCGAAGATCGACAGCGTGCCGAAGGCCACGGCCGAGACGAGCACCATCGTCGTGCCGACCCACTCCGTCCGGCGGCTCCTCGCCGCGACGAGGTCTACGGCCAGACCAGGTGGCCGAGCAGCATGCCGATCACAACAGCGAGCGCGTAAGTGGCGCGAGGGAATCGCCGGACCCACGCGCGGACCCCGTTGCTCAACGGGTCGCGCCCCGCGCGAAGCGCGAACGATTCTTCGAGCATCAATAGAAACGCGACGAACGCGAACGCCGTCGCGATGAGAGAGAGGACCGCATCGGGGGTGAAGTTCATGGCTTCATGCCCGCCGGCGACGTGCGGCCCCACGCCGGGCCCCACAGAAAATGGCCGAGCAGGATTCCGATGACCACTGCGATCACGAACGCAACGCCCGGATACGCGTGGACCGCGGGCCGGATGAAGTCGGTGATCGGAGAGTGATTCGTGAGCAGCGCCCAGCTCTCGTAAGCGAGCAGGAGCGTGATCAAGCCAAACAGGGCTGTGACGGTCCAGGAGAAGAGATTGCCGATCACCAGCGGGTAACCACCACCTTCTTTCGCGTATAGAAATCGATTCCGTCGGTGCCGTGCACGTGGAGGTCGCCGAAGAAGGAGCCCTTCCACCCGCTGAAAGGAAAGAACGCAAAAGGCTGCGCGACCGGCACGTTGATCCCGGTCATGCCGGCCTCGACCCGCTCGCGAAACTCGCGGCCGGCCCGTCCCGACCGGGTGAAGATCGTGGCCATGTTGCCCAGGGATGACGCGTTGGCCTGCGCGATCGCCTCATCGAGGGTGGCGGCGCGAGAGACAGACAGCACAGGCCCGAAGATCTCCTCCCGGCCGACCGCCATCCGCGCCGTTACCCGGTCCAGGATCGTCGGACCGAGAAAGAAACCCGGTCGCGACATCTCGGGACGCCCGTCGACGACAAGCTGAGCGCCCTCGGCGATGCCTTTCTCGACGTGGGCGGCGACGCGGTCGCGGTGCTCGGCGCGGATCAGCGGCCCGACCTGGACGCCAGGCTGATCGCCGGGCCCCACGACCATCTTCGACGCGGCGTCGCGCAGGGGATCGAGCAGCGTGTCTGCGGCCCTGCCCACCGCGACGGCCACCGATCCGGCGAGGCAGCGCTCTCCCGCATTGCCGAAGGCGGAGTTCAGGATCGCCGGCACGGCGAGCTCGGGGTCGGCGTCCGGCATGACAACGATGTGGTTCTTCGCGCCCCCGAGCGCCTGGACCCGCTTGCCCTTGCTGGCCGCGGTCGTGTAGACATGCCGCGCGACCGGCGCCGACCCGACGAACGAGATCGCGCTGACATCGGGGTGCTCGAGCAGCGCGTCGACGGTCTCGCCTGCCCCGTGGACGACGTTGAGCACGCCCGCCGGAAACCCAGCCGCCAGGAACAGCTCGGCAAGCCGCACGGCGCCCAGCGGCGTGCGTTCGGAAGGCTTGAGCACGAACGTGTTGCCTGCCACGACCGCGAGCGGGAACATCCAGAGCGGGATCATCACCGGGAAGTTGAACGGCGGCACGCCGGCGCACACGCCGACCGGGTAGCGGTAGAGGTCCTGGTCGACCCCGGCCGAGACGTCGCGGAGCGTTCGGCCCTGGAGCAGCGTCGGCGCGCCACACGCGAAGTCGACGACCTCAATCCCACGCCTCACCTCGCCACGCGCCTCGTCGAGCGTCTTGCCGTGATGCCTCGTGACGATCGCGGCCAGGTCCTCGAAGCCGTCTTCGAGCTGCGCCTTGAAACGGAACATGAGGCGGACCCGGTCCATGACCGCGGTCCGCGACCATCCGGCGAAGGCTTCCGAGGCGGCCCGGACGGCCGCGTCCACGTCGGGCGCCCCCGAGAGCGGCACCTGCTCGATCACCTCGCCGGTGGCGGGGTTGTAGATCGGCAGCGAGTGGGCGGCGTCAGCGGGCGGGCGCCACTCCGAGCCGATGAGGTTGCGAATCAACGTTGATACCGTACTGCGCATGGCTCCATCCGCACGGGACCTCCTCGAGCAGGCCGCGGGCGAGGGCAGCGACCTGGAGACGGTCGCGCGCGGGGTCCTGTCCCGCCTGGCCGACCTGACCGGCCTGAGCTCAACCTACCTCGCCGAAACGCGCCTCACGTCGGACGAGCAGTACATCGTCTTTTCGGTCAACCGGAGCGATCTCTTCCACATCCCCGAAGACGTCACCCTGCCATGGTCGGAGGGCGTCTGCCGCTTCGTGGTCGAAGGCGGTCCCCACTACACGACCGAGGCGCAGAAACAGTTTCCCAGCAGCAGCGTCGCGCGGCTGCTCGAGATCCGCACTTTCGTGTCCTACCCCGTCTTCACCGCCGCGGGAAGGTTTTTTGGCACCCTTTGCGGGGCGAGCAAGGAGCAGGTGGAGATCCAGAACGACATCCTCGAGCTGATGCGCGAATGCGCGCGCCTGATCGGCATGCGCCTGCCGCCCGCGGTTTGATGCAGACCCTCGATGAAGCGCTCCGGCGCGGCGACGCGAAGTCGCCCGCGATCGTCGTGCCCGGTGGCCCGCGCCTCACCTACGCGCAGCTTCGCGAGCAGGTGGCGTCCGCCGCCGATGGCCTCGCCCGGCTTGGCCTCGGCCGCGAGGACAGGATCGCCCTCGTGCTGCCGAACAGCGTCGAGACGATCGTGCTTTTCCTGGCAGCGGCCTCGGCGGGCACGGCCGCGCCACTCAACCCGGCATATAAAGAGGACGAGTTCCAGTTCTACCTGGAGGACACCGCCGCCCGGGCCCTCGTGGTTCCGCCGGGCGGCGGCGAAGCGGCGCGACGCGCGCTGCCGCCTGGAGTGCTGCTGGTCGAGGCAAGCCTGGACGAGAGCGGACGCGTCGTCCTGGAGAGCACCGCGCGCCGCCATCCGTCACGGTCCGCCCACGTGCCGCACGGCGACGACGTCGCGCTCGTGCTGCACACGAGTGGGACGACGAGCCGGCCCAAGCTCGTGCCGCTGCGGCAGCGCAACCTGGCGTTCTCGGCCGAAAACATCGCGTTCACGTACGGCCTGACCCCCGAGGACGCGGCCATGTGCGTCATGCCTCTTTTCCACATCCACGGGCTCATGGCCTCGACGATGGCGACCTTCGTCTCGGGCGGCACGGTGATCGTCCCGCCTGGCTTCGACGCGATGACGTTCTGGCCGGCCGCGGCCGAGCACGGCGCGACCTGGTACTCCGCGGTGCCGACCATGCACCAGATGCTTCTCCTGCGCAATCGCGGCGAGCGCCCGCCGGGCGCGGAGAGACTTCGCTTCATCCGGTCGAGCTCGTCGGCCCTATCCCCCGAGACGATGCGGCAGCTCGAATCGCGGTTCGGCGCGCCGGTGGTCGAGGCGTACGGCATGACCGAGGCCTCGCACCAGATGGCATCCAACCCGCTGCCGCCCGGCGACCGCCGGCCGGGGACCGTCGGCGTCGAGACCGGGATCCGCATCGCCCTCATGGACGAAGGCGGCGGCCTGCTGGCCACCGGAGATACGGGCGAGGTCGTGATCCAGGGCATGAGCGTGATCGACGCCTACGCCAACAATGCCGAGGCCAACGCGAAGTCGTTCAGTGACGGCTGGTTCCGCACCGGCGACCAGGGACTGCTGGACGCCGACGGCTACCTGTCGCTCGTCGGCCGTCTCAAGGAGATGATCAATCGGGGCGGCGAGAAGATCGCACCCCGGGAGATCGACGACGTTTTGCTCCAGCACCCCGCGGTCGCCGAGGCGGTCGCGTTCGGTACGCCGCACGCGGCATGGGGCGAGGAGGTGGCCGCGGCGGTCGTGCTGAAACGCCAGGCCACGGAGAAGGAGCTGCTCGCCTTCGCGCGCGAGAGGCTGGCAGACCACAAGGTGCCGAAAAAGCTGTACCTCGTCGAGCAGATCCCTCGCACTGCGACCGGGAAGATCCAGCGCCGTTCGGTCGCGGAAGCCTTCAACCGCGGATGACGGTCGCCATCGTCGGCGCGGGTGCCATCGGCGGGCTGCTCGGCGCGCACCTCGCGCGGAGCGGCCAGGACGTTGTCCTCATCGCGCGCGGCAAGCACCTCGCGGCGATGCAGACACGCGGCGTGACGGTACGCAGCGCCCAGGGTGAGTTCACCGCTCACCCGACGTGCACCGACGACATGGACGCGATCGAAGGGGCCGACGTCGTGTTCATCACGTTGAAGGCACACACCATCCCTCCCGTCGCCACTCGCATCGGCCGCATGCTGCGCGCGGACGCAAGCGTCGTGGGCGCGATGAACGGAATCCCGTGGTGGTACTTCCCGGACCGCCACCTCGATTCAGTCGACCCGGGAGGCCTCATTGCGCGCAGCATTCCATACGACCAGGTCGTCGGGTGCGTCGTCTATCCCGCGGCCTCCATCGTCGAGCCTGGTGTCATCGAACACGAGGAGGGCGACCGATTCTCGATCGGAGAGCCGGACGGCGCGAAGACCGAACGTGTGCAGCGCATCGCCGCAATGCTCACCACGGCCGGGTTCAAAGCCCCGGTGCAGACCCGCCTGCGCCCCGAGATCTGGCTGAAGCTGCTCGGCAACGCGACGCTCAACCCCGTCAGCGTGGTGACTCGGGCGACGCTGGCCGAGATGTTCCAGTCCGACGAGAGCCGCGCCCTGGTCCGCACGCTGATGGAAGAGGTGGCGTCGGTCGGGCGTGCGGTCGACGTCGAGCTGCCGGTCAGCATCGAGAAGCGGATGCAGGGCGCGGCCTCGGTGGGCGAACACAAGACGTCGATGCTGCAGGACCTGGAGGCGGGCAAGCCGCTCGAGCTGGACGCTTTGCTTGGCGCGGTGATCGAGATCGCGGACTGGCGGGGCGTGCAGGTGCCTTCGCTGAGGGCGCTTTACGGGCTGGCGAAGCTGGCCGAAGCGGTCGCCAGACGCGATTAGCCGGGAAGCCAGCGCGCGGCGCGGATCTAACACGTGAGGCGGACGAAAAGGAGAACGAAAAGAGATGAGGTTGGCCACGTTCCGGATCGATGGCGGGTCGCGTCTTGGAGTCCTGCGCGACCAGGACGAGGTGGTGGAGATATCCGAGCCTGGCGACATGCTGTCGCTGATCGACGCGGGCGCACAGGGCCTGGCCGCCGCCAGGGCGGCCCTGTCCTCCTCGAAGGCGCGTGCCCACCGGCTGGCGGACGTCGAGCTCCTCCCCCCTCTTCAGGAGCCACGCGGCAACGTGATCGCCATCGGCCGCAACTACCAGAAGCACGCCGAGGAAACCGCGGTCGTGGAGGGCCGCGAGCCGAGCCCGCCGACGATTTTCACCAAGGCGATCACGTCCCTGACCGAGCCGTTCGCCGACATCGCCATCGATCCAGGAGTAAGCGACAAGATCGACTGGGAGGTCGAGCTTGCGGTCGTCATCGGCATGCGCGGCGCCAACGTAAAGCGCGGCAGTGCGCGCGGCCTGGTCTTCGGCTACACGGCCCTGAACGACGTCACGGCGCGCGACATCCAGAGCGGCTGGGGCGGCCAGTACTTCAAGGGCAAGAGCCTCGACCGCAGCTGTCCCACCGGTCCGTGGATCGTCACCGCGGACGAGGTGCCCGACCCGCAGTCGCTGCGCCTGCGCCTTCTCGTCAACGGCACCGTGAAGCAGGACGGAAACACGCGCGACATGATCTATCCAGTCGACGCCGTGATCGAATGGGTGTCGGTCGGGATGACGCTGTTGCCCGGCGCCCTGATCGCGACGGGAACGCCGGATGGAGTCGGATTCGCCCGCACCCCGCCGGAGTTCCTGAAGCCCGGTGACGTGATGGAGACCGAGGTCGAGGGCATCGGTACCATGCGCAACCGGATCGTGTCTGCCGCCCGGGACTGAAAAAAGAAACCGGCCGCCCGCGGGCGGCCGGTTCACGATTTCGGTCGTTACGAAGCGGCGATCGTCCAGACGCCGCGGCCATGCGTCGCCGCTACGAGGTTGCCGTTCGGGTCTGCCGTCAGCTGGTCGACCACCACGTGCGGGAGGTTATTTCCGAAGACTGTCCAGGACGCTCCGTTGTCGGAGGACCTGAACACTCCGAAGTCTGTGGCCGCGTACAGGATGCCGCCGCCGAATACCACGTCGTCCGACGGGACGTCCGGCAGGTTGCCGGATCGGTTGGTCCATGCAGCACCGCCATTCGTCGTCTCGAAGATGTGGCCGACGCCCGGGTCGTCCGGGCCGATCATCCACTTGCGCGAGTAACCGGACAGCGAGATGTAGGCGTGGTTCGGGTTCGCGGTGTCGATCCTCACGCCGCTGATGTAGCGGTTCGGCAGATTCGCCGCTTTGCACGTCGCGGATCCACCTGAGCAAGCCTGAGAGGTTGCGGTCCAGCCGCTGCCGCTGTTCTTCAGCACCACGATGCCGGAATGGAATCCGGTGCCGCTGCCGAAGCTCACGTTGCACGGCCCGCACCAGGCCGCCGCCACGTACTGGGTGCCGCCGATCGTGATGGCGTCCAGCGCCGACACCTGGGAGGCGCCGTTGCCGCCGAGCGCGGTGCGGACGTCGAAGATGTTCTGCCATGCGACCGGGGTGTTCGTCCCGGAGACGCCTGACTCCGAGTTCCAGACGATGGCTCCACCCGCCACGAGATGGGCCGGGTTGGTCCGATCCATGCCGATGGGCGAGATGAAGCGCGGGTTAGGGTCGGGCGGGTTGATGAAGTGCCAGTTGGCGCCGCCATCGGTCGACTGGAGCGCGGTCAAGCCCACGTACTCGGTGATGACGTTCTTCGAGTTGGCCGGGTCGACGAGCGTGTAGCCGCCGTCGCCACCGAAGACCTGGACCGAGCTGACGTTCGCCGAGCTGCCATCGTCGAGCGTGATCGGCGTCGGCGTCTTGAAGACCTTGTTGCTGCCGTTGTCCTGCAAGCCGCCGTAGATGATCGAGTCGCCGCTGCCGGCGGCGGAGTAGTACTGCAGCGCGTCGAGGTGCTGGTTGTTGTTCGTCCAGTGGCCGCTCAGGTGGTTGGCCAGCGACCTCGAGTACACGCCGCCGTCGTTGCCGATGTAGAGCTTGCCGCCGGTGATCAGCGCGGCGTGCTGGTCCGAGTGCGCCTGGTTGTGATCGCAGGTGCCCTCGAACGGCACGTAGGAGAAGCAGCTGAAGCCGAAGTTCCAGTACGGCGCGATGGTCTGCCACTTGCCCCCGCCGTTCTGGCTCTCGTAGACCTCTTCGAGCCCGAGATACACGTGGTCCTTGTTCGCGGGGTCGACCGCGAGGAACTGGTTGTACCAGGCCTGGATGCCGGGGCCGTAGCCCATGGTGCCGATCCGCCTCCACCACTGCGCGGAGCCGCTGTTGGCCAGCTGCTCCGACTGGGCGATCTGCATCCAAGGGCCGCTCGCGTCGCCGTTGGCCGACGCGAAGGCGCCGGTGAGGAGCGTCTTGCCATTCGTGCCCACGTTCAGCAGGAATGGGCTCTGTACGACCGCGTAGAGGCGGTCGCCACCGGCCGAGTAGGCGAGCGTGGTGCGGCCCTCGTCCTGGATCAGGGGCCAGCCGCTCGGGCTCGCCAGGTAGGTGAAGGTCCCGCCGCCATCTTGCGACAGGTAAAGGCCGTTGGTCGATGCGCCGCCGCGCCAGCCCGCCACGGCCAGGACCTCCTGGCCGGCGGTGCCCGGGCGCACCGCGACGTCGGTGATCATGTTGCCGACCTTCAGGTTGACGTTGCCCGTGCAGCCCCCACTCGAGGCTGGAATCGTTGGGTCGCACGCCGGGTGAAGGGTCGACGTCCAGCTGGATCCGTCCCACATGAAAAGGCCGTGCGACGTTGCGGCCAGGATCTTGCCGCCGTTCTGGACAAGGCGGAAGATCAGCGCGCCGTTCAGCTCCGATCCGCCAACCCGGCTCCAGGTGGTCCCGCCGTCGCTCGACGCGAGCACACCGATGCCGGCGTAGCTGTCCGAGCTCGTGTTGGCCTCGCCTGTGCCGGCGTAGACGGTGTAGCCGCTCCCAGTCGCGCTGACGAGCAGCGACCCTATCGAGAGCGTGCCGGCGTTGTCGGTCAGCGGGCTCCACGACGTTCCGCCGTCATTCGACTTCCAGACGCCGCCGTCGGCCGCGCCCGCGAAGAGGGAGCCGTCAGGCGCCGCGGCGAGCGCCGTCATCCGGCCTCCCACCCAGCGGTCGCCGGCGCCCGAGTTGCTGAAGTTGCTCGTCGGGTCGATGTACGCGGGGGAATCCGAGAAGTCGGTCCCCTGTGCGCCCGGAAGATTGGTCCGTTCAGTCCACGTCCCGGGCGTGATGGGCAGGCTGGCCGCCTGGCCCGCGACGGCCGCGAACGCGTTCTGGTCGACCGCGCCATTGGGAGCCAGGCGCTGCAGGGTGAACCAGTCCGCGGCGTCCGCGGCGTCCTGGCTCTCCTGCCCCGCGATGTCGTGGGGCGAGACCGTCCCGGCCAGCCCCGGCGCGATGCTGCCGACGACGACCACTGCGGCTGACGCAAAAATCAAAGCGATTCGACGCATTGCACCCTCTCCGGAACGGCACGCCCGACGCGTGCTGCGGATGAAACGAACCTGGAGCCTCTGCTCCGGCCCCACATCTGAACCTGGATTTTCAGCGAACCTTCAGTCCCCTGTCAAGCGGCGATCTCGGTTGTACGGCAAACCAGAGTCAGTCGCCGTGGCATCCCGACGCCGCGCTAGTCTGAACGGCGGTGCTCGATCTCGACCGGCTGTCCGGTGTCCTCGTCGCGCTCGCCTCGCCGCTCGAGCGCGACGGAACCGTCGACGAGCCCGCGGTGACGCGGCTTGTCGAGCATGTCCTGGCGGGCGGCGTGCACGGCGTGCTGGCGCTCGGCTCGACAGGCGAGACGGCATCGCTGGACGAGACCTCGCGCCGGCGCATGCTCGAGTGGGTCGTCAAGGCGGCCATGGGCCGCGTCCCGGTGATGTGCGGCGTGGCCCAGAGCCACCTGTCCTCCTCACGCGCCGAGGTCGAGGCTGCGGCGCGCCTTGGCGCCGACGCCGCGCTCGTCGCCGTTCCCTTCTACTACCCAATGGACCAGGCCGGTGTGCTCGCGTTCTATCGCCAGCTCGCCGAGCATGCGCCGCTCCCGATCTTCGTCTACAACATCCCGCAGTTCACCAAGGTCGTGGTCGAGCCGGCGACGGTGGCGGCCCTCGCACGTGAAGGAGCGATCCGCGGGATCAAGGATTCGAGCCGCGACTTCGAATACTTCGAAGGGGTCTGCATCGCAACACGCGACCTGCCGTCGTTTCGGATCTTCACCGGCAGCGATACCATGCTGGTCGCTTCGCTCGCGATGGGCGGGGCGGGCACCATTTGCGGAGCAGGCAACATCGCTCCCGCGCTGGTGGTCCGGATCTACGACGAGTACGTGCGCGGCGACGTCGAGTCCGCGCGGAAGAGCCAGGATGAGCTGTACGAGCTGGTGATGGCGGTGCGTGGCGGCGTCTTCCCCCTTGCGATCAAGGCCGCGCTCCACATGCAGGGAATCTGCGAGCCGTGGTCCGCGCCCCCGGTCCGCAAGCTCGACGAGCAGCTCGAGGCGACTCTCCGCCACTTCCTCGCGAGCTCACGCCTGCTCCGCGACTAGAGGTCTCGGGACGATTTCCGGCCGCCTCGATTGAGGTAGGCGCTCGGGGCGGCGTTATCCTCGTCAGGTCGTGATCGTCTCCATCGGCGACCTCCTGCTGGACATCGCAATCGTGCCCGATGGCCCGCTCCAGCCGGACGACGACTCGCCGGCCGCGATCACCCTCGGCGGCGGCGGCCAGGCGGCGAACTTCTGCGCCTGGACGGCAGCGCTGGGCGAACCGGTCCGGCTCGTCACCCGCGTCGGGGACGATGAGACAGGGCGCCGCCTGGTCGCCGACCTCGAGTCGCGCGGGGTCGAGGTGCAGGCGGTGTGGGCGGCGGAATCGACAGGCGCCATCGCGGTGCTGGTCAGCCCGGACGGCCGCCGAGCGATGGCGACGCAGCGCGGCGCGAGCGTTGGCCTGAGCCCGGAGGACCTCCAGGAAGGATGGTTCCGCGACGCGAGCCTGCTGCACGTGCCGGCCTATTCGCTCTTCGTCGAGCCGCTGGCGTCCGCCACGCGAGCGGCCATCAGAGTCGTGCGCGACGCCGGCGGCATGCTGGCGGTCGACCTTTCGTCCGCCGCCGGCCTGCGCGTCTATGGACCGTCTCGCATGGCCTACGTCCTGGCCCGCCTCAAGCCGGAGGTGCTGTTCGCCACCGAGGCAGAGGCCGACACGCTTGCCGTACCCCTCGAGAGCCTCGCCCAGGTGCCGGTGCTCAAGCTCGGCGCTGCAGGAAGCCGCGTGTTCGGCAGCACCATCCCCGCCCCGCCTGTGAAGGCGCTCGACGTGACCGGCGCGGGCGACGCGTTTGCCGCGGCGTTCTGTGCGGCCTGGCTGCACGGGGCGCCGCCGGTCGAGGCGGCGGAGAAGGCCGTCCAGGCCGCCACTCATTCGGTGCTGCTCGTCGGAGCGCGCCCGAGCTGAGCACAGCGCTCGAGGTCTCCCCCGAGGTGACGGCCGCGCTCGAGGCCGGGCGGCCGGTCGTCGCGCTCGAGACGTCGATCGTGGGCCAGGGCCTGCCCGCCCCGCATAACTTGAGAGCCGCGCGCGGGTGCGAAGCGGCGGTCCGCGAGCAGGGCGCTGTGCCGGCGACCATCGCCGTGCTCGACGGCCGCGTGCGAGTCGGCCTCGACGACGGCGATCTTCAGCGCATCGCGTCGGGCGCGATCAAGGTGAGCTCGCGCGACCTCGGGCCGGCCATGGTCCACCGCGCCGCCGGGGCGACGACAGTAGCTGCCACGGCGCGGGCCGCCAGCATCGCGGGCATCCGATTCCTCGCCACGGGTGGAATCGGAGGCGTCCACCGGGGCCACCCGGAGGACGAGTCGGCGGACCTCGACGAGATCGCGCGCTCGCCCGTGGCAGTCTTTTGCGCCGGCGCCAAGATCGTCCTCGACCTGCGGCTCACCCTGGAACGGCTCGAGACGCTGGGCGTGCCTGTGCTGGGCTACGGCACGGACGAGTTCCCCGCCTTCTATACCCGCCGGAGCGGTTGTCCGGTCAGCGCGCGCGTCGATGGACCCGACGACACCGCCCACGTGCTCGACGCCGCATGGAAGACCGGCGCGCGTGGAGTCGTGGTCGCGATACCTCCCCCGACGGAGCTCGAGGGAGCGGAGGAGATGGCCAGGCGCGCGGCCGAAGAAATGCGTGACGTGTCCGGTGGCGAGGTGACGCCGCGCCTCCTGGCGCGAATGGCGGAGCTGTCAGGCGGACGGTCGCTCGACGTCAACGTCGAGCTCGTCATCAACAACGCGGGCGTCGCCGCTCAGGTCGCTCGCGCGTTCTTCTGAAAGTCCTTGCCCGCGATGACGCGGGTGAGCGCCTCCTGGATGCCCTTGAAAGTGAGACCGCGCCGTCGCGCCTCGGCGAGGTCGAAGCGTCCCGCAAGCAAGCCGAGAATCAGGCCGGGCCTACCCTCGAGGATGGCGTCCGGCTTCTCGGCCGTGCCGCGTCGTGTGCGGACCGAACCCTCCACGGTCTCGATCACCATCGGCTCGTCGCCCGTTCGGACTTCGATCGCGATGGGCGCCTCGTCTGGTGTCCTGTCCGTCAGATAGGCGTCGAACGGGAAAACGAGCCAGTGACTCCGAAATACGTTGTTGGGCTGCGGCACGCCCATCAGGGGAGCACCCCAGCGGCCGAGGTCGTCGAGCAGCGGGCGCAGCGCCTCACCGCGCTCCGTCAGGCTGAACAGGGTCGTCGCCACCGGTGGCGGGGCGTCCTCGCGGCGCACGATGCCGCTGTGCTCCATCTCCCGGAGCCGGTCCGCGAGCAGGTTGGTGGCGATCCCGGGCAGGCCGTTGAGGAGGTCCGTGTAACGGGACGGCCCCGAGGTCATCAGCTCGCGGACGATGAGCAGCACCCAGCGGTCGCCGACGACGTCCAGCGCCTTTGCCACCGCGCAGTACTGCTGGTAGGAGCGCACGCCAGGGCACGATACCACGTGACCGTGAGAACCTCAAGTTGCTACTTGACTTTCTCAAGTTATCGTGGAGAATCAGCTTCTGGAGTGGGGCCCGAAGCGAAGTACGCCGACCTTGTCCGCAGGATCGCGGGTCAGCCGAGCGTGACGAACCTCAGCGAAGGCAGGGGCTTCGGGTCGTCGGGACAGCTCAAGGTCGGCGGACGGATCTTCGCGATGCTGGTGCGCGACGCCCTGGTCGTCAAGCTGCCACGCGGCCGCGTCGATGAGCTCGTGATTCGAGGCGAAGGCACGCGCTTCGACGCCGGCAAGGGCAAACCGATGCGCGAATGGTTCGTGCTGTTCCCCACCTCGACAATGCGCTGGCTGCCGCTCGCCCAAGAGGCGATGACATTCGTGAAGGAGGAGCGATGACCGACTCGCGAGCTGTGTCATTGGCCCGTGCCCACCTCGAGGCCTGGAGCAACCACGACCTCGAGAAGGCGCGCGGCAACCTGGCGCCGGATGTGCAGTTCCACAGCCCGGCCGGCACCCTGGTCGGAATCGATGAGTACATGGAGGGGCAGAGGGGCCTCGCTCAGTTCGCGAAGCGGGTCGTGCCGGGCAGTCTCCGCGTGATCGCCGCCACGGGCGACGAACAGAACGCGCTGATCATGTACAGCGTAGACACCGAAGGCGGCCCGCTTGGACCGCGGACTTTCCCGTCCGCTCAGACCTGGCAGCTAGATGAGGCCGGGAAGATCCAGGTCGAGAGGATCATCTCCTACTCGACGCCTCGGAGCTGACGGTCTAAGCCTTCGTCTTTGCCTTCGGCGCCGACATGAGGTCGCACCACGCGACCACGATCTCGCCGAGCCCCGCGGCGCGCGCATCGACTTCTTTGACGTCGGCGAATCTCATGAAGCGAACCTGGCGTCCCTCGCCTTCCATGTGCGGGTGCTTGCCGGGGATGATGCCGCCGCGATTGAACATCAGGCTCACCGTCTTCTTGTTGTGCTGCACGAAGCTCGCGAAGTCTCCGCCGCAGTGGAACGTCACGGTGCCGTACCTGGTGCCTTCGTTCATGCGGGGATCCGCCCTCAGGATGGCCTCCCGGACGCGACGCAGAATCGCCTCCGCGGGCTTGCCCGCGAACCACTTCTCGGCTTCTGGATTCTTCTGCATGAAACAAAAACCGGCGGGCCGTGCTCGACCCGCCGGTCCTGATACGTCGAGGGGTTACTGGTCCGAGCTGAGCAGGCCGAACATCGCGCCCTGCGGGTCGGAGATGATCGAGAAGCGACCGCCCGGAAAATCGGACGGAGGCACCATCTCCTTGCCGCCGAGGTCGACCGCTCTCTTGTGCTCCTTGTCAACGTCGCGCGCGCCGAAGTAGGCCATCCAGTACGACGGCACGGCGTCGGGCACCATCGGGTTCATCTCCATGCCCCCGGCGATGCTCTCGTCGCCGAGCTTGAACTCGGTGTAGTCGCCCTGCCCCTCGCCCATCGGGCTGACCTTCTCGCCCCAGCCGAAGACCTTGTGATAGAACTCCTTGGCCTTTTCGATGCCGCGCGAGTTGAGCTCCGCCCACGAATAGGCGCCCGCCTTGCGCTGGACGCCGAAGCCGTTCATCGTCCTCGGCTGCCAGACGGCGATGAAGGCGCCGGTCGGGTCCTGGAACACGGCCATCTTTCCGGCGTCCATCACTTCAAACGGCGGCGCCACGACCTTGCCGCCCTCGGCTTCGATCTTCTTCGCGGCAGCGTCGGCGTCGCGTGTGCCGATGTAGACCATCCACGCGGACGGAGCGCTGGGGTCCTGCAGGCCTCCGATGCCGGCCACGTCCTGGCCGCCCAGCCTCGCGATCGCGTATCCACCCGCCTCGGGATCCTTCTCCGGCTCGGCCTTCCAGCCGAAGAGCTTCGAGTAGTAGTCGCGCGCGGCCGTCGGGTCGCTGGTCGAAAGGTCGATCCACGCCGGCGCGTTCACGACGAATGTCTTCGTGTCCGCCATATGAATACCTCCTGAACTCCGGAGATGACGCGGGTTGGCTGTCCCCCTCGACGTTCCATTGTGCCACCGGCAGGTTAAGGAACGCCAAAGGAATCATGAGACTCAGATTGGCGTATCTATGGACCGAATGGCACAGGCCGCGCCGATCGACCTCGTGATCTTCTCCGACTACGTTTGACCCTGGTGCTACATCGACTCGGTCAGGGTCGAACAGCTCGAGCGCGAGGGGCTCGTCAACGTGACGTGGCTGCCGTACGAGCTGAATCCCGCGGCGCCGGTGGAAGGCATCCCACGCGAGGTCTACTTTGGCCGGGCGCGGTCCGAACAGATGCAGTCTCGCCTGCAGTCGGTCGCGGAATCGGTCGGGCTGACGATGCGGCCGCGGGACGTCATCATCAACTCGAGGCGGGCGCTTGGCGCGGCGGAGTTCGCACGCGAACAGGGCCTTTTCGACGAGATGCACCATGCCCTGCTCAAAGAGCACTGGGAAGGCACCGGGCGACTGGAGGACATCGATGACCTCGCGCGGATCGGCGCGGATGCGGGCCTTGACCCGGATGAGCTGCGCGTGGCGATCGAAGAAAAGCGCTATGACCCTGTGATCGACGAAAACCGCCACGCCGCCGAGTCGGTCGGGATCAACGCGATACCGGCCCACATCTTCGGCAGGCGCTACCTCATCCTCGGCGCGCAGCCTTATGAGGTGTTCATGCAGGTTGTCGACAGGCTGAACGAACCGGGATGAGGATCGTCTCACTCCTGCCGAGCGCGACCGAGTCCCTCTTCGCGCTCGGACTGGGCGACCAGCTGGTCGCGGTCACGCATGAGTGCGACTACCCGCCGCAGGCGGCCTCGCTGCCGGTCGTTACCCGTTCGACCCTCGACCTCGGCGGCCGAGCCGGCGCGGACATCGACGCGGCCGTGGCCTTAGCTGCTCGTGAGGGCCGCTCGTTGTACGAGGTGGACACCGATGCGATCCTCCGGCTCGATCCCGACCTGGTCGTGGCGCAGGACATCTGCGACGTCTGCGCGATTCCCGCCGACCAGGTGGCGGGCGACCTGGCGGGGGTGCGCATGATCCGGCAGCACCCGCACACGCTGGCCGAGGTGCTCGGCGACATCGATGAGCTTGCGGACGCATGCGGGGTCGACTCGCGACCCCTCATGTCAATCCTGCGCCGCCGCATCGAGGCCGCGTCGCTGAAGGCGGCCGAGATGCCGCGCGTCCCCGGCGTGTTCCTGGAGTGGATCGACCCGCCATATCCCGCCGGCCACTGGACGCCAGACCTCGTCTCGCTCGCTGGGATCGACGACCCGCTGGCGCGGGCGGGCGTGCCTTCGAGGGCCGCGACCTGGGCGGACGTCCGGTCGGCTCACCCCGAGCTCCTGGTCCTCGCGCCTTGCGGATTTGACCAGGCCCGCGCGCAGCGGGAGGCCGACTCGCTTCGCCAAAAGATCGATTCGGCCGGCGCCGAGCAGGTGATCGTGCTCGACGGGTCCGCCTACTTCAACCGGCCCGGACCGCGCCTGGTCGACTCGCTCGAAGTCCTGGTCTCCGCCCGCCAGGCGCCGCAGTAACTCGGAATCGTATCGGCTGGCGCCGGGTCGGACACCCCGCGGCCAGGGCGACCCTAATCTATTGGGAAGCCGGCCGGGAAGAGTCCGCGCCGCGGGGAGGAGTCGAAGATGAGACGAGTCGGCTTTGCTTTCGTAGGTTTGATGCTGATCGCCGCGTGCGGCGGCAGTGGAGGCGGGGGGACGGGCAACAGCTCGAGCACCCCGCAGCGGGGAGGCACAGCGACGGTCGCTCTCGAAAGCGAGCTGCGCACCCTCGACCCGCTCGACTCGTCTCTCCTGGTCGAACGCGAGGTCTTCTACAACATGTACGACTCGCTTTTTACCATCGACCCTTCGCTCAAGATCAAGCCTGGTCTCGTCAAGAGCTGGGATGTCTCAGACCCGCTCAACTACAAGTTCACGCTGCAGTCGGGGGTCCAGTATCACGACGGCACGCCGTTCAACGGGGCGTCTGTAAAAGCCAACATCGACCGCTACAAGACGGCCGCGAACTCTCGCCGCAAGTCCGATCTGTCCAGCGTCAAGAGCGTCGAGGTCGTCGACGACACTCACGTCATCTTCCACCTGAGCAAGCCCAACGCAACACTGCTCGCCACTCTTGTCGACCGCGCGGGCATGATGCTCTCGATGGACGCCGTAGCCAAGGGCGGCGCCAACTTCTCCCTCGGTCCTGTGGGCGCGGGCACCGGACCATTCGAGTTCGTCGAGTGGAAGCGCAACGACCACCTGACCTTGAAGAAGAACCCGACCTACTGGAGGTCAGGGCTTCCTTACCTGGACGGCCTCACGTACCGCGCGATACCCGACGTCAACGCCATCGTGGCCGCCCTCAAGACCGGTGACATCGACATCGCACGCACCATCGGCGCCAAGGACGTGGCGGGGATCAAGTCGAACTCGAGCCTGGTCTATCGCGACACGCCGGCCATCGGCTTCAACGGCTTCGAGCTCAACACCGGCGCCCCGCCATTCAACGACCCTGCCAAGCGCCAGGCCGTGGCGATGGCCGTGGACCGCTACTCGATCCTGAAGAACATCAACTTCAACATCGGGGTCGTGGCCTACGGGCCGATACCGCCGTCGAGCTGGGCGTTCGATTCGGCTGAGAAGGTCTTCGACCACGCCGACGCCCAGAAAGCAAAGTCGACGGCGACCGGTTTCACCTTCACGTTCAAGACGACCTCCGACCCGGTCAACCAGCAGGCCGCTCAGCTGCTGCAGTCGGAGCTGGCGCAGGCGGGGATCACCATGCAGATCCAGACCGAGGAGTTCGCGACCTACCAGCAGGAATGCGCGAATCACCAGTTCCAGGCCTGCAACGTGAGCTGGTCTGGACGCATCGACCCCGACGGAAACATGTACGCGTGGTGGCACACGGGCGGCGACTTCAACGACAGCCTGTACAGCAATTCCCAGGTGGACGGCTGGCTCGAAGACGCTCGGACGAGCGCGGACCAGGGCAAGCGGAAGCAGGACTACGACAGCGCGCAGAAGCAGATCGTCCAGGACGTGCCTTATGTCTTCACCACGTTCGGAGTCAGCGCGCAGATCTCCGACACCAAGATCCACAACTTCACGCTCTACCCCGACCTCATGATCCGGATGGCGGAGGTCTGGAAGGGCTAACCACGCCAGAAACGCGGCGCCGGAGGGTTGAGGCCACGAATTGAGCGCCTACATCCTCCGGCGCCTGCTGCTGATGCTTCCGGTGGCGTTTCTCGTCACCGTCGGCGTCTTCATGCTCATCCATCTCAGCCCGGGCGACCCCGCGCTGATCGTCCTTGGTGAGGATCGGAGCCCGCAGGCGATCGCGCAGATCCACCAGCAGCTCGGCCTGGACAAGCCCCTCTACTTCCAGTACCTGATCTGGCTGGACCACATCGTGCACGGCGATTGGGGGCGCTCGATCACGACCCACCAGCCGGTCGCCATCGCGATCACAGAGCGGCTGCCCGCGACGTTGGAGCTGGGCATCACCGCGCTGCTCTGGTCGCTGCTCGTGGCCATCCCGCTGGGCACGATCGCCGCCGTCCGGAGAGGTTCGCTGGCGGACCAGGTCGCCACCGGGATCACGGTGGCCGGTGTATCCATCCCGAACTTCTTCATCGGGATCGTGCTGATCTTCGTGCTGTCGGTGTCACTGCGACTGTTCCCGTTCGGCGGCTACGTGCCGTTCCTTCAGGACCCGCTGGAGAGCCTGCGCCACGTCGCGCTGCCGGCCATCGCGTTGGGCACGGCGGGCGCCGCGATCAACATGCGTTTCACGCGCTCGTCGATGATCGAGGTGCTCAACCAGGACTTCATCCGCACCGCGCGGGCAAAAGGGGCGTCGTGGCGGCGCGTCGTCTTCGGGCACGCGTTGAAGAACGCGCTGATCCCGGTCGTGACCATCGTCGGGCTGCAGATCGGCGGGATCATCGAAGGGGCGGTCGTGACGGAGACCGTTTTCACCTGGCCCGGAGTGGGCCGCCTCGCGGTCGAGTCGATCTTCAATCGCGACTACACGGTGGTGCAGGGAATCGTGCTCCTCGCCGCCTTCTCCTACATGGTCGCCAACCTGCTCGTCGACCTGGCCTACGCCTGGCTCGACCCACGCATCTCCTACGCGTGAGCAACGCCCCGGCGATAGTCGCCGCCCAGGAACCGATCCTCGGCACGCGGGTCGCCGTCCTCGATCTGGTCCGCGGCCACCGGCGGGTCACGGTCGCGCTCGGGCTGGTCGCGCTCCTCTTCCTCGTCGCGATCCTGTCTCCCGTGATCTCGCCCCACGACCCGCTCGCGGTGCGCCCGGATGACTCGTACCTCCCTCCGCTGAGTCCCGGCCACATCCTCGGCACGGACGAGCTGGGGCGCGACCTGCTGAGCCGCATCCTGTGGGGGGCCCGCGTCTCACTTCCCGTGGCTTTTGTCGCGGTTGCCGTCGGACTCTTTGCTGGCGGGATTGTCGGGCTGGTCAGCGGCTACGCCGGCGGAATTGCCGACCTCCTCCTCATGCGCCTGGTCGATACCCTCCTGGCGTTCCCCGGTCTCATCCTGGCAATCGCGATCGTCGCCGCACTCGGCCCCGGCCTGCGCAACGCGATGATCGCGATCGGCATCGTGGCGGTTCCGGTTTACGCCCGGCTCGTGCGGGCGGTCGTGCTGCAGCTCAAGCAGATGGAGTTCGTCGCCGCGGCGCGAGCGCTCGGCGCATCGCCGATGAGGGTGGTCGTGCGCCACCTGATTCCGAACCTGCTCAACCCGATCATCGTCCAGGTGTCGCTGTCAGCCGGCTTCGCGATTCTCGCCGAGGCCACGCTTTCCTTTCTAGGCCTGGGCGCCCAGCTGCCGACACCGGACTGGGGTCAGATGATCAACTCCGGGGCGTCGTTCCTGGCCAACGACCCCTGGCTCGCCATCGTCCCGGGGGCGGCGATCTCGCTCACGGTCTTCAGCTTCAACCTTCTTGGCGACTCGCTCCGCGACGCCCTCGACCCGAGGCTGCGCTCCTGATGGGGTTCGCCCACCTGCTGGAAGTCGATGACCTCCGCACCCACCTGACGGCCAAGGACGGCATCGTGAGGGCCGTCGACGGCGTCTCTTTCAGCATCGACGCAGGCGAGACTCTCGGCATCGTCGGCGAGTCCGGGTCCGGCAAGTCGATGACAGCCCTCTCCATCCTGCGGCTCTTGCCTCGAAGCGGCAGCGTCGTCAGCGGCAAGGTCACGTTCAAGGGCCGCGTCTTGACAGACCTCTCGGAGGACGAGATGGAGGCGATCCGCGGGACGGAGATTGCGATGATCTTCCAGGACCCGATGACGTCGCTCAACCCGGTCTACCGGATCGGGTGGCAGGTTGGCGAACCGCTGCGCATTCATCGCCACATCGACACCCGGAAGTCGATCGCGTCCGCAGTCGGCCTTTTCAAGAAGGTCGGCATCCCGGACGCCCCCAAGCGCGTCAAACAGTTTCCCCACATGTTTTCTGGCGGCATGAGCCAGCGCGCGATGATCGCGATGGGGCTCAGCACAAGCCCGAGCCTGCTCATCGCCGACGAGCCGACGACCGCGCTGGACGTGACCATTCAAGCCCAGATCCTCGAGCTTCTCAGGGCGCTCAATCGCGAATACGGCATGGCCACCATCCTGATCACTCACAACCTCGGGGTGGTCGCCGGGATGTGCGACAGGGTCATCGTCATGTACGCCGGCCGGGTGGTCGAGCAAGGACCCACCGAGGAAGTGTTCGCCAGGCCCGAGCACCCCTACACGTGGTCGCTCCTGCGTTCGATTCCGAGGCTCGACGTGGAAGTGGACGAGCCGTTGAAGCCGATTGAAGGGTCGCCTCCGGACATGACTCGCCTTCCAACCGGGTGCAAGTTCGCGCCGCGCTGCCCTTTCGCGGTCGCTCGATGCGCCTCGGAGGAGCCGGAGCTGCTTCCGGTGCGGAATCAGCTGTCGCGGTGCTGGGTGACCCAGGGCGGGGTCGCCCTCGACTCCGCCTCTGGCTAGGCGCGGAACATCCAGAGCAGCGACTCTTCGGTCTTCGCGAAGAGCCGGCGCAGACCCTCCTGGCTCGCGCTCAGCTTCGCGCTTCGACCCGCGGACCTTTCTTCGATCAGGCCTGCCTCGCGGAGCATCTGAACGTGCGCGCTGACCGTCGGCTGCGCGAGATTGAACTCTCGCGCCACCTCGCTGACCGACGCCGGCTCTCGGGCGAGCCGGAGGAGAATCGCAAGCCGCGTTGGATCCGCCAGCGCCTTGAGGCTCGCCGCGACGTCCGCTGCGACCTTCTTGTACGACTGCTCGCGGTGACGGATGCCGCGACCGGCGTAAACGGCGCCGTCGAGCTCGACGACGTGGATCTTGCCGCCAAACCAGCATGGCGTGAGGATCAGCTTGCCCTTCGCCGCGGCCGTGTCGGCGATGGCGTCGAGCTCGGGCCGCGTCGGCCACAGGCTTGCCGTTTCCAGCAGCTGCCGGAAGGGACTGCCTTCGTCCAGCGCGCGAGCCCAGCGGCGCGCCTCGGCGATCACCGCGGGCCGGCCCTGCTGCGCCCATTCGTCCGCGACCGCGCTCCAGAGATCGGTCAGCAGGCCGATGTACCGCTTGCGAAATTCGACGTCGGCGCCCAGGTTCTGCAGCCGTGCGCGCGCAACCTGCAGCTCGGCGGGGCTCTCCGTGAGCAACGAAGGAATCAGCGAGCGATCCGCCACCGCTTCCTCGATCCGTGCGAAGAAACGGTCGAGGTCGAGGTCGAGCAGGGTGCCCGAGCGATGGGCCAGCACCACCAACTCCGTCGAGTACTGGGGCATTCCGTCGCCGCGGAGCCGGGTGAGCTCCGGGCCGAAGCGGTGCCTCAGCGGCTCGAGGGAGGCGAAAGCTCCCTGGTGCTCGTGGCCCGCCTCGACGAAGTGCATCAGCCACATCAGCTCGAGGACAGCCGAAGGGGCCGCGTGGATCGTGCCTGGGGTGGTCTCGTCGAGGGTCGGCATAGCTATTGGCCTATCTTAACTGAAATTTGCATCCTAAATCGTTAGTCGGCTGGCTATTGTCATAGTCATGTGGTTATAATGGCGTCATGCATCCCTACGCCGTCGAGCGATGGGTGCTCGAGCGCCACCTGGACATGATCAAGGCCGCCGAGCGGCGCTCGCGCCTGGGCCCGGAGACGCCTCTTGCCTTTCGAGCGTGGATGGCCGGCCGCCTCCGATCGATGGCCGACCGCCTCGACGGGGCGCCGTTGGAGCGTCAGCGGCCGACCGCGTAGGCCTGCCCTCCGCGCGGGTTGGCGCCCGCCGACAGGAGGTTGGTGTCGGGATCGATTCCCACGGCGCACGTCCGGCCGAGCGACCACGCCTCGGCCTCCACCACCTCGTGACCGCGCTGCCGCAGCTCGTCGAGCACCCCGGCGGCCATCGGCTCGGAGTGAAGTCGACCCGGATGAGCCTCGTGCGGCGCAAACGAGCTCGGGAAGTGCGAGGTGTGAAACATCGGAGAGTCGATCGCTGCCTGTATGTCCTGGCCGAAGATCGTGTGAGCGAGGAAGAACCCGAGCGTCCACTGGTCCTGCTGGTCGCCACCCGGAGTACCGAATGCGAGACGCGGCCGCCCGCCACGCATGGCTAACGACGGGCTCAACGTCGTCCGGGGCCGCTTGCCGCCCTCGAGATGGTTGGGATGCTCGGGATCGAGGTTGAACATCTGGGCGCGTGTGCCCAGGCAAAACCCCAGGCCTGGAATCACCGGCGAGCTCTGCAGCCAGCCGCCGCTCGGCGTGCACGCGACCAGATTGCCGTGACGGTCGGCAACGGCGACGTGGCATGTGTCGCCGCGCAACGCACCGAGCGATTGAGAGCCGGTTCCAGTCCAGTGTCCGGGACTGACCGCCTGCGTCTCGCGGCGCGGGAGATGCGGCTCGAGCCCGCCAGGCCGACCCGGCCGCAGCTCGAGCGAAGCCCGATCGCCCACCAGCCGGCGGCGCTCCCGCGCGTAGTCGTTCGAAACCAGCCCGTCAAGCGGGACCGGCGCGAAGTCGGGGTCCGCGTACCACGCCTCGCGATCGGCGAAGGCGAGCTTGGCGCATTCGGTCACGAGGTGGATGTGGTCGGCGGAAAGAAATGCGCCGAGGTCGCACTGTTCGAGCATGCGCAGCTGCTGGAGAAAGACAGGGCCCTGGCTCCAAGGGCCGCACTTGGCGACGGTCCAGCCGTGGAAATCAGCCGTGACCGGCTGCTCGTGGCGCGCATCGAATCGGGCCATGTCAGCGCCCGTCAACAGGCCGGGATGAGCGGATCCCGAGCTGTCCATCACCTCGGCGCGGCAGTGCCTTTCGATGGCTTCGGCCACGAACCCCGAGTAGAAAGAGCGCCTCGCCGCCTCGACCTGTTCGTCTCGCCCAGAGGCTGACGTCTCTGCGTCGCGCACGATCCTCAGGTACGTGGCCGCCAGGTCGCGGTTCCGGAACCGCTGCCCCGCCCGGGGGAGCCCAGCCTCCAGGTAGACCGCGGCCGAGCTCGGCCAGTGCTCGCGAAAGAGCGGCTCGACCATGGCCAGGGTCTCCACGATGCGTGGGAGCAGCGGATATCCCCCTTCCGCGTATCCGATCGCGAGCTGCATGACCTCCGCCAACCTCCACGTGCCGTGGTCTTTCAGGAGGGTCATCCATGCGCCGAATGCGCCAGGCACGCACGCGGCCACGAGTCCGGTGCCGGGCACTTCAGCCAGCCCCATGTCGCGGACACGCTCGATGCTTGCCGAGGCCGGTGCCGGCCCCTGTCCGCAGATCACCTCGGGCCGCCCCCGAGTCGCGTCCCACAGCACGATCGGCACCTCGCCCCCGAGCCCGTTGAGGTGCGGCTCGACGACCTGGAGGACGAATCCCGCAGCCACCGCCGCGTCGAACGCGTTGCCGCCGCGTTCGAGCACCGCCATCCCGCACTGCGACGCGAGCCAGTGCGTGGAGCTGACCATCCCGAAGGTGCCCTTCAGCTCAGGCCGGGTGGTGAACTCCATGGACCGCTTAAGGCTACTGTCTGACGAATGAATCAATTCTTCGACGCTCTCGGACAGGAGTGGGTCGACGCGGCGCTGCGACGCGGCGCGACGATCACCAAGCCCGTGCTGGATTCCCGCGTCGCGCTGGAGCTGCTCGAGCTCGCCCGCGTGGCGGCCCACACCCAGGAGCGGCGTTTCGCCCCGCTGACCTGCTACCTGGCCGGCGTCGCGGCCGAGCAGCTGAAGCTGGCCATTCCTGACATCGACGAAGCCGCCCTGGCGGAGTTCATCCAGGAGGTCAGGCAGAAGCTCGAGGCTGAATCGCCTACCGAACGTTGATCATGGGCAGCTGCCGGAAGCTCTGGACCGAGACCCGGGCCGCGATGGCGGACGCGACCTTGCCCAGGGCCTGAGCGCCTGTGGTGTCCGGCCGAGAGATGACGACCGGCACCCCCGCGTCGCTCCCTTCGCGGATCGCCGACTCGATCGGAACCGCGCCCAGGTAGGGCACGCCGAGGCGCCTGGCGGCGCTCTCCGCCTGCCCGTGGTCGAAGACGTGGTGCTCCTCGCCGCACCGGCTGCACACGAACCAGCTCATGTTCTCGATGAGCCCGAGGGCCGGCACGTTGAGCCCGCGAAACATCTGCAGGGCCTTCAGCGCGATCCTCATTGCCGCCTCTTGCGGTGTGCACACGATCGCCACGCCGGAAAGCGGAACCGCCTGCGCGAGGGTCAGGGATGCGTCGCCCGTGCCAGGGGGAAGGTCCACGACGAGGTAGTCCAGCTCGCCCCACAGCACGTCGGTCAGCATCTGCTCGATCGCGCGCGCGACCATCGGCCCGCGCCACACCATCGCCTTGTCCGCTCCGGCCAGCAGCCCGATCGAGATCATCTTGAGACCGAACGCCTCGAGCGGGACAAGCTTCATGTCGCGCACCTGCGGCGAATCGCTCACCCCCAGCATGCCGGGCACCGAAGGACCGTAGATGTCGGCGTCGAGGAGGCCGACGCTGGCGCCGGAAAGCCGAAGCGACGCCGCCACGTTGACCGCGACGGTCGACTTGCCAACGCCGCCTTTCCCCGACCCGACCGCGATCACATGCTTCACGCCCGAGATGGCGCCCGACCGCACAGCGCCGTTGAAGGGCACACGCACGTTGGCGGTCATGCGAAGGTCGACCGCAGTGACGCCGGGAATCTCACTGACCAGCTTGTTGGCGAGCGTCTCAAATCGATCGCGCACGGGGCACGCCGGCGTGGTGAGCTCGAAGGTGAAGCTGACCTTGCCTTCGCCGCTGACGGCGAGGTCTTTGATCATGCCGAGGCTGACCACGTCGCGGCCCAGGTCGGGGTCCTTGATGGCGGACAGCACCGCCAGGACGTCCTCCCTATTGGGCACTGAAGATCACCGCCGCCCGCAGGGCGAGGACGCCGAGGAGGACGAGCAGTGAGACGACGAGCGTGTCCAGGCGAATTCCCGCGGTGGTGCCTGAACCTCCGGCGGCCTGCATCCGGATGTGGCCGCGCGCCTCGACCAGCGATCCAGCCACCCCCGCCACGGCGATCGCCCACAGAGGCAGCCACGGAATCTCTCGGTCGAGCGTTCCGGCGGCTCCGACCGTGACGAAGAAGACGATGATCAGCGCGAGCTCGAGGACCGAGAAATAGCCATCCGCCTGATGTAGGCGGCCCAGGCTGAAGCTGGCAGCCGGGCGGTTGCGGATGACCATGGCGATCAGCGCCGCCGAACCGCTCAGCCCCGAGGCGAGAAACAGGCCGCCCAGCGTCCAAGTGTCGCTCCAGACCGGCTGGTTGCTCACGCTCAGCAGGACGCCGGTGTAGGACGCGATGAAGATGGCCACGACTGCGCCGACGACGTTGAAGGCGCGGTTGATCACCGCAGGCACGAGGGGACTTCCGCGCCGGTCGCTCAACCACGCCTCAACGGCCGACACGAACACGAAAAAACCGAAGACGAGCAGCGCCCAGACGCCGACCGACATCGGCGACCAGTACTTGAAGTTGAGCGAGGTCTCGCCCGGGGTGACGTTGACGAGCATGTGCCAGAAGCGAATCCAGCTGACGCCGAGGTCGGCGGTGAGCAGGATCGGGCAGATGAGCGTCGCCGGCAGGGCGATGTAGAAGCCGATTCGCGCCGCCGGTTCGTCGCGCGGATCACCCGACAGGCGCAGCAGCGTCGCCACGAGGTAGGCGCCGCCGGCCAACCCGGCGAAGAAGAAGTAGAAGAGGATGTACCAGGTCCACTGCGGGGCGCGGACGAAATGCTCGGCGAGGAACAGCATCTATGCGGACCCCCGCCGCCTCAGGGCGACCAGGCCGGCGACCACGGCCAGCACCGCAGTCACCGCAGCGCCGATGTAGCCGCCGAGGTCATTGCGGCTGGGCAGCTTCGCGTTGCTCGCATTCGGAAGCCCGTAGGTCTCGGGCTTGTCCATCAGGAGGAAGAAGGCGTTGAGGCCTCCATACACCGAGTCGTCGCGGCCGTAGAGCTGCGCCTGGGTAGCGCCCTGGCTGTGCAGCGCAGCGAGACGGACGTCGGCGGCCTGCTGGAGCTCCGCCAGCGGTCCGAACTTGATCGACTGGGTTGGACACGCTTTCGCGCATGCCGGCTCCAGGCCTCCCTGCAGCCGGTCGTAGCAGAGCGTGCACTTGTGGGCCGTGCCGGTCTGCTGGTTGATGCCGATCACGCTGTATGGGCACGCGGCGATGCAGTTGCGGCACCCGTTGCACACGTCCTGCTGGATGAAGACTGTGTTGAACTCGGTGCGGATGATGGCGCCGGTCGGACAGACCTCCATGCAGCTCGCGTGCGCGCAGTGCTTGCAGACGTCCGACATCATCAGCCAGGCCGTTCCGTTGCCCGTGGTCGCGGACTGGTCGGGCACGTGCTCGACGAACTTCACGTGACGCCAGTTCTGCGCGTCCAGGTCGCCGGTGTTGTCGAAGCTGTCAGCGAGGAAATTCGGGCTGTTCCCCTCGAGCTGGTTCCATTCCTTGCACGCCACCTCGCACGCCTTGCAGCCGATGCAGATGCTCGTGTCGGTGAAGAAGCCGTATGACTCGCCGGCCTTGATCGTGGTCGCCATCCTCAGAACCCCATCAGGTTGGTGGTGATCTTCGTGAAGCCGCGGTCGCGCGCGTAGAGGTCGAGCGGGATCGCGGCGAGCTCGTCCACCAGCGGCACCGCCTGCGGGTCGGCCGCCAGGTCGATGGCGAGCAGGTAGCGCCGGCACGAGTCGCACGCCTCGACCCGCATGTGCGGGAACACCGCCGGATGCCGCACCGGTGCCTTCTCGTGCGGCAGGCCGCGCACGACGCTGCCGCGCTCGCCGGACGTCGTGCCAAGCTCGCTGAAGACGGTGAGCTTCGCGCTCGAGTCCTCGCCACAGCCGGCACACGTCATGCGGGCGTAGCCCCAGCTCACCCCGCAGCGGGCACACAGCAGGTATCGAGGACCGGTCGCCAGGTCCTCTTGCGCCGGGGCGAAGTAGCTCAGCTGCGGTGGCCCGCCACACTGTGGGCAGTGGCGGGCGTCGCGCGGGCCGCCGCACGTGCTCCGCGTTGCTCGATCGAGGGCCTCCAGCACCGGGCCGGCCGAGGCGCGGGCCAGGAAGCGGTCGACGATCGGCTGGTCCTCACTGCGAATCCACCGCGCGATGATGTCGCGCGGGTCCTCCGTCTCCAGGCGGTCGATCAGCTCCGAGCGCATGCGGTCGGGACCGGAGGAGACGCTTACTTCGAGCACGCTTGGCACGACGACCTCGGCGACGTACGAGGCGAGGCCCGATGCGGGAGGCGACGCCGTCAGCGCCTCGTCATAGGCCCTCTCCTGCACCGGGAGCAGCGCGCCGTAGAAGTCGAGCAGCTGGCGGGCGAACCCCTGGCGCACCCGAAGCTCCTGAACGCGCCGCCGCCGGTCGGCCCACGCGCGGGTCGGCGTCAGGACAGCCATCACATCTTCTCCAGGTTGACCAGGAACGCTTTGAACTCCGGCGTGCGCGCGTTCGCGTCGCCGACGAACGGCGTGAGGGCGTTGGCCATCCAGTAGCGGCCATGGCTCGGGTCGCTTTCGGCGGCCAGGCCGACGTAGCCCCAGTGGATCGGGATCCCGATCTGGTACACCTTCTGCCCCGCGACGGTCATCGGGCCGAGCCGTTTCGTCACGAGCGCGAGCACCTCCACCTTGCCCCGTTTGGACGACACACGCACCTGGTCGCCGCTCTTGATGCCTTTGCTGTTGGCCAGCTCCTCGGGGATCTCGACGAACGGCTTCGGCTGGAGCTGCACCAGGTGTGGGACGTGCTGCGTGACGTAGTGCTCGTGCTCGGTCAGCCGGTAGCTGGTCGCGATATAGGGAAAGTCGGCTGCTGTGCCGAACCGGTTGGCCCTGCCCGCCGCCTGGTCGTACAGGAACGCCACCGGCGAGGCGGAGTTGCTGGGGTGCAGCGGGTTCGCAACCGGCGACTCGACCGGTTCGTAGTGCTCGGGGAACGGCCCATCGACCATGCCGTTGCTGAAGAGGCGCCCCACCCCCTCGCCGTTCATGATGAACGGCAGGAACGCATTGGGGTCGTGCGGATCCAGAGTCGCCGGATAGTCCGGCACGTCGCCCACCCATCTGGTTCCGTTCCACGTGATGCCAGGCCGCGCAGGGTCCCACGCCTTTCCGTCCACGTCCGCGGAAGCCCGGTTGTACATCACCCGGCGGTTGAGGGGCCAGCTCCACGCCCAGCCCGCATAAAAGCCCATGCCGGTCGGGTCGTTGGCGGCCGGGTCCTGGATTCCCGCGCGGCGTTTCATCAAGTTGCCGGTGTCGGGGTAGCTGCCTGTGTAGATCCAGTCGCCCGCAGTCGTCGTGCCGTCGTCTTTGAGGTTGGCGAACGACGTCATCTGTTTGCCGCTGCTCAAATCCTTGCCGTTGATCTCCTTTGCGATCTCGTCCAGCTCGGGCTTCAACGGGTCCTTGTAGTTGAAGGTCACGCTCATGATCGGGTCGGCGAACTTGCCACCCTGCGACTTGTAGAGCGACTTTGTGCGCTGGAAGATGTCGGCGAGGATCCAGTGGTCGTGGCGCGCCTGGCCCTCCGGTTGAATCACCTGGTCCTTCCACTGCGACCAGCGCCCGCTGTTGACGAAGGAGCCGTCCTTCTCGATCCAGTGTGTGGCCGGAAGCATGAAGACCTCGGTCTTGACCTGGCTCGCGTCGACGCCCGGCGCGTGCCAGAACTCAGAGCTGGTGGTAGGCAGCGCGTCCATGACGACGAGCCACTTGAGGTTGCCGAGCGCCTGCCGCACCTGGTTGGAGTCGGGACCGATGCTGGCCGCGGTCATGCCCGACAGCATCAGCCCCTCCATCTTGCCCTTGAGCGCCTGGTCGAAGATGGTCATCCACGAAGCGTTGCCGGCCGGCTTGGGCACGAAGTTGAACGCGAACTCGTTGCTGGTCGTCGCGGCGTCGCCGTACCACGCCTTCAGCGTGCTGACCATGAACTTGCCGTAGTTGATGCCGAAGAAGTTCCACGAGTGCGGGTCGGATTTCTTCGGCGCGCTCTGGGCCACGTAGTCGGCGATGGTCTTCTGTCCAGGTGCCGGGATCTTCAGGTAACCGGGCAGGATCTCCCATGAGATCGCATGGTCGGTGTTGCCCTGGATGTTGGCGTGGCCGCGCTCTGCGTTCATGCCGCCGCCCGGGCGGCCCATGTTGCCGAGCAGCAGCTGCAGCACCGCACCAGAGCGAATCAGCTGACCGCCGGTGGTGTGGTGGGTCAGGCCGACGGCGTAGACGATCGTCATCACCTTGTCCGGCTTGCCCATCTGGCCGACCAGGTCGGCGACCTTGTTGAAATCCGCGACCGGGATGCCCGTGATGCTCGAGACCATGTCGGGCGTGTAGCGCGAGTAGTGCGCCTTCATGAGCTGCAAGACGGACCGCGGATCCTGGAGCGTCATGTCGCGTTTGGCGAATCCGGTCGCCGGGTCGGTGTCGTAGCTCCAGGACGCGATGTTGTAGGTCCGAGCCGTCGAGTTGTAGCCGGAGAAAAGACCGTCTTTGAACGAGTAACCGTCCTTGACCAGGAAAGACGCGTTGGTGTAGTTGCGGACGTACTCGTCGTGGAACAGGTTGTTCTGCAGGACGTGGTTGATCAAGCCGCCGAAGTAGGCGACGTCTGTGCCGGTGCGGATGCGCAGGTACGTGTCTGCGACGGCCGACGTGCGCGTGAAGCGGGGGTCGGCGTGGATGATCTTCGCGCCGCGGTCGAGCTTGGCCCGCATGAACCACTGGAAGCCGACCGGGTGCGCCTCGGCCGGGTTGGCGCCATTGATCAGGATGAGGTCGGCGTTCTTGATGTCGCGCCAGTGGTTGGTCATCGCTCCCCTTCCGAACGTGGCGGCCAAACTGACCACCGTGGGGCCGTGTCAAACCCTGGCCTGTTGCTCTAGATGAACCAGTCCCAGGCCCCGCATCAGCTTGGTGGCGAAGTAGCCCTCCTCCGAGCTGAACGCGGCGCCTCCGGCGAAGGCGATGCCCTCGCAGCGATTGACCGTGTTGCCGTTCCCGTCGGTCGTGATGAACGTGGCGTCCCTCGACGCTTTGATGTTCTGGGCGATCTTGTCCAGGACGAAATCCCAGGAAACGCTCTTCCATCCGGTCGCGCCCGGGGCGCGGTACTGCGGCGAGAGGACGCGCCGCGGCGACACCGCGAGCTGCATCGCGGTCGCGCCCTTGGGACACAACCTCCCTTCATTGACGGGGCTGTCCGGGTCACCTTCGATCTGGAGCAGCTGGGTCGTGCCGTCAGCGTTCTGTCGCGTATAGGCGACGAGCGAGCAGCCGACAGCGCAGTAGGGACAGATGGAGTGCGATTCCTTGGCCCCGGCGATGCGCAGGCTCTGCTTGATGGTCGTGGACTCGGCGATGGCGACGTCGAAGCCGAGACCCGTTGCAGCAAGCGCGCCGGCGCCGGCCGCTCCTACTTTGAGGAATTCCCGACGTGTGACTGTCGGCAACGCAGCCTCCCTGATCCTCAGATGGCGGAGCGCTTGTGACGCTAGCTCAGGCAGGTGATGGTGTCAAGTTTCCTCAGCCTGTCGACATCAAGAGGTCGCTGCGGTCGTCGGGCTCGGGGTTGCGCAGCAGGTCGATCAGGCGCGGGTCCCATCGGACGATCACACCTGTCACTCCCGCGGCATGCTGGTCGCGGACCATCGCCGCCCAGGAGTCGCGGTCCGCCGGCATGGCGACGGAGACCCAGGTCTCGTCCTCCGGGTCGCCGACCACGGACCGGCCGCGGCTTAGCCTGTGGAAGACGTCCTCGAGCTCGCGGTTCGGCAGCCGCAGCTTGACCCGGTGGGTCACGGCGGCGATCGCTCCAAGCACGACTCGCTGCTCGACTGCGTCGCCGTCCAACCCGATCATCTCCGCGCCGGCCGCCTCGAGGGCCCGCACGTCGGCGAGATACTCGGCGGCGTCGCCGACCTCGCCCGGCATGATGACGGCGACCTTGATCACAAGGTCACAAATCTAGCGCGGCGTCTTGACCTTCGCGAGCCGCTCGATCGAGTCGCGGAACGACCTGGCGAAGCTCTCGACGCCCTCGTCCTCGAGCTCTTGTGTGATGGCCGCGAGGTCGATGCCCTCCACGGCGAGCTGGTCCAGCAGCCGCCTGGCGCCCTCGACGTCCTGCTGCAGGCTCAGTTCAACCTTGCCGTGGTCGAGGAACGCCTCGAACGTCGCCGGCGGCATGGTGTTCACAGTCGCCGGACCGATCAGCTCCTCGACGTACATCGTGTCGCGGTAGCGAGGGTTCTTGGTCGACGTGCTCGCCCACAGGCAGCGCTGGCCGGAGGCGCCCGCTCCGCGGAGGCTGTCCCAACGGTGACCTGAATGCAGCTGCGCGAACATGTCGTACGCCAGCTTCGAGTTCGCGATCGCCGCGCGACCGAGGAGTGCCTCGAGGTCCCGCCTCTTCCGCTCGTCGGGCTCTTGCTCAATCCTCTTCATGAGCTGCTCGTCGACCTTCGTGTCGACCCGGCTCACGAAAAAGCTCGCCACGCTGTGAACAAGGCTCAGGTCGCCGCGCTTCTTCTGAAGCTCCTCGAGCCCGGCGAAGAAAGCTTCCACCACCTTGGCGTAGCGCTCGACCGCAAAGATCAACGTGACGTTGATGTTCACGCCCTCGCCGATCATCGCCTGGATGGCCGGAAGGCCTGCCGGCGTGGCGGGAATCTTCACCATGACGTTGGGACGCGCTGTCCTTCGCGCCAGGTCGCGAGCGACCTCGATGGTGCGATCCGTGTCGCTTGCTATCTCCGGCGAGACCTCGATGCTGACGAAACCGTCACCGCCATGCTCCCGGTCGACCACCGGCCGGAATATGTCCGCCGCCGCCTGCACGTCCTCGACGAGCAGGTCCCACAGCACGGACTCCGCATCCTGGCCGCGGTCGAGGCGCACCCTTACGTCATCCGCGTAGACGTCCGAGCTCTCGAGCGCCTTCGCGAAGATGGTCGGGTTCGCGGTGACGCCGCTGACCCCGGCGTCCCGGTAACGCGCCAGCTCGCCGGAGCGGATCATGCGACGGTCGAGGTGATCGAGCCAGACGCTCTGGCCGAGGCGCCTCAGCTCGGAAATCGGATCGGTTGTTGAGATGATTCAGCCCTCAACACTGAAACGTCGCGGGGCGACCCTTTACTCCCCCATACTCGGACCGTGACCGACAGCGAAGCCACCGAAGCGGTCCAGGACCTCATGCCGCTGGCGATCACTCTCGGCCTGCGGGCGGACGCCTATTCGGCCGACCAGGTCATCCTGGCGATGGACTGGGCGCCCTCGCTCTGCACCGCGAACGGGATCCTGCACGGCGGGGTGATCATGGCGCTGGCCGATTCGGCGGGCGGCGCCTGCGCGCTGCTCAACCTCCCCGAAGGCAGCACCGGCACCACGACGATCGAGTCCAAGACCAACTTCCTCGGCGCGGTCCGCGGCGGCGCGGTCAGCGCGACGGCGACGCCGCTGCATCGCGGCGGCACCACGATCGTGGTCGAAACAGCCGTGCGCGACGACGCGGGAAAGCTGGTCGCGAAGGTGACGCAGACGCAGCTCGTGCTGCGGCCGCCGACCTAGCCTCGCGCCGCCACGGCGGCCGCCACCTTCTCCCTCAGCTCGCGCTTGAGCTCACTGGAATCGAGTGACGCGCTGAGCTCGCCCACGACCATCTTCTTGATCCGCTCCGGCAGCATCCGCTCGAACGTCTTGCGCGCTTCCTCCGGCCCAGCCACGTACAGGTGCTGGTAGGCGCCCGACGCAAGCTCTCGCTCGACCGTCTTGACCGCGGTCTCCAGGTTCGCCTTCGCGATGTTGTCGGCCTTGCGCTGGTTGCTCGGGGCGGACGTGCCTCCGGCGCGCGTGTGGCGCACCTCGGCACCGTTCAGCTCAGCGAGCGGGATGATCGCTTCGAGGATCGCGCCGAATGTCTTCGCGTGCTCCTTGTCGACCACGGCGATCAGCGCGGGCGGGTAGTGCTCCAGCTGGCGCAGGATCGGAGCCAGCAGCAGCTCGCCCACCTCGAGCCGTTCCTCGTTCTCATCGCGCAGCTTGATCAGCTCCAGGACGCCGTGAGGCTCGTCCGCGAACGCGGCGAACGCCGGACAACCGGCGGGACGCACCACCGCGACGTAATTGCGCAGGCGGCGCAGCTCGTACTCCATCAGCTCGCGGTCCTTGGCGTTGAGCCGGTCCATGTAGCGATGCAGTAGGTCTCGGAACTCGATGTCATAAAAGCGAGCGTCGTAGCCCTCCGAGCGCGCCGGCAGGTAGATGCTGACCGCGCGGTTGGACGCGCGACGGAGCCGCGGCGCCAGGACGAAGAGGGCGAGCAGGGGGCTGTAATTGCTCATACCACCATCTTGAACGGTCGCCCTCGAACCGCGCAGCCGGCATTGGGCTGGAATCGCCGGTAGAGTGATGTCCGAGCGTGTTCGAAGACGAGACCCCGGTGGCCTGGACAATGGTGCCGCGCCACGCTGCGGTGGTGGCTGAGGACGGTTCAGTGATCGGTACCTCCGAATCGCTGCTCGGCGACCAGGACGAGGACATCTTTCACGGCGTCGTCGTCCGGCGCAGCGGGGACGGCGAGCTGGTGGAGGTCGCGGCGGCTCGGGTCACCAGGATGACGGCGAACCACATCGTCACCGACCTCGCCGCCTCGGACACGGGTGCCCTGCCGGCCTACCGGGGTCGCTAGCCCGAGGCGTTCTTCGCCTCGACCGTCCGCATGAAACCCATCGCCTGCTCGATCGAGGGAACGGCGAGCACGTTCTCACGCGCGAACTCGTCGGCATTCGACCAGTCCTTGGCCCGGATGCGTTCGGCCGCCGCCTCGCGGTCGTAGTCGGTCCGGCGCAGCCGCAGCCCAGGACCGAGCATCGCCCAGTAGGCCCCGGGCTCTCCGTACGGCATGCCGACGCTTCCCGCGTTGACGACGCGAACCCTGTCGACCGCGCGGTCGAACTGCATGTGCGTGTGGCCGCACACGACCACGGCGGCGTCGACGCCCCCCACATGCCGGCGCATGCGTTCCATCGGGGTCTCCACGGTCATGATGTCGGTGTCGTTGCGCGGCGTGGCGTGGCAGAAGAGGACGCGGCCGAGGCCATCGACGTCGTGGACCGCGACGGTCGGCTCGAACGAGGCCAGGAAGTCGCGCTGCTCGCGCACGATCTGTGCCGCGCACCAGACCGCGAACGGACCTGGCATCTCCGAGGCGGGCTTCCCGTCGAACTCTTCGACCAGGCCCCTGTCCGCATTGCCGCTCACGAACCGCGTTCGCGGCACCGTCTGCAACAGGTCGATCGTCTCGGCGGGCATCGGTCCGGATGCGACGTCGCCGCAGACCACGACCAGGTCAGGTGCTTCCCGCTCGACCTCGGCCAGCACGGCTTCCAGCGCCGGCAGGTTGCCGTGGATGTCCGAGATCGCCGCGACGCGCATTGGCCTTAGGCGGGCTCGTCTTGCATGCGGCGGGCCTGCGCCTCGGCCGCGTCACGGTCGGTGTACGGACCGTCGAGCCTGACCCCGTGCGCAAGCCCGTGCTCGTCCAGCTCCGCGCTCACGACGTACCAGCGCTTGCCGAGGTGCAGCACTCCGTGATGCAACTCGGCCGTCCAGCTCTTCGGCGTGATGCCGATGCGCTCTCCCATCAGGGTCTCAGTCTAGGTTCGTGCGCCGGCCGACGACAGCCCCCACCAGGCCGAGGGCGCCGAACACCACCAGGAGAACGAGACCCAGCACGAGCACGGGCGCGCTGAACCCGTACCGGAGCGAGCTTCCGAGGATCACTCCGCCGCCCACGAGGACGCCGAGAATGACACTCCAGAGCCACGACCTCGGCATGAAAAGGAAACGCGCGAGTGCGGCAAAGGAGACTGAAGAGTTGGAATTTCGAGAGCTCGTCGGAAGGCGGCGGATGGTACGGCGATTTCAGCCTCGGCCGGTTTCTCGTGAGCTCGCGCTGCGCGTCCTCGAGGTAGCCCGCCACGCACCATCGGCTGGGTTCAGCCAGGGATTCGACTTCGTGGTGCTCGATGACCCCGAACAGGTGAAGCGGCTTTTCGAGGTGACCAATCACCCCGAGTTTCCCTACGACCCGCTCGAGACCAAGGACCTGGCGCCCTGTTACATCCTCGCCATCTCGAACGTGCCCGCGTACCTCGAACGCTACTCGCGCCCGGACAAGGAACCCTGCGGGCTGCAGAAGGCCGAGGCCTGGCCGGTGCCTTTCTGGGATGTCGACACCGGGATGGCCGTGATGCTCATCCTGCTCGCCGCGGTCGAGGCAAAGCTGGGCGCGGTGTTCTTCGGCGTGAACTGGGGACGCGAGGAGCTGATGCGAGAGTTGGGCGTGCCGGAGGACTGCCGATTCATCGGAGTCATCGCCCTCGGTTATCCCCTTGACGCCGAGGTGTTCGACGCCGCGCGGTTCACGGCGCGCCGGCGCCCCCTCGAGTCGATGGTGCACTTCGGCGGCTGGTGAACTCCCCGAAAATCGTCTCGTGAGCGATGCCCCGGTCGGCATCTTCGATTCGGGAGTCGGAGGGCTTTCCGTCCTGCAGGAGATCCGCGCCGCGATGCCGGCAGAGTCCGTCTGCTACGTGGCCGACTCCGCCAACGCCCCGTGGGGTGACAAGCCACAGGAGTTCGTGCGCGAACGCGGGCTCGCGATCGCGCGATTCCTGCTCGGCCAGGGCAGCAAAGCCATCGTCATCGGCTCCAACACGGGCACCGCAGGCTCCGCAGAGGCCCTCCGCAGCACCCTGAGCATCCCGGTAGTCGGGATCGAGCCAGGGATCAAACCCGCGGTGAGCGCCACCAAAACGGGCGTCGTCGGCGCGATCGTCCCAGCCGCGGTCGGCGAGTCCGACCGGCTCGCGTCTCTGCTCGACCGGTTTGGCGCGGAGGTCAAGGTGATCATCCAGCCGGTGCCAGGCCTGGTCGAGCACATCGAGGCCGCCGACCTCGACAGTCCGGAGCTGACGCGAATGGTCGAGGGCTACGTGCGCCCGATGCTGGACGCCGGTGCGGACGCAATCGTGCTCGGTTCGACGCACTACGTGTTTCTCAAGCCGCTCCTGGGGAAGATCGCGGGGCCTGACGTGGCGCTCATCGAGACTGGGGCGGCGGTGGCGCGCCAGCTCAAGCGTGTCCTCGATGAACGCGACCTGCGCGCGAACGGACCGAACGGCAAGGAGCGCTTCTGGACCAGCGGCGACCCGAAGACGTCGCAGCGCGTCATCTCGGCCCTGCTCGGGCGGCCGGTCACGGTGGATAAGCTGCCCGACCCGTAGTTTGCAAAAACCTTACGCGGCACACAGCAAATTCTTAGCGACCGCGCAGCATCGTCCGAGACGTGGTCCGCAGCTTTGGGCATATGGGCCCTGCACTTCGCGCCCTCGCAGCGGCGGGCGTGGTCTTCATCCTCCTTGCGCCCGCCGGCGGCGAGGTGCATGCGACCGCGAACGCGGCGGTGACCATGGCGAACCCGTCCGCGGCAGCCGTCACGGTGAGCGCCACGCGTCAGCTCGTCTCGGCGCTGGACCAGCTCGTCGGGCGCAGCCCAATGGCGCTCACAGCATCGGTCGACCAGCTCGTCCAGGCGGGCGGAGGCTCGGTGGGCGTGACCCTGATCGAGCTCGGCGGCGCCACCCCGCTCGTCTGGTCTTACAACGGCGGCCAGGTCTTCACGGCTGCCAGCACCTACAAGCTCGCCGCCTTGATGATGGAAGCCCAGAACATCGCAGCCGGCGCCACCGACCCGAACGGCTTCGTCTGCTACCAGGACGCTGACTACGAGGCCGGCTGGTACGACGACTACGCCGACGGAGCCTGCTTCACGCGCAACGAGCTGGCTCAGCGAGCCGGGCTCGTGTCGGACAACACCGCGGGACACATGCTGGTCCGCGATCTCGGCGGTGCGGACGTGCTCAACGCCTGGGCGGCATCGGCCGGCGCCACCGCGTCTGTCTTCTTCACCGACAACACGACCACTGCCTCCGACCTGGCCGTCCTGTGGGCGGCCGAGGCGAAGGGCAAGCTCGGAGGCGCGGCAGCGCAGGCGTGGCTCTACCCCCTGCTCGTCGGAACGGCAACCGAGGCCGGCATCCCCGCCGGCGTGGCGGCCCAAAGCGTCGTGGTGCACAAGACTGGAGCGCTCGATGCCGAAGAGAACGACGCCGCGCTCGTCCAGTCGGGGCCGAACGGCGCCTACGTGCTGACCGTCATGACCGACGGGCTTGGCGGCGACGCGGGATGGCAGACGATCGCGTCCATCTCGTCCGAGGCCTGGAGCTTCGAGATGGCCCGCGCCAGGTCTTAGCCGCCGACCTTGAGGACCAGCCCTAACGCGTAGGTGATGCCGCCGACGATCACGCCGGCGAGCGTCATCTCGAGTCCCGCCGACCACCACGTGCGCAGCGTGAACAGCGCCTTCGACGCGCCGACCAGGAAATGCGCGATCAAAGAAACGACCGCGGCGGTGATGACGCCAGTGGTGCCGCGCAGCCAGAAGAACGGCATCACCGGCACCATCGCTCCGATGAACGTGCTGACGCCCGCCGCGATGGCCGCCTGCACAGGGTTTCCGGTCGACTCGGCGGCGCCGAGCTCTTCGGGCGCGTGCAGACGGAGCATGGCATCGGGGTTCTGCGCGAGCTGGTCTGCCAGCTTGTCCGCCGTGCCCTTCTCGATCCCCTTGAGCTGGAAGAAGAGCGAAACCTCCTCCTTCTCCTCGTCGGGGTGCTCGACTATCTCCTGCCGCTCGCGCTCCACGTTGGCCGCCGCGACCTCGCCCTCAGACCGCTCGGCTAGAAAGGCGCCGGTCGCCATGGAAAGCCCTGACGCGATGGCGCCGAACAGACCGGCGGTCAGGACGAAGCTCGATCCGCCGGTCGCCCCGGACACGCCCGCGACGATGCCGAACACCGCGGCCAGCCCGTCGTTGGCGCCATAGATCGCGCCGGAAATCCAGCCGGCGCCGGTGCGATGCCACGACTCGCGGCCGAGGATCCGGTTGAGGCGGCTCTGCACGCTGGACGGAGCAGGATCGGTCGCGCGATGCGCCACCTCCATCGACTCGAGCGAGCGCGAGTGCCCCTGCTCCTCGACGCGGATCGCTTCGAGCACCGCATCCGTGTCGGGATCTCCTGTCGTCCGCTTGTAGCGGTCGGTGATCTCGACCTCCTCGGCGTCCTCCATCCGGGCGATGACCATCTCAACCGGGGCCACGTGCGCCTGCAGGCGCTGGAGCAGCGACAGCTGGACCGACGACGGATCCGGCACCCGCTGGCCCAGCTCTCGCAGGCGCTTTTCGATGCGCTCTCGGTGCGAGGCTTCCGCGTCGGCGATGTCGCGGATGATCTCTGCGCGGCGCGTGTCGCCCATCCGCCGGGCCAGGATCGTGTACAGCATCCGGGCCTGGACCTCGCCGTGCCAGGCCTGGAGCAGGCGCGCGACGGCTTCGTCCGACGAGGTCTGCCGCGCCACGCGATCAGGCTAAGGCTTACCGGGAATCGGCTGCCGCCTGTCTGCCCTCCGGCGCACCGACCACCACGCGGACGCGCTGCACGGCGTTGTTCTGGACTCCCTCGAGGTTCCAGCTCTGCTCCAGCGGCTGGACGTTGCCTGCGGCGTCGGTCGCTCTTGCGCACAGCTCGAACTCACCGGGACGATCTGCCTCCCATCGCGCTGTCCAGCGCCGCCACGCATACGGCGACACCGCGTGCTCGAGCTCCGCTTGCGACCACGACCCACCGCCGTCGGCGCTGAAATCGACCCTGGCGATGGGCGCGCGGCCCGACCACGCGCGGCCTTCGATGGTCTGGGTCGACGGCTCGACGAAACGCGTCCGCGACATGAAGTCGGGCACGCCGGGCGGAACCATCAGCGCGCGCGGAAGCATGCGCGTGACCGGGACGCCCACGTCGCCGTCTTGCGTCCGGTAGTGATACGCCGTCGCCTGCTGGTAGCCGGCAAACTCGCGGTCGATGACCGTGATCGAGCGCAGCCATTTGACGTGCGTCATGCCGTACCAGCCTGGGACGATCAGGCGGAGCGGAAACCCATGCTGCGGCGACAGCTGCTGCCCGTTGATCGCGTAGGCGAGGAGCACCTCCTCGCGCATCGCCTCCCCCAGCGGGAGGCTTCGCTCGTAGAGCTGGTCGACGCCGCCCTGCACCCCTCGATCGAGGCCGGTGAAGACGACGTCCACCGCGCCGTCCATGACGCCGGCCTCCTCGAGGATCGGCGCCAGCGGCGTTCCTGTCCACTCGGCTGTACCAACCGCCTCGCCGAGCCACGGCTGGCTCAACGGCCGCGGGGACAGGCGCGCACGTCCGTTGCCCGCGCACTCGAGCGTGACAGCGAGCGTCTGGGCGGGCCTTGATTGAAGTTGGTGGAGGTTCAGGTGCAGCGCCTTGCCCACATGGCCGCCGACCGCAAGCTCGTAGCCCGCCGGATCGATCGCCGGGATGTCGAAATGGATGAGCAGGTAGTGAAGCCCTACCGGGGTGATGGCATAGCGCAGCGCCTCGAGCGGCATCGAATGGTTGCGCACGGCGAGCTGCAGCTCTTCAGGTGTGATGTCAGGCGAGGCGATCAGCGTGCCCGCGGGTCGCGGCGCCGAGACTCCCTCCACCTCGATGAGCGTAGTTTATGGAGGAGCCGCATGCGGGAGAGGAGCGAGGAACAGATCGTCAGCCGGCTGCTCGAACTCGAGAACGACGGCCAGGCTGAGCGGCGTACGGAGCTCACCGGCGAGCGTTTTCTGTCCCTGCTCCACGACCCCGACACCGGCCGCAGCTACGTGCTCAGCCACGGGACCGACGCGACCGAGGGCGCCGAGATCCCGGCCGGCACCGAGTTCTACCAGTACGCCACGGCTGACGAGGCCCAGCGCGCGTATGACCAGCTCCTCGAGGAGTCGAGGCGCGCCGGTGAGCTGGTCGAGGAGGATTCGACCGAGGACGTCGGGGACTTCGAGAGCGGCGGAGCCGAGGTGCGCGACCTCTTCGCGGACAGCGACGAGGACGAGCTGTCCACGGATTCGGTCATCAGCGACGAAGAGCAGCCCTAGGCCCCTCTCCTCAGGATTCTCTCAGCTTCCTCACAGGGTCGAACCAGACCCGACACCGACCATGTGAGCGATGGCACGCAAAGTCTGGATCCCGATCGTGGCCGTCGCGATGCTGGCCCTCGCCGGCGCGGGTGGCGCCTATGCGTACTTCTTCTCCGGCTTGCGGACGAGCCCGTCATCGCTCGCGCTGTCTTCGCCGAGCACCTCGCCGTCGGCGTCTGCCACGGCGACGAGCACCGGCGGCGCCGGCACCTGGCAGGTCACGACCGGATCCCTGGTCGGCTACCGGGTCAGGGAACAGTTCGTGGGCCAGAGCTCAGCCCACGACGCGGTTGCGCGGACAAGCGACGTGTCGGGCCAGGTGACCATCAACCAGACGGGGACCACTTACGTGATGACGTCGGCCAGGGTGACGGCGCAACTCGGCAGCCTGGCCAGCGTGGACCAGGTCGCGGGCTACAACGTGAGCAACCGCGATCGCATCGTCTCCCAGTCACTGAACGTCGGCGCCTATCCGACCGCTGTGTTCCAGGCACAGTCGGTCACGTTGCCTGCAGGTGCGGAGACAGGCCAGACGGTGACCGTCTCAGTGCCGGGTCAGCTCACCATCAAAGGTGTGACGAAGGATGTGACGGCCACCGTGCAGCTGCGGGTCAGCGGCACGACCGCGCAGATCGCCGGTTCGATCTCGACCAGCATGACCGACTTCGGCATCAACCCGCCGAGCATCGGCTTCACGACCGTGCAGCCGGCCGTCACGATCGAGTTTTCGCTGAACCTGACGCAGTCCGCCTAGATGAAGTTCTTCCGACGCGGGAGTGGAAATTACGCCTCGTTGGATCCAACAGTGCCTTTGCCAGACGCCGACTAGGCCTCGTTGGATCCAACGGTGCGTTTAGGCTCGCCTAGACGGCCGTCATCAGTCTCGTTTCGGTGTGGGCGAGGTGCCTAGCCGGGTCCGGCACGAGCGCCCTGCGCTCGTCGGACCCGTAGTAATCGGAGTTGGCCTCATCCCATGACTTGGCCCCGTCGTAGGTGATGATCCAGACGAACTGGTCGGTCCCGTCCACAGTCCAGGAGCCAAGGACGCGGAAGCCATATCGCTCCCGCAGCGGCACGATCCGCGTGCGCCACTCGTCCACCCATTCATCCATCTCGCCTGGCTTGACGGTGTACTCGCGGATCTGCCAAGTCATGCCTGGGCCAGTTTAAGGGGCGCCCAGGATGCCGGCCGCAATCGTGGCAGGGTTACGGCTTTCTCCAGACCAGCGTGTACCGGAAGTAGAGCCGCCTCCTCACCTCGACTCCAGGCAGCAACGATCGCGCGGACTTCCTGATCTCGGCGAACGTCATGTCGGGGTCGATCGCCTTCGCTGACGTGTTCCACCATCCCCTCCGAAGTCTGGCGAGCCGTGAGGCGGGCACCGACATCGCGCTGAACGCGTAGTCCACGGCCGAGCGATTGCGCGCCAGACCTACGACAGTGAGAACGCCACCTGAACGCAAGAGCGCCGCGCACCGCGTGATCGCGGCGTCGAAGGGCATGTGATGAATCATCGCGACCGCGCCGATGAAGTCGAAGCCCTGCAGCCGAAGCGGGTAGGTCAGCAGGTCGCCGGCGACGTAGGTGATGTTGCCCCGCGCAGCGTCATGACGAGCGATTCCGATGACCTCCGGCGAGACGTCGATTCCGATCACCTGCGCAGCCCGCGAGGCCAGCTTCGGCGTCAGCGGCCCCTCCCCACAGCCGGCATCCAGCGCGCACTCGCACGGCACCGGCATGCGGTCGAGCAGCCAATGGTGGAATTGGAGGTTGTGGTTCCAGGGAATCCGGTTGCTAGGTGTGCGTTCGGATGCCGAGCTCATCGATGTGTTCGAGGAGGTCCTGCGGATCATCGTAGACGCGGTACGCGCCGGCGCTCTCGAGCTCTTCGCGGCCATAGCCTCCCGACAGCACACCGACGCCGAGGGCGTGGGCCCGCTGGGCGGCGAGCTGGTCCCAGACGCTGTCACCGACGACGAAGCTGTCGGTGATCGGCCTGCCGAGCGCCTCGGCCGCGGCGAGAAAGAGATCGGGGTTGGGTTTGGCGTAGGTGACCTGGTCGCGCGTGATCACGGGCACTCTCGCGTCGTACCTGAGCAGGGCGAGCGAACTGCGCGCAGTTGCATCGCTGCCGCTGGTCGCGATCGCCCAGGGCACGCCCTGTTCGGTCAGCACGTCCAGCAGGTCCTGCGCGCCGGGAAGGGGTTTCACCTCCGCGAGCCTGCGCGCGTAGCCCTCCTCGTGAAGGTGGCGAAGGCGATCGGCTTCCGTCGCGGTCAGGTCGCGTCCGGTCTCGCGCACGAGCGCGCGCACGAACAGGCCGCCGCTCATCCCGATGCGACGGTGGATCCGCCAGATCGACAGCGGGATGCCCGCCGATTCCAGCGCCTCCTTCCACGCCAGCACGTGCTGATAGACGCTGTCGAGCAGCGTGCCGTCGAGGTCGAAGAGCATCGCCGGACGGTCCGTGTGGACAGCGGACGTGAGGTCAGGCGGGCTTGTCGCCGGTCGCACCAGCTAACTGTAGACTCGCTCAGGGTGACCCCCAGCATCCGGCTCGGGCGGTTGTTCGGCATCGAGATCGGCTTCAACTGGAGCCTGATCTTCATCTTCGCCCTGGTCACGTGGACGCTCGCGACCGCGGTCCTCCCAGCCAACGCGTCCGGCCACGCGGCCCTTGTCTACTGGGCCGTTGCGGTGGTCGGCGCTTTCCTCTTCTATGTGTGCCTGCTGGCGCACGAGCTGTCTCACTCGCTCGTCGCGCGGCGCTATGGAGTGAAGGTCGAGGGCATCACGCTCTGGCTCTTCGGCGGCGTGTCCCGTCTGGAAGGCGAGCCCGCAACCGCTCGCTCCGAGGCGCTGATCGCGGGCGTCGGACCCCTGACGAGCCTTGTCATCGCGGCGGTCTGCGTCGTGTTGTTCTACGTGACGTCGGGAAGCGATCTGCTCGCGAACCTGTTCGGTTGGCTTGCCTTCGTCAACCTGGCGCTGGCGCTCTTCAACCTCGTGCCGGCCTTCCCGCTCGACGGCGGGCGCCTGTTGAGCTCGCTCTTATGGTGGAGGTCCGGCAGCCGGCAGCGCGGCGTCCACAACGCGGTGCGGGTCGGCCGTGTGTTCGCGTACCTGATGATCGCGGCCGGCGTCCTCGAGGTTTTCCTCGGTGCTGGATTCAGCGGGATCTGGCTCGCGATCCTCGGCTGGTTCCTGCTCTCGGCGGCCGCATCGGAAGAGGCGGGATCGACGGTCCGCACGCTGCTGCGCAATGTGCCTGTTTCGGCCGCGATGACGTCACCGGTCGTCACGCTTCCCGACTGGGTCACGGTGGAGCAGTTCCTGAGCTCGATTGCCCCTGACCACAGCTTCACGACCTACCCGGTCCACGAGCCGTCGGGCAGGCTGACAGGGGTCGTCAGGCTCTCCGACCTGGTCCGCGTGCCGAGCGCCGAACGCGGCAACAGGCATCTCGTCGATGTGGCGCGGCCGGTCGCCGAGGTCCCCGTCAGCAACCCTCGCGAGGACCTGGCGGCGCTCATCCAGAGGATCGGCGCCGGCCTCGACCAGCGCGTCCTGGTGTTCGACAACGGTCAGCTCGTGGGCATCGTCTCCCCTGCCGACATCGCGCGCGTGCTGGCGCTGAGGCAGGCGCGGGCCGGCGGTCAGCGACCCGCGGCGTAGCCCTACTTCTTAGTTTCGGCGGGCCTGCGGACCGCCTTTTCGATCTCTTCGCTGAGGTCGCGGAACGTCTCGGCGATTGCCATGCCGAACGACCGCGCGGTTTCCTTTGTCTTGCCGCGGACCTCCGGATCGCGGGTGGCGGTCTCGAGCGATTTGAAGACCGATTCGGCCGCCTGGCGCAGCTGCTCCAGCGATTGGTTCAGCTCGGCGGTGTTCTTCTCGTCATTGGTGCTCCTGAAGTGGCGCTTCAGGTCTCCGGCGAGACCCTGGATGTCGGCTTCGAACCGGTCCCACGCCTTCTCGGTCTGCTCGTACGGCATCGTTCAATTTCCTCCTAGCACGTGATGTGTAGCACCGCGTTGGTGTCGCGGCCGGCGCCGCGAAGGAGCTCGATCGCTCTGTCCGTCCGGACGGCGGTGATCTCGACGCCGCGGCGCCTCGCCTCGTCCAGCACGGCGGGCATGACCGGCAGCCTGCCCTCCGCGCCGGTGCCGATCACCAGGCGCGCGCACTTCCAGGGGATCTTCTCCTCGACCGACAGCGGCGTATGGCCGAACTCGTCGCGGAATCGCTTCGAGGGCGTCTTCTTGCGCGGCCGCACCTCGCCGCGGTCGATCACCACGTCCCGCTCGAAGCTCTCGCCGTCGATTCGGATCGTGCCGAAGGCGAACCGGTCGATGCGCATGACTCAAGGATGACGCGCGCCGGGCGGCCTTGCGGGCCGAAATGCAATAGTTGATTGCTTTTTGTAGTTACTCTAAATTAGAGTCAACTCAAAAGCTGGAGGAAATGGCGAAATGAACTCGAAAGGAGCTCGCAGGTGGTGGGCGCTGGCGGCGATCACCCTCGGGGTGCTCGCGGTCGGCCTGGATGTGACGGTGCTCAGCGTGGCGCTCCCCACCCTGGCCGTGGCGCTCAAGGCGTCGGAGTCGGACCTGCAGTGGTTCTCCTCGGGCTACGCCCTGACGCTCGCGGCGGGCATGCTGCCGGCGGGGGTGCTCGGCGACCGGTTCGGGCGCAAGCGGATCCTGATCGGCGCCCTGGTCCTGTTCGGGGCCGGTTCGGTCGCCTGCGCCTTCGCGGTCAACTCTGGCCAGTTCATCGCCGGCCGGTTGCTCCTTGGCGTGGCGGGGGCGGCCATCGTGGTGATGGCGCTCTCGGTCATGACCGTTCTCTTCTCCGAGGAGGAGCGCCCGCGCGCGGTCGGGATCTGGGCCGCCGCCAACTTCCTGGCGCTCCCGATCGGACCCATCTTCGGCGGCTGGCTGCTGACCAACTTCTGGTGGGGCTGGATCTTCCTGATGAACGTGCCGGTCGCGGCGGTCGGCCTGATCGCAGTGCTTGCGCTCGTGCCCGAGTCTCGTGCCTCCGAGCGGCCGGCCATCGACCCGGCCGGCATGCTGCTCGCGAGCGGTGGGCTGGCCGGAATCACCTACGGCCTGATCGAGCTCGGCCGGAACGGCTGGACCGATCCCGCCTCGCTGGCGATCCTGGCGGTCGGCGTCCTGGTCATCGTCGGCTTCTTCCGCTGGGAGCGCTACCTGACCGCTCGGCCGGGCGGCCGGCCGCTGATCGACCTCACCCTGTTTCGCTCGCGGGGCTTCACGTGGGGCATGATCCTGGCCGCGCTGGGAGGCCTGGCGCTGATCGGGCTGGTGTTCACGATCCCGCAGTACTCGCAGGGAGTGCTCGGGCTCGACCCCCAGGCATCGGGCGTGCGCCTCCTCCCGATCATCGTCGGCCTCATCTTTGGCGCGGTCCCCGCCGACCGCATCGCGGATCGGATCGGCGCGAAGATCACCGTCGCGACGGGATTTGTCATCACGACAGCCGGGCTGCTGGTCGGCGCGACCACATCGCTCGAATCGGGCCCATGGTTCGTCGCTGCCTGGATGGCGCTCGTCGGCTTCGGGATGGGAATCGGGTTCGCCACCGCCGCATCGGCCGCGCTCAAGACCGTGCCGAGCGACCAGAGCGGCGTCGCGTCGGCCCTCCTCCAGGCGATGCAGAAGGTCGGCGCGCCGTTCGGGTCGGCGATTCTCGGCAGCGTCCTCGCCACCGTGTACCGCTCGCAGCTGGACCTGACCGGGCTGCCGGTCTCGGTCGCGGACGCCGTCAGGCGGAGCCTCTTCGCGGGCGTCGCGGTAGCCGAGAAGCTGCACTCACCCACGCTGCTCTGGTCCGTGCGCCACGCCTTCGTGCAGGGGATGGACGCGGCTCTCCTGGTGTCCGCCGCCACCGCCGCGATCGCCATCGTGCTGGCGTTGATCTTCCTGCCTGGACCGGCCAGGCAGGCGGCACACGAGGCAAGCCGGTCGGTCGAGAATGTGGCCTGAGATGGCGATCGGATTACGCGAGCGCAAAAAGCTCAAGACTCGAGCCCTGATCCAGGCGGAAGCGCTGCGCCTCTTCCTGGAGAAGGGTTTCGAGGCGACCACGATCGAAGAGATCGCCGAAGCCGCCGAGATCTCACCGAGCACCTTCTTCAACTACTTCCCCTCCAAGGAGGACGTGGTTTTTCAGGATGAGCTGGATCCGCTGATCCTCGCTGCGTTCAACGCCCAACCGCAGAGCGCCCATCCCGTCAGGGCGCTGCGCGATGCGATGAAGACCGTCTTCGGTCACCTCACGCCCGAGCAGGACAGAGTGATGCGCCAGCGCCTCGTGTTGATGTCCTCCACCCCGGCTCTTCGCTCCGCGATGCTGACCCAGTTCGCCGAGCTGGTCGATCAGATCGCAGGGCTGATGGCGGGCCGCGCGGGACTCAAACCGACGGATTTCGCGATCCGCAACCTGGCGGGAGCGCTCCTTGGCGTGATGATGTCGGCGCTCCTCATCGCGGCGGACGATCCGAAAGCGGACATGATCGAGGTTGCGGACAGGGCGATGGCCCACCTCGAGGCGGGTCTGCCACTCTAGCGATTGAGGAGATGTAGTGGCCGTAGAAAGCGCTGGACTGGTCCTCCACCGCGTGCGCGAGGGCAAGACTGAAGTGCTCCTGGTCCACCCGGGCGGCCCTTTCTGGAAGCGCCGCGACGACGGAGTGTGGTCCATCCCCAAGGGCGAGATCGAGCCGGGCGAGACGCCCCTCGACGTTGCGCGCCGGGAGTTCGAGGAGGAGCTGGGCATGCCTGCGCCCGATGGCGAAGTCGCGCCGCTCGGTTCGATCCGCCAGGCAGGCGGCAAGGTGGTGCACGCTTGGGTAGCTCGCGGAGACATCGACGTCTCGCGCGTCTCCAGCAACACGTTCGCCATCGAGTGGCCGCCGCGGTCTGGCAAGACACAGGAGTTTCCCGAGGTCGACAGGGCCGCCTGGTTCGACCTTCCCACGGCGCGACGAATGATCCTGCCGGCGCAGAGCGCCTTCCTGGACCGACTCCAGGACCGGCTTTCTGGGTAGCGGGCGAGGCGCATTCGCGACGAGAAGCCCTCGCCCGCTGTTCGATCGTCTAGCTCACGCCCGCCAGGGCATCGAGCAGCCCGTGTCCGAACCATGAGTTGTAGCCGCTGCCCCCGGTGCATTGCTGGGGGGCTCCGTTGCTCGTCGACGGGAACGGCGCATAAAGAGCCTGGTCCGCTGCGCTGGGGCACGGCATCGCGGCCGCGGTGTTGTTGATGCGCGCCTGCACCTGGCCTGGCTGCGTGACGCCGATGCTTTCGATCAGCGCGACAACGCCGGTGACATGTGGTGAGGCCATCGAAGTCCCCTGCGCCCAGCAGTAGGTCGCGGTGGGCACGTTGGGGTCGACGATTTTGCGGCGGCAGGGAATGTACGAGGGCCACGTGGAGAGCACGCGGCCGTGGCCGGGATCGGCCGTCCGCTGCAAGATGCTGTCGCCGCCTGGCGCGGCCACCTGGGTGACGCTCACCCCGTAGTTCGAGTAGAACGACTTCATGCCCAGGCTGCCGGTTGCGGTCACCCCGATGACGCCGGGGATCTCGACCGGGATGACCACGCAGTCGTTGCGTACGGTGCGAGGTACGCCTGGTCCGGTGTCCGGGCTGATCACGTCCATCGTCGGATGCGCAAGGTTGTCAGAGAAATTTCCCTCGGCCGCGACGACGGTGACACCCTGCTGCATGGCAAACCGGATGGCGCGGTCCTCAGCCTTCCAGATCGCGCGCTGAACCGGGTCGTTCTTGCAGTTGAAATACCAGGGGTCTGCGAAGTAGCTGTTGTTCGTCACGTTGAAATGGTGGGCGCCCGCCCACATGAACGCGCACACGACCGACTCGGGAAAGAAGAAGCCATCCGCCGTTCCTGCTTTGATCGCGGCCAGCCTGACGTTGGGCGCGACGCCGACGATGCCGAACCCATTCCGCGCGGCGGCAATGGTGCCGGCGGTGTGCGTCCCGTGGCCGTTGTCGTCCTTCCATGCCGCGGGAGAGGTGATCGGGCTGCCCCCGATGCAGGAGACGCTGTTTGCGAAGTCGACGTTCGGAGCGAGGTCCGGATGCGTGAAGTCGACTCCGGTGTCGATATCACCCGCGAGCACCGACTTGCTTCCGCTTGTGATCGCCTGCGCTTCGAAGGCGTGGATCTGCTGCATGTCCCACTGAAAACTCGACAAGGTGTCGCCGGGGGCAGGTGCGGTGAGCGCGCCGTCGCTGGTCCCATTCGCATCGAGCTGTCCGTTGTCCAGGCGCGAGGCGAAGCTCGTCGTGGCGGATGCCCCGTCCACCGATGCGTCTGCCCTCAGATTGGCCCCGAAGTCGCTTCGATTGGAGCGCGCGATCGCGACCCCGATCTGCGGGTAGTTGTAGACGAGCTGCCCGCCCGCCGCAGTGACCAGCGATGCTGCGTTGCTGGACGAGGCGCCGTCCTTGTAGGTGACGATGTAGGTCTCGACCGCTCCGGTCGTCGCCGCATGGACTGGCGTGGCCGGAACGCTGAGCACCAACAGCGACATGGCCGCCACCAACGACCGCGGGCGCAAAACGACAAAGCGAAGAATTCTTCGCATGCGCAAAATCCCCCTGCGCTAAAGCCCTACGAGATGCCTGCGACGAGCTTATCAACCATCCGGGTTGAAGGAAAGCCACGAATAAAGGACGCGTGGATTTGGTTTCTCAGTACGTATTCGGCCGGCAGAGCCGCCGGTAGCGTACGGAGGCATGATGAGCGCCATTCGAACCGAGTCTGACGGAGCAAACGACCTGGCACGCGTTTACCTCTGGCTCTCGCGTCACCGGGGGGCGAGCGTGAAGCTCGAACGCGGTGTCCGGCTCGAGCTCGGCGTGCCGATCTCGGGCGCCCGGGCCGTGATCGTGGGCGTGGCGCTGCACCGGGAAGGCGTTGAGGCGCCCCTCCTCGGCGGCGTGATCCGGGCGATCTCCAACCTCGGCGGCGCGCCCGCGCGGCTCGTTTTCGACGGCCGGGCCCTCGCGGGCCTGTCCCGTGGCGAGGCCCAGGGGCTGGCCGACGACCTCCTGTCGGCGATCAACGACGTCGTCGCCGACGATGGCCTGGTCGCCAACGTAGCCTGAGCTCGGCGCTCCCTACTAAGTAGTCGCGCGCGCGCGAGGCGGTTCGCCGCGGTGGATTCGGCCGGGCAGGGCGTTCCACTCTTATGGCTTCCATCCGGGCACGCGTCAAGGCCGTGGACACTGGTCCCGCGCCGCTCGAGCGCTACCGTGCGCTGCTCGGGGACGATGCATGGTCCGCGTTCGAGGGCTCGCTGAACGCCTTCGCGCTGAAGATGCGCGGCAAGGCTGTGTGGAACGTCAACTCCACCGCCCGCGGTGGCGGCGTGGCCGAGCTCCTGGCCGCGCTCATCCCCTACGACCGCGGCGCGGGTATCGACGAGCGTTGGCTGGTGATCGAAGGCTCGCCTGAGTTCTTCCAGGTGACGAAGAAGATCCATATGCTCCTCCACGGTGTATCGCCCGACGGTTCCCACCTCGGCGCCGCCGAGCGCGCGGAGTACGAGCGAACCACAGCTCGCAACGGGGCCGCTCTCGTCGAGGTCATCAAGCCTGGCGACGTGGCCATCCTTCACGATCCCCAGACAGCGGGCCTGGTGCCCACCCTGGCCGCGCACGGTGTCAAGGTGATCTGGCGGTCGCACGTCGGGGTCGACCGCCCGAACGAAATGGTGCGTGGGGCGTGGAGATTTCTGACTCCGTACCTCGCCGCAGCCTCGGCTTTCATCTTCTCGCGCCGCGCCTACGTGTGGGAGGGAACGGACGAGTCGCGGGTTCGCGTCATCGCTCCGTGCATCGACGCGTTCTCGACGAAGAACCAGGACCTCGACGTCAACCTGGGCGCGGAGATCCTGCGCGCGACCGGGGTCCTGGGCGGCTCTGACGGCCAGGCGACCTTTCTCCGCAACGACGGCACCGCGGGGCGGGTGCGCCGGCGCGCGGAGCTGACCGCGACGCTCCCGGTCGACGCCAGCATCGTGCTCCAGGTGTCGCGCTGGGACCGGCTCAAGGACCCAACCGGAGTGACGCGCGCATTTGCGCAGCATGTCGCGCCACAGGTCGATTCGTGGCTGGTGCTTGCCGGGCCGGCGGTCAACTCGGTCGACGACGACCCGGAGCAGTCGGAGATCCTGCGTGAGGTGCAGCACGTGCGGAGCGGACTCGCGCCGGAGGTTCGTGACCGGGTCGTCATCGCCCAGCTCCCCATGGAGGACACCGAGGAAAACGCCGCGATCGTCAACGCGCTGCAGCGGCGCGCAGACGTCGTCGTCCAGAAGAGCCTCGCCGAGGGATTCGGCCTCACCGTCGCGGAGGCGATGTGGAAATCGCGCCCGGTCGTGGCCAGCCGCGTCGGAGGGATCGAGGACCAGTTGGAGGACGGGCGCAGCGGAATCCTGATCGACGACCCCAGCAACCTGGACGCGTTCGGATCCGCTGTCACACGCCTCCTGCGGGACAGGGGCGCCGCCGAGACGCTCGGCCGCGAGGCCAGGCGGCGGGTCACACGCCTGTTCCTTGCTCCCCGCCACCTGATGGAGCAGGCCGACCTGGTGACCAGCGTCGTCTAAGATCGCCGTCCGTGGCGATCAAGTTCTTTCGTGAGGCTGCTCTGCCCAGGGACGTCATCTCGCGCGACTTCGTCGGCGAGCAGCACGGCGGGGTCGGGGCCTGCGTGCTGTTCGTTGACGCTGGACCGCAAGAGGGACCGCGACTGCACCGGCATCCGTACGTCGAGATCCTGATCGTTCTCGAGGGCACCTCCACCTTCGATGACGGGGTGTCGAAGCGCGTGGTGACCGCCGGCGAGATGGTGGTCGTCGACGCGGGCCAGCCGCACGCGTTCATCAACTCGGGCGAGGGGCGGCTGCGGCAGATCGACATCCATCTCTCGCCTCGTTTCGAAACAGAGTGGCTGGCATAGTTGATGCTGAGTGGCGAAACCCGACCCGCATGATCCGGGCGTAGAGGTCGCGCGCAAACGCGCGAAGGAAGCCGGCGAGGCCGCGCACTCGCCGATCCGGGCCGGCAAGGGTGAGGCGCGGTTCGGCACCGCGAGCTGGACCGACCCGACGATGACCGTCCCTGGAGTCTTCTACCCGCCAGGCATGAAGACGGCCGAGGACCGGCTGCGCTTCTACGCGAGCCAGTTCTCCATGGTCGAGGTCGACGCCACTTACTACGTGCTGCCCAACAAGCGCACCGCCGAGAGCTGGGTCGAGCGGACGCCGAAGTATCAGCAGTTCCGCGAGGCGCTCAAACCGTTGCTTGAAGCCGGCAAGCTCGGCGCGGTGTTCGTCCAGTTTCCGAAGTGGGTCTTCCCGTCCAACGAGGCACGCGAGCTGATCCTCGAGACTCGCCAGCGCCTGGAGCTCCCCATCGCGGTCGAATTCAGGCACGGCAGCTGGTTCAACGACAAGAACGCCGAGCGAACGATCAAGTTCCTCCAGGACAACAAGATTCCGTACGTGGCTGTCGACGAGCCGCAGGGTTTCAAGAGCTCAGTCCCTCCGGTCGTCTTCCCGACCAACGACGACCTCGCGGTTTTTCGGTTCCACGGCCGCAACAAGGAGAGCTGGGAGAAGAAGGACATCGCTCCCTCAGAGCGCTTCCGCTACCTCTACGACGAGGACGAGCTTGCCGACTGGACGCCGAAGATCGCCGCCATCGCCAGGTCCTCCAAGGAGACGCACGTCGTCTACAACAACTGCTTTTCCAACTACGGAACCACCAACGCGCGCGAAGCGGCTCGACTCCTCGCTGAAATGCAGCGCTAGCTACGCGTCGACGTGCCTGGCGCACCAGGCTTCGAGCGCCGCACCATCGCGCCAGGCCTTCGCCACCCGGTCGCGCGCCTTCGTCGTGGCGATCCACGGCTCGACCGGCCACCGCTTGAAGTAGATCAGCCGCTTGTGGCGCAGCAGGTCGGCGCGCGGATGGTCCTGCGGGTAGGGTGGCGGCACCCGCTTGAGCTCTTGCCCCTCCACGTCGTAACCCTTCTTGCGCAGTTCGGCGACGATGGCAGCCAGCTCCTTGCCTGACCTTTCGCCGGCGATCGCCACGCGCAGTCTCTTGAGCTGGCCATCGTCGACCATGTAACGGCCGCCCGCGGCGACCAGGCCCTCCGCGTCGAGTGCGACGTAGCCGCCGCGCTCCACGTCGGCGTAGATGTTCAGCTTGTATGGCGACTTGTCGGCCGAGAAGCGGATGTCGCGGTTCGGCCTGGCAACGCGATTCGGCGGCCCGAACTCAGGCTCGAGGTCGGCCAGGAGCGCGAGGAGCGGGCCCTTTATCTCCTGGTCGTACTGGCGGCGGTGAGCCTCGAAGTAGGGCTTGTTGTTGTTCGCGCGCAGTCCAAGAAAATAGCCCTTGAAGTCGCCCTTCCATCCCGTGAACTCGCCCGCCACGAGAGGGAGATTAGCGCTCGCGGGTGGGCCGCCGCGTTGACGGCCCACCTCGAATAGAGGCTAGTTGGCCGCGATCCCTTCCTGGCTCGCCACCGGGGACCGTCGCGACCTGGATCGGGGTGAGCGACCCGCCGGAGCCGATGCTGAACGCGTGCACCGTGCCCGTGGTCCCGCTCTGGACGTACCGGAACTGTCCACCGGAAGCGGCCGAGTCGGTCGCGCCGGGGATGCTGGATGCGGCAATCGCGCTGACCAGGACCACCGACCCGTCGTGATGGCGCGTCACAGATCCGTCACATCAGGTCGCAGGCAGGCTGAACCAGAATCGCGTCAAGCGAGTGTCCGAATCCGCGCCGACACGACCGCCGGAAGCCTCGACGAGCTGCTTGACGATGGCGAGCCCGATGCCCGCTCCGCCGCGCGCCGCGTCGCGTGACTTCTCGACGCGATAGAACCGCTCGAAGACATGCGGCAGGTCGTCGGGCGGTATGCCGTGGCCGGTGTTCGTGATCGAGATCAACACTCTCGAGCGCTGGTCCTCCGCCCTGACCGAGGCGCGGCCGCCGCGCGGCGTGTAGCGCGACGCGTTCTGGAGCAGGTTGGCAAGGACCTGGGCGAGACCGTCAGGCTCCGCACGCACGACAAGGCCGTCGGGGACGGCCAGCTCGACCTCGATCTCCTTCGCCTCGAACGCCGGGCGGGCGAGCTCGAAAGCCGTACGCACCGCCTGCGTGAGGTCGACGTCCTGGCGCAGCGCGACCCGGTCCGGTCGTTCGTTGTCGGCAAGGGCATCAAGAGAGCGCGACAGGCGGACCAGGCGCTCCGCCTCCTCGTGCAATGACCGGAACTGTTCAGATGTCGGCGCGATGACCCCGTCGCGCAGGGCCTCGAGGTATCCCTGCAGGTTGGTGAGCGGCGTCCGGAGCTCGTGCGCCGCATTGGCGATGAAATCCCTGCGTTCGCGCTCATGTTCCTCGAGGCTGCGGGCCATCTGGTTGAAGGAATCGGCCAGCGAGGCAAGCTCCGCCGGGCCGGCGCGAGGCACGCGAGCTTCATAGTCGCCGCCCGCGATGCGCTCCGCAGCCCATGCCATCCGCCGCAGAGGACTCGCGAGGCGGGCGGCGAGGATGATCGCGAGGCCCACGCTGATCACGACGGCGATGAAGACCGCGACCAGGAAGATCGTCGCCACGCTGTGGTTGAACATCGACTGCGCCTCGGCGGCAGGTGTGCCGGCCTGGATCATCAGTCGGTTGAAGGTGGACTGCGCGACCACCAGCACGCCGATGACGATGACCGCGATGGCGATGAGCGCGACGAGCACCGAGACGACTGTGATTCCGGCGGCGAGGCTGCGGAGGCGGTGCACCTATGCCACCGTGCGGTAGCCCACGCCGCGCACCGTCACGATGTAGCGCGGCGCACCGACATCCTCTCCGAGCTTTTCGCGAAGCCTCCCGATGTGCACGTCTACCGTGCGCTCCAGCGCGTCACCCTGCGACGGTCCATAGAGCGAGTCGAGCAGGGCCTGGCGGGTGAGCACACGTCCGCGCGCCTGCACGAGGGCGACGAGAAGGCGAAACTCCGCGGGCGTCAGCGCCATGGCCCCGCCCGCGCGCCGCACCTCGACGCGGTCGAGGTCGATGGTCAGGTCGCCGTGCTCGAGGACGCCATGGCGCGGGCCGGCTCCGTTCGGTTTTCTCGCGCGCCGGAGCACTGCCTTTACGCGCACGACCAGCTCGGCGGGCGAGAACGGCTTGGCCAGGTAATCGTCGGCGCCCTCATGGATGCCGTACACACGGTCCTCGACCTTGGCACGGGCGGAGAGCATCACGATCGGCACGTCGGACCGCTCGCGGATGATCCGCATCAACGCCAGGCCATCGAGCTCGGGCAGCATCAGGTCGAGCACGATCAGGCCTGGGTGGAGCTCGTTGAACGCGCGAAGCGCGGCCAGGCCGTCCGGCGCGGTGACGACGCGGAGGCCTTCGCGCTCGAGATACGTCTTGACGAGCGACACGATCTTCGGGTCGTCGTCGACGACAAGGATCGGCGCCGCCATGTCGAAATCCATCCTAGAGGCCGAGCCTATGCCGTCAATGTGACGGCGATTTGAAGGCAATATGCTGCCAGAACATGGCCAGGTCGCTGAATTCGACGACTTTTCCGGGCGAAACGGCGGAGTACCGGCGGGCGCGCAACGGGCTCCTCCTCGCGGAGGTCAAGCTCCGCCGTCAGATCGAGGCGGTCGCGGAGCAGCGCCGCGGCCTTCCGCTCGGCGGCCAGGTGCGAACCAACTATCTCTTCGACGCCTCCTCTCGGGGCGATACGGATTTCAAGAGGACCCGTCTGTCCGAGCTCTTCGCCCCAGGCAAGCGCACGCTCTTCATCTACAACTTCATGTTTCCGGAGACGGTCGGCTCGATGACGCCATGCCCCTCGTGTACCTCGATCATCGACGCGATCGACGGCGCGTCGCGCCATGTCGTGCAGCGCATCAACTTCGCCGTCGTCGCGAAGGCGCCGATCGAGAAGTTCCGTGAGCATGCGGATCGACGCGGTTGGCGGCACGCGCTGTTCCTCTCGTCGGCCGCGAACACTTTCAAACGCGATTACCGGGCCGAGGACGAGAGCGGTCAGCAGTTTCCCCTCGCGCACGTCTTCGTGCGCCGTGGCAAGAAGATCCACCATTCCTGGTCCAGCGAGCTGTGGTTCGCCCAACCCGAAGCCGGGCAGGACATGCGACACGTCGATTTCATGTGGCCCATGTGGAGCATCTTCGATCGCACTCCCGAGGGGCGCGGCAAGACCTGGGGACCGCAGCTCGACTATTCAGCCTGAAGCCTCAGCCGACCCGCAGAGCTACGCCCGACCATCCCGATCACCTCTTGAAGCGCTGATCGTATTCGGGGAAATAGCGCTGGATCACCGACAGGTCAAAGCTCCGCAGGATCGATTCAGGAGGTTCGCGCTCGAGCAGGAACTCGAAGCTGCGGCGGACAAGGTGCTCGACGTCCTCCTCTCGGTCCCCGCCGCCCCACCGCTCCAGGTCGGCCGGCGAAACCGCTACCGAATGGTGCGTTTTTCGTTCCCCTTGCTTAACGTCGACCTCGCACGACCAGCCGCTTTCGCCATGCCTTGACCGCACCTCTACGCCGAGCTCCGGATGCGTCACCTAACTCATGGAAGTCCGTGTCGAGGTCAGCATAATGCGATCATTCTGACCGCAAACTTGATACTTAACAGCCTCCCGGCGGCAATCGTGGTGTACGACAGCGACGGCAGGATAGTCCAGGCCAACGACGCCGCGTGCTCGCTGCTCGGGCTTGATCAGTCAGACCTCATCGGGGCGAGCGCGGAGGACTCGGGGTGGCTGGTGGTCGAGTCGGTCGAGGGGCCCATCAGCGTGCATCCGGCGATCGCAGCCCTGAAATCCCGACAGCCGATTCGAGGCGTCCTCGCGCGCGCCCGACGGCCTGGCGGCGTTGACGTCTGGATGCAGGTCGACGCGGTGCCCGAGACGAACTCGGAGGATGCGCCGACGGGGCGAATCTTGGCGACGCTGACGGACGTCACTCACCTGATCGCGCACAGCAGGGCCACGACGCGCTCGGCCGGCGACCACCTGGTGGAGCAGGCCACCGACAGCCTCGCCCAGGCGCGCATGGAGCCGCGAGCGATCCTGGCCACGGTCACGGAATCCTTGAGCAAGCTGCGACCGGGAATCTGGGTCGCGTCGCTGATCGGCAAGGACCCGTCCGCCATCGAGATCGTCGTCATGCACCAGGACGGCGTCCAGTCTGACTATGCAAGGAACTACACCGAGGCGATGCGCCTTGCCGGCGTCACCAACACGACGCCGGTCGCATCGCGCGTCATCGAGTCCGGCCAGCCGCTGCTCATCCCCGACATCAGCATCGAGGACTTCATGGCCTACCTGAACGACGACGTGCGCAGCTTTCTCGCGGCCCACCCGTGGCAGGCGCCGGAAACTCATTTCGCGGTCGTGGTCGTGCCGATGCGCACACGCGGCGCCACGATCGGCACCCTCGGATTGTTCGAGCGCCGCGGTTCGAACCCGATGACCGAGAAGGACATCATCTGGATGCAGGCGATCGCGGACAGGACCGGGCTCGCGGTCGAGAACGCGCAGCTCTACGACGACGCGGTCAAGAGGCTCGAACGGCTGGCTGCCCTGCAGAGCGTGAGCCTCGCCATCAGCGTGAGCGGAGACCTCAGGCTCACGCTGAAGGTGATCCTCGACCACGTGACGTCGCAGCTCAAAGTCGACGCTGCGGACATCCTGCTGCTCGACGACAGCGACAACACGCTCGCCCTCTCAGCCAGCACCGGGTTCCTGGCCACCGCCGTGCCGGACTACAGGCTGCCGGCCGATGAGGGAATCCCCGGCCGGGTGGTCAACAGCCGGCGGATCGAGACGGTCACAGCGCTCAGCGCCTTCTCCCAGTTTCGGCGGCGGTCGATCTTCGCCCGCGAGGGGTTCAAGGCCTACGGCGCGGTCCCGCTCATCAGCCGCGGCAAGCTGCTGGGCGCGCTCGAGGTGTTCCACCGCTCGAGCCTGGCCCCCGACCAGGAGTGGCTCTCCTTCCTGGACGCCCTCGGCAGCGTGGCCGCGGTAGCCATCGACAGCGCGACCATGCAGGACAGGCTGACCCGGGATCGGGGCGGGTCGGCGCCGGCCAGGAAGGCACCCGCGATGAGCCGCGTCGAGAGCGACATCCTGCGCCTCGCCGTGGAGGGCATGACGAACCGCGAGATCGCGGCCCAGGTGCACCTCAGCCAGAACACCGTCAAATTCCACATGCGGCAGATTCTTCAGAAAACCGGGGTGTCAAACCGGACCGAGCTGGCCCACCATGCGGCCAAGGAGGGCTGGCTGTAGGGCTCCGGACCTTAAGCCTGGATTAACAGGAACTACCCAGGTGGGTAGTGAATTAGCCCTTCGGAGAGTGAATCGCTAACTAATCGCTTCTTATTCTGAACGTGAAAAGGAGCGTGCCGCTTTACGTGGAGCTGGTAGCCAGGTGGGTAACTGAAGAAAGGAGCGCAGAGACTGAGCGAACGCCTGGCCACGTCCTGCCTGCCCTGGCCGTCCTCGGCACCTCGCTCTTCCTGGCGGTCCTGCCGCCGGCGATCGGACTCCTGATCCTCCTGGGTCGCATCGGATGAAGGTCCAGGACGGGGTGACGCTGGGCTCCTACCGGATCATGGAGCGCATCGGGCGCGGCGGGATGGCGGCGGTGTACCGGGCCTACCACCCGGCGCTCGACCGCTACGTCGCGGTCAAAGTCCTGCCCGAGGTCCTCGCCGAAGACCCCGAGTACCGCGAGCGATTCCAGCAGGAGGCCCGGTCAGTGGCCCACCTGAAGCACCCGAACATCCTCGAGGTCTTCGACTTCGGGTACGAGGACGGCGTCTCCTACCTGGTGCTCGAGCTCGTCGAGGGCGGGACGCTCGCCGACCGGCTCGGCAAGCCGATGGAGCTCCGCGAGGTGATCCGGCTGCTCGAGCAGGTCGCGGGAGCTCTTGACCACGCCCACGCGCAGGGTGTCCTGCACCGCGACATCAAGCCGTCGAACATCCTCCTCCACTCCGACGGAACTCCGGCGCTGGGCGACTTCGGCCTGGCCAAGATGCTGGGGTCGCAGCGCCGCCTGACCGGGTCCGGCACCGTGATGGGGACCCCCGAGTACATGTCGCCCGAGCAGGCGGCCGACGAACCGCTTGGTCCGGCCTCGGACCTCTACTCGCTGGCGATCGTCGCCTACGAGATGCTGACCGGGCGGGTGCCCTTCGAGGCCTCGACGCCGGCCGCGACGCTGCTGTCCCACGTCACGAAACCCATGCCGACCACCCGCGAGCTCAAGGGCGAGCTTTCCGCTCACGTCGAGGACGTCCTGCGGCGCGCCCTTTCCAAGCGACCGGAAGAGCGGTACGAGTCCGCCGCCGCCTTCGTGGCCGCGCTCAAGCCGGCCGCCTGGCCGAACCGCCTCGAGGAGGCGTCCGGGGCTCCGGTAACGCGCCGCCTGGCCCATCCGGAGCGGACGCCGGTCGTGCTCGTGGTCGACGACGGCCCGGCGAACCGAGACCTCATAGAGGCCTGCCTGGCCGACGTCGACTGCCAGGTGAGGTCGGCCGCCGACGGACCCGCCGCGCTGCAGGCGATCCAGGCCTCGGCTCCGGACCTCGTGCTGCTGGACGTCCAGATGCCCGGCATCGACGGCTACGAGGTGTGCAAGCGCATCAAGTCAAGCCCGCGATCCAGGCTGATCCCCGTGGTCATGATCACCTCGCTCGACCGCACTGCGGACCGCGTGCGCGCGCTGGAAGCAGGCGCGGACGACTACATGACCAAGCCGGTCGACCGGATCGAGCTGGTCGCGCGGGTCCGGTCGGCGCTGCGCCTGAAGAGCGTCTACGACTCGCTCGACAGCGCGGAGCAGGTCATCTTCGCGCTCGCGGCCGCCGTGGAGGCGAAGGATCCCTTCACCGAGGCGCACACCCAGCGGGTGGCCGAGGCCGCGCGCAGGATCGGCTTCCGGATGGGTCTGGGGTCGGCAGACCTGGACGCCCTGTACCGCGGAGGCCTGATCCACGACATCGGCAAGATCGGCGTCCCCGACGCGATCCTGCTCAAGCCCGGGCCGCTCGACACGGAAGAGCTCGCGACGATGCGCCAGCACCCGATCATCGGCGAGACGATCGTCGCGCCGCTGCGCTCCAGCGCCGGGCTGCTGCCGATCATCCGCCACCACCACGAGCGCTACGACGGCGCCGGCTATCCGGACCGCCTGGCCGGGCTGAACATCCCGCACCTGGCCCGGATCGTGGCCGTCTGCGACGCCTTCGACGCCCTCGTCAACGACCGGCCATACCGGTCGCGCAAGGCCCCTGAGGAAGCGCTGGCCATCCTTCGGGCCGGCGCCGGCAAGCAGTGGGACCCAGAGGTGGTCAGTCTCTTCAACACCGAGATTCAGACGCTGGGAAACGAAGGCGCGGCCTGAACTGCGATGAAAGAGATCGTTCCCTACCTGCAGGACACCGTGGCCATCGCGTTCGTCGCCCTGGGCCTGGTGACCGCGTATACATGGCTGCGGCAGCGAGATCGTTCGCTGGGGTTCCTCGCACTGGCCATCATCCTGCTCGCGGCGGTATCGGGCCTGGGCCGGCTGCAGGCCCACATCCCGATCAAGCTGCCGTTCCTGAGCGTGATCGACCTTCTCGCATTCTCGGGCATCGCGTACGCCCTGCTCCTTTACCGCAACTCAGTCATCCCCATCCCCCGGCGCTGGCACGCCGTCGCGATCGCGTCGTTGGCGGCTGTCAGCGTCCTCATCCTCGCCGCGGTCGTCTTCCCGATGAACAGGGCGCTGCTCATCGGCATCGCCCTGGCCTACTTCATCGTGTGGTGCGCGTGCCTGATCGAGCCGACCGTCCGCTTCTGGCTGGTGGCACGTGGCCTGCCGGCTGTGCAGGCGTGGAGGCTGCGCTCTCTGAGCCTGGGATTCGGCGGCCTCGTGGCCCTGCTCATCTTCGCCATCTCCGTCGGCCTGCTGATCCGACAGCCGGTGATCCAGGTCATCACCGAGCTGGTGGCCCTGGCGATCATCCCACTCCTGTACGCCAGCTTCGCCCCGCCTTCGTGGCTGCGCAGGCAGTGGCGGGCGGACGAGGAAGAGGGGTTGCGTGCGTTCATGGAAGACCTCCTCGTCAGCGACGACCACGACGCGCTGGCGAATCGCGCGCTCGAATGGGCCCTGCGCCTGGTCGGCGGCGCCGCCGGAGCGCTGTTCGACGGCAACGGCAAGCCGATCACCAGCCATGGCCTCGACGTCAAGCACGTCGCCGAGCTGAGCTCGCACCTGTCGAGCCTGCGCGAAGGCGTGCTGCGGATCGCGATCGCGGGCGTGGAGCGAAACGCCCTGTACGTGCCGGTCAGGGGATTGACGACGGCAGGCACCCTGGTTGTGCTCGCCGGACCCTTCACGCCTGGATTCGGCGGCGACGAGGTAACACGAATGCAGCAGCTGATGAGCACGTTCGTGACGGCCCTCGACCGGCGACACCTGATCACGCAGCTCGAGCAGAGCAACACCGCGCTGGTCGAGGCCAACCGTCACAAGAGCGTCTTTCTGGCCAACATGAGCCACGAGCTGCGCACCCCACTGAATGCGATCATCGGGTTCTCAGAGCTCCTCACGGACGCCCAGGACGGGCAGTTCGACGATGCGACCCGAAAGCGGTTCCTCAGCCAGATCCTCACCAGCGGCAGGCACCTGCTCGGCCTGATCAACGACATCCTCGACCTCTCCAAGGTCGAGGCGGGACAGATGGAGCTCCGGCTGCAGACGGTTTCCGTGGCCGAATCCGTCGACCAGGTTGTCCGGACCGTGGAGCCCCTGGTCGTCAAAAAGAGCATCACGCTCAAGGCGAACGTGGCCGGCACGGGCGACGTCCTGGCCGACGCCGGCAAGGTGAAGCAGATGCTCCTCAACCTCGTTTCGAACGCGATCAAGTTCACGCCGGAAGGCGGGACTGTGACGATAGGCGCGGTGCGCCTGCCCGAGACGGTCGAGATCTCGGTCGCCGACACCGGCATCGGCATCGCCGAACCCGACCAGAAGACGATCTTCCAGGAGTTCCATCAGGTCGATTTCGGGCCCGGGCGCAAGCACGAAGGAACAGGCCTGGGGCTTGCCCTGACCCGGAGATTTGCGCTGCTGCACGGCGGCGAGGTCCGGGTCTCGAGCCGCCTCAACAAAGGAAGTGTCTTCACGCTCAGCCTGCCGGTCCGCGCCGGAGTCAAGCCAACCGCCGTGCCGGCAGCTGCGCGCCCAGCCAACGGTCACTCCCCAGGGCCGCTGGTCCTCGTCGTCGAAGACGACCCCGCGGCGGCCGAGCTCATGACGCGCCAGCTTGCCGCCGCCGGCTACCGGACCGAGGTGGCGCGCACCGGCAGCCAGGCACTGGAACTCGCGCGGGAGCTCCAGCCCGCGGCCATCACGCTCGACATCATCCTGCCCGAGGTCGACGGCTGGGAGGTCATCACCCGGCTCAAGAGCGACGAAACCACGAGCGGCATCCCGATCGTCGTGGTCACCGTGGTCGACAATCCCGAGCTCGGGCTCGCGCTGGGCGCCCTCGATTACTTCGTCAAGCCAGTGGACACGGGGGCGCTCCTCAAGCGCCTGAACAGCTTCGACTTCAAACACATCTCTGGCAAGGACGAGGTCCGCGTTCTGGTGGTCGACGACGATCCCGCGAACCGCACCTGGCTCACGGAGGCCCTGGAGCCCGCCGGCTTCACAGTGCTTTCCGCCTCCGGCGGTCGCGAGGGGATCGAGCTCGCCAAGTCGGAGCGGCCGGACTGCGTGCTGCTCGACCTGATGATGCCCGAGGTCACCGGTTTTGACGTGGTCGAAGCCCTGCGTGCGGATGAGTCGACGCGTGAGACGCCGATCATGGTCGTGACGGCCATGAGCCTGACCGAAGCGGACAAACGCCTTCTCAACGGGAGGGTGTCCGAGATCCTCAGCCGAGGCTCGGTCGGGACCTCGGACATCGTCGGGCTGCTCAAACGGGTGGTCGCCCATCGCAATGGGTCGACATGAGCGGCGGGAGCCTGATCCTCGTCGTCGAGGACAACGAGGCCAACCAGCTCCTGGTCCAGGCGGTGCTGGAGCTCGAGGGCTACCAGGTCGAGCTGGCCGGCTCGGCTCCAGAGGCCCTGGACCAGCTTCACGCCTCCGCTCCCGACCTGATCCTCATGGACGTGCAGCTCCCCGGTGAGGACGGGCTCACCCTGACCCGCCAGCTGAAGGCTGACCCCGCCACCAGGGAGATCCCGGTGGTGGCCCTCACAGCGCACGCGATGGCCGGTGACCGTGAGCTCGCGCTCAAAGCGGGGTGCGTCGGTTACATCGCCAAGCCGATCGACACTCGCACATTTGGCGCGGAGGTTCGCCGGTACCTGGTCGACGCGCCAGGCAACGACCGTGTGGCGGCGCGATGACGGGAAAGATCCTCGTCGCCGACGACGACCCGCCGAGCGCGGAGCTCCTCACCTACTTCCTCGAGTCGCACGGCTACGACGTCTCGACCGCACCGGACGGCAACCAGGCGCTCGAGCTGGGCACGAGCGGCGACTATCAGCTCGTCATCCTCGACGTCCACATGCCGATGTACGACGGCGTCGAAGTGCTGGAGCTGCTCCGGAGGCGCCACAAGCTCCACCCGATCAAGGTGATCGCCCTCACCGGCGACCTCTCGGAGGAAGTTCGCAAGTCCCTCGAGAGCGGGGGCATCGACGCCTTCCTGACCAAACCCGTGGACCTGGCATCGCTGCGCAAGGAAGTGGACCGCCTGATGGCGGGCTGAGCGGACTTGGTCACGACGACCTCCAACGCGCTGGATCGTGCGGAAACCGCCGTTACACCGTGGGTGCTGGTCGTGGCAGCCGATGCGCTCAAGGCCCGCTCCACCCGGAAGATGTGGGAGGCGGCAGGTTTCGCGGTCGAGGTGGCCTCGTCGATCGAAGATGCGATGGTCTGCCTCGGAGTGATGACGCCGGCCCTGATCGTGGTCGACGACAGGCTGTACCGACCGACCCCGCGCTGATGCGCCGCTTCGCGCCGGCGGCCATCGCGGCGACCGCGGTGCTTGCGGCGGTGACAGCTTGCTTGATCCTCCAGCCTGGCGGGGCGACGGTCGTCGAAGCGGTCCGCGACACCGGGCAGATCGTCGCGATGGTCGCCGCGCTCACGGCTTGCGGCGTGCTGGCCAGGGGATCCTCGGGTGGGACTAGGCGGGCGTGGACTTTGCTCGCAGGTTCGGCCGGCTGTGCCCTGGCCGGGGAGATCGTCGACGGCGTCTACCACGTCCGTCTCGGCCTCGGCGCCGAGCCGCTCTTTCCATCCGGCGCCGACATCGGGTTTCTGGCGGCGGTTCCGTTTGCGATCGCCGGCCTTCTCGCGTTCCCGCCTGATTCGGGCCAGTTCGCCACGCGGAGGCGAGCGCTGCTCGATCTCGCGATCGTTGCGCTGTCGCTCACGTTCATCACCGGTGCGCTGTCTTTGCCCCAGGCCTACCTGGAAGCGACCGCGACGGCCAAGTCGTGGGTCGGTGTGGCCTTTCCACTGGCGGACGTCGCAGTCATCACGGCGATCTTCGTCAGCCTTCGCCGCAGCCTGCCCACGCAGGGCCGCCGTCTGGTTCTTGTCGTTGTCGGGCTGGCTCTGAACGCGACATCGCACAGCGCCGCGACGTTTCTCGCCGCAGGGCAGACCCTGCCCGCGCTTGCCAGCCTGTTCACTGCGGGATCGATCTACGGATATACGCTCATCGCTCTCGCCGTGTTCTGGCCGGAGCGGACGGAGGAAGAACGGTCGCGCGAGATGCCGCTGTGGCCCGACCTCCTCCCCTATGTGGGCCTGAGCGCAGTGGCGGTGACTGCGCTGGTGGCCTGGCTCGCCCACAAGCCAATGAGCCCCTATGTGGCGCTGCCCGCCGCCGGCCTGGTGATCGTCCTGCTGGCAAGCCAGATGCTGTCGCACGCCGAAGCGAGGTCGCTCCTGATCAAGAGCCGGCGCACCGAAGCACTGGTCCGGCAGCGCGAGGCCATGCTCGACGACGTGATCGACCACGCCCCGCAGGGCGTCGCTTCCATCGCGCTCGACAGGCGCATCACGAGCGCCAATCCAAGCCTCGCATCGATGCTCTACACGCCCCTGTCGGCCCTCATCGACTCCACGACGGACGCATTCCTCCCCGAGAGCTATGTGTCGTGGGTGTTCAAGTCGTTCACGGCCGCGGTGGGCCCGCCGCAAGAGACATACGAGTCGGACTGCCAGGCCCGACGGGCCGACGGCACCGAGTTCTGGATCCACTGGAGCCTGACACCGATCCGCAAGCAGAACGGCGCGATCGACTACTTCCTGGCGACGTTCCAGGACGTGACGGCAAAGCGGGAGGCGGAAGAGACCGCCGTCGCCAACCTCGCGCAGCTCGAGAAGCTGAACCGGCTGAAGAGCGAGTTCGTCTCGATGGTGAGCCACGAGTTCCGCACGGCCCTGGTCGGCATCCAGGGCTTCAGCGAGCTCATCCGCGACCAGGAGCTCGAGGTGAAGGAGATGAAGGCCCTCGCCGAAGAGATCTACAACGACGCGCAGCGCGTCGGACGCATGATCACCGAGATGCTCGATTTCGACCGGCTCGAGGCGGGCAAGATCAAGCTTGACCTGAGGCCGCTCGACCTGAATGAGCTGGTCGACGAGGCGGTCGAGCGCGCGGTGGTGTCAAGCCCGAGGCATTTCGTGAAGGCGGTGCTCCAACGCGGACTGCCTCCCGTGTTCGGCGACGCCGATCGCCTCACCCAGGTGCTCACCAACCTCCTGAGCAACGCGATCAAGTACTCGCCGCTCGGGGGTGAGGTCTGCGTGAGCAGCCGCCTGACCGGTGGCGCGGTCGAAGTTTCCGTCACGGACCACGGCAAGGGCATCCCTCCTGAGTTCATCAGCCGGCTGTTCGGCCGCTACGAGAGATACGAGGACAAGCATGCGGGCAAGATCATCGGCACCGGGCTCGGCCTCGCGATCACGCGGCAGATCGTCGAGATGCACGGCGGCAAGATCACCGTGGAAAGCGTCGTCGGGAGCGGCTCGGAGTTTCGCTTCACCGTGCCCCTCGCCGCCATCGGGGGCGCGGCTGCCAGGTCGGCCTGACCTCTGAGCCCAAACTGAGCATCTAGACTTCCGATCACGATGGCGACCACCGGTTGGACGACGTACCAGCTCCGCCGGCAGATCTTCTCGATCGGCGAGGACTTCTGGGTCCAGACCGCCGGCGGCGAGAACGTCTACAAGGTCGACGGGAAGGTGCTCGTCCTCACCCAGACCTTCGCCCTGCAGGACGCGAATGGAAACGAGCTGGCCAGGATGCAGGCCGAGATGCTCACGCTGCGGAAGACGATGGACGTCGAGCGCGGCGGGCAGGTTGTCGCGGTCGTCAAAAAGGCCTTCTTCAACATCTTGAGCCAGCATTTCGACATCGAAGTCACCGGCGGCGGCGTGCTCGAGGCGCAGGGTGACATCCTCAACCACGAGTTTCAGATCAGCGCCGGCGGCCAGGTCGTCGCCTCGGTCTCGCGACAGTGGTTCGTCGGCGACATGTTCTACGGCGTCGCCATCGCCCCAGGTCAGGACGAGGTGCTCCTGCTGTGCTGCGCGATCTGCATCGACGAGATGTCGGAGAGCGACCGCCACTGAGCGAGGGTGCGGCGTTCGAAGCCTGGCGCGACCGTCGACGGTCAGGCGATGAGAGCGCCACTCTGCTGAACCTCTACGAGCTCGTGGCCCGCCCCCGCGGCCTGGACTCGCACGAGCTTCCGCGCGAAGACCGGGTGCGTCTGTCGGCGCGGGCCCTCTATGAGATGGCGCCTGGCTTCGAGCAGATCCCTGGCAGCGATCGCGAGCTCGACCTGATCGAGATCGTGCCGTACAACCCGGATTGGCCGGCTCGGTTCGACGCCTGGAAAATGAGGCTGCTGGGCGCCCTGACCCAGGCGCGCCGGATCGACCATGTCGGTTCCACCGCGGTCCCCGGTCTGCCGTCCAAGCCGGTGATCGACATCCAGGTCAGCGTCGACGACCTGCGGGACGAATACGCGTACGTGCCGGCGATTGAATCGCTCGGCGTCCAGCTGCGAAGCCGCGACGACGAGCACCGCTTCTTCAGACCGTTTGCCGACCGGCCGCGTGACGTCCACATCCACGTCTGCATCGCCGGTAGCGAATGGGAGCGCAGACACCTCCTGTTCGTTGCCTATCTGCGAGCCGACGCCGCCGCCAGGGACGCCTATCTGAAGGCGAAGCAAGCGGCTGCGGCGCGCTGGTCCGATGACCGGATCGCCTATACCGAGGCGAAGAACGATGTCATCCGCGCCATCCTCGAGAGCGCCGAAGCGTGGGCTCAGGCCGGGCCCAGCTCCTGACCGGGCTTGCACGTCCAGGTCCCGCTGATCGTCACTGTCTGTGACGTGTCGTCTGTCCAGCCAAGCGTCCCGGTGACGCTCCCCTGGTGCAGCGCAAACAGCCCGCTGTCCGACGTCACCGTCAGCTGCGGCGTCCCCGTGAACATGGGGCTGGTCCCGCCCAGCAGCGAATTGGGACCAAGCGTCGCGCGGGCCTTGTATGTGCCGGGTCCGTGGTACTGCTCCACGGCGGGGTCCGTATAGAAGGACATGTAGTACCACGAGCCCCTGGACTCGAAGTAGGTCGCGAACGCGAAGATCGCACCCGACGGCCCGAAGCCCGCGCCGCACGACTGCGGATGACCGGTGGCGATGTGGTCGGTCATCACCCCTTGAAGGGTGAGCGATTGCGAAGCGGCCGGAAAATCGGTCGGACCCAGGGGGTGGCCCTTGGCGCCCTTTCCGCTCACGAGCGGAGGCGCGGCCTGGATGGCGATGTCGGTCCGGTACTGTGCTTCCCCCGAAACGATCTGGAAATGATAGGTCGCCGCATCCACCGGCCGCGGCCAGGTCCAGTCGAATCGGTTCCCTGGTCCGTTGGCGACGGGGTTGGGCAGGCGGGCCGCGTGAATCTCAGCCCCGCTCGCGTCAAGCAAGTGCACGCCCGACACAACGTCTGCAGTCGACGCTCCATCAAAGCGTGCGCGCAGATGGATCACGCTCGGCGTCAGATCAAAAGCCTCCACGGTCACCTTCCAGGATCCGACCGAGGTCAGGGCAGGCTGGAACGGCAGCGAACTTGCGGGCTGGATCGGAATGGCAAACGCGAAATCCCATGTCCCAGAGACCTGCGGCCCGGGATCCTGAGCGAACCCGGTGACCGTGACGTTCAGATGCGCCATTCCATCCGATCCCGCGTGCGGAGCCTGGTCCAGGTCGACGATCTGATCTCCGGCCACACCATCCGCGCCTCGGGCGACGGCGTCGATCGGGCCCTTTCCATCCGAAACCTTCACGATCGGTACGCCGGCGGCCGGGAAGGTGCGAAGGATCAGGACTGTGCGCGCCGGGTCGGCGTAAGCCGCCACGAGCCTCACGGTGCGCCCGCCGCTCGTCGCGACCAGATCTTCCTGGCTGACCAGCGTGGCGGCCGGCGTGAGGTCCGCCGCGGCGAGGTCGAACGAGGGGACGTCCGCAGCCGGCACCGGGCTGTACGGATACGCGGTGGGGCTCGCCGACGGAGCGGTGGCGGGGCGGGCGGGTGACTGGATCCGGATGTACACGAGGCTCGCGACGATGAGCAGGGCGAGAATCGCGGCCACGAGGCCCAGCGCAGGCGGATAGGTACGGGGCGCCGGATGGCCGAGGCGGGCCTCGACCTTGCCGCTGAGCGCCGCCGGATACCGCGTTTCGCCGATGGCATCATGGAGCCGATCGCGGATCTCGGCCTCACGCATCGGCCAGCACCTCCGGGCTGAGCCGCAGCCGCTCGAGGGCTCGATACGCCCGCGACTTGGCCGCTTTCGTGGAGATCTTCAGGACCTGCGCGACCTCGTCGAAGCTGAGATCGAGGTAGTAGCGAAGGACAAGCACCAGTCGCTGGTCGTGCGGCAGGCGGTACAGGGCTCGACGCAGGTCGGCGCCTCGCGCGCCAAGGTCAGGCTCCTCGGGCTCGGAGCGTTCGATAGCGTCGCTGGTTTTGACCACCCAGGACCAGCGGCTGCGCCGCTGGCGGCGGCACTCGTTGGCCACGATGGTGAGCAGCCAGGGCCTCATCTCAGCGCCCTGCCTGAACTGTCCGAAGTGCCGCCATGCCCTGAACATCGCCTCCTGGACCACGTCCTCCGCCTCGCTGTCGGAGCGCAGCATGCCAACCGCCAGCCGGTACGCGGCCGGAAGGACCGGCTCAACCATCGCCACGAAGGCCGCCTGATCGCGCGGGATCGCCTCTTGCGACGACGCGGCTATCACTCCATTCTTACTATCCCGCACGCGACCCGAAAGTCCCTGCCCGGGCATCATGATCTACGTCCAGAAACCATGAGAACACTCATCACGGTCACCGGCAAACAGCCGTCAACGGCAACCGACGATATCGTCCGATGCTTCAATCAAGCCCCGGAGGCCGGGTTCTGGCTCGACATCGAGGCTCCCGACGAATCCGATTTCAATCTCCTCGAAAACACGTTCAAGTTCCACACGCTGACGATCGAGGACATCCGGCACCAGGACCAGCGGCCGAAGGTCGACGAGTACACGGACTACAACTTCACCGTCCTGTTCGTCGCCGAATGGCAGCAGGACGAGATCGTCCTGCTGGAGCACCACCTGTTTGTGGGCCCGCATTACCTGGTCACCGTGCACAACGAGCCTTCTGCTCAGCTGAAGGACCTCCAGGAACGAGTCCACAAGAGTCCCGAGCTGACTCACGGCAAGCCCGAATTCATCACCTACCTCGTGATTGATGCGCTCGTCGACGCAACCTTTCCCGTGCTCGAAAAGCTGGACGACCTCGTGGACCAGCTCGAGGACGACATCATTCAGAAGGCGTCGCCGAAGTCACTCGGCAAGATCTACGACCTCAAGCACACCGTGACCGAGCTCCGCATCTTCCTCGGCCCGCAGCGGGACGTGTTTCAGCGCTTGATCACGCATGGAATCCACCTGCAGCAGCAGGACATGACCCTGTACTACCGCGACGTCTACGACCACATCACGCGCCAGTACGAGACGGTCGACTCGCTGCGCGACCTGCTGTCGAGCGCGATGGACGTCTATCTCTCGACCGTCTCGAACCGGGTCAACGAGACGACCAAGGCGCTGACCGTGGTCGCGAGCCTCTTTCTTCCTTTGAGCTTCCTGACCGGCTTCTACGGGATGAACTTCGCGTACCTCACGCAGGTGCTCGAGACGCCCTACGCGGCGTTTGCGGTTGGGTTTGCCACGATGCTGCTCGCGACGGCGATCCAGCTCTGGCTGTTCCGGCGCCGGGGCTGGATCTAGTGTCCGACTGCTGTTCGCCGAAGGGTTACCGCTGGGTCTTCAGCGAGCGAGCCGCGCGCGCCGAGGCCAGGCGGTACCGGCGCAAGGGTCTCGACGCGACGTCACGCCGGATCGTGACGCTCCTGAAGTCGCAAGGTGTCGAGGGCCGGACGGTGCTCGAGGTCGGAGGAGGCATCGGCGCAATCCAGATCGAGCTCCTCAAGGCCGGAGCCGCGAGCGCTACCAGCGTCGAGCTGACGCCGACATACGAGGAGGTCGCCGGCGAGCTGTTGGAGGAGTCTGGATTGGCCGGCCGCGTCGAGCGCAAGGTGATGGACTTCGCGGCGGCCGCGGGCGAGGTGGGCAGCGCCGACATAGTGATCCTGAACCGCGTCATCTGCTGCTATCACGACATGCCGCTGCTTGCGGGGGCGGCGGCGGACCACGCCCGCCAGGTCCTGGTGATGAGCTATCCGAAGCGCACGTGGTGGACGGTCATCGGCCTCGGACTCGCGAACCTGTTGCTCCGCGCGACCCGCCGTGAGTTCCACATCTTCCTGCATCCTCCGCCGAAGATCATCGCCGCATCCCAGGAGCGGGGCCTCCAGCCGCTGCTCAACCAGAAGGGCGTGCTGTGGATCGTTTCGACCCTCCGCCGGGCGGCATGAGGCCGGGCAGCACCTTCTGCCTCCAGACCTCCTCATCGTTGGGGATCCGCGGCGGGGACGGGAGCGTGATGGCCTCGGACTTGAAGCCGGCGCCGGTATCGAACAGCACAACGGTCTCATCTCGCGACACCAAACCAGATTCCACCAGCACGCGCAGGCCCGCGGCGGCGGCGGCGGTCTCCAGGCTCACGTAGCCGAGGCCCAGCGCGCCAAGCCGGCCCTGCATGCCGGCCAGGTCCGACTCGGCCACCGCCACCGCCGATCCACCCGACTCACGCAGCGCGTCGAGGATGAGGAAGTCGCCGACAGCGCTCGGCACGCGCAGGCCCGAGGCCGCGGTCGACGCGTTCGCCCAGGGCTCTGCAAACCGCGCGCCTTCGCGAAACGCGCGCACGAGCGGAGCGCAGCCGTCGGCCTGGACGCAGTACATCCGCGGGCGCTCGGCGCCGATGAGGCCGATCGCCTCGAGTTCTTCGAACGCCTTCCACATGCCGACGATGCCGGTCCCACCGCCGGTCGGATACACGATCGCGTCGGGGAGCTTCCAATCGAGCTGCTCGGCGAGCTCGAAGCCCATCGTCTTCTTACCCTCGACGCGGTACGGCTCCTTCAGGGTGCTGAGGTCGAAGGCGCCGGTCTCTTCCGCGATCAGGCGCGCGAGCCGCCCGCAGTCGGAGATCAACCCCTCGAGGAGAATCAGCTCGGCACCCGTTGCCAGAACCTCGGCCTGGTTCGCCATCGGCGCGTCGGCCGGCATGACCACGGTGGCGTCGACACCGGCCGCCGCGGCGTACGCTGCCAGCGCTCCCCCGGCGTTACCGGCAGAGGGCGCGACAAGGCGGCGCGCGCCGAGCTCGACAGCCCTGCTCACAGCGACGGCCATCCCCCGCGCCTTGAACGAACCTGTCGGATTGAGGCTGTCCCGTTTCACGTTCAGCCTGGCCAGACCGAGCCAGGACGCAAGCCGAGAGGCAGGCTGAAGCGGAGTGTCGCCCTCGCCGAGATACACGACCGATTCCCAGCTCCGGACGGGCAGCAGCTCGTGCCAGCGCCACAGCCCACCTGACCGGCGCGACGCGATCGATTCGCGGCTCAGGCTCTGCGCCGCGCGGCCCAGGTCGTAGCGGGCGAGCAGCGGCCGCTGGTCCGCGGGGTCGAGCCCCATCAGTTCATCGGCCGCGTACCTCCGCCCGGACATGCCACCTTCGAGGTGGCTGAGAGTCGAGCCGGTCGGGCCTTCCGTCAGACGAATCGCTTGACGAAGGCGAGCGCCGTTTCCGCGACCTCCTTCCAACCGCTGTCGATGGTCAGCGCGTGGCCCCGCCCGGCGATCCTCTTGATCTCGGTCACACCCGGGTTCCGCTTCTGGCGCCTGTACGAAGCGTTGGCGATCGCCCACGGCACGGTGTTGTCCTTCTCGCCATCGAGGATCAGCAGCGGCCCGCGGTCGGGATTCACGGTGTCGACCTTGACCTCGGTCCATGGATTCAGGTTGGCCGTCGCGGCCTGGAAGATCGGCGCCCCCGACGCCGGCACGGCATATGTCTCGTAGAGCTGCTTGGCCTCGTCCTCGCTCACCGCGTTCGCGAACGCAAATCGAAACTGGTCGTAGGTGAGGGGGATCGCCTTGTTGCGGTTTGCCGGGTTCGAGAGGACCGGCGAAGCGGCCTTCAGTGCCGAGATCGGGAGCGGCAGCACGCCGCGGAACGGCGCGGGGTCGATGGCCACAGACACCGCCGCGAGCCCCCGTCCCGCGACGATCTGGGCCAGCAGCCCGCCGAACGAGTGCCCGATCACGGCGGGCTTCTTGTCCAGCCTGGCGATCACGCCCGCGAAGTGGTCGGCCACCTGGCCCACGGTCTTGCCCGCAAACACCTCGGGGTGCGCTTTTGCGTCAGCCACGGTCTCGGGGTCGTCGGGCCACCCGGGCAGGACTGCCGAGTAGCCGGACTCTTCGAACAGGGTGGCCCAGCGGTCCCAGCTGCTAGGCAGCAGCCAGAGGCCGTGGATGAAAACGACCGGCGTTCGCCCGGACCTGTTGGCACGCTCCACCTGCTCGGTCTCGTGCTCTGTAACTCTCGTCGGCTCGGCGGTCGTCGTGTTCACTGGCGTCTCCTTACCCGCTTGCCTTCCACCCAGCTCGCGAAACCCCAGCCGCGACCCAGTATCGTACCGGGGTCCGGCAACAATTCGAGGGGCGGGGGTGATGTAGCCTCACCGCGTGCCAGGCGACGCAGAGGCCATCTACCGGCAGACCACACCCCACTCGCGCGCGCTGCACGAGAAGGCCGTCCGCGCGATGCCCGGAGGCACCACGCGAACCACCACCTACTTCGATCCGTATCCCCTCTACATCGAACGGGGCGAAGGCTGTCGGGTGTGGGACGCGGACGGCACAGAACGCATCGACATGCTCGGCAACTACACGGCGATGATCCTCGGCCACGCGCACCCGAAGGTCGTGGAGGCGATCCAGAAGCAGGCGGCGCGAGGCACGGGATTCGCGGCCGCCAACCCGATCGAGGTGCAGCTGGCGACCCTGCTCTGCGAGCGGGTGCCAAGCCTCGACGCGGTCAGGTTCTGCAACTCGGGCACGGAGGCGACGATGTTCGCCATGCGGCTCGCCCGCGCGTTCACGGGCAGGCCGAAGATCGCCCGGATGGAGGGCGGCTATCACGGAACGCATGACTACGCGGAGGTCAGCACCCATCCCGCCCTCCCCGAGGCCGGCCCGCCCGACGCCCCGGTCGCCCGGCCGGACTCGGCCGGGACGCCCGATTGGGTGCTCGACCAGACCGTCGTGCTCCCGTTCAACAACCCCGAGGCCGCCGAGGCCATCATCCGCCGCGAGGCGCACGCTCTCGCCGCGGTCATCCTCGAACCGGTCATCGGGGCAGGCGGGGTCATCCCGGCGACGGTCGAGTTCCTGGAGCGGCTGCGCCGGGTCACACGCGAGCTCGGCATCCTGCTGATCTTCGACGAGGTGATCTCGCTGCGCCTCGCGCCGGGTGGCGCGCAGCAGATGTACGGCGTGACCCCGGACCTCACGACCATGGGCAAGATCATCGGCGGCGGGCTGCCCGTCGCGGCTTTTGGCGGCCGCGCCGACGTGATGGAGCTGCTCGACCCTCGACGCGAAGGAAACATCGCGCAGGGCGGCACCTACAACGGCAACCCGCTCGGCATGGCGGCGGGGCTCGCCACGATGACCGAGCTGACGCCGGACGTCTATGAGGACCTCAATCGCAAGGGCGCGCGCGTGGCGGAGCTGCTGCGCGAAATTTTCGCTTCGCACCACGTGCCGGTGCAGGTCAACTCGGCCGGTTCGATGTTCGCCCTCCACTTCACCGAACGGCCCGTGGTCGATTACCGAGGCGTCGCATCCGCCGACAAGAAGAAGGCGCGCGACATGTTCCTCGGCCTGGTCAACCACGGCGTGCTGATGGCGCCGCGAGGGATGGGGGCGCTGTCGACGCCGATGGACGAGCACGACATCCAGCAGTTCATCGATGCCGCCGATGCCGTCGTCGCCGAGCAGCGCCCCCTCTGGGACTAAACCGTCGCGGTTGGCGCAATATCCTGCACGCAATGAACCCGCGCTGGCTGGCGGTGGCTCGGGGCGACGAGCCCGCCGACCTCGTCCTGTCCGGCGGAAAGGTCTTTTCGGTCTTCACCAGAGAATGGATCGATGCCGACGTCGCCATCGTCGAAGGGTTCGTGGCCGGCGTCGGGAGCTACAGGGGCCGCGAACAGCTCGACATGCGGGGCGCCCATGTCGTGCCGGGTTTCATCGACGCCCACGTCCACATCGAGTCGTCCAAGCTGATGATCGACCAGTTCTCGCGCGCCGTGCTGCCCCACGGCACCACCGCGGTCATCGCCGACCCGCACGAGATCGCAAACGTGCTGGGCACGGATGGCGTGCACTGGCTGCTCGACACCTGCGAGCAGGTGCCGCTCGACGTGTTCGTCATGGCGCCATCGTGCGTCCCCGCGTCGCCGCTCGAGTCGCCCCGACGGCCCTTCAGCCTCGGCGACCTCGAGGGACTGCTGCGCCGGCATCGCACGATCGGGGTCGCCGAGATGATGAACTTCCCGGGCGTCATCGCAGGCCGGCCGTCCGAGCTGAGCAAGCTCCAGACCGGGCTCACCTCGCATGTCGACGGCCACGCGCCTGGGGTGCGCGGGTACGCGCTGAACGCGTACATCGCCGCCGGCATCGGGTCGGACCACGAGTGCTCGACCTACGAGGAGGCCCTCGAGAAGCGACGCCTGGGGATGTGGATCATGCTGCGTGAGGGTTCAGCGGCCCGGAACCTGGTCGACCTGCTGCCGCTCGTGCTCGAGCAAGGTCCTGAACGCTGCATGTTCTGCACCGACGACCGCGAGCCCGTCTTCCTGGTGGACGAAGGCCACATCGACCAGATGCTGCGGGTCGCCGTCGCTCACGGCGTCCGTCCGGAGGACGCACTCGTGATGGCGACGCTCAACCCCGCGCAGTACCACGGACTTCCCCACCTCGGCGCCATCGGTCCCGGCTACCAGGCCGACATCGTGGTGCTCGAGGACCTGCGCAGCTTCAGGCCGAAGATGGTCTTGAAGCGCGGCGTCGAGCCCGTCCACGAGCCGGTCGAGATCCCGGAGTGGGTGCGCCAGACCGTGAACGTCGGACCGCTGGGCGACGGATGCTTCGAGGTGCGCGGTCCAGCCCGCCACATCCGCGTGATGCGCGTGATCCCGGGCCAGCTCGTGACCGGAAACGAGGTCGTCGAGCCGGCCGCGCGCGACGGGCTCCTCGTCGCCGACCCTTCCCGTGACCTCGTCAAGATCGCCGTGGTCGAGCGCCACCACGCCACCGGGAGGATAGGCGTCGGATTCGCCACCAGCGTCGGGCTGAAGAAGGGCGCTTTCGCGTCGACGGTCGCGCACGACGCGCACAACGTGGTTGTCATGGGCGTCGACGATGCCGACATGCTGACGTGCGTACGCCGCCTGGCCCAGATCGGTGGTGGCGTGGTGGTCGTGGAGGGCGGCGAGGTCACGGCCGAGCTGGCCCTTCCGGTCGCGGGGCTGATGAGCGACGCTCCGCTGGCCGCGGTCCACGAGGAGCTCGCGGGCATGGAGAAGGTCCTGCGCCGGAATGGCGTGACGTGGGAGGCTCCGTTCATGTGCCTCAGCTTCCTCGCCCTTTCGGTGATCCCCGAGCTGAAGATCACCGACCGCGGCCTCGTCGACGTCGACCGCTCCGAGCTGGTGCCGCTCCGGGTCGACTGAATGTCGCGCTACGTGATTCGCGTCGAGCGCGGCGGGCCATGGGACTGGTCGCGCGACATGCGCGAGCAGGAGGGCTGGGATGGCCACGCGAGCTACATGGACGGCCTCGCCGATGCAGGATTCCTGCTGATGGTCGGGCCGCTCGAAGGCGGACGCGACACGATGTGGATCGTCGAAGCCGACTCGGAGGAGGCCATCCGCCGGCGGATGGCGGAGGACCCGTGGGCGGAGAACGGAATGCTGCGGCCGGTGCGCGTCGAGCGATGGGACGTCGTGATCGACAGGCTGAGTCAGGCGCGCGAGAGCAGCTCGTCGTAAAGCCCCACAGTCTGTGAGGCGATGGCCGGCCAGCCGAAACGCTCGACTACACGCCGCCGCCCCGCCCGCCCCATCGTCGCGGCAAGCGCGGTGTCGCTCAGGAGCTGGTCGATGCGCGCGGCAAGGGCAGTCGTGAACTCGTCGGTCGCGTCCGGCGCGTCGTCCACCAGGAAGCCTGTCTCGCCCTCGACCACGATCTCCGGAATCCCGCCCACGCGCGACGCGACGACACCGGTCTCGCAGGCCATGGCCTCCAGGATCACCAGCCCGAAAGGCTCGTAGATCGAAGGGCAGACGAACACCGTGGCGTCCGAGTGGAGGTGGATCAGGTCCTCGCGGGAGATGAAGTGGTCGATCCAGACGAGATTGCCGCGCTCGCCTCGGACGCGCTCCGCGAGCTCGGACACCTCGGCGGCGATCTCGGGAGTATCCGGGTTGCTGGCGACGATGACCAGCTGGTGGCGCGGGTCCAGCTTCAGCGCCGCTGCCAGGAGCAGCGGCAGCCCTTTCTGCTTCGTGATGCGGCCGTTGAAGAACGCGTAGGGAGTGCCCGGGTCGACGCCGAACCGGCCCAGCGTCTCCCGCGACGGCTGCGGCCTGTAGATCTCCGGGTCGATCCCGTTGTGGATGACGTGCACGCGGTCAGGCTGTACCGCGGGATAGCAGTCGAGCACGTCCTTTCGCACTCCGTGCGAGACGGCGATCACCGCGTCGGCGGCCTCGATCGCCGTGCGCTCACAGAACATCGACAGGGCGTACCC
>WNFD01000430.1_pt1 | contig 76696 bp, 75 predicted proteins | sample 5400491 | NCBI WGS metagenome assembly WNFD01 (sample SAMN13153343, study PRJNA577476) | soil metagenome | isolation source: 120 cm saprolite under Douglas fir tree site 2 hole 2 replicate 2 | place: USA:California | collected 2015-04-18 | reverse complement strand
CTTGAGGACGAGCCGACCGCGATACGTCACGCGAGTCCTAGTAGAACTTCTTCAGGTCCATCCCCGTGTACATCGACGCGACCTGATCGCCGTACCCGTTGAACATGAGGGTCTCCCGGCGACGCACCTCGGGAATGCGTCGCTCCGTCGCCTGGCTCCAGCGCGGATGGTCGACCTGCGGGTTCACGTTCGAATAGAAGCCGTACTCGCTCGGCGCCGCCTTGTTCCAGGCGGTCTTGGGCTCGTCCGCGGTCAGGCGAATCTTCACGATGGACTTGCCGCTCTTGAAGCCGTACTTCCACGGCACTACCACGCGGAACGGCGCGCCGTTCTGGTTCGGCAGCACCTGGCCGTAGAGCCCGACGGTCATGAGGGTGAGCGGGTGCATCGCCTCGTCGAGCCGGAGCCCCTCGGTGTAGGGCCAGTCGAGGGAGAAGCCGAAGAATCCCCGCTTCTGCCCGGGAAACATGTCGGGGTTGACGAGGGTGGTGAACTCGACGTACTTGGCCTGGCCCGTGGGCTCCACGCGCTTGAGCAGATCCTTCAGGGGAAAGCCGATCCACGGAATGACCATGGACCACGCCTCCACGCAGCGGAGCCGGTAGACGCGCTCCTCGAGGGAGAACTTCAGGAGCTCCTCGATGTCGAAGCTCTTGGGCTTGGCGCAGAGCCCCTCGACCTTGACTGTCCACGGCCGCGTCTTCAGCGAGGCCTGCAGGCGCTCCGGGTCCTCCTTGTTGGTGCCGAACTCATAGAAGTTGTTGTAGGAGGTGACGTTTTTGTAGGAGGTCAACGCATCGGGCAGCGTGAAGGCCGGGTTCTTGGTCGCCTTGAGCGGGGCGAGATGACTCTCGGCTCTCACCCCGGACGGGGCCAGGGCCAGCGCGGCCGCTCCTGCAATGAAGGCCCGGCGGTCGAGATAGAGCCGCTCCGCGGTGATCTCCGAGGAGGGAATGTCCTCGCCGCGCAGTTTCCTGTCCTGGTCACGCTTGATCAGCATGGGTTGACCTCCCTCCCCTTTGACTCCTCGATCATCCTAACAGGTTCGCGCGGGAAGAGGTTCGCTCAGCCCGGAAACCTTGGGCCTGCGCACCCCCATTGAGATAATGACCGGGTGATCCGGCCCCGGCCATGGGCAGGGTGGGCGCTCGCGCTGACGCTTCTCGCCCCCGCTTCCCGTCCGGCTTTCGCCTCCCACGCCCAGCACCCTCCGGAAGTGGAATTCAGCTGCCCGGGGACCGCCCGCTTCTCTCCCCATGGCGGCGCCGAGGCCCTCGTCGTCGACACCCTCGCCCAGGCCCGCGTCTCGGTGCACATCGCGATCTACGGGCTGACCAGCCGCAAGATCGAGCAGGCGCTCCTGGACCTGGCCCAGTCCGGCGTTCGCGTCTTCATCAAGGCTGATCATGTCCAGAGCGCGGGCAAGACCCAGGCCACGCTCTTGTCCCGGCTGCGCGCGGCCGGCATCGAGGTGGAGGTCTCCCGCGTCGGGCGCCTGCTCCATGACAAGTTCGTGATCGTGGACGGCCGCTGGGTCGTCACGGGGAGCTTCAACTGGACCGAGGGGGCGGAGCGCCGGAACCGGGAGAATGTCCTGGCCCTCGATTGCGCAGCCCTGGCCAGGGCGTTCGAGGCGGAGTGGGAGACGATCCGCCCCGACGACCCCTGACGCCCCTCGCAGTTTTCTTGATTTCGAGAAGGGGGGGGCGATAGGATGTTTCCCCCGATGCGACAGCGCGCCCTGCTCGTCATCCTCGTCGTGGCCGCATGGTCGGCCGGCTGTGCCTCCCTGCCCGCGGGCACGTACTATCCCTCACCCGCGGATCCGAACACGGTCCGTGTCGCTCATATCCTGCACCGCGCCGCCGTGGCAGCCGGTGACGATCCCACGCGCTACAGCTTCGCCTTCATCAAGAGCCAGCACGCCGCGGCCTACACGGACGAGGGCGCGACCTTCTACATCACGGACGGTCTGGCCCGGCTCCCGAGCCCGGTGCTCGAGGCCGCCGTCGCCCACGAGGTCGCCCACGAGGTCCTCGATCACGTGGGCACTCGCCGACGCCTCGCACTGTCGCTCAACGCCGGTTTCGGCACCGCGGGTTTCTTTGCCCCCGGCGTGGGACTCCTCGACTTCGTCGTCAATCCTCTCGTGGTACGCGCGTTCTCGCGCCAGCAAGAGCTCGCCGCCGACCAGCGGGCCATCGAGATCCTTCGCGCCATGGGCAATCACGCGCCGCGCCGGAGCCTCGCCGAGTCGCTCCGCGCGGTGGACGCCGTGCTCGTCCGCACTCGCGACGAGGGCGGGAGCGTACTCGACACCCATCCCACCCTCGAGGCCCGACTCAAGGCGCTCGAGCCGCTCGAGCCGGCCGCCGTCGCCGAGGTCCCTGACAAGAAGCGGTGACGGCGCGGGGCGTCCGTCAGGCGCTGAGCCGGTGCTCGATCACCGTCGGCGCTTCCGGCTCATGCTCCGCCACCGCGTGCGCCGAGCGCGCGTCCACGACCCGCGTACCCGCCAGCATGTCCGCCAGCCCGCGTCGCTGCGGCGTCACCAGGATGCCCACATAGCCCAATCCCAGGGTGGCGGCGGAGAGAAGGCCGCCCAGACAGCGGAGGCAAGCCGCCAGCGCCCCGACGGGACCGCCGTCGCGGCGCACGACGATCACGCCGACGGCCATCTTGCCCAGCGTCTGGCCGCACGCGACGAGCATGAGAACGTGGTAGGCGAGGTGGAGAACCACCGCGAAGGCGGGCACGGCCAGGGCTAGCACGAAGATCTCTCGCAGATCGGTCGGGGCACCGCGAAGCTCCCAGACGCCGATCAAGAGCCACATCGAGCCCAGGAGCCAGGCGCCGAAGCCGACGAGACAGTCCAGGAAGTGCGCGGCGAGGCGACGCCAGAAGCCGGCCGCCACCAGCTCCGTCATGGCTTGACGTTCCCTGCCGCCGGAGCGTAGAGACGACGATACTCTTCCCAGGCGAGCATGACCCGCCGGACGAAGCGGCGGGTCTCGTCGTAGGGGATGAGCTCGACCCACACTTCGAGGTCCTCCGTGGGGCGGCCCTTCCACCACTCGCGCACGCTCGTGGGGCCGGCATTGTAGGCGGCCACGGCCAGGCGGGGCTCGCCGAACTCCTTCATGAGCACCCCCAGGTAGGCGCTGCCCAGGACGAGATTGACCGCTGGGTCGTCCAGTGCCTCCTCGCTCGTGGGAAGCCCGCGGCTCTTGACGAGCTGGCGCGCCGTGGCGGGCATGAGCTGCATGAGCCCGCGCGCCCCCACGCGCGAGCGTGCCTGCGGATGGAACGAGGACTCCTCGCGTACGATGGCCGCCACGAAGTACGGGTCGAGGGCCGCTCGCGAGGCGGCGTCGGTCAGCTCATTGCGCCAGCCCATCGGATAGAAGAGATCCCAGAAGGTCCGCGGCACGGGCGGCGCGCTCCGCGCCACCCCGAGGAAGTTCCGCCGCAGGATGCGCAGGGAGAGGTAGAAGCGCGACTCCTGGGCATAGGCGGCGGAGAGCGCATAGAGCCGCCGTGGATTGTCGGCGGACCGCCGGACCATGGAGTCCATCTCGTCGTCGGCGTAGTCGCCGAGCCCCACCGCCCGCAGCGCTTCGACGCGCGCCCATGGCGCCTCGGCCTGGAGCATCTCGCGAGGGTCTGCGGGCAGCGATGCCGCGAGCTGGGCGGAGGAGGGATTGCGTCCCGGGCCCGGCTGGACGTGCGGGGCCCGGCGGGAGGCGAGGATCCCGTAGTAGCTGCGCGGCGCCTCCGCGATGAGCTGGGTGAACTGACGGGTCGCGGCCTCGGTCTGGCCGAGCTCCGCGTGGGCGCGGCCGATCCAGTAGGTCGAGGCGTCCCGATACCCCTGGCTCGCCGTGCGGACCGAGGAAATGCGACCCCACCGCTCGACCGCCTCTCCGTAGTCCCCGCGCAGCCACGAGAGCCAGCCGAGCCGCCATGACGCGGCCAAGCCCTCGTCACTCTCCGGATAGCTCTGGGCCAGCTTGACGTAGACGGGCTCCGCCGACTTGGGCGCGCTCCCCGCCCCCAGGAGGCGCGCCTTGAGCAGCAAGGCCTCCGGCGCCTCCGCGCTCTTGGGCTCGGCGGCGAGGAGCCGGTCGAGCTGCACGATGGCGCCCTCGCGATTCTTCTTCTGCTGGATCTTCGCGGAGTCGAGGATCCAGGGCGCGCGCTTGTCGGCGGGGGCGAGGGCGAGAGCCCGGTTGACGGCGAGCAGCGCGGCGTCATCGCGATTGAGGCGGCGCGAGGCTTCCATGACCACGTGAAGGGCGCGCAGCGCCACTTCCGTCGAGGGCCGCTCCCCGAGGAGGAGATCGGCTTCGCTGCGCGCCGCCTCCGCCGTTCCCGCCGCCACGAGCCGCTCGGCGCGCTCCACGCGCTGGACCGGGGTGGGCGCGGCCACGGGCACGCCGCGTCCCTCGAGGGCGCGGAGCTCGCGCGCCGCCGCGTCGCCCTGCGGTGAGCCAGGGAGGAGGAGCCACAGCTCGCGGTACGCCGCGGCGGCCTCGCCGAGTCGCCCGGCACTGGCGAGGGCCTGCGCCCAGGCCAGGCGCACGCGCGGGAGATCGGGCAGATCCGGGAAGCGATCGAGGACGCGGCGCCAGAGAGCCGCAGCCCCCGCCTCGTCGCCCGCGCGCGAGGCCTGCTCGGCGGCGAGGATGAGCGCGGCGGGCACGGCGCGGCTCTCGGGCCACTGGTCGGGGATCTGCTGGGCAACCACGCGCGCGCCCGCGGCGTCACCCAGGCGCGCCAGGCTTTCCGCCTGGTAGAGGAGCGCGTAGTCGCCGATGGGGGCCGCCGAGCGCGCGATGTCGGCGAGCTCGCGGGTGGCCGTCGCCCAGTCGCCCGCCCGATAGCTCTGCAGAGCCGCGGCAAAGCGGTCGCGCGTCTCGGGGGCGAGGCGGACGGGCGCGGGCCCCGCCGCCGTGGACACGGACGCGAGGAGGGCCACGAAGAGGACACACACGACGGCCGTGCACGCGCGCCGCATATGGCGAGTCTACCGCAGCGTCAGATCCCGGGCGATCCGGCGCGTGTAGATGATGCGCTGGACGGCCGTGACATTGGTGAGGACGGCGAGCAGCACCATGATGGGCGTGAGCACGAGGAAGGTGGCGCCCGCGATCAGGGTGATGAGTCGCTCGGGGCGCTCCATGATGCCGACCTCGCAGCGGAGACCGATGGACTGGGCCCGCGCCTTGGTATAGCTGACCATGAAGGTGCCGGCGAGCGTGGCCATGGTGGCGATGGAGCCAGTGGTGTCACCCCGCGTCTCGTAGTAGACGAGGATGCCCAGGAGCACGGCGAGATCCGAGTAGCGGTCCACCACGGAATCCAGAAAGGCGCCATAGTCGCTGTCCGAGCCGGCGAGGCGCGCCACCGCGCCGTCGAAGAAATCGAAGAGCCCGGCCACGGCGAGAAGGACGGCGCCCCAGCGCAGCCGCCCCATGGAGAAAACGTAGGCTGCGGCGATGCTCACGCCCAGTCCCGCCACCGTCAGGTGATTGGGGCGGAGGCGGGCCCGGAAGAGAAGCTTCGCCACGGGATCGAAGAGCCGGTGGAGGGGGGCCTTGTAGTGGCCTAGCACGGCTTCAGCAGGGCGTCTTCCAGCGCTGCCCGGATCCGGGCCATCTCGTCGGAGTCCTCGATGCGCCGGCCCCGCCGGTCCACCACGTAGAAGGTGTCGAAGGCGTGGTCGATATCGGTGGCGATGCGCGCGCTCGCGATACTGAGGCCGAGCTTCGAGAGGGTGACGGTGATGAGGTAGAGAAGGCCGACGCGGTCGGGGCACTTGACCTCGACCACCGTATGCGTGTCCGAGAGGTGATTGTCCACGGAGACCTTGGGCGGCCCCGGCGCCGCGGCGTGCTCCGATCGCGCCCCCTTGCGCGCCGCGAGCAGCGCCTCGATGGGCTGCTCGCCCAGCACCGCGCGGCGGAGGGATTCGAGGGTGCGGCGCCAGCGCGCCTCCTCGGTGACGGCCTCGCCGAACGGATCATTGACCTGGAAGGTATCGATGGCGATGCCGTCGGCCCGCGTGTGGATCTGCGCCGAGAGGATGTTGATGCCGTGGGCGGCGAGGCTGCCCGCGATGAGCGAGAAGAGCCCCGGCACGTCGCGGGTGACGATCACGAGATCGGAGGAGCCGAGATCGTGGTGATGGAAGAGCTCCGTGGCCACGGGATCCTCGTCCAGCCGCTCGATCAGCCTCAGGTGCGCGGCCATCCGCGCGGGCGCGGTGGTGGCGAGGTATCGCTCGGAGACCATGGCCAGATGCCCCGGCACCGCGCGTCGAAGAGCGGGATCCGTCAGCTCCGCGGCCACGCGCTGGCTCGCCTCCTCCCGCGTCAGGCTCTCCGGACGGCTTCCCGTCAGACGCCGCATGGCGCCCGAGTACAGCTCCCAGAGCACCTGCGCCTGCCAGCCCGTCATGACGCCGGGACCCACGGCGCGCATGTCGGCGAAAGTCAGGAGGTAGAGCATGCGCAGGCGCTCCGGGGTGCCGCACATCTCGGCCAGAGTCTCCACGGTCTTCGGATCGTTGACGTCCCGCCGCTGCGCGACGTGCGAGAGGGCCACGTGCTTGGCCACGAGGAAAATCACGGCGCCCGCGGCATCGCCAGCGAGCCCCAGTCGCGCCGTCAGCTCCTCGGCGAGCGGGATACCCTTGGCGACATGCCCGTGCCCCTTACCCTTGCCGATATCGTGCAGGAGCATGCCCAGCATCAGGAGGTCGGGATGCTCGATCTCGTTGAGCACCTGGGCCAAGCCCTGGGTCTCCGTGGAGGCCCCGGGGGCCAGCGCCTCCAGACTTTCCACAGCGATGAGCGAGTGCTGGTCGGCCGTGAATTTGTGATAGACGTCGTACTGCACCAGACAGGTGAGGGCACCGAACTCCGGCAGGTAGCGCCCGAGAAAGCCCACGTGGTGCATGGACCGGAGGGTCTGGGCTACCCTCCCCCAGCTCCGGCAGATGTCGAGGAACAGATCGCGCACTTCGGGCGACCGGCGGAAGCGGTCGTCGACGAGGTCCAATGCCTCCTCGACCGCCCGCTCGGCGCCCACGCCGAGCTCAAGCCCGAGCCGGTGCGAGTGCCAGTAAATCTTCATGAGTCGCGCCGGGTCCTCGCGCAGGTCGCGGCCGTCGGGATGCACGAGATGGATGCGCTCGTCCATGACGTAGAGACCGTCGGCGAGCGCCTCCTGTCGCAGGCGCCGCTGGACGGTACCGCGACGCGAGAGCGTCTCCTGGCAGCGCAAGATCAGCTGGCTCGACACCCGGTGGACGACGCGCGCGTGGAGATAGTAGTCGCGCATGAACTTCTCGACGGCGAGGGAATCGTCGTCGCTGACGTAACCGAAGTGCGCGGCGATCTCGGGCTGGATGTCGCGCGAGAGCACGTCGTTCTTGTGGCCGGAGAGGAAGTGGAGCTCGTTCCGTACCCGCCAGAGGAAGGTCAGGGCCTCGTCAGTCTGCCGCTGCTCGCGCTCGGTGATCATGCCTTTCTCGAAAAGGTCACGGAGGGTGCGCGCGCCGAACTTGGTCGAGGCGAGCCACATGGCCGTGTGGAGGTCGCGCAGGCCGCCCGCGGACTCCTTGACGTTGGGCTCGCCCATGTACGGCGAGCCCCCGAACTTGCGATAGCGCTGGTCGCGCTCGGCGAGCGCCGTCTCCAGGAACTGGCCGAAGTCTTTGCGGTAGACGTTGGCCGAGAGCACCTTGCGGAAGCGCTGGAAGAGCCGACGGTCGCCCACGAGGTACCGCGCCTCCTGCATGGAGGTGCGTGAGGGGAAATCCGTCGTGGCCATGGCCACGCAGTCGGGCAGGCTGCGCACGGAATGCCCGACGGTGAGGCCCAGGTCCCACAGGGTGTAGAGGAGGCCCTGGGTGGCGCGCTGGATGAAAGGCTCCATGGCGCCGTCGTAGATGACCATGAGGTCGAGGTCGGAGAGCGGGCCCAGCTCTCCGCGCCCATAGCCGCCGAGGGCAACCAGGACGAGCGGAGCCGGCGCGGTGCCTTCCCGCTTGGCGTCGTCCACGGTCAGGCGGAAGAGCGTCGAGAGGAATCCATCCATGAAGGCGGCGTGGACCTGCACCGATTGCTGGCCCGACGCGCCCCCCAGGTGTGCCGCCTTGAGGAAGTCGACATTGGAGGTCAGGTGCTGGCGGAGGAGCTCGAGCCGGAGCCGCCGCTTCCTTTCCGCGCGCTCGATGGACGACCCGTCGAAGCCCCTCTCCGCCTGCACCTCCACGCGCTTCACCTGGCGGAAAAGGTCTGTGGACATGACGAAACGGTACATGTCGGTATCAGGGATGTCAAATCTGGCGCGGACTTGGACGGCGGGATAGAATGACTTGCGTGCGACGGATCTGGCGACGGGCCCTCGAGTCGGTGACGCCATATGAGGCAGGCAAGTCCCTCGAGGCTCTGTCTCAGGAGCTCGGACTGCCGGCCATCGTGCGGCTTTCGTCCAACGAGAACCCGCTCGGCCCCTCCCCTCTGGTGATCGAGGCGCTCAGGCAGGAGGCGGTGCGGGCCCATCTCTACCCGGACGCGGGCTCGACGCGACTCCGTGAGGCCCTGGGCTCCTGGCTCGGCGTGCCGCCCGACTGGCTGATGGCGGGCAATGGCGGAGACGAGCTGCTCGGGCTGATCGCGCGCGCAGCCTTCGAGCCCGGGGACGAGATCCTCATGCCGAAGCCGGCCTTCGAGCCTTATGGGATCGAGGCGCGTCTGTCCGGGGCCACGCCGGTGGAAGTCCCGCTCCGCGGGTACGACACCGACCTCGACGCCATGCTTGCGCGCGTGGGGCCCAAGACCAAGGCCATCTTCCTGTGCACGCCGCACAATCCCGCCACGACGATCATCCGGAGAGGGCCCCTCGACCAGTTCCTGGAGAGGCTCGGCGATGACAGCCCGCTCGTGATCCTCGACGAGGCGTACCGGGACTTCTCCGATGACCCGGAGACCCCCGACGGGGTGGCGCTGGCGAGGCGGCGGCCACGGCTGATCGCGCTCCGCACGTTCTCCAAGATCGCCGCGCTCGCCGGCCTTCGCGTGGGCTATCTCGTGGGGTCGCCCGAGATCATGGGCTGGCTCAACCGCGTCCGCGCGCCCTACAACGTCAACCGCTTCGCCCAGGTCGCGGCGGTGGCCGCCCTCGAAGATCGCGCCCATCTCGAGCGCACGCGCGCGCTAGTCCTGTCGGAACGTCCGCGCCTCCTGGCCGAGTTCGCCCGGCGCGGCTGTCCGGCGCCGCCCTCCCAGGCGAACTTTCTCCTGCCGAAAGTCGGTGCGCAGTCGCGCGAGCTCGCCGCCGCGCTGCTCAAGGCGGGCATCCTGGTGCGAGACGGGGAAGCGGTGGGCTTCCCGGGGCACCTTCGGATCGCCATCGGGCGGCCCGAGGACAATACTCGACTTCTGGAAATCCTGGACAAGACTCTGGCAGCCCCCTGAGGGACCGCGGGCGGGTCAGGGCTGCTCGGCCTGTTCCAGCATCCGGACGCGCTTCGACAGGGTGACGAGCAGCTTGTAGGTCAGGTCGGGCACATCCCGCAGCAGGATCTGGAAGTTCTTCCGGTCTATCACGAGCACCCGCAACGGCGTGGCCGCGCGCACCGTCACCGAGCGCGGGCCGCCATCGAGCAAGCTCATCTCACCGAAGAAGGCGCCGGGCTTGAGGAACTGCTTCTTCTTGCCCGGCTTCTCGACGGCCGCGGTGCCGTCGACGAGCACGAAGAACTCGTCGCCGGGCTGACCGGCCCGCGTCAGCGAGGTCCCCATGGGCACCTCGACCACGCGCGAGATGTCGGAGACCGAGCGGAGCTGCTTCTGGCTGCAGTCCGCGAAGAGCGGCACGTCCTCGAGATGGGCGATCTTCTCGTCATGGCTCATGCGGGGCCCGGCGGGCTCGGCCCGGCGGAGCGCGTCCTTCAGATCCTGCGGGATGGAGCCGTCCAAGATGCGACTGATCAATTCCATGCGATCTCCTCGAGCGTCGGAACGCTACCGCTTGGGCACGGACCGCCCACCCTTCTTGTCTTCCGCGGGCCGGGCCTGGCTCTCGGCTCTGAGCGCGCGCAGCTCCCGCTCCAGCCGCGCGATACGCTCTTGGCCGAGGGTGGCCTGCATGCGCAGATCTTCGGCCTCTTTGTAAACGCGCGTCAACTCCCGCTGGAGCCGGCGCGCTTCTTTCTGATAGCCGGTCCACTTGACCCACAGCACCCAGGAGAGCACGACCAGGGTGAGGCAGGCGGCGATGAGAAACCACGGCCGGCGCGGCTGCCGGTGGCGCTCCCGATGGTCGGCCTGCTCATCGTCCGGGGCGTCTCCCCTGCGCATGTGGTCCGAGCGTAGCACCGTGGGGTCAATGCCCGCCAGAATTTGGTACTGGGCCAATTTGCTTCGCCACATTGACTCAGCCCTCGCCTCGCAGCTGCGCTGCTCAGCTCGAACGCCCACGTTCTCGGTCGCCAGCAACGCTCAACTTACACCACGTACGCCTCGCATTGCTGGCTCCCTCGGGCGTGGCGGTTCGAGCTGAGGGCGCAGCCCGAGGCGAGGGCTGAGTTGATCTGGCTCGCAACTTGGCCCAGTACCCACAACGGCTTAGCCGCGCGGGCTGGTACCCAGAATTTGCTAGAGTGGCCAGCGTGATTCCCGGCCTGAGCGTGGGCCATGTCACCGACAACCGCGGGCTCACCGGGTGCACCGTCATCATGCCCGAGCGCCCCGCCACGGGCGCGCTCGAGATCGCCGGACGGGCGGCCGCCGTGCACGGGCTCGAGTTCCTCGACCCGCGTCACCTCGCGCCGACGGTGGACGCGGTCGTGCTGGCCGGCGGCAGCGCCTACGGCCTCGAGGCGATCTGGGGCGTGATGCAGTGGCTCGAGGAGCGCGGGCGGGGCTTTCCCGTGTCCCGCACCGTCGTCCCGCACGTGGCGGGCGCCATCATCTTCGATCTCTCCGTGGGCGACCATCGCGCGAGACCCGACCGGGCCATGGGCCATGCCGCCGCCGCGGCGGCGAGCGCAAGCCCCGTGGCCGAAGGCAGCGTGGGCGCGGGCACGGGCGCCACCGTCGGCAAGCTCTACGGCATCGAGCGCGCCATGCGCGGCGGACTGGGCGTGGCCCGCGTGGACCGGGACGGAATCGTCACGGCCGCGCTCATGGTCGTGAATGCCGTGGGCGACGTGCGGGATCCCGTCACGGGGCGGCTCCTCGCCGGCGCCCGCGACGCGCCCGATGGTCGGCAGCTCGTGGATACCGCGGCCGCGCTGGCGGCGGGGGCGAGTCCGCCGCGCTTCCGCCCCGCCCATACCACCATCGGCGTGGTCGCGACCACGGCCGGCTTGAGCAAGGCGGAGGCCGCGCGCGTGGCGCGGCTCGGCCTCGCGGGATTCGGGCGGGCGCTCTCTCCCCCGCATCTCGACACGGACGGCGACTGTCTCTTCTGCCTCGCCATAGGGAAGCAGCCGGCGGACCTGGCCGGCGTGGGCGCCGCCGCGGCCGAGGCGGTGGCCACGGCCATCGCGCGGGCCGTCCTGTGCGCCACGCCCCTGCCCGGGCTACCCACGGCGCGGGATATCCCAGGCTAGAATTCTCGCCGGGGGCTGGATGACCGGGCTGTAATATTTCAGCGTGGGACGATCTTGAGCCCGTTCGGCGCCACGATCCTTCGCCTCATGCTCGGCGTCGTCTACATCGCCCACGCGTACCACGCGTACTTCGACGTGACGCCGGATGCCATGGCCACCATGATCACCAAGGACCTCGGGCTGCCCTTTCCCGATGCCCTCGTCTTCTATCTGCTCACCGCGCAGCTCATGGGCGGGATCATGCTCGTCCTGGGCTTGTTCACGCGCTGGGCGACCCTCGTCAATGTCCCCGTCATGCTCGTGGTCGTCCTCGTCCTCCAGCTCAATGACGGCTTCTTCCTCCGCGCCGTCATGACGGAAGCCTCCCGAGGCAAGCCGCATGTGGTCGGCTACGAGTACGCCCTGGTGGTCCTCATCGCCACCATCGCCCAGTTCTTCCTGGGCGGCGGCACCTGGGCGTTCACCAAGGACACCTGACGCGCTCTACTTCACGCGCGGACCTCCTCCAGCCAGAGGCCCAGTGACCGGAGGGCGGGCTCGTCGTTGAAGTGGAAAAGACTGGCCGGCGCCGATCGCGAGAGGTTCTTGTGCTGGACCCAGTGCCACGGCGGCGCCACCACGCAGTCGCCCCGCTCCCAGGTGAGGACCTCGTCGCCGATGCGACTCTCCCCCTGTCCTTCGATCACGTGGAAGACCCCGCTGGCCGTGCGGCGCTCGGCGCGGGTCGCTTCGCCCGGCCGCAGCCACTGAGCCTCGCAGCCGATGGTGCGGAGCGGGAAGCTGCCGGTCTGCGGATTCACGTAGCGGAGCACGACGGGCTGATCAGCCGGAGCGGCGGCCGCCATGGCCTCGAGCGCCCGCCGCACGGTCGTCCACGGCCAGCGCACCTGCGGGTAGCCCGTGTCTTCATAGCGCGAGGCGCGCGGCACCACGCCCGCGGCGGTGAACTCGTCCTGCGAGGAATCGGTCGCCGTGGCGGGGACGACGGCCGGGCGCATCTTGGATGCCCAGGCCGCCTCGAAACTCCTCACCAGGGGGATGTCGAGACCGTCGAGCCAGATCACGGGCTCGCTTCCCTCGTGACCATGATCGTGCCAGCGCATGGGCGGTGTGATGATGAGGTCGCCCGGCTCCATCGCGCACTTGATGCCGTCCACGGTGGTGAAAGCCCCCCGCCCCTCGACGATGAGCCGGAGGGCCGCCGGGGTATGGTGATGGCTCGGGGCCGCTTCCCCCGGCAGGATGATCTGCAGCCCCGCGAAGAGCGTGGCCGTCACCGCGTAGGCGCCTCCGAGCCCGGGATTGCGAAGCACGAGGACGCGACGCTCGGCCTGATCGAGCGGCACGAGGCGCGCGGCCTCGAGAAGCGGCTCGCGCATCTCGGCCCAGCGCCAGCGGTGGGGTACCGCCTCCGTCACGCGCTCCTGCGGGAGCAGGACGTGGAGCGCGGTCCACAACGGGGCGAGGGAGAGCCTATCGAGCCCTGCCGAATATTCCGCGGGCAGGTTCGCGTCGCGCGTGGTCATGGCAGGATTCACGTCGACCTCCTCTTCGAGCGGCACTGGGCCAATTTGCTTCGCCAGATCGATTCTGCCCTCGCTTCGCGGCCGAGCCGCTCAGCCCGAACTGCCACGTTGCGAGCGAGCCGGCAACCCTCAACGTACGTTCCACTCAGCCCTCGCCTCGCGGCTGCGCCCCTCAGCTCGAACTGCCACGTACGCCTCGGGCGGCGGCGGCCGGATTGAGCCGCTCGAACCAGTCTGTCACGAGGGAGACGAAGCGGGCGGGATCGTCGAGAACGAGATGGTGCCAGGCGCCCTTGAGCTCGGCGAACTGGCCGCGCGACACGGTGGTGGCGACGTGCAGCATGGCGGCGCGGTCCATCATGCGGCTGCCTTCGCCGCGCACGACCAGCGTGGGACAGGCGATCTTGGCCAGGATGGACCAGTCCTCGGGTCTTGCCTGGGCAAAGACCCTGCGGTCGAAGGCGTAGTGCCAGACCCCGGCCGCGCGCTCGACGACGGCGGCCTCACCGAGGTGACGCAAGCACTCCGCGGGGGCCGCGGTCTCGGGGGGCGACAGTCGGAAGCGACCACCCGCTTCACCAGGATCGGCGAACCGGGGACCAGGCCGCTCCGACTGTCCGAGCACCCAGGCCGTCTCCTCCTCCGACCACTGGATCAAGGTGTCGGCGATGACGAGAGCGCCGACCCGGTCGGCGTGATGAGCGGCCAGCCAGGCGCCGACATAGCCACCCAGCGAGTGCCCGATGACGAGCGGCGCCTGCCAGCCCAGAGAGTCGAGCACGGCCACGATGTCGCCAGCATAGTCGGAGGCATGATACGCGGCCGGTTCGGCCCAGCCGCTTTCGCCGTGGCCGCGAAGGTCGAGCGCGATCGCCGTGAAGCGGGTGGCGAGGAGGGGGGCCGCCCAGTCCCACCAGTGACTGTGAGCGGCCAGCGAGTGAAGGAGGAGCGCGGGCGGGCCACCGCCTCCCCACTTCCAGAGCCTGAGGCGAAGCCCGTTGGCCTCGACAGCGCGGGCTTCGCCGCAGGCCATGGTCAGAGCGAGCCTGCCTCGCCCTCCGAGCCCTTGGGCCTGAGCACGTCGCGCACGTCGGCCACGCTCTCCGCGGCCGCCTGGACGTCCCCGAGCCGGGTCGGGCTGTGCTGGAAGCGCGGGTCGGACACATAGCCCGACCAGGTCTTCATGTAGTCGGGGCGCGAGATCCCCAGCGCGAAGTCGGAGATCTGCGCCGGGTTTGCGAAGTCAGCCATGATTCCCACTTCCTCGAAGCGCTCCGGGCGCTTGCCGTCGAGCAGAGCCTTGAGGGCGGTGGGATGCGGACCATGCGGCAGCCCCACCGGGTGGACGGAGACCATGCCTTCGGTGAAGACGCCGCCCCGGCTGAAGAACTGTCCTGAGTGATAGCCGAGCGTCTCACAGTAATCCAGGTTCTTGTGGAAGAAGGGCACCCAGAGCCCTTCCTTCTCGGCGGAGCGCACGGTGAAGACGCAGATGTAGCAGCCGGGCAGGATGAACACCGTATGCCCCGAGGGCGGCACGTGCGAGCGGTCCGCCACGAGGGGACGGACGTCTTCCACCGCGAAGCGGTAGGGCAGATACGTGCCGCGCCACCCGACCACGTCGAAGGGGTGCGTCGGGTGCACGCGCCGCGTGTAGCTCCCGCCCACCTTGGACACGATCTCGAAGCGGCCCGCCTCGTTGCGCGTCTCGAGCGAGCGCGGAAACTTGTAGTCGCTCCGGCTGTGCGTCAGGAATTGCCCCGTGGTGACGGCTTCGGCCTTCTCCGGGTCGCCCGTGAAGCTCTCGTAGACCCAGTAGTAGTGCGGCCCGGGGCCCAGCTCGAAGCGATGCGTCAGCCCCTTCGGCACGATGAGGAAATCCCCGCGACGGTACGCGATGGGGCCGAGCAGGGTCTCCAGCGTGCCCGAGCCCTGGTGGATGAAGAAGACGAGGGTGGCGCCATGATGCTCGAAGAAGTAGTCCATGGATGCGCCGGGCGCCGTCACGTTCATGGCCACCGTGGCGTTGGCGATCAGCCGCGCCATGCCGCGATAGACGTCGCCCGTGGCCGCGGGCTCGATGGTGCCGAGCGCGTGATGCGTCCCTCCGACGTCCCGGAGCGGCGAATCCCAGTGGGGCGCCCAGGCGGCGCCCTCGAGCGTCTTGGTCTCGTCGGGCAGCCAGTTGTTGGGCGGGTAGAGGTGATAGGTGTGCGTCACCTTCCCCGCAAAGCCGCCGCGGCCCAGCTCCTGCTCATAGACATGGCGGAGGAGCGGACCGGCATGGGGCGCCCGAGGGACGATGCCGACCTCGGGAATGCCGCTGAAGTATTCGAATTTGTCCACGGCTGTGCCCTCCTGGAGGAAGCCTACACGCCCACCGGGAACTGCGCCAGCCCGCGAAACCTGGCGCGCCCTCCACGCACCACGGGCCCCGCCGACCGAATCTTCGGAAAGCGGCGCACCAGCCGCCCGATGGCGACCTGCCCCTCCATGCGTGCCAGCCACATCCCCGCGCAGGCATGGATGCCCGTCGCGAAGGCGAGATGCCGGTTGGGCGTGCGCGTGATGTCGAGGCGGTCCGGCTCCGGGAACTGGGCGGGGTCCCGGTTGGCCGCGCCGATGCAGAGCGTGATGAGGGTGCCGGCCGGCATGGCCACGCCCCCGATCTCGACGTCGGCGAGGGCGCGGCGATTGCCCAGCTGGTTAGAGCTCTCGTAGCGCAGGAACTCCTCCACGCCCGCCTCGATCAGCGATGGATCGTCTTGCAGCCGCCGGAGCTTGCCGGGATGTTCGAGCAGCGCATGCCCCCCATTGCCGATCAGATTGGTCGTCGTCTCGTGCCCCGCGTTCAAGAGAAAGACGCACTGATGCAAGAGCTCGATCTCGCTCAAGGCTCCCTGCTCGTCCTCGGCGGCCATGAGCTTGCTCAGCACCTCGTCGTCGTCATCGAGGGGCGGATGGCGGCGCCTGTCCTCGCACAGCGCGCGCAGGAAGGCCTTGAACTCCTCCACGGCGCGATTGCCCTTGTCGAGGCGCTCAGTTCCGGGCACGGGCTCCAGCGCGCCCAGGATGGCCAGCGACCAGTCGCGCAGTCGCGGGCGGTCGGCCCGCGGCACCCCCAGCATGTCGCCGATCAGCTCGACGGGCAGGGCGAAGGCATAGTCGGCGATGAGGTCCATCCCGCCTTGGCTCTGCGCGCGGTCGAGCATGCCATCGACCAAGCGGACGACGCGGGGCCGTAGCGCGGCCAGGGCCTTGGGAGTGAAGGCGGCGGCAAAGAGGCGGCGGAGACGCGTGTGATCGGGCGGGTCGCGGAAGACCAGGCTCGCCGTGTGGTGCTCGAAGAGCGGAGCGTCACCGAACTTCGGCTTGAACTCGACCTTCTTGTCGGAGGAGAGCCGCGCATGGTCACGATAGACAGCGGCGACATCATCGTAGCGCGTCAGGAAATAAGGCCGTCGGGGCAGCGGTGCACCGGATCCCATCGCCGCTGCCGATGATAGATCGGGAACGGGTCTTCGAGAAAGCCGAGCTCGAGACGCAGCAGGTCGAAGGCGAGCGCGGCCTGCCGCTCGGATTCATCGTCGCCCGCGATGATGGTCCCATCCATTCCGATCCATGCTCGGGCCGGATCATCTCACGGAAAAGACCGTCCTGTAGCCGGTTGGGCGACGCTCTACTTGACAACAAATATTACATTGTAGTATATGTATCTTATTAGACAGGGAGGTGCTAGTGAAAGGGCTACGCAAGACCAGCATGAAAGCCGCAGACGAGGTCTGGGTCGCAACGGCGCTTCTCCATCGAGAGCATCCCGAGCGCACTACCTTCACTCCAAGGGAGATCCTGAGGCGCGCGGCAGAGGAGGCGGCCCCCGACAAGGTTAGACCTGCGGTCTATCAGCATGCGGTGCAACACTGCGTGGCGAACAAGCCACCGGACCCGGGCCGGTATCGCATGCTGTACGCGATCGGCAAGACGAGGCGACTCTTCCGCCCAGGCGATCCCTATCACCCGGACCGTCGCGGCGCCAAGATTGTTCCCGAGATCGAAGATCTGCCAAGGGAGTACCGGCACCTCCTCGACTGGTACCGCTCCGAGTACGCCCCGGAGGCGACGGAGCATGGAACGGCCGACCCGATTTTGCAGTTGCGAGGCGTGGGGAAGCACATCTGGGCCGGTGAAGATCCGGACGACTATGTGCTCCGCCTCCGGGAACGCTGGGTATGAGCCGCGTCTTCTGGGATACAAACCTCTTCATCTATCTCATCGAGGGCTCAGGAGAACGTGCAGACCGCGTGACGCGGCTTCGCGAGCGCATGCTCGTCCGTGGAGACCAACTCTATACCTCGACCCTGACACTGGGGGAGGTACTCGTTAGACCGATCGAGATGCAAGATGACACACTCCGTGAGACATACGAGCAGGCCATCGTCACCGGTGCAACGATTGTTCCGTTCGATCGATCCGCAGCAGGGGTCTACGCGGCGATCCGAATTGATCGTGCCATCCGCCCGCCTGACGCCATCCAGCTCGCCTGTGCCTCCCAAGCCCGAGTTGATCTCTTCATCACGAACGACGAACGTCTGAGTCAGAAGATTGTTCCGGGCGTTCAGTTCGTGACTTCACTGGAGAGAGCCTTCCTGTAGCTCAGGCTTGAGTATCCTGCCAGGCCAGCCCGAACCGGGCCAGATACTTGCGCAGCCGGTCGGCGTCGTTGGTGGTCGAGCGGCGGTGCCGGGACACGGAGAAGAGGGCACGACCGGCATCGGAAAGGCTTCGCGACCGCGCGCACACGCGCAGGACCTCGGCGAGCTGGACCCTGTCGAAGTGATCGAGCTCCGCCAGCTTGGCGGCATCGACGAAGCGGCTCAGCGCGTCATCGGTCGTCCCGGCGCTCGCGGGTTCCCAGAGAGCCTTGAGCCGGGCGATCTCGTCCCGCACGATCTCGGTGGTGATGCGCCCGCCCGCGGCCAGCGTCGCCATCCGCACGATGGCCGCGTTGAAGTCGCGGAAGTTCGCCGTCCACAGAGCGTCGGGCGAGGTCGCGAAGCGCAGGAAGGCCTCGCGGGCCTCCTTGTTGAAGGTGATGCGGCGGCCCTGCTGGACGGCCCACTGGTCGAGCTCGTACTCGAGATTCGGCTCGAGGTCCTCGACGCGCTCCTGCAAGCCGGGCAGGCGAAACGTCCACAGGTTGATGCGGGAGAACAGGTCGTCACGAAAACGGCCAGCCCGGACGGCCTCGCCCAGATCCCGGTTCGTTCCTGCGATCAGCTGAAAGTCGCTGTGCACCTCGCGGTCCGTGCCCATGGGCAGGAATCGCTTCTCCTCCAGCGCGTGCAGGAGCATGGCCTGCTCGTCGGAGCCCAGCTCTGCGATCTCTTCCAGGAAGAGGATGCCCTTATCGGCGGTGCGCAAGAGACCGGGGCGAGGCTGCAGGGCGCCCGTGAACGCGCCCTTGACGTGCCCGAAGAGGGCGGACATCGCGGCATCCCCGCGCAAGGTGGCGCAGTTGACCTCAACGAAGGCGCCTTCCACCTGGCGGCGGGCCTTCCTCAGCTCGTAGATCCGTCGCGCGAGCTGCGCCTTGCCCGCGCCCGTCGGGCCCATGAGGAGCAGGGGCGACTGTGAGGCGATGGCCACCTGCTCGATCCGCTCGATGAGCCTGTTGAACCCGGCGTTGCGAGTGTCGATGCCGGACTTGAGATACGAGAGGTCCTCGCGATGCCGCGCCTGGAATCGCGAGGCCAGCCGGTCGTACTTGGACAGGTCGAGGTCGATGATCGCGTACGTGCCCGGCTCCACGCCGCGGCGCCGGGGGGGCGGAGACGTCTGGATGAGCCGCCCGGGAATTTCTCGTGACTCGGCAAGCAGGAAGAGACAGATCTGCGCGACATGCGTGCCCGTGGTCATGTGGACGAGGTGGCTCTCTTCGTCCGGTTTGAAGGGATAGGCCCGGGCGAAATCGAGGAGCGCCCCGTACACTTCCTCGAAGTCCCAGGGGTCCCTGAATTCGAGGTCGTGGGTTCGAACCTCGGTCTCCGGCGAGACCGACAGGATGTCGGCGGTGACTTCGTTGGCGAGCCCCCGGGACCGGACCTGGCTCAGCAGTTCGAAGCGCCCGACCACCAGGTCCTCGTGACGGCACAGATCCACCGAGGGTCGCCACGGATCCCAGCGGTTCTGGCCACCGCGGTCGAGAGTCGTTCCAAGGAATCCGATCACCACCGTTCGCATGCCCGATATTATCCGCTAGCTCATTAGCTTCTCATCTAGGATCTGGACCTAGAGGAAGCCGGTAGCTAGCTCAATTCCTTACTTTCCAAAGTGTTCCAGTCGACCCTCCAGGTACGGTCAGGAGGCACGGCTCGTGCTCTATGGATGCCTAGTCGGCAAGGAGCGTGGGGGGTCACGGCGAAGCGGGGCCGTGACCCCCCTGGAAGGAACATGGGCAATCAGCGGTCGGGCTCGGTGGCGAGTCCGGCGATTCGTCCGGGCGACGTTCCACGCTCGGCCCGGCCGCCTCCGTAAAAGGGGTTCGAATCCCCGATCCCCCTGCCCCGCGGGCATCGGAGGCGCAAGCCTCTCCGCTGCCCTGGCCTTGAGGAGATCTTCGATCTCCCCGCCAGAGGCGGGCCCGTCGGGCAGGGGTCCTTACAAATGAGGAGATGCGCAATGACACTGACCGACATGCTGGCGATCGTGGCCGTAGGCGTGCCCATGATCCTGGTGCTGAACCGCTTCGTGATCCTCAGGATCGTGATCTACGATTACCAGAAGGGGCTTCTCTATCGCGCGGGCCGGCTGTCCCGGACGCTCGACGCGGGGCTGCACTGGATGTGGCGGCCCTTCGCCGCCGTGCAGATCGTCGATGTCCGCTCGCGGCTCGCGGTGGTGGCGGGCCAGGAGATCCTGTCGGCCGACAACGTCGCCCTGCGGATCACTCTCGCCCTGCGCTACCGGGTCGTCCGTCCCGAGGTGGCGACGGAGCTGGTGCAGTCGTTCGCGGACACGCTGTACCTGGAGGCGCAGCTCGTACTGCGCGACCTCGTGTCCACGGTGGCCGTGGAGACCCTGCTGGAGCGACGGGGCGAGCTGGCCGCCCAGCTGCGCGCGGGACTCGAGGCCAAGGCGGCCGTCCTCGGGCTCGAGCTGGAAACCGTGGGGATCAAGGACGTGACGTTCCCGACTCCGCTCAAGCAGATCTTCGCCCAGGTCGTGGAAGCCCGGAAGGCATCGGAGGCGGCGCTCGAGCGCGCGCGCGGGGAAACGGCCTCGCTTCGCCAGCTCGCGAACGCGGCCCGCATGCTCGAGGGGAATCCGGCGCTCCTGACCATGAAGACGCTGCAGGCGGTCGCCAACGGAAAGAATACGATCGTGCTCGGCCTGCCGGGCTCGGTGCTGCCCCTCGACCGCGAATCGCAAGGGCGTCGAGGGGAGCCGGCCGGCCCGGAGCCGACTCACATTGAGGGAGACGACCATGTCCAGTGAGCGCTCGTACGACGTGATTCACCCCGAGGGCGGCGTCCCCATCAAGGCCTGGACGCGCGGCGTCCCCATCGAGGAGGCCGCGGCCAAGCAGCTCGCCAACGTCGCGCGCATGCCGTTCATCCATCAGTGGGTGGCGGCCATGCCCGATGTGCATTGGGGCATCGGGGCCACCGTGGGCAGCGTCATCCCCACGGTGGGCGCCATCATCCCGGCCGCGGTGGGCGTGGACATCGGCTGCGGCATGATGGCGATGCAGACGACCCTGACGGCGAGCGATCTGCCCGAGAGCCTGCGCGGGGTGCGCTCCGCCATCGAAGCCGCGGTGCCGCACGGCCGTACGCCCCGGGGCCGCGACAAGGGCTCGTGGCACACGCCGCCCCCGCCGGCCGTGGAGGCCTGGAGCGGATTGAAGCCCCGCTTCGACGCCATCGTGGCCAAGCACGCCGCGGTGGGGCACTCGAACCATCAGACCCACCTGGGCACCCTCGGCACGGGCAATCACTTCATCGAGGTCTGTCTCGACGAGGGCGAGCGCGTGTGGTTCCTCCTGCACAGCGGGTCGCGCGGTGTGGGAAACAAGATCGGCAGCTACTTCATCGAGCTGGCGAAGAAGGACATGCGCAAGTGGATGATCAACCTGCCGGACGAGGACTTGGCATATCTGCCGGAGGGGACCGACCACTTCAAGGAGTACGTGGAGGCGGTGGAGTGGGCCCAGAGCTTCGCCATGACCAACCGCCGCCTGATGATGAGCGCCATCGTGGCCGCCGTGGGCTCCGTGCCCGGCCTTCCGCCCTTCGCGGCGGGCGTGGAGGCCGTGAACTGCCACCACAACTACGTGGCGCGGGAGTTTCACTACGGCAAGAACGTGCTCCTCACGCGCAAGGGGGCGGTGAGAGCCCGCGAGGGCGATCTCGGGATCGTTCCGGGCAGCATGGGGGCGCGGTCGTACATCGTGCGCGGGAAGGGCAACCCGGAAAGCTTCCACAGCTGCAGCCACGGGGCGGGGCGGGCCATGTCGCGCACCGAGGCCAGGCGACGCTTCTCGGTGGCCGATCACGTGGAGGCGACGGCGGGCATCGAGTGCCGGAAGGATCCGGATGTCATCGACGAAACGCCGGGAGCCTACAAGTCCATCGACGCGGTGATGGAGGCACAGAAGGACCTCGTGGAGATCGTGCACACGCTTCGTCAGGTCGTCTGCGTCAAGGGGTAACGCCATGCTGCTGATCGACGGATCGCGGGGCGAGGGCGGCGGGCAGATCCTCCGCAGCGCCCTCGCCCTCTCGCTCGTCACGGAAACGCCCTTTCGCATGGAGAAGGTCCGGGCGGGACGGGCCAAGCCGGGGCTTCTCCGTCAGCACCTGACGGCGGTGAACGCCGCCACCGAGGTAGGCAACGCGCTCGTCGACGGCGCCGAGCTGGGCTCGCAGGAGGTCGTGTTCCGTCCGCGCTCGGTGCGCCCGGGCGCCTATCGGTTCGCGGTGGGAACGGCGGGAAGCGCCAGTCTCGTGCTGCAGACCATACTGCCCCCGCTCCTGACCGCGAGTGCTTCATCCACCCTCGTCCTCGAGGGGGGGACGCACAATCCGTGGGCGCCCCCCTTCGATTTTCTCGCTCGGGCTTTCCTGCCCCTGCTCGAGCGGATGGGCGCACCCGTGCACGCCGAGCTGGAGCGCTACGGATTCTATCCGGCGGGCGGCGGAAGGTTCCAGGTGAAGATCACGCCGTGCCGGCGCCTCGAGGCCCTGAATCTGCTCGACCGAGGCGAGACGAAGCGCCGCCGGGCCCAGGCCGTCGTGGCGAATCTCCCCGGCAACATTGGCCACCGCGAGATCAAGGTGGTGCTCCGGAGGATGGGCTGGACGCCGGAAGAAGTCGAGGTCCTCGTGCTCAAGGCGGAGGATCCGGAAGAGTCAGACTTGCCGCAGGCGTCCCCGGGACCGGGGAATGTCATCATCATCGAGATCGAGAGCGAGCACGTGACCGAGCTCTTCACGGGATTCGGAGAGGTCGACGTCCGCGCGGAGGCCGTGGCCGAGCGCGTCGTCAAGGAAGCGCGCGAGTACATGGCGGCCCAAGTGCCCGTGGGCGCCTATCTGGCCGACCAGCTCCTCGTGCCGTTGAGCCTGGCGGGCGGGGGCAGCTTCCACACCCTGCCGCTTTCCAGCCACAGCGCCACCAATATCGAGGTGATCCGGCAGTTCCTCGACGTCACCATCGCGGTGACGCAGGACTCGCCCGCGCGCGTCCGTGTCGACGTGACGGGGGCGCGCTGAGAGCTTACACCGTGGCGAAGAAGCGGGCGGGGGCGCCCTCGGTGCCCGCGATCTTGTAGAAGGGCGCGGCGAAGTCCACGCGGCGGCGGGGCAGCGCGCCGAGATTAGTCAGCCCCTCCATGATGACCACGCCCGCGCCCAGGATGACCCGATGCATGGCGAAGTCCTCCGAGCCGAAGTCGGGCAGCCGCGCGCAGTACTCCTCGAAGAAGTCGAAGCCGATGTTCTTGGGGCCGCGCTCCACGAGCCACTGGGCGGTCTCGGGCGGGAAGTACGGCGACTGGGTGAAGTAGTCGGGCCACGTCCCGTACATCTTGTCCGTCCAGTCGGTGCGCAAGAGCACGATGTCCCCGCGCTGCACGTCGCCCGCCCCGGCCTTCTTGAGATCGTCGATGGTGATCGCGTGGTTGGCGCCCACCGAGGACAGGTCGACCACGAGAGCCTCGCCCATCACCTGGTCGAGGGTGATCTCCGCCGTGGTGATGCCGTTCTTGAAGACGTGCAGGGGCGAGTCGATGTGCGCGCCCGTGTGGAGGCTCTGGTGCACGCTGGAGACCTGCCAGAAGCCCGGGCCGCGACGGTGCGGCGTCACCTCGAGCCGCATGTTGGTCGAGGGCGGGCTCATGGTGCTCGAGTCCACCGTCACCGAGAGATCGACGAACTGTCCCATGAGTCTGCTACGGCTTGCGGGCGATCGCCCGAGCCGCGCCCGTGAGCTCGACGATGTGCAGCCCCGTGTCCGCGCGATCGGCCAGATAAACGAGCCCGCGATCGTCCAGGTCGACGTTGTTGGTCTGGATGGCCACCTTGCAGCGGTCGACCCCATCGACCTTGATGCAGCGCTTGTCAGTCTTCGCCGTGACGGCGGGGATGAAGTAGGCGACCTCCCTGGGGTTGAACGGATCGCGGATGTCGAATGCGCGCACGCCCGCGTTGAAGTAGGCGATGAAGACGAGCCGGCCATAGTAGATCGGCGTGAACGACTCGTGGCTCGAGTGGGGGCCGAAGCGCCCGCCGCGGCTGCAGAAGTCGCCGGGGGAGGCCGGCACCTGGATGGTGGAGACGGAGAACGGCTTGGACTCCGTGGTGATGTCGACCATGAAGGAGAGCTGACGGAACTCCTGGCACTCGTTGCGGAGCGACTCCGAGACGAGCAGCAGGAAGTCGCGCGTCTGCCCCTTGGCATTCGCCGCCCAGTCCGGGACGGGCATGCCCAGGATGGGGTAGCTCGTGTGCCCGCCCCAGGCCGGCGACATGTCGAGCCGGCCGATCTGCGGATAGAGCAGGTTGGCGGGCGTGGGAGCGAAGCGGTCGGCCACGCCGGGATCGCCGGCCAGCAGCTTGTCGCGATCCACGATCTGCAGCACGCCCTCGGAGCCCGTGCCATAGGCGAAGTAGACGCGGTTCTTGTACACGATGGGCCCGTGGACGCCTTCGGGCGCCGGTCCCGTGGAGCCCGGCTCCTGGCCCACGAGCCCGAAGTCGCGGATGAAGCGCGGCTGCGCGGGATCCGAGAGATCGTAGATCTTCGTCATGCGATGGGTTCGCCAGCCGCGGGGGTGGCCGTCGGAGACGAGGTAGGCGATGCCGCTATCACACTCCCACCAGTTCTTGTGGGTCATGTTGAGGCCCGCGACCACCGTGGTGAGGAGTGCGGGCTTGGCGGAGTCGCTGACGTCCCACACCTCGTGGGCGAGATTGCCGAACGTGCGAAGTAGATAGGTCTTGCCGCGCGTCCCTCGCGGCAGCGACGCGCCGTCGCAGACGCGCACCATCTGCGCCCCGCCCGCCTCCGCTTCGCCGGGGGAGCCCGGGATGTGACTCAGGTAGCGCGGGCGACGGGGATCGGTCACATCCACGATGGAGGTGCCGCTCCGCTCCATCTGCCCGGTGAGGGGATTCGATTTCAGCCCGCCGTGATGGCCGACATAGGCGATCCAGCGACTGCCCTGGCGATGGATGACAGGCTGGTAGGCGGAGCGGCCCTGGAGATCGTCGTGGCCGAGGAGCTGCATGTCGCGCTGCTCCGCTTCCCGGGCGGGTGGCGCCTGAGCGGAGCCGTGTCCGACCGAGCCGGCCAGGAGTGCTAAGAGCAAGGCCATGCTCGACCATGAGCGCGTCGGGTACCGAAGCTTCGTCGCTTTCGCCATGTCGCCGTTCCTCCATCCTGGTGGTATCGTGCCCCGCCTCCTGCCGTCGGCGCCCAAGACTAGCATCGGGGCTCCGGGTATGCTATCGCTCCCAGTCAGCCGCGCCACTCGGACAGGGAAAGAGAGGGGGGAGCATCATGTCCACCATCGGCATAGTCGGCCTCGGCCTTCTCGGCCACGCCATCGCCTCGCGGCTGATCAAGGCGGGCCATGCGGTCATCGGCTTCGACGTGCTGCCGGACCGCGTCTCCGCCCTCGCCGCCATGGGCGGCAAGCCCGCTCCCTCGGCTGCCGCCGTCGCTCAGTCGGCCGAGGCCGTCTGCACGCTCCTGCCCTCGCTCGCCACCGCGGAGGCGGCTATCCTCGGGGCCGGCGGCATCCTCGCGGGCGCGCGCCCGGGCCTCGCGGTCATCCAGATGAGCACCATCTCCCCGACGCTGACGGAGCGTCTCGCCCGCGAGGTGGCGGCCCGAGGTCTCGGATTCCTCGACTGTCCCGTCAGCGGCACGAGCAGCATGGTCGAGCGGGGCGATGGCATCTTCTTCGTGGGCGGGGATCGCGCGCTCTTCGAGCGCTGGCAGCCCGTGCTCGAGTCGGTGCTCGCGCGCGCCGTCCTCGTGGGCCGGGTGGGTCAGGCCATGGTGCTCAAGCTCGTGGCCAATCTGCTCGTGGCCCTGAACAGCGCGGCGGCCGCCGAGGCCCTCACCCTCGCGCGCAAGGCCGGCCTCGATCTCCCCCTCGCCCTCGACGTCCTCAACGCCAGCGCCGCCGCCTCCAGCATGCTCAAGGTGCGCGGTCCCATGATCGTCCGCGGCGAGTTCCCCGCCCAGATGAAGCTCGACCTGTTCATGAAAGACATCCACCTCATGCAGGAGGCCGCGACCGCCGTGGGCGCGCCCCTGCCCTTCACGGATCTCGCCGAGCGCCTCTACGCGGCCGCCCAGGCCGCCGGCCATGGGGGAGAAGACCTCGCGGTGGTGGTCACGGCGCTGGATTCGGTTGTAGGGCGCTGACCGACCCGCGGAGCCTCGCCCGTCTCCTGCGTCACCGAGATTTGATGCCCGTGGGAGCTCCGGCGCCCGTGGCGCGGGCGAGGATCGTGTTGATCTTGTACTGCAGGTAGAGGATCTGAAAAAAGAAGGTGCCGAGCCCCGAGATGGATACCGGCTGTCCTGTGTGAGCGGCCAGGTGCTCGGTCAGCATGCGGCGGACCCTGAAGGACTGAATCAAGAGCGCAATGCCCGCCACGAGATTCAAGAACTGAGCGAAGCCCTCCAGGCCCTTGGAGACGGCGAGGAGGTCGCCCCGCCCGAGCCCTTCGCCGAACCCCTCCAGCGCCCCCGCCATCAGCATCAGCAAGAGACCGACGGAGAAGAGCACGATGGCGACCACGAAGACGCCCGTATTGAGCTTGTCTCTGGACCGCAGGCCGTTCAAGGCGCTTCGCCTTCGCAAGAACCACACGGGATAGTAGATGACCACGGTGATGAAGCTCAGAAAGATCAGGAGGAGCACGCTCGTCCGCTTCAATCCCGGCAGCGGTGAACCCGGCGTGGCAGAGGTGGGGGGTGCGGGCTCACGGGTCGCCGTCTGGATATCCAGATGGTTTCCGCAGGTCGCGCAAAAACGAGAGGCGTCGTCATTGCGCCGGCCGCATCTGGTGCAGTACACGCGCGCTCCCTCGCGGGCTGCGCTAGCGCCGCTCGAACGCCAATTGGAGACCGAGACCGACGAGGACAGCGCCCGTCAGCCCCTCGAGGGCGCTCATGCCGTCGGGGATCTCACCGGAAGCGTGGCATCACCTCGCGGGCGAAGAGCTCCATGGACCGGCGCACCTTGTCCTGGGCCAGGCCGCCGAAGTTCATCCAGCACATCACCTGGCCCACGCCCATATCGCGCATGACCCCGATGTGCTGCGCCACCGTGTCGGGCGAGCCGAAGGCGAGCGTCTCGGCCACCAGGCCTTCCCAGGTGATCTTCGAGAGGCGCTCGGCCATGGCCCGGAATGCCGGCTGGAGCGAAGGGTGCGCCTCTTCGATACGATCGGGCACCACGAACTTGCGGAAGGACTCCTGGTACCAGAGCTCGGCATCCTTGGCCTCGGCGAGCGCGCGGGCATCCGTCTCCGCCACGTAGATCTGGCGCGAGACGCCCCAGCGGGCGAGGAGGCTCTTGATCTCGTCCGCGCCGCGGCCGGCCTTCTTCAAGGTGTCGACATACGTGTCCCGGCTGGCGATGAGCTGGTCCACGGGGCCGAAGAGGACGGAGTTGAGCATGGGCCAGCCGCGCAGGGCCGTGTTCTCGATGCCGTCCTTGCTCACGCACACCTGGTAGAGAGGCGGATGGGGGCGCTGCACCGGCTTGGGGATCACCGACATCTCGGGCACCTTGAAGAAGCGCCCGTCATAGCTGAAGCGCTCCTCCGTCCACGCGCGCCGCATGATCTCCACGGCCTCGTCGAAGCGGTCGCGGCTCTCCTCCTGCGGCACGCGGTAGCCGCGGAACTCCATGGGGCGATTGCCGCGCCCCACCCCCACGTCCAGCCGCCCATTCGAGATGATGTCGACGAGGGCCATCTGCTCGGCGAGCCGAACCGGGTGATGAAAGGGCAGGATGGCCGCGGCGAGCCCGATGCGGATCCGCTGGGTGCGCGAGGCGGCGGCGGCGGCCAGGGTGGCAGGGTCGACGGAGAGCCCGTAGTTGATGAAGTGGTGCTCGGTGAGCCAGATCTCGTCGAAGCCCAGCTCCTCCGACCACACGATCTGCTCGAGCTCGCCCCGGATGATGTCCTCGTGGCGTTGCCCCGGCGCGGCCTGGAAGAAGTAGAAGGTGCCGAATCGCATCCCGTGCCCTCGCTTTCAGCTCACTCCAAGATAGCGCGACTTGACCTCTTCGTTGGCGAGAAGCTCCTCGGGCCTCGAGGAGTGCACGATCTGCCCCCGGCTGAGGATGTGCGTGCGGTCGGCCACGGAGAGGGCCAGGGGCAGGTTCTGCTCCACGAGCAGGATGGAGAGCCCCTCGCGCTTGAGCTCGCCGATGACCCGCCCCACCTCGCGCACGAGGAGGGGGGCGAGGCCCTCGGTGGGCTCGTCCAGGAGGAGCAGCTCGGGATTGGTCATGAGCGCGCGGCCGATGGCGAGCATCTGCTGCTCGCCACCCGAGAGCTTGTTGGCGCGATTCCTCGCCCGCTCACGGAGGCGCGGGAAGAGTGTGTGGACACGCTCGACCGTCCACTGTCCCTGCCCGGCCCGGGCGACCTCGAGGTTCTCCTGCACGGTCAGCGAGGGAAAGACGCGCCGGCCCTGGGGCACCAAGGCCATCCCCGCCCCCACCATCCGATAGGGCGGCCACTCGGTGATGTCGCGGCCCTTGAACCGGACATGGCCCTGGCGCGGGGGCGTGAAGCCGATGATGGAGCGGACCAGCGTCGTCTTGCCCGCCCCGTTGCGGCCGAGGATGGTCAGCACCTCGCCCTCGCCCACCCGGAGCGAGATGCCCTGGAGCACGTGGCTCTCGCCGTAGTAGGTGTGCACGCCCTCCACCTCGAGAACGTCGGACGAGGCGGGGCGGGCCTCAGGCACCGAGATAGATCTCCCGCACCTGCGCATCCGCCCTGATCTCTTCGCGCGACCCGTCGGCGATGACGCGGCCGTAGTGCAGCACGGTCACCTGCGCGGCCAGCTCGAGGGCGATGTCCATGTCGTGCTCGATCATGAGAACGGTGATGGCGGGATCCAGCCGCGCGAGCAACCCTGCCATGAGCCGAGACTCCGCTGGCGAGAGCCCGGCAGTGGGCTCGTCGAGCAGGAGCACGCGGGGCTTTCCCGCCAGGGCGAGCGCGATTTCGAGCTGGCGCTGCTCGCCGTGGGAGAGATTGCGCACGGGCACGTCACCCACCGCGCCGAGGCCGACCGCTTCGAGGGTGGAGAGGGCCGCGGCGTGGAGGTCGCGGAAGGCCGCGAGGGGGCGGAACATGGCGAATCGCTCGCGCGTCAGGGCCTGAATGGCGAGCAGGCAGTTGTCCAGCACCGTGAGGTCGGCGAAGAGGTTGGTGATCTGGAAGGTGCGGGCCAGGCCCTGGGCGGCGCGGCGATGCGTGGGCGCGCCCGTCACGTCGCGCCCGAAGAGCGTGATGGCGCCCGCGCTCACGGGCAGCGATCCGGAGATGAGATTGAACAGCGTGGTCTTCCCGGCGCCGTTCGGCCCGATGAGGGCCCGTCGCTCGCCGGGACGGACGGCGAGCGACACGCCCCCGACGGCCTGCAGTCCCCCGAAATACTTCGAGACCCCGTCGAGCTTGAGGGCGAAGTCCGCGCTCAGGGGAGCACTCCCGCTAGCAGTGCTTGCATGGGGGATGGTCTCGCGTGTAGAGCGGCTGCTTCAGAAACTCCTCCGGGTTGTACTTCCAGAACTGGCTCACCGCCGGGTAGGTGAAGACCACGCTGTTCTGGAGGTGGCCGCCCACGCGCTCGACCTTCCGCACGTAGATGTTCTGGATGGGATTGCCCCAGCGGTCGATGACCACGGGGCCGCGGGGGAAGTCCTTCAGCTCGACCTTCCTCAGGGCGGCCAGGAGCGCCTCGCGGTCCTCGACCTTGCCGTTGATCGCCTTGATCGCTTCCACGATCCAGCGCGCGTTGGTGTAGCAGGTCTCCCCGTAGTAGGAGGGCACCTTGCTCATCTTGGCCTCGAAGGCCTTGGCGAACTTCTGGTTGGCGGGATTGTCGAGGGCCGCCGAGTAGTGCAGCGCGGTGTGGACGCCCAGCGCCTCGTCGCCCATCTGCGGCAGCACCGACTCGTCGGTGACGGTGCCGTTGCCGAGGAGGGGGAGCTTGGCCTTGAGTCCCGAGTCCGCGTACTGCTTCACGAACTGCAGCGAGCCCCGGCCGAAGAAGACGGCGAAGACGGCGTCGGCGTCCCGCTTGATCTGGGCGAGGAACGGGGCGAAGTCCGTGGTGTTCAGGGGCACCCAGATCTTCTGCACGATCTGGCCGCCCTGCTCCTCGAAGGTGCGCTGGAAGCCTCCCACCGACTCCCAGCCGAAGGCGTAGTCGAAGGCGACCACGGCGATCTTCCTGTGCTTGAGGTTCTTGGCCACCCATTCCCCGAAGGCATGCATGGACTGGCTGCTGTTCCAGCCCGTCCGCACCACCCACTTCGCGGGCTTGCGCTGGGTCAGATCGTCGGAGGACATGACCGGGTACGTGGTCGGGATCTTCGCGCCATCCGCGAAGGGGTGGATGGCATAGCCTGTCGAGGCGAGGAGCCCGCCCGTGAGGATGTGGATGTGGTCCTGGTCCACGAGCTTGCGCGCCTTGGTCAGCGCCGTCGCGGTGACGCCTTCCGAGTCCTCGACGATGAGCTCGATCTTCCTCCCCGCCACCTGCCGGCCGATCTCGTCCAGGTAGAGCTCGGTGCCGCCGAGCATGTCCTTGCCGAGGGCGGAGGCGGCGCCGGTGAGCGGTGTCAGGAGCCCGATCTTGATGGGTCCGCCCTGAGCCATGGCCGGCGGCGCGCCCGCGAGGGCCAGGGTCAGGGTCGCGACGAGGGCAAGCAACCGGGTCAGCATGACGGGTCTCCCATGATCAGCGCCGCCGGCCGCGGAGCGCGCCCACGACGCCATGCGGAGCAAAGAGGATGACGCCGATGTAGACGGCACCGAGAATGAGGAGCCAGCGCTTCGTGTAGACGCTCACGAAGTTCTTGAGGAAGACGATGAGGCCGGCGCCGATGGCGGGGCCGACCAGAGTGCCCGGACCGCCGAGCGCGACCATGAGCAGGGCCTCGACCGAGGTCAGGAGCTGGACATCGGTGGGTCCCACGAACCCGTTGTAGTAGGCCCAGAGGACCCCTGCCGCGCCCGCGAAGGTGCCCGAGATCACGAAGGCGAGGTACTTGTGGAGCCACACGTTGTAGCCCAGGGCCTCCATGCGCGACTCGCTGCCCCGGATCCCCTTGAGCCCGAGCCCGAAGGGCGAGACGACGAGCAGTCCCAGGAGCGCGAAGGCCACCCCCGCGCACACCAGCGAGAAGTAGAAGAAGGGCACCGGAGCGGAGAGGCTGAGAGTGCCGAGCTCCGGCCGGGCGACCCCAGAAACGCCGTTGTCGCCCTTGGTCAGGGAGACCCAGCGAAAGGCCAGCCCCCACACGACCATCCCGAGGGCGAGGGTGATCATGAGGAAATAGGTGCCGCGGGCGCGGATGGCGATGATGCCGAAGACGGCGGCGGTGACGGTGGCCAGCGCGAGGCCGGCGGCGGCGCAGCCCAGGAGCCCGACCTGGCGCTCGGTGGAGAGGAGCGCCACCGCGTAGGCGGCGACGCCGAAGTAGCCGGCGTGGCCGAGCGACGGCAGCCCCGTATAGCCCAGGAGCACATCGAGACTCATGGCGAGAATGCCCAGGATGAGCGCCTGGGTCAAAAGGGTGAGCGGATAGGCGGGCAAGAAGGGCCCGACGATGGCCAGCCCCGCCATGACCGCGACGGCCCAGAGGGCGCGACGGCGGATCACGAGGCCCCGCTGGTCTCGCGGGCCATCACGCGCGGCCGAAGAGCCCGGTGGGCCGGAGGGCCAGGATCACGGCCATGGGGGCGAAAAGCGTGAAGTAGGCCAGCTCGGGGAAGAGGGCTTTCCCGAAATTGTCGAGCAGACCGACGATGAGGCTGCCCGCCATGGCGCCGGGCAGGCTCCCGAGCCCACCCACGATCACCACGACGAAGGCATAGGGCAAGACTTCGGAATCCGCGCCGGGGTACACGCCGAGGAAGCCCGCGCCCACCACGCCACCGAGAGCGGCGAGGGCGGCGCCCAGGCCGAAGACCACGAGGGAGATGCGCGGCACGTTGATGCCCACGCCCTGGGCCATCTCGCCATCGTCCACCGCGGCGCGGATCATGGCCCCCATCCGCGTCTGGTCCAGGAGAAGCCAGAGGCCGAGGCCCACCACCACCGCCACGCCCATGATGAAGATGCGGTAGATGGGAAACGTGATCCCGCCCAGGCGCAGGGCGCCGCTCAGCGCGGCGGGCACGGGCAGATTGTAGGGATCGCCGCCCCAGATCAGGAGCGCGAGATCCTGGAAGATCAGCGAGAAGCCGACGGTCATCAGGACCTGCCCCAGCTCCTGGCCGCGCAGACGCCGGAGGAAGAGACGCTCCATGGCGATGCCCACGAGCGCGATGGCCACCGTGCCCGCCACCAGGGCCATGGCGAAGCTCTTCGTGCGCAGGGCCACCGTCAGCCCGATGTAGCCGCCCAGGAGGAAGTAGGAGCCGTGCGCCATGTTGACGACACGCATGACCCCGAAGATGAGGGAGAGCCCGCTCGCGAGGAGGAAGAGGAGGGCGCCGTACGTCAACCCGTTGAAGGTTTGGAGGATCCAGAAGTCCGACCGCATGCCGCGCCTACCTCAGGCGCAGCAGGCGGGCGGCATTGTCACGCACGACGCGATCCTGATCCTTTCGATTGAGCCCGGCGGCCTTGGACTCGATGACGGCGCGCGGCCGGTCATACCCCATGTCGAAGCAGAAATCGGTGCCGAGCATCACGCGATCCGCGCCCACGGTGGCCACGAGATAGCGCAGCGCCCCCGGGTCGTGGCTGATGATGTCATAGGTGAAGCGCCGCAGGTAGGAGCTGAACGGCTTCTTCGCGCGCTTCTGCGCCTCCGGGCGCACCCGCTGGCCGTGCCGGAGCCGGCCGTGTAGGTAGGGCAGCGCCCCGCCCGCATGGGGCAGGCACACCTCGAGCTTGGGCAGCCGGTCGAGGACGCCGCCGAAGACGAGGTGGGCGGCGGCGATGGCGGTGTCGAAGGGATTGCCGAGGAGATTGCCGAGGTAGAACGGCTGCAGGCGCTCGGCGCCCACGACGCGAAGCGGATGCAGGAGCACGGGCAGGCGAAGGGCGGTCGCGCGCTCGAAGATCGGAAGGAACTCCGGATCGGACAGCTCGCGCCCGCCCACGTTGGTGCCCATGTAGACGCCACGGATGCCCGGGAGCCCGGCCGCGCGATCGAGCTCTTCGAGGGCGCGCGGGGGATCCTGCATGGGCAGCATGGCGCAGCCCACGAACCGGTCCGGGTACGCCACGTGCGCGGCGCTCGCGGCATCGTTGAAGGCGGCGGAGAGGCGCGCCCCCGTCGGGCCGTCCGCCCAGTACACCATGGGCACGGTGAGAGAGAGGGCCTGGACGCCCACGCCCTGGCGATTCATCGAGCGGAGGCGAAGATCCAGGTCGATGAAGCGCGGCTCGAGGGGCGCCGTGCGCGACGCGCCGAACATGATCACGGGGCCCTTGGGATTGCCGCGATCGATCCCGGCGCCGAAGGGCGCGCCCGCTTCCTCGACGAGGCGGATGAAGGACTCCGGGAAGAAGTGCGCGTGGACGTCGATACCCGGCGGTCGGGCCACGGGTCGGCATTCTACTCTCAATGCCCGGGCGATGGTAGTCTCAAGGCCGACCGGGACCCCGGTGCGGCGCGCGGTGGCCCGAGCCAACCGGCGCCCGAGCCCCAGAGCGCAAAGGAGGAGCGAGTGAAGCTGCCAGGCGAACGCTTCGACTACTCGCCGATGGCGAGCCGTCCCGTGTGGAAGCTGCCCAATGGCGCCCGCATCGCCGTGTGGACCATCGTCAACGTCGAGGAGTGGGACATCGAGAAGGCGATGGCCCGCCAGTATCTGCCCGCTCCCCAGGGCGTCAGCGCCGTGCCCGATGTCCCGAACTGGGCCTGGCACGACTACGGCATGCGCGTGGGCTTCTGGCGGCTCCTCGAGGCGCTCGCCAAGCGGAAGCTGCGCGCGACCACGGCCATCAACGCTCACGTTGTCGAGTCCTACGAGCCCGTGGCGCGGGCCATGCTGGAGGCGGGATGGGAGTTCATGGCCCATGGCGTGATCCAGGGCGCCATGCATCTCCTGCCCGACCAGCGCGCGGCCATCCGCCAGTCGATCGAGATGCTGACGAAGTTCACGGGCCGGAAGCCCAAGGGCTGGCTCGGCCCGGGCCTCACGGAGACGTGGGAGACGCTCGACCATCTGGCCGCCGAGGGCATCGAGTACGTCTCCGACTGGGTCAACGACGATCAGCCCTACGAGATTCGCACCACCGCGGGCCGGCTCGTCTCCGTCCCGTACTCGATCGAGCTCAACGACATTCCGATGATGGTGATCCAGCACCACACCTCGTCCGAATGGCTGCAGCGGGTCAAGGACCAGTTCGACCGGCTCTACGCGGAGGGCGCCAGGAACCCCCGGGTCATGGCCCTCGCCGTGCACCCGTACATCTCGGGTGTGCCGCACCGGATCAAGTACTTCGAGGCGGCGTACGACTACATGCGCAAGAAGAAGGGCGTGTGGTTCACCACGGGCGAGGACATCTACGAGTGGTACAGGTCATCGCGATGAGACGGCGAGGCAAGGTTATCCCGTTCCCCGGAGCTCGCCGCCCCCCCGAGCCGGAGGCCGGCTTCACCGAGGTATGCCGCTGCGCGAACCAGCTCGAGGCGATGGTCGTGCGCAGCCTCCTCGAGAGCGAGAGCATCCAGGTGGTGCTGCGGAGTCGACTCGCCCAGTCCGTGCATCCCTTCAGCGTGGGCGCGCAGGGCGAGATCGTGATCCTCGTGCCTTTCGACGAGGCGGAGGCCGCCCGCGCCATCCTCTCCAGGAAGTAGCTCGGAGGGGGGCTCCGCCCCCCTTCCGAAGCCTCCCCCCGGTACCGATTGCGCCGGCAAAGCCGGCGCTCGAAGCGGAACATTCCGGCTCGCGAGTAGCTAGGGAATTGCTCGGACTCGAAGGCTAGTCGAGACTGAGGCGGAAGAGCCGCGCGGCATTCCGCGTGGTGATGTCTCCGAGCTCCCCCGCGTCCACTCCTCGCAGCTCGGCGATCCGGGCCGCGGTCAACGCGACATAGGCCGGCTCGTTGCGCTTGCCGCGGTGAGGCGTGGGCGGCAGGTAGGGACAATCGGTCTCGACCACGAGATGGTCCGCGGGCACGAACCGCGCGACGTCGGGGAGCGCGCGCGCGTTCTTGTAGGTGACGGGACCGGCCAGCGAGATGAGCAGCCCCAGGTCGAGACAGCGCCGGGCGACCTCGACATCGCCCGAGAAACAGTGCATGACCCCGCCCGTCTCTCCCGCCTTCTCGTCGCGAAGAATGGCGAGGGTCTCCGCGTGCGCGTCCCGGCAGTGGATGACCACGGGCTTGGCGACGACGCGCGCCAGGGCGAGCTGGCGACGGAAGACGCTCTCCTGGACGTCCCTCGGAGAGAGATTGCGGAAGAAGTCGAGCTCGAAGTCCGCCTCGGTGGCCTCGGCTGCGTCGTGAGGATGGATCCCCACCGTCGCCCACACGTCGGGCAGCCGCCGGGCCAGCTCCACCACGGCACGGTTGGTCTCGCGATCGGTGCCGATCGTCACCATGCCCCGCACGCCCTCGGCGCGGGCCCGCTCGAGCACGGCGTCGAGGTCATCGGCGAAGTCGGGGAAATGCAGATGCGCGTGGGTGTCGAAGAGGGGCATGAGGCGTCAATGATAACCCGTCAAGCACTCGCCCCCTCATTCACTCAGCACTCGCCTCGCCGCTCGAGGCGAGCGTCTCAGCTCGAACGGCGGCCCTCTCCCCTGATGGGGAAGAGGGAAATTTCTTGGATCCCTCTCCCCTCTGGGGAGAGGGCCGCGGTTCGAGCTGAAGGGCAAAGCCCTGAGGCGAGGGCTGAGTAGATCAGGGGACTAAGGGACGACGGTGAAGCGGAGACGGCCAATCAGCTGACCCGAGGCCGTCACCACGTCCACGTGGTAGCGGCCCTCGTAGGGCGAATTGAGATCTCTCTTCGAGTAGGTTCGGAAGCCTTCCTTGCGCCCGCCGCGCACCGGGGAGAGTGGCGCGATCCCGATGAGCCGGCCGTCCTTCCACCACTGGTGGCTGATGGCCTGCTCGAGCCCAGCCGGCGCGTACACGGCGGTATACGCGGTCAGGCCGCCCCAGCTCGCCACCGAGGACGCCGGAATCGGGCTCGACACGGGCTCCAGCGGCTCGAGGTTGGTCACCCCGCGGGCCACGGTGGCCCGCGCCACGAAGAGCGGCGCCGGGGGCACCGCCGCGCGACCGAACCACACCGCGACCATGGCGACCACGGCCAGCGCGACCGCCCGGCTGTGCGCGTGCCGCCACGTGAGGGCGCCGCGGTCACGAAACACCGGGGTCATGGCGAGGAGCGAGAGCGCGGCGGCGCCCTCGAGGGCGAAGATGGGCTTGATGCGGACGAGGGGCAAGGCGACGTTGAGGGCGGCGAAGATCGAGAAGCCGAGCAGGATCTGGTTGAGCCAGGGGCGCGGGTGCACGATCGCCGCGTACCAGGGATCGATGGCCGTGATGAGCGCTCCCGCGACCACGCCGGCAAAAAAGATCACGTTGACGGAGTCGAGGGTCGCGCTCGCCCAGTAGGCAGGCAGCACGAAGAGGAGGAGCCCGTGATGGAGGGACTGGATGACGTAGTCGACGGCGTCCACGACGAGACGCCGCCGCTTGGATTCGAGCGGCGCCCGAAGCTCTGCCACGATCACGATGAGCAGCCACAGCAGCAAGAGATAGCCGACGATCCAGCCCACGTGCGGCAGCCCGCGGCGGAAGACGAGGAGAGTGGCGAGGCCCAGGCTGAGCGAGAAGATTGAGATGCCCCAGCGCTTCACCCAGCGGAGAAACGGCATGGCCATGCTCAGCCCTGGCGTTCGCGCGGCGCCCGCCGCCCGATGCCCGCGAGTCCGGAGGGGAACGCCACCACGACCGCGATGAGCGTCAGCCCCAGCGCGAGCATGTACACGTAGCGGAAGCGGAGCAGGAAGAGCTCCGAGACCAGTCCGAGGAACGCGGCTCCAAGAGCCGGCCCCACCACGGTGGTGGCGCCGCCCACCAGGGCCATGATCACCGTCTGGAACGACACGAGCGGGTTGAAGACCTGGGGATCGAGATAGGTCCAGCGCGGCACCATGGCCGCGCCGACCGCACCCATGAAGGCGGCGCTGAGCGCGAAGGTCCCGACCTTCACCCGCGTCGTGTCGATGCCAAGGGTCAAGGCGCGCTCCTCGTCCTCCCCGATGCCGACGAGCGCGTATCCCCAGCGCGAGCGGCGCAGGAGGAGCGCCGTGCCCACCGCGAGCCCCGCCAGGGCCAGCACCGTGTAGTAGAGCGTCCACGGCCCCGGCGGAGAGAGGAGCAGCCGCCCCACCGTGCCCGTCACGCGCGTCTCGTACCAGATCAGCGTGTGCTTGGCCAGCTCCGCGAGGCCGAACGTGAAGACGGCGAAGTACGGTCCGCGCAGTCGCAGCGCCAGCGCGCCGACCACGAGGGCCATGGCGCCGCCCACGGCCGCGCCGGCCAGCACGGGGAGCGGCCACGCGAGTCGCCCTCCCACCACGGCCGTCGCGTAGGCGCCGGCGCCGAAGAATGCCCCGGTGGCCAGCGAGAGATACCGCGTGGGCCCGGAGAAGAACGCCCACGACACCGCGAGGGCGATGTCGGCCAGGATGGCGAGGAGGAGGGAGCGCTGATAACCGGTGACGAGCCATGGCGCGGCCAGCAGCGCCAGCGCCACGGCGGCGAGCAGGACGCGGCTAGCGGCCAAAGAGGCCCGCGGGCTTGAGGATCAGGATGAGCGAGAGCACGGCGTAGGAGGAGATGAGCCGGATATCCGACGATGCGAAGTAGACGCCCACCGTTTCCACCACCCCGAGCAGCAGGGCGGCGAGCAGGCTGCCCGCGACATTGCCGAGACCCCCCAGGATGACGACGACCAGCGCGGTCACGGTATAGGGCAGCCCGACGAAGGGCGTCAGCTCGAAGAGCATGCTGATCAACGAACCCGTCACCGCGGCCATGGCCACGCCCAGGCCGAAGCAGATGCCGTGGAGCCGGGTCAGGTTGACGCCCACGAGCTGGGCCCCCTCCGGCTCTTCCATGAGGGCGCGTATGGCCTTGCCCACGAGGCTTCGCCGCAGGTAGACGTAGAACGCGACGCTGAGGGTGAGGGCCACCACCGCGGCGAGGAGGCGATTGGCGGGGAACACCGCGCCGAGGACGCGGAGAGGGATGGCGAGATAGCTGTAGCCCTGGAGGTCCGCGCTCCACACGAGAAGGGCCGTGTTCTGCAGGACGAAGAGGAGACCGAAGGACAGCAGGAGCGAGCGCGACTCGATCGCCTCGCGCCCCTCCGCCTGGGCGAGCACGCGCGCGTAGAGGAGCCGGTGGAGAACGAGACCGGCGACGAAGCCCGCCGGTCCCGTCACGAGGAGGGTGAGGAGCGGGTTGGCCCCCCAGCCCGTATGCAGCGAGTACGTGACGTAGGCGCCCAGCATGAGGAACTCGCCGTGCGCCACGTTGAGCACGCGCATGAGCCCGTATTGCAGGTTGAGCCCCAGGGCCACCAGGGCGTAGATCCCTCCGGTGATCAGCCCTGTGACGAGGATGTCGAAGAGGAGTGACGCGCTCACGCCCACGCGGGCTTCGGGATGATGACGGGCGCGGTCGCCAGCGCCTTGGGCCAGATGATCTCGAACTCTCCCTTCTGCCACTGGCCCACCATGCCGGGCGTGGTGACGTTGACGCCCTTGGCGAACTTGATGGGGCCGGCCACCGTCTGGAACTCGGTCGCGTCCAGCATCTCCTTGATCTTCTTCCGGTCGAGCCCCACCTCACCCACGCAGCGCTCCAGGATCTGCAGCGAGCCGTAGGCGAAGGCGCTCGCCCATCGGTCGGGCTCCTTCTGGTGCTTCTTCACGTGCGCCTCGTAGTACTCGCGGGCGCCCGGATATTTCATCTTCGGGTTCCAGCCGGCGATCCCTGACACACCCTCGGCGCCCTTGAAGCGGTCGCGGTAGAAGGGGAAGGCGGTGCCCACGGCGGCGAGATAGACGGGCGGATTGAAATCCACTTCCTTGGCCTGGCTCGCGGCCAGGATGTTGTCCGGCGGATAGGTCAGCCCCAGGAAGACGTCGGCGCCCGCGGCCTTGAACCCCTTGAGGACGGGCGAGAGGTCCTTGACGCCGAGCGGGTAGCTCTTGGTGTCGACGATCTCGAGCCCGGTGTCCTTCAGCGTGGCGGTGAGGCTGCCGTGCATCTCGATGCCGAAGAGGTCGTTGACGTAGGCGACGCCGACCTTGGACACCTTCCCCTGTCCCTTCAGCTCCTTGAGAAAGCTCGTGAAGGCGCCCATGCAGGCGTCGGGCTGCTGCAAGATGGCGTAGAAGTACGGGAAGGACAGCTCCTTGAGCTTGTTGGAGCTGACGGTGGGGCCGATCATCGGATAGCCGTACTTGTTGGCGACGGGGGCCACCGCGAAGTTCATGGCCGTGCCCCAGGGAGGCAGGATCAGATCCACCTTGTCGTTGCCCATCAGCTTCTCGTAGAAGCGCACCGCCGTCTCGATCTCGCTGCGATCGTCGATGGTGACGTACTCGACGGGACGCCGGCCCTCGCCCTTCACGGCGAGGCCGCCCTTGGCGTTGACCTGCTCCAGCCAGAGCGCGTACCCGGTGCCCTGCGTGATCCCCGCTCCCACCGAATAGGGGCCGGTGGCCGACAGCGTGTAGCCGATCCTGATCGGCTTGGCCTGAGCCCACGCCCGTCCGCGCAGGACGGCGGCCGCCGCGGCTCCGCCGCCCGTCGCCTTGAGGAAATCCCGTCTCCGCATCCGCATGGTCGCCTCCTTGCCGTCAGTGTGAGCGAGCCGTGGACTTGCCCAGATAGGCCTCGAGCACCCGCGCGTCCCGCACGACCGCGTGCGGGACGCCCTCGGCGATCACCTCTCCGTGGTCCAGCACGATCACGCGCTCCGCCGCCGCCATCACCGCCTGCATCACGTGCTCGATCCAGAACAGCCCGATGCCGTGCTCGTCCCGGATCCGTCGCAGGATGGCCGTGGCCCGGCCCACTTCGGTGGGCGTGAGGCCAGCCAGGATCTCGTCGAGCAGGACAAGGCGCGGCCCCTGCGCGAGCGCCATGGCCAGCTCGAGCAGCTTGCGATGGGGCCCGGGCAGATGCCGGGCGCGAACACCCCCCTGCCCCTCGAGCTCGACCAGAGCGAGGAGCGCGGCCGGTCCAGCCGGCGCCGCTCGCTCTCCGAAGAGCGCGGCCATCCGCACGTTCTCGAGCGCCGTGAGATCGAGGAAGGGGCGCGGCGTCTGGAAGGTGCGCGCGACGCCGAGACGCGCCACGCGATGCGCGGGCAGCGCGTCGACACGCCGGTCGCCCACGCGGATCGCCCCGGCCGAGGGCCGCACGAGCCCGTTGATCAGGTTGAACAGCGTGGTCTTGCCCGCGCCGTTGGGGCCGATGAGGGCGACGATCTCGCCTTCGGCGACGCGGAAGCCGACCTCGTTCAGCACCCGGAGACCGCCGAAGCTCTTGCTGACCCCGGTGCCCTCGAGGAAGGAGGCCGCCATGAGTGCCCCTTGTTAGACCATAGCCCGCGCGAGCCTGTCAACGCAGGCGACTGAGAAAGGTTCAGATGCGAGACGGCGTACTGCCGTTCGATCTCAGAGGCAGCCACAAGCCGCGAGGCGAGGGCCCACCGTTTGGTCATCGGCTGCCCACTCCCAGTGTGCGCGAATCGCCTACTGGATTACCTCATCCGCTCGCTGCAGCAGCGATTGCGGAATCGTCAGGCCCAGCGCCTTGGCGGTCTTGAGGTTGATGACTAGCTCGAACTTTGTGGGCTGCTCGACTGGAAGGTCGGCGGGCTTAGCGCCTTTCAGAATCTTGTCGACGTACACAGCTGCGAGCCCAGCCATGTCGACGAAGCTTGCGCCATATGCCATGAGCCCGCCCGCCTCAACGTACTCCCGGAACGCGAAACTTGTGGGTAGCCGGTTCTTCAAGGCGAGCTGGGCGATTTGCACGCGTTCGCGGAATATGGGAGAGGACTCCAGCACGAAGAGTGCCTCGGCGCGAGATCGCATCGCGATTCCGAACGCGCTTCTAAAGTCGTAGGGCGAATTGCCCGGCAACTCCTGGGGCTGAAGCCGAAAACGCATCCGCGCGGTTGCTGCTTCCACCTCCCTCAGCTGGTCGATCGTAAGAGGATCGGAGAAGACAGCGACGCGCCTAACAGTCGGTAGCATCTCCTTGAACAGCTCGAGCCGTTTGGCCGTCAACTCAAGGTGGCGGAAGAATACCCCCGTGACGTTCCCACCCGGTCGAGCGAGACTAGCAACGTAACCCAGCGCAATTGGGTCGTAGTTAATTCCCACCATGACGATGGGGATCGTGCTTGTTGCTTCCTTCACGGCACGCGCTGCGGGTTCGATGGGCGTAACGATCACATCCACCTTGAGACCAACCAGTTCGGTAGCGAGACCGGGAAGCTTCTCGACCCTCCCCTCGGCGGTCCGGAACTCGATGGCGACGTTTTGACCTTCGACATAGCCCAGCTCGCGCAGTCTTCGTTCAAAAGCCTGGCCGAAGGGCCCAGATCGAGGAGCAATATTCAGAACGCCGATCCGCGGTACCTTCCCCGCCGGCTGCGCCTCGGCGGCGAGAGGCGCGACGAGGAGGCTACCCGAGACCAACCCTATGAAGGTGCGCCGCTCCATCGATGGTTCCTGCCGAACACCATCTCCGAATCGGGGGCCATACGGGGCGTGGAGCAGCCAGGTCGGGTCCATCCAGGAGGCCTCCTTACAGCTTGGGCGGAGTGTAGCAGAGTTGAGTATGCGGCCGAGGGGGCCGTCATCCTCTCGACCAGAGCTGATGATCTTGGCTGAGCAGATGATCTCTTCGCGCAAGCACTCATCGAGGCATACGGGCCTTTATCATCAATCCGCGGAGTATTCAGGTCTGGGGAGTAGGGCTGGCGGCGGTCGCGGGGGACGGCACGGGCGCCTGGCGCGCCTCCCAGTAGAAGAGGAACATCGCGATGGTGAACACGGTCTGCGTCACCGCGATCAGGCAGTCGGCGAGCACCTGCACGACGAAATGCTCCGCGAGCCCAGCCAGCGCCGAGAGCGCGGCGGCCATGGAGAAGACGGCCGCGAAGAGAAAGCCGCCCGTCCAGAAGACTCCGCGGCGCCGCCCGTCCGTCAGCGCGTTGCTGATGCGCAGGGCCTGACCGAGGGGGACGCCGTCGAGCGCCACCAGGGCATCCACGAAGGCGAGTCGCACGAGCAGGATCACGCCAGGCACCACGAGGGCAATCAACCCCGCGAGCACGACGACACTGACCACGAGGCGCGCCAGGAAAAGGCGCGGCCAGAGGATGATGGCCCACCTCATGGCCGCGAGGTAGCGGGCGGGCTGGCCTTGCTTGATGGACAGGAGGGCGGCGAGGGTGGCGGCGACCACCAGCGGCCCGAAGACGCCCTCGAGGAGGATGGCTACCCGAAAGCTCCGCGCGGCGGCATCCGCCGCGCCCTTGGAGGTGGCGAAGAAGTCCAGGTAGTTGATCACCAGGTGGCCGGGCAGCCACACGGTCAGGGCGATCATGGTGAAGAGGTCGAAGTGCCGGGCGAGGAGCCGGAAGGTCTCCTCCAGGATGTCCCGGCGCACCTACTTGACCTTGGAGCCCGAAGGCACGTCCTTGTCGAGCGTGAGCAGCGAGACCGTACCCTCGTGGGAGGCGGCCAGCACCATGCCGTTGGACTCGACGCCCATGAGGGTGGCGGGCTCGAGGTTGGCGACGATGACCACCTTGCGGCCGACGAGCGCCTCGGGCTCGTACTGGTCGGCCACGCCCGCCACCAGGGTGCGCGTCTCCTCCCCCACCTTGACGGTGAGCTTGAGGAGCTTCTTGGACTTCGGCACGCGCTCGGCCGCCATGACCTCGGCCACGCGCAGCTCGACCTTGGCGAAGTCGGCGATGGGAATCTTGCTGGCACCGCCCGCCGACGCTGACTTAGGGTCGTCGGTCACCTTGACCTCTATTCTGGGGAAAAGCGGCGGCATTTTTTCAACCACCGGAACACTATTGAGTCGGCCAACCACAGCATCATCAAGCTTCGGCTCCTTCGTGTACCCGAGCGCTCCCCGAATCTTCGCAGCTGCTTCCGGTACGAACGGATCAAGAATGATTCCTAGGAACTGAAGCGCGTCTGCCAGTGTGCAGAGCACTCTCTCAAGTCGTGGTCGCTTGGCCGGATCCTTGGCCAGTTCCCAGGGAGCCGAAGTGTCCACATACCGGTTCACGACGGCAATGAATTCCCAGATCTCGGCAAGGGCCTTCTGGAATGCAAAATCCGCCATCTCATGGTCGACGATATTCCAGGTTTCCTTAGCCGCCGCTCGGATCACTTGATCTTCTGGAGTAAGCCAACCAGCAATGTCCTTTACGGGGCCAAACTTTGCCAAGAGAGTCGTGGCCCGGCTCGCGAGATTCCCGAGGTCATTGGCGAGGTCGGCGTTGAGCCGGCCCACAAAGGCCTCTTCGCTGAAGCTGGCGTCGAGCCCGAAGTTCATCTCCCGCAGCAGGAAGTAGCGGAAGGCGTCGTGACCGTACTTGTCGGTGAGCTGGAAGGCTTCGACCACGTTGCCGATGGATTTCGACATCTTCCCCCCGCCGATCGTCCAGTAACCGTGGACGTTCAGGCGCCGATACAGGGGAATGCCGGCGGCGTGAAGCATGGTCGGCCAGTACACGCCGTGAGGCTTGAGGATGTCTTTGCCGATCAGGTGCTCGGCGTGTCCGGAGGCCCAGAACTCCTTGTAGAGCGGGCCGTCCGGATAGCCGAGGGCGGACACGTAGTTGATGAGCGCGTCGAACCACACATAGGTGACGTACTGGTCATCGAACGGGAGGGGAATACCCCACTTCAGCCGCGTCGTGGGTCGGCTGATCGAGAGGTCCAGGAGCGGCTCGCGAAGAAAACCCAGAACCTCATTGCGGTAACGCTCTGGCTGGATGAAGCCTGGATTGTCCTCGAGGTGCTTGATCAACCAGTCCTGGTACTTCGACATCTTGAAGAAGTAGTTCTTCTCCTTGATGAAGGAGAGCGGCGTCTGGTGGTCCGGGCACTTACCGTCCACGATCTCCTTTTCGGTATAGAAGCGCTCACAGCCGTAGCAGTACCAGCCGCCGTACTCGCCGAAGTAGATCTCGCCGGCGTCGAAGAGCTTCTGGAGAATGGCCTGCACGACCACTTTGTGGCGCGGCTCGGTGGTGCGGATGAAGTCGTCGTTGGTGATGCCGAGTCGCCGCCAGGTGTCCCGGAACATCGTGGCGTAGGTATCGGCATGAGCCTGCGGTGTGACGCCGGCCGCCGCGGCGGCCTGGACCATCTTGTCGCCGTGCTCATCCGTGCCGGTCAGGAAATACGCTCGATCACCGCGCAGGCGGCGGTAACGACACATGGCATCGGCCATGATGGTCGCCCCCGCGTGACCGAGATGCGGCCGCGCGTTGGGATAGTAAATCGGCGTCGTCAGATAGAAGGTGCGGTCGGCCATCCGTCGCTTACTTGGCGAGCCAGACGTTCCAGAAATAGAGGTACGGGCCGGGCTTGAAGCCGCGCACCTCCTTGCGCGTCACGTCGAGCTGAAAGTAGTCGCCGAACTTGATGCGCCCCACGTCCTCGTAGAAGATGGCCTGGATCTTCTCGATGACAACGCGGCGCTTCTTGGGATCGGTCTCGCGGGCCAGGTCGGCAAGGAGCTTCTCCTTCTCCTCGTGGCACCACCAGCCGGGCCAGTTGCATTGGATGCTCGTGGCGATGGCGGGGTCGGGATTGAGCGAGAACCCCGTCGAGAAGATGTCGTAAAGCTCCGGCTTGCCACGCCGCTGGACGAGGGTCGCCCAGTCCACCACCTGGAGATCGACCTTGAAGCCCGCGTCTTCCATCTGCTGCGAGGCTACCAGCGCGGTGTTGTACATCCACTCGTACTCCTTCGTCGTGATCCAGCGCACGGGCTGGCCCGTGTAGCCCGCCTCCTTCAAGAGCTGCCGCGCCTTGGCCTTGTTCTTCTGGTTGTAGCCCGTCACACCCGTCTGCGAGTGCATCAGCCCTTGCTCGGGGTAGAAGAGCGCGCCGTCGAGCCGGTAGAACGCCTTGTTGCCGATGGCCGCGGCGAGGATCGGTTCCATCTCGAGGGCAGCCTGGAAGGCCTGGCGGATCTTCCGGTTGGCCATCAGCCCTTCCTTGTGGTTGGGCACGGCGGTGATCCAGCCATAGGGCTTGACGGTTTGCGGCTCGAGGGCGGGCTGACCCTTGACGCGATCGAACTGGTCCTGCCGGAGCTGCTGGGCAAAGTGGTATTCGCCGGTCTCGGAACCGGCCAGCCGCACGGAGGCCTCGGGCACCGGAATGAAATAGATCTCGTCGATGTACGCCGTGCGCTTGCCGCCGTAGCCGTTGGGCGCCTCGGCACGCGCGGAGTACTCCTTGAAGCGCGCGATCTTGACGTGCCGATCCGGCTTGTGCTCGACGAACCGATACGGGCCCGTGCCGATGTATTCCTTGACGGGGGCGTCGCCGGCGGCGGCCACAACCTCCTTGGGATAGATGGCGCCGCCGTTGTTCGGCGAGCCCAGCGCGTAGAGCAGCGAGCCCGAAGGCTCCTTGAGATAGATCACGACCGTGTACGGATCCTTGGCCTCGAGCGCCTCCACGCTCTTCCAGACGGCCTTACCCGTGGTCGAGAGCTTGGCCCAGTGCTGAAGCGACGGCACCACGTCGGCCGACGTCATCTCCTTGCCGTTGTGGAACCGCACACCTTTGCGAAGCGTGATGGTGTAGCGTCGCCCGTTGTCGCCGATCACGTGTCCCTCGGCGAGCATGGGAATCGGCGTCAAGTTCTTGTCGTACGTGTAGAGCATCTCGTACATGTGCCAGGTGATCTGCTGGGTGATCACCGCCGTCGTCGAGTGGAGGTCGAGCGTGGGTGCCTCGCCGATGAGACCGGCCTTGAGCACGCCGCCCGCGCGGGGCTGCTCTTGAGCGGAGGCGGGAGCGAACAGAGTGGCCACGAGCCCGACCACGGCAAGAAATCTCGTCATCGTCAGTGCCTTTCTCAGAGCGGCTGGATGTGCGGGCGCCCTTCCCACGTCAGCGCTTCGAGCGGCACCTCGGCCTCGGTGCCGTCCTGGAACCCTACCACCACGGTCTGCTTGAGGATGCGGAGCGAGCGGACCTTGCCCGTCATGCATCCCTGCCCGCCGCAATCGGCCTGGCAGGCCGTGCCCACCTTGGGCAGGTGCTTGCGCAGCTGCTCGTAGGTCGAGAACTCGTAGAGCAGGCAGCACTTGAGCCGCCCACAATTGCCGAGGAGCCGGCTGTCCGTGAGCGGCATGTCCTGGCCCTTGGCCATCTTCACGGAGATCGGGTCGAACTTCTTCAAGTGGGACGAGCAGCAGAGCTGGCGCCCGCAGGGGCCGATCCCGTCCATCAGCTTGGTCGTGTCGCGCGCCCCGATCTGGCGCATCTCGATGCGCGAGTGGAACTCGTGGGCGAGGTCGCGCACGAGGTCGCGGAAGTCCACCCGCTCCTCGGCGTTGAAGAGCACGGTCACCCGGCGATGGCGCGGATCGATCTCCACGTCCACCACCTTGAGCCGGAGTCCACGGCCGCGCGCCCGACGGCGGCACGTCTCCGCGTGCTCCAGCTCGAGGGCCCGCCGATCGCGCCACTCGCGGATCTCGCCGTCGCTGGCGCGCCGGAGCACGTGACGGTAGAGCCGATCACGCTTGAAATCGGGCAGGAGGCGCTTGGGCCGGCGCACCTCGCCGATGCCCGTGCCCTGGCCCGTCTCCACGGCCACGACGTCGCCCACATGCAGGTCGACATCCGTGGTCAGGTAGTCCTCGGCCTGGAGCGGCTCGCGCAGCCTGATCCCGATGAGGTATTGCGGCTCCGCTTCGGGAAGGGCTGCCGGCGTCGTTGCCGTCTCGGTCGTATCGCTCATGTCCTTATGCCGCCTTGTGTTGGAGTCGGCTCAGCAAGACCTCGACGCTGAGCCGCGGGGAAACATTGCCCTGAATGGCCTGCCAGGCCTCGCGACAGGCGCGAAGCCCCGCCACCACTTCGTCGAGCGTGTGGCCCACCGCGCTCGCCCGCCCACCGAATACCGAGGTGCGGGCGTCCGCGCCGCCCTGGGCGCACAGGAGATCGCGATACCAGAGCCAGCACGTCTCGACCATGGCCTCGGCCGCCTCGCGATCGCGGCCGATGGCCTCGCCGACCTGAAGCGCCGCGCCGGCGTCGCGGCTCTGCGCCTGCCCGAGCCATTTCAAGGCCCGCTCGCGTTCGGGGCCGTCGCCTCCCGGCAGGAGGGCGACGGCGCCTTCCGGTACCACGGGCCGGAAGCGCACGATCTGGCAGCGCGAGAGCACGGTGGCGGGCAGGGCGCGGAGCTGCTCCAGGATGAGGATGATCACCGTGCGGGCGGGTGGCTCCTCGAGGGTCTTGAGGAAAGCCTGGGGCGCCGCCCCCGTCATGGTCTCGGCCTGGTCGACGATGAAGACCTTCCACGGCGCCTCCGCGGGCCGCAGCGCGGCCAGCCGGCCCAGCTCGCGGACGTTCTCCACGCGGATCGCCTGCGTGCCCTTGGGATTGCTCTCGGGCGGCGTGGGCTCGATCAGCCGCACGTCGGGATGCATCCCGCGCGCGATCCGCGCCTCCGATCCCGTGCCCACCAGGGTCGCGGCGAAAGCGAGCGCCGTCGTCTTTCGGCCCACGCCCTCCGGCCCGATGAAGGCATACGCGTGGGCCACGCGGTCAATCTCCATGGCGCGACGGAGGAGCGCCACCGCCTCCTCGTGCCCGCGGATCGACTCAAGCCCCACGGCCGGCCCCCCGCCGTTCCAGCAGCTCCTCGACGGCGCGCGCGACATCGGCGTGCAGGGTGGCGGCGTCCCGCGCGGCATCGAGCACCCGCACGCGGTTCTTCTCCGCGCGTGCGATCTCGAGGTAGCCTTCGCGCACGCGCCGGTGAAACGCCAGGTCCATCTTCTCGAAGGCGTCGAGGGCGCGGCCGCCGATGCGCGACATCCCCGCGGCGGGGTCGAGGTCGAGGAGCAGGGTCAGGTCGGGGGTGACGCCGCCCGTGGCGAGCGCGTTGAGATCGCGAATCGTCTCGAGGTCCATGCCCCCGCCCCAGCCCTGGTAGGCCAGGGTGGCGTCGGCGTAGCGGTCCGAGATGACGACGGCGCTGCGCTGGAGCGCCGGCCGGATGATCTCGGTCACGTGCTGCTGGCGCGCCGCCATGAAGAGGAACGTCTGTGTCAGAGGCGTCGGCGATCCGGACTCCTGCTCGAAGAGCCCGCGGATGGCGGAGCCCAGACGGGTGCCGTCAGGCTCGCTGGTCAGAACCACTTCGAAGCCGCGGGCATGAAGCCACTGGCCGAGCCGCTCGCACTGGGTGGTCTTTCCGGAGCCTTCCACGCCCTCGACGGTGATGAGGACGCCACGCATGGCGTAACTCTAACACATTGAAAAGGCGCGGGTCTCTCGACTTTGCCGGTTGCCTGTGATACGAGTATGGCGCTGCAGAGAGAGCGCCTCCCCTTCGCTGATCGGAGGACATCATGGAAATCCAGGAGCAGCTCCAGCGCCGCGTCGCCCGCTTCAACGATCGCGTCGCCGACTGGGACGCTTTCGCGGACGCGCGCATGGAAGGCTTCCGTCGCGCCCAGCATCGCTTCATCGGCGTGGGCGCCTCCGGCAAGGGCGACGCGAAGGCGATTCCCGCCGAGCACTTCACGCTGTCCATCATGTACATGCCGCCCGGCCAGGGGAATGCCGCCCACACGCATCCCGTCGAGGAGGCCTTCTTCATCCTCGAAGGCAAGGTCAAGGTCTTCCTCGAGGACGGCCAGGGCGGCCGCGCGGAGACGGTGCTGGGAAAGTGGGACTGCATCTCGTGTCCCGCCAATGTCATGCACGGCTTCGAGAATGTCGGGCTCGAGGGCGCGTACCTGCAAGTCATGCTGGGCGCGGGACAGCCCGGACTCATGGACTACGCGGATCCCGAGCTCGCCAAGAACCGCGACGCGCATCTGAAGCCCACGCGCGTCTGAGCGCTCCCCTGGATCCCGGCCAGAAGCTCGTCGGAGCCTCGATCCGGCGCAAGGAGGATGACCGCCTCCTGCGCGGGCGGGGCCACTACACCGACGACCACGTCTTGCCCGGCATGCTCTGGCTTGGCATCGTCCGCAGCCCGCATGCCCACGCTCGCCTCGTGAAGATCGACGGCCGGGAAGCGTTGCAGCTGCGCGGCGTGGTGGCCGTCCTAACCCGCGAGGACCTGCCCGAGCTCGGCGGCTCCGTGCCTCCGCTCGTTCCCGCGCCGAGCTTCCCTCCCTCTCACCATCCCGTGCTCGCCGCAGGCGCGGTGAAGCATGTGGGCGAGGCCGTGGCCGTCGTGGCCGCCGAGACACCCTACCTCGCCGCTGACGCCATCGAACGGGTGGTGATCGAGTACGAGCCCCTCCCCGCCGTGGCCTCTCCGGGGGCGGCGCTCGCCCCCGGCGCGCCCAAGGTCCACGATGACTGGCCGGGCAATCTCGCGGGAATCTCCGAGACACAGACCGGAGATGCCAGGAGCGGATTCGCGAGGGCCGAGATCACGGTCGAGATGCGCCTCTACTACCCGCGCGTCGGGGGCATGCCGATCGAGCCTCGTGGCGTCCTCGCTTCCCTCGACCCCGCCACCGGCCTGCTCACCGTGTGGTGCTCGACCCAGGTGCCCTTCGGGGTGCGGAGCGGCATTGCCGCCGTGCTCGGCATGGCGGAGGAGCACGTGCGGGTCATCGCGCCGGACGTGGGCGGGGGCTTCGGCATCAAGGGCCACGTCTATCCCGAGGACATCCTGATTCCGGCCGTCGCGCGCCGGCTCGGCCGGCCCGTCAAGTGGGTCGAGACGCGGCGCGAGCATTTCCTCAGCGCCGCCGCCGACCGCGATCAGGAGCACCAGGCGCGCCTCGGCCTCACCAGAGACGGCGCCATCGTGGCGCTGGAAACCGATTTCACCCGTGATCACGGCGCGCATACGCCCCTCGGCGAGGCGATCGCGTACAACACGATGAACCATCTAGTGGGGCCGTATCGTGTCCCCCACTTCAAGGGCGTGGGGCGGAACGTGGTCACCCACAAGACCTTCCTCGCCGCCTACCGAGGCGCGGGACGGCCGGAGGCGAATTTCGTCCTGGACCGGTTGCTCGACCGGGGCGCGCGCGCCGTCGGCTTGGATCCCGCCGACCTCCGCCGCAAGAACCTCATCCGGATGGAAGAGATGCCATGGCGGACGGGCCTCGTGTACCGCGACGGCGTGCCCATTGCCTACGATCCGGCGGACTACGTGAAGATGTTCGATCTCGCCCTCGAGAGCCTCGGCTACGCGCGCTGGCGCGCCGAGCAGGCCGAGCGGCGGGGCTCCTCGCGTCCTCTCGGGCTCGGCGTCTCGGCCTACATGGAGGGCACGGGCATCGGACCCTTCGAGGGCGCCAACGTGCGCGTCGATCCCAACGGCACCGTCTTCGTGGACATCGGCGTGTCCTCGCAAGGTCAGGCCCACGAGACGACGCTGGCCCAGCTCGCCGCCGAGGAGCTCGGCGTGTCCATCGAGCAGGTCGTGATCCGGGGCGGCGACACGCAGCTGCTGGGCTACGGCATGGGCACGATCGCCAGCCGCGTGGCCGCCGTGGCGGGCCCCGCCATCGCGCGCGCGGCCCGCGAGGCCGCGCGGAAGGCGCGGATCGTGGCCGCCTCGCTCTTCGAGTGCGCGCCCGAGGACGTGGTGCTGGAGGGTGGACGCGTCATGGTTGCCGGCGTGCCCAGCAAGAGCCTACCGTTGGCCACGGTGGCGGCGGCGGCGGTGCGCAGTCTCGCGCTCGCCGATCACGGCGGCCCCGGCCTCAACGCCTGCGCGTTCCACTACCCGGGCACGGTAGCCTGGGCCTTCGGCGTCCACGCCGTCGCCCTCGAGGTGGACGTCGAGACCTGCGCGCTCCGGCTCCTCAAGTACGTGGCCGCCCACGACTGCGGCCGTCCGATCAACCCCATGATCGTCGAGGGACAGATCCACGGCGGCCTCGCGCAGGGCATCGGCACGGCCATGGGCGAGGAGCTGATCTACGACGACGCGGGGCAGCTCCTGACGGGCACCTTCATGGACTACCCGATCCCCCGCGCGGACGACATGCCGCCGCTCGAGATCCACCACCTCGACTTCCCCTCTCCCATCAACGAGCTCGGCATCAAGGGCGTGGGCGAGAGCGGCATCGTCTCGCCGGCCGGGGTAATCGCCGGCGCCGTGGAGGACGCCCTCTGGGATCGCGGCGTCCGGGTGACGCGCGTGCCCGTCACGAGCGCGCGCATCTTCGAGCTCCTCCGCGCGGCGTCACCGTCGTAGGAGCAGGGCTCCGCGTTCCCAAGGTTCCCACAATGAGGTGATTCAGTGGGTCCCCGCTCCTTTCCCGCTGATCCGCAAAGATCCTTCTGGGCCAGCATCGGGGGGGCGGCGCCAGCGCTAGAGCACCCGTTCTGCATAACCAAATCCGAACTGCCCCTGCTCGAAGAACCGAATCACTCGCGCCGCGTACTGCGCGACATCGATTCTCCCGTCCTTGAAGAGCACGGTCAGGGAGAAGCGTTGGCGGTGCCGCTCGGCGAGGACAGGCTTGACGTTGTTCTTCAGCAACCAGTGCAGCCCGCCCACCTCGGCCGAGACGTTCTCGCTGAGCAGCACGAGGCGGTCGTAGCTATGGAAGTGGCCGAGGAGGTAAGACACGACCTTCGATGGTCCTTTGATCTTCGACGACGCCGGGCTCTTGACCTTCTATCGCCAACAAACCCGTCCCGGGTTGTATTCGCGCACCGACCCGAACCCCCCGTGCGGCGAGCGCGGCAGCGGTCCACTGCTGCCGCTGAGTGATGTAGTGATGATGCCACGCAAGCACGGCGTTCATGCCGGAGTCACCACCACTCTGCCAATCGAGACGCGCACCATCGTCCTTGTTGCTCGAATCATTCATCTTTTTGTCCTCCTTCGCGCTCCTGCATTCCCCAAGTCGAGGCGCCTAGGTGGCGATTGGGAGCGCGCGGAATAGCACAGGGCCGGGTGGGCTCCCGAGCACCGGGTAGTCACTTCCCCTCGGCCCGCGCGGATCCCCGGTTTGGGGGAGGCACATCGCTTATTGGATCACCTCGTCCGCCTGCCGCAGCAGCGACTGCGGGATGGTCAGGCCGAGGGCCTTGGCGGTCTTGAGGTTGATCACCAGCTCGAACTTCGTGGGCTGCTCCACGGGCAAGTCGGCCGGCTTCGCGCCCCTGAGGATCTTGTCCACATAGATGGCGCCGCGGCGGACGAGATCGCTGAAATCCGGGCCGTAGCTCATCAGGCCACCCGCCTCCACGTGGTCCCTCCACGTGAAAAACGTCGGCAGCCGGTACCTAATGGCCAACTCGGCTATTCGCTGTCTTTCGGCGATGTAGGGCCCGAAGCCGAGTACGAGAACGGCCTGAGCGTGCGCGCGAGCCATCGCCGAGAAGGCGCTCTCCAGATCTGCCCCAGTCCGCGCCACTACGGTCTGCAGCTGCAATTGGAACGGACGCGCGGCCTCCTCCAACGCCTTGAGGCTCGGAGCGTATGACGGAGCGTCTGGGCTCCCGAGAACCGCGATTCGCTTGGCCTTTGGGACGACAGAGATCAGCATCTCAAGCCCTTTGACATTGAGGTCGGTCATCAGGATGGCCAGTCCTGTGATGTTCCCGCCGGGCCTGGCGAGGCTTGCGACATGGCCGGTGCTTACGGGATCTGCATGGGACGTGAAGACGATGGGGATCGAGGATGTCGCCGCCTTCGCGGCCTGCACAAATATGGAGCCCCGCGTCACGATGAGGTCCACCCTGAGCCGAACCAAGTCGGCCGCGAGTTCTGGGAGCCGAGCGGAGTTGCCCTCAGCCCAGCGAGACTCGATCAGAATGTTCTTGCCTTCGATCCAGCCGCGCTCCCGCAGACCCACCCGGAAGGCCTCCCACAGACGAGCTTCCGACGGGTCTGAGGCTTTCTCCCCCAAGATACCGATGCGGTACACCTTCCCCGGCTGCTGGGCCTCGGCGGCGAGCGGCGCGACGAGGAAGCCGCCAGCGATCACCTCAATGAACCTTCTGCGCTCCATTACTGGGTCTTCCCGCAGGTGGTCTGCGAGTCAGGCGCGAGGGGATGCGGGGTGTGGAGCAACCGCGTCGGGTCCATGCAGAGGCCCTCCTTACAGGCTGGACGGGAGTTTAGCAGAGTCAGGTCTCCCCGCCTTCTCTCCGAAGAGATGTCCGAAGGACGAGGAATGCGGCTAAGCGGCGCGGACTTCTCCCACTAACGGGAATGTGAGCAGACGTGCCACCAGGCTGGGTGGCCCGTTCTGGATTCGAACCCGTGTTTGTATCGCCCGAATGGTGGCGGCTCGTTTCGCTAGGGCCCTCGCTGCTTTCTCACGGCCAGTTTCTCAATACAGCGCTGCCATATTCTCAGGACTCGTGGCCACCTCGGGATGCTCGGGCCAAAGGGCCCTCACCCAGATCGCTAGCGAGCGCTTGTAGAGCGGCTAGGCGGGTTGGGTGGCGCCCTTGCGGCGGCTGAAGCGGATCTTGTAGTAGGTGACCCAGATGAAGATGGCGGGCGTGCCGATGACTGTCGGCCAGAGCCACTTGGCCGTGAGGGGAAGGAAGCTGAAGTTGACCACGGAGAATGCCGTGACCACCGCGATGTACGAGGCGATCATGCTGGTCATGTGGTGATACCACCAGGCGTTCCGGTCCGCCGGCGGTCTCACGAAAGCCAGAATGTCGCGCACGGCGAGAAAGAGGCCGACGATCCCCAGCACGATGGCCACGACACCGAGCCGCTGCCACGTGGGCGAGGGCCGGAGAATGCCCATCATCACCAGGGCCGAGCTGGCCAGGAGCGTCAGCACGGCGGCGATCCAGTCGAAGGCCGTCGCCCCCTGCCCAAGCTCGGGACGCTTGCGATAGAGCACGCGGTAGCCGGAGAGCGCCGCGTAGAAGCTGAACACGGCCACGAGCACGAGAAAGACGCGCGATCGCCAGTAGCCCACGCCGAGTGCCGTCACCGCGACGACGGTCATGGCCCAGAAGTAGATCTTGCCCCAGCGCCGGTGCGCGGGACCGCCCTTGACGGTCAGGAGCGCGCCGGGCGCCACGAGCAGGGCGACGGTGCCGGCCAGCACATGGATCCAGAGCACGACGCGTATCACCGTGTCCACGAGTGCCTCCTTCAGCGGCTCTTCGCTCGTCTGGCCGGACGGCGTCGGAGCCGTCCGAGCGCCGCGAGCGTTTCCTCGCTCCAGCGCAGGAGCGCGCCGGCGCGGTGCTGGCCGAAGCGTAGCGTCATGAGCCAGTACGGCAGGTCTGGATGCGCCCGTCGCTCGCGCCGCAGCCGGCGCTCCACGTCCGCGTAGTCCCGCCGGAGCGCCTGCTGCTTCTCGCGGAAGCGCTCCAGGTGCCGGATGCTCTCCTCGAGAGGCCGACGGCGCCCGAAGAAGAGCTTGAGGAGGAGCTCGCTCCGGAAGCTCTCGTCGCGCGCGGGGGCGGTCAGCCAGGCGCCAAGCCGCTCCTGGCCCTCTGCGGTGATCGAGTACACCTGGCGGTCCGGCTTGCCCTTCTGTCGCTCCAGGCGGCGCTCGACCAGGCCCTGCGAAGCGAGGTGGGCCAGGATCGGGTAAATCTGCCCATAGCTCTCGCTCCAGAAGTGGGCGACGCTGCCCTCGATGCGCTTCTTGAGGTCATAGCCGGACCCCGGCCCGAGGGCGAGCATGCCCAGGACCGCGTACTCGGTGGTGCCCCCCTTGGCCGCCATATATCTATAAGATACACATCGGCCAGATATGGTCAACAGCTTTTCGAGCTGAAGCGTGTCGACGAGCGGTAGCGAGGCGCACGATGAGCCGGGGGCTGAATAGACCCTTTGCTAAGATGGCGGGAGCCATGACGAGCCCGGCCGTCGAGCTGCGCCGCTTGACCAAGCTCTACCGCGAGGGCGAGACCGAGCGGGTGGTCTTCCGCGACGTCACGGCCACCGTGAAGGCGGGCGAGATCGCCGTCCTCATCGGCCGGAGCGGCTCCGGCAAGTCCACCCTCCTCAACCTCATCAGCGGCATCGACCTGCCGACCTCCGGCTCCGTCCTCGTGGCGGGCACGGAGCTGGGCGCGCTCTCCGAGCGCGACCGCACGCTGTTCCGTCGCGAGCACATCGGCTTCGTCTTCCAGTTCTTCAACCTGATCCCCATGCTGACGGTGGAGGAGAACGTGCTCCTCCCCCTCGAGCTCTGCGGCCGCGCCGACGCCGCGGGCCGCCGCCGCGCGGGCGATCTCCTGGCTCGTGTTGGCCTGGCCGATCGTCTCGCCAGCTATCCCGATCTGCTCTCGGGAGGAGAGCAGCAGCGACTGGCCATCGCGCGGGCGCTCGCCCACGATCCGCCGCTCGTCCTGGCGGATGAGCCGACGGGCAATCTCGACGCCGATACCGCCACCCAGGTGCTGGGCCTGTTCGACGGGCTGGTCCGGGAGCAGGGCAAGACCGTGGTCATGGTCACGCACAGCCGGGAGGTGGTGGGGGTGGCGGATCGCGTCTTCACCGTTCAGCACGGGCAGCTCGTGGAGCCCTCGTCCGCGGCGCCCTCATGAGTCGCCTGCTCTGGCGCGCGAGCCTCCGGCACCTGCTGAGGCATCCGTGGCAGATCGGGCTCTCCGTGCTCGGCATCGCCCTCGGCGTCGCCGTGGCCGTGTCCATCCATCTCGCCAACGACAGCGCGCGGCGCGCCTTCGATCTCGCCACCGAGGCTGTCACCGGCCGCGCCACGCATCAGATCGTGGGCGGGCCGTCGGGGCTGGCGGAGTCCGTGTACCGTGACCTCCGCGTCGGGCTCGGGACCAGACGCGCGGCGCCCATCGTCGAGGGGGATGCGGCGGCTGCGGACTTCCCCGGGCGCACCTTTCATCTCCTCGGCATCGATCCCTTCGCGGAGGAGCCCTTCCGGCCGCACCTGACGGCGCGCCGTCAGGCTCTCGGCGGCCGCGCGCCCGTCGACACCCTCGCCGACCTCGTCGCGCGGCCGGGCACCGCCCTCATGTCGAGCGTGACCGCGGCAGCGCTCGGCCTCAGACCCGGCGATATCCTCGCGCTGAGACTGCGGGGAGGCCGGCGCGAGGTCCGTCTCGTGGGGCTCATCGAGCCCGCCGACGCCCTCTCCGCTCGCGCGCTCGACTCTCTGCTCGTCACCGACATCGCCACCGCCCAGGAGCTGCTCGACGCGCCCGGCCGGCTCTCGCGCATCGACCTGATCGTTCCCGACGACGCGAGCGGGGAAGGGCTCCTCGGGCGCATCGCCCGCGCGCTCCCCGCCGGCGCCGAGCTCACCCGCGCGGGAGCGCGGGCGGACGCGGCGGCGCAGATGACGCGCGCCTTCGCCCTCAACCTGACCGCGCTGTCCCTCCTCGCCCTCGTCGTCGGCATGTTCCTCATCTACAACACCATGACCTTCTCGGTGGTCCAGCGCCGCCCGCTCATCGGCATGCTCCGGGCGCTGGGCGTCACGCGCGGAGAGATCTTCACCCTCGTGATGGTCGAGGCCCTCGTCATCGGGGCCATCGGCACCGCGGCGGGGCTCGGCCTCGGCATCGTCATGGCGCAAGGGCTCCTCCGGCTCGTCACGCGCACCATCAACGACCTCTATTTCGTCCTCTCGGTCCGCGAGGTCATCCTGACTCCGCTCGCCCTCGTGATGAGCGCCGTCCTGGGGCTAGGCGCCACGCTCGCGGCCGCGCTCGTCCCCGCCCTCGAGGCGACGGGCGCGCGCCCGCGCGAGGTCCTGAGCCGCTCGCGCCTCGATGCGCGCACCCGCCGGGCCGTGCCGGCCGCGGCCTGGTCCGGGGCGGCGCTCCTCGCCGCCGGTGGAGCCCTGCTCCTGCTCCCCGACGCGGGCGTGGGCCTGGGCTTCCTCGCGCTCTTCCTCGTGCTGATCGGCTGCGCTCTCCTCACGCCCGCCGCGGCCATCGGTCTCCTGAGCATCCTGGGTCCGATGGCGGGCCGCAGCTTCGGGCTCCTCGGACGCATGGCCGCCCGCGGCATCACCAGCTCGCTCTCGCGGACGGCGGTGGCCATCGCCGCACTCATGATCGCGGTCTCGACCACCGTGGGTGTGGGCATCATGATCTCGAGCTTCCGTGAAGCGGTGGTCCAGTGGCTCGACGGCACGCTGCGCGCCGACGTCTACGTCTCCCCGCCGAGCCTCGTGGGAAGCCGCCCGGACGCCACCCTCGACCCCGAGGTGATCCGGCGCCTCTCGCGGGCGCCCGGGGTGGCGAGCGCCAGCACCTCGCGCGGCGCCATCGTGCCGGGACCGCGCGGGCCCGTTCAGGTCGTGGCCATCGGCCTCGAGTCCGGTCGCGTGCCCGGCTTCAGGCTCCGCCAGGGACGGCCGGAGACCGTGTGGCCCGCCTTCGAGCAGGGCGACGTGATCGTCTCGGAGCCCTACGCCTATCGACACCGCGCGCGCGTGGGAAGCCTGGTACGCCTGCGCACCGACGAGGGCGAGCAAGACTTCCGCGTGGCGGGGATCTTCTACGACTACGGCTCGAGCGCGGGCGTGGTGATCATGCACCGCGCGACGTACGACCGGTGGTGGGCCGACCGTGCCGTCTCCTCCCTCGGGCTCTACGCTGGACCGGGCGTCGACGGGAGCGCGCTCGTCGAGACGCTCCAGCGCGAGAGCGCGGGCGGTCCCGACGTGGTCATCCGCTCGAACCGCGCCCTGCGCGACGCCTCGCTCGAGATCTTCGACCGCACCTTCGCCATCACCGGCGTGCTTCGCCTTCTCACGGGCATCGTGGCCTTCATCGGCGTGCTCTCGGCGCTGATGGCGCTGCAGCTCGAGCGCATGCGCGAGATCGGCGTGCTCCGCGCGCTCGGGCTCACCCCTGGCCAGGTCTGGGGCATGGTGACGACCGAGACGGGTCTCATGGGACTGATCGCCGGCCTCCTGGCCATGCCCGTGGGCATCCTGCTCGCCGCCGTCCTCGTCTTCGCGATCAATCGCCGCTCCTTCGGCTGGACCATGCCCGTCGACGTGCAGCCGGCCATGCTCCTCCAGGGCCTGGCCCTGGCCGTGGGCGCCGCGCTCCTCGCCGGCCTCTACCCGGCGCGGCGGATGGCCCGGGCCCAGGCCGCGGAGGCATTGCGCGATGAGTAGGCGCGCGGGCGTCGTCTGGACGCTGCTCGTCGCCCTCGCGCTGACCGGAGGCGTCTTCGCCATGAGAGGCGAGCGGCGTGCGCCCATCGCGGCGCACCTGACGGTGGCCGAGGCGCTCTCCGCGGGCGATCTCACCGGCTTCGCGCGCGCGGAGGCGCCCCGTGCCTTCACCTTCCCACGCGACCACGGGCCGCATCCCGCCTTCCGCACCGAGTGGTGGTACTGGACGGGCAATCTCGCCGCGCCCGACGGGCGCCGCTTCGGCTTCCAGCTCACCTTCTTCAGGACCGCCCTCACCCCCGAGGCGCCGGCGCGCGGCTCGGCGTGGGGCGCCCACCAGGTCTATCTCGCCCACTTCGCCGTCACCGACGTCGCGGGCCGCCGCTTCGGGGCCTGGAGCCGCACCGAACGCTTGGCCTTGGGGCTGGCCGGCGCCCAGCTCGAGCCATTCCGCGTGTGGGTCGACGACTGGGAAGCGAGAGGCGAAGGCGCCACGGGCCTGCCCGTGCGACTGCGCGCGAGCGAGGGCGACGCCGCCATCGACGTGACGCTGGAGGGCGGCAAGCCCGTCGTGCTCCAGGGCGAGCGCGGCCTGAGCCGCAAGGGCGCGGAGCCGGGCAACGCGTCCTACTACTACTCGCTAACTCGCATGCCCGCCCGCGGGTCCATCACCGTCGGGGGCCGGCGCTTCGAGGTCACGGGGCTGGCCTGGATGGACCGCGAATGGAGCACGAGCGCGCTCGGCGCCGAGCTCGCGGGCTGGGACTGGGTCGCGCTCCAGCTGGACGACGGGCGCGAGATCATGTTCTATCGGCTGCGCCGCAAAGACGGCGGCGCGGATCGCTTCAGCGCCGGCGCCATCGTCGACTCCATGGGGAGCGCGCGGGCCTTGAGCCTCGCCGACGTGACGCTCGAGCCCCTCGACGCGTGGACGAGCCCGCGGAGCGGCGCCCGTTATCCCGCGCGGTGGCGGCTCCGTATCGCCGGGCTCGGGCTCGATCTCCAGATCGCGCCCGTGCTCGCCGACCAGGAGCTGGACGTGGGTACGCGCTACTGGGAGGGGGCCGTGGTCGTGGCGGGGACGGTGGCTGGTCGTGGATATGTCGAAATGGTAGGCTACGGTCCCTAGCGGCTCATCGGACCTTCATTTGTTCGGGAATCCACGGGAGGACCACCACTCATGCGCGGCGTCGTCTTTCTCGGAGAGCGGAAGCTCGAGCTCAAGGAATTTCCCGATCCCTCGCCCGGACCGGGAGAGGCCGTCATCGCCATCAAGGCGTCGGGCATGTGCGGCAGCGATCTCCACCCGTATCGGGCCACCGGCAACGCCGCCGCCTCGCTGGGGCTCGGGTCGGGCGGCCCCGTCATCGGCGGGCATGAGCCCTGCGGCGTCGTGGCCGCCCTCGGGCCCGGAGTGGCCGCGGACTTCGCGCCCGTGGGCAGTCGCGTGATGAACCACCACTACAAGGGCTGCGGGCGCTGCAAGCACTGTCGCGTGGGCTGGTCTCAGCTCTGCCGCGCCGGAATCACGGTGTACGGCATGACGGGACATGGGGGGCACGCCGCGTTCATGAAGGTGCCGGCCTTCACCCTGGTGCCGCTCGCCGACGAGCTGTCCTTCGAGGAAGGCGCGGCGATCTCCTGCGGCACGGGCACGGCCTATGGCGCGCTCAAGCGCATCGACGTCTCGGGGCGCGACACCCTGGTGGTCTTCGGCCAGGGGCCGGTGGGGCTCTCCGCCACCGTGCTCGGCCGCGCCATGGGCGCGCGCGTCATCGCCGTCGACGTCTCGCCCGAGCGTCTCAAGCTGGCCAAGGACTTCGGCGCGGACGAGATCGTGAACTCCAAGGAGACCGACCCTGTCGCCGCCGTCAACGAGCTGACCCACGGCGAGGGCGCCGAGTGCACGATGGACTGCACCGGCGTGGCCGAGGCGCGCGTGGCCGCGGTGCGGAGCGCGGGGACGTGGGGGCGCGTCTGCTTCGTGGGCGAAGGCGGCACCACCACCTTCGACATCAGCCAGCAGATGCTGCGGCGTCAGCTGACCATCCACGCCTCGTGGACCTTCAGCGCCATGGGCCAGGCGGAGTGCGCGCGCTTCATCGTGGACAAGAAGATTCCGCTGAAGACTATCTTCACGCACCGCTTCAAGCTGGAAGAAGCCGACCAGGCCTACCGGCTCTTCGACACCCAAACCACAGGAAAGGGCGTCTTCCTCTTCTAGCGTTCTGGTGAGAACGCCGGGCAGGGCTGGGGGTTCCCTCCCCGGACCACACTGACTCGCAACGCGCCTGGCCACTCTTAACGGGCCACGAGACTGCGGTCTCGCGCTTCGGTAACGCGCAGAAGATATGGGTCCGGGGAGGGAAGCCCCCAGCCCCGCCCTCCACGTTTGCGTCGACGAGCCCCTTACCAACGACTCGCGCGGTGTCTCAGCGAGTCGTCAGCGCGCGGCGGCGGGAGGGGCGGGGGGCATCCCCCGTGGACCCATATCTTCTGCGCGCAACGAAGGCGAAGACCAGAGTCTCGTGGCCCCATGCGAGACGTCGCGGCGGGTAGCGAGTCAGTGTGGTCCGCGGGGGATGCCCCCGCCCCTCCCGCTGCACTGCCGGCACGCTCAGCGGGCGGGGGGACGACGCTGACCAAGCCCTAACATGGAGGCCGCGGCCAAAGCCATGCCCAGGAGGGTGGCGGCGCTGGCGAAAAGCTTTCGCCTCCGCGGCCGGTCGAGCGTCTCCCAGCCGACGGCTCCCGAGTCATCGCGCTCGATGAGCCAGAAGCGCGGCTCCAGCCGCGCGTCCTCCACGACACGGCTGACGTTGCCGGTGGCGCCGCCACCCGTCTTGTAGGTCACGGTCAGCGTGGAGCCCGCGGGCGGGCGCAGCCCGCGCGAGCCGTCCCCGAAGCGCACCTCCGTCGTCCCGTCGTCCTCGGTCGAGACCGTGTAGACGCGATCCTCGGGACCGACGCGCTTCAGGCTGGCCACGCGTGTCCAGGCCGCGCCGTCCACCGCCACCGTGATCTCGGGGTCTTGTCGCCTGGATGCCATGCCACGTCCGCCGGGGCTAGAGCCCGTGGAGGGGGAAGATGTGCTCGCGGATCATCTGGACCTGACGCATGGCGAACTCCTCGGCCCAGTGCCGCGTGTCCGTCGGCAGGTCCATCGGCTCGTCCCACAGGCGCATCTGCTTGAGGCCGTGCCGGGCGAGGTCCTTGTGGCAGGCGCGCGGGATCTCGGCGGGCAGCTCCACGCCGTTCATGGCCGCCCAGGCCGCCGTCCAGGCGCGCGCGACATTCGGCAGATCATAGCCGCCGCCCCCGAGGGCCACGATGCGCGGAGAGAATTCCAGCAGCCGCGCCACGATCTGGGTAAACCCCTGCACCGTCCACGCAAGATGCGTGAGGGGATCCGTGCGGTGGGAGTCGATGCCGAGCTGGAGGACGATGGCGTCGGGGGCGAAGGCGCGCAGGAGCGGCGGGACCACGGCCTCGAAGGCGGGCGCGTACACCGCGTCGTCCGTGTAGGGCTGGAGCGGGAGGTTGACGGAGTAGCCGAGGCCCTCGCCCTCGCCGATCTCCTCGACGAAGCCCGTGCCCGGGAAGAGCCGGTCGCCTCGCTCGTGGCTGGAGAACGTCAGCACGTGCGGGTCGCCGTAGAAGGCGAACTGGACCCCGTCGCCGTGGTGGGCGTCGATGTCCACGTAGGCGATCTTCCAGTTCTTGCGACGCAGGGCCTGGATGGCGAGCACCGCATCGTTGACATAGCAGAAGCCCGAGGCGCGGTCCGGCATCGCGTGATGCAGGCCGCCCGCGAAATGGAAGGCGCGGGTCGCCTCGCCGTCGAGGACGAGCTGGGCGGCCAGGAGCGAGCCGCCCGCGGTGAGCTGGGCCGCCTCCCAGAGACCGGGGAAGATCGGGTTGTCGCCGGCGCCGAGCCCGTAGCGGGCGGCGTGCGCCACCCAGTCTCCGCCGCTCACGGCCCGGAGGACCTCCACGTATTCCGGCGTGTGGAATCGAGTGATCGCCTCCACGGAGGCGGCCTCCGGCGTGAGCACCTTGAGCTTCGGTCCCGCGGTGAGGCCATAGGCCTCCATGAGCCGCCACGTCAGCCCCAGCCGCTCCATGCGCAGCGGGTGCTCCGGCCCATAGTCGAACCGGCGCCACTCCTCCGAGTAGACGAGCGCGCTCTTCATGCCTTCTTCCGTCGCCACACGCCCGACTTGCCCCCGGACTTCTCCACGAGGCAGAGGCCCGTCATCACCACGCCGCGATCGATGGCCTTGACCATGTCATAGACGGTGAGGCCGGCCACGGCGGCCGCGGTGAGCGCTTCCATCTCCACGCCCGTCTTGTCCACCGTGCGCACGCGGGTCTCGATGGTCAGGATGGAGCGCTTGTCGTCGAGGGTGAAACCGACGGTGACGCCGGTGATGCGGAGGGGGTGGCAGAGCGGAATCAGGTCAGGGGTGCGCTTGGCGGCCATGATGCCGGCCGTGCGCGCCACGCCAAGGACGTCGCCCTTGGCGAGGCCGCCCGCCCGGATGGCCGCGAGCGTGGCCGGCCGCATCTTGAGGGCCACGCGCGCGACCGCCTCGCGGGCGGTCTCCGACTTGGGTGATACGTCGACCATCCGAGCCTCGCCGGAAGGGCTCAAGTGGGAGAGGCCGCGAAAGCCCGGCACCTCCCTGGACGGCGACATGGAGAACCTAGCTCGGTCGCTCCGGGTCAGGCGTGCGCGGCGTCGCGCGCGTGGCGGATGATCGACTCCATCCGGTCCTTGCCCATGAGCTTGAGCTTCTTGAGCTCGCTGACGCGCCATTGTTGGTCTGCCGTGAGGAACCCGCGACTGTTGAGCTCTGCCAGCTCTTGCTTGTACTTGGCGTGGTCTTCCTGGAGCTTGCGGAACTCGGGGTTCTCGACGGCGAGACGCTCGAGCAGCGGTTCCGAATCGGCCATTGGGACCTCCTGTGCGGTGAGGTTGCGGCCGTAGTGACCCGTTTATACTCTCGTGGCGTTTTCGCTGTCAAGGCTTGCGGCGAAGCAAAAGATGAGGGGCCGTGGCCTTGAACTGCACTGTCACCTCGACCCCTTCGCCTAGTCCCAATTCCTCCACGGCACGGTGCGTCACGAGTGCCGCCAGCGGGAAGCCACAGTCAACGGCGACGCGCACATGGAGCCCAACGGGGTGCAGGCGGGACACCGCGCCCTTGAGCCGATTGGGTGGCAATGAGGCGCCGGGCGGCGGCGTGCCGGTCTTGAGCGTGACATCCTCGGCGCGAAGGCAGAGGCGCGCCTCCTCGCCGGGCTCGGCCGGCTGCTCGACCTCCATGGTCTGCCCTCCGACCTCGATGGTGGACACGCCGCCGAGCGAGGAGAGCACCCGGCAGCCGACTACGGTCTCGATGCCGACGAAGCGCGCCACCGCCTCGGACGCGGGCGCGCGGAAGACGCGCGAGGTGCGGTCGAGCTGGACGAGCCGGCCCTCGAAGAGCACGCCCACCCGGTCGGCCAGCACCATGGCCTCTTCGTGGTCGTGGGTCACCAGCACCGTCGTGATGCGCTCGGCGCGGAGCACGCGTCCGAGGTCTCCGATCAGGCCTTCCCGGGTGGGAGCGTCCAGGGCCGAGAACGGCTCGTCGAGGAGCAGGAGCTCGGGCTCGACGACGAGAGCCCTCGCCAAGGCCGCGCGCTGCGCCTCGCCGCCCGAGAGCGTCCGCGCCTGGCGTCCCGCCAGCGCCGCGATCTCGAAGCGGGTCAGCCAGCGCGTGACCTGCGCCTCGATGCGCGCGCGGTCGGCGCCGCGGAAGCGCAGGCCCATCGCGACATTGTCGAAGACGGTCGCGTCGGCGAGCAAGGGCTCCTGGAAGACGCTCGCCATGCGGCGCCTGACCGCGAGCCCCTGCTCGGCGCTCACGGCAAGGCCTTGAAAGCGTACGGTGCCCGCGGCCGGCGACTCGAGAGCGCCCATGACACGCAGCAGGCTCGACTTGCCGGCGCCATTGGGGCCGATCACGGCCAGGACCTCTCCCGGCAGCACGGTGAGGGCGGGAACTTCGAGCACCGCGCGCCCCTCGCGCTCGACACGGATCCCGGCGAGCTCGATAACGGGATTCACTTCGCCCCTCACTATCTCAGCCCTCGCCTCGCCGCAGCGGCTCAGCTCGAACGGCGGCCCTCTCCCCAGAGGGGAGAGGGTTGTAAGGGGCGGAAGGCAGGACGTGGATGGAGCCGCGATGAATACTGAGCTGCCAGTGACGGTCTCGGCTGATATCGAGGATCTCGTACACGAGACGCGGCACCTCGACCTCGATGTCGTAGTCGCCCTGCGCGGGTCCGCCGGGCGCGTCGAGCTTGAAATACAGCGTCCAGATCGTGCCGAAATCGGCCTCTCCGACGACCCGGCCCGACATGAGGTTCATGTGGTGCCCCGGATCCGGCGTGCCGCGGTCCTTGCGGATGAGCCGCACGTATTCCGGCCGTATGAAGAAGGCCAGCGAGCTCTCCGGCGCAGGCAGGTACGAGCGCGTGGGCGAGTTGACCGCCTCCAGGACCTGCTCGCGCCAGCGAAACTGGATGCGGTCCGCCGTGGCCTTGAGCACGGTGCCGTGCAGCACATTGCGGATGCCGACGATGCCCGCCACGCGCTCCGAGGCCGGCTGCCACAGGAGCTCGGCCCGCGGCGCGGCCTGGATGACGCGACCGTCCTCGTAGACCACGAGGCGGTCGCCCAGCCGATAGGCTTCCGTGAAATCGTGGGTGACGAGCACGGCGGCCGTGCGCCACTCCGCGAGCACCGCGCGGAGGTCATCGCGAAGCGCCTGGCGGAGGGGCAGGTCGAGCGCGGAGAGCGGCTCGTCGAGGAGAAGCAGCGCGGGATCGGGGGCCAGCGCGCGCCCGAGGGCCACACGTTGCTGCTGGCCGCCCGACAGCTCCTGCGGCCGTCGCGAGGCGAGGTCAGCCAGACCCAGGCGCTCCAGCACTTCCTGAGTGCGACGCCGGCGTGTCGAGGCGCTCAGACGGCGAAGACCGTAGGCGACATTGTCTCGGACGGAGAGATGCGGGAAGAGCGCGTAGCCCTGGAAGACGTACCCGAGGTGGCGTTCCTGCGTGGGGACGTCCACCCCTCGCTCACTGTCGAAGAAGACGGTGCCGTTCACGACGATGCGTCCGCTATCGGGCCGCATGAGCCCGGCCAGGCATTGCAGGGTCAGCGTCTTGCCGGCGCCCGAGGGGCCGAAGAGCGTGACGACCTCGTCGCCGGCCGCCCAGCTCACGTCGAGGGTGAAGCCCGGGAGTGTCTTGCGGACCTCGAGAGTGAGGGCCACCTCAGAACCTCAGACGCGCGAGGCGGCCGAGCCCCATGAGGAGCAGGGCCACGGTGGCGACGGCGATCAGCGAGAGCGCATTGGCCTCGGCCATGCGGTTCGACTGCACGAGATCATAGATGGCGAGCGGCGTGGTCTGGGTCAGCCCGGGGATGCTGCCGGCGACCATGAGGGTGATGCCAAAGTCGCCCAGGGCGCGACAGAATGCCAGCACGGTGCCCGCCATCACGGCCCGCGACGCGAGCGGCAGCGTGATAGTCCAGAAGACGCTCCATCCGGAGCGCCCCAGCGTGCGCGCGGCCTGCTCGAGCCGACGGTCCACCGCCTCGAAGCCCGCCTGGGCCGCCTTGATGAAGAGCGCGCTCGATCCCACCCAGGCCGCCAGCACAGCCGCCCGCCAGGTGAAGGCCAGCTCTATACCCGCGGCATCGAGCACGCGCCCGATCACGCCCTGACGGCCGATCAAGACGAGAAGGTAGTAGCCGAGGACGGTCGGGGGCAGGACGAGCGGCAGGACCACCAGCGCCTCCGCGGCATCGCGACCCGTGAATCGCTTGCGCGCCAGAACCCACGCGATGGGCAAGCCGGTGGCCAGGGTCAAGATCGTGGCGACCACCGATACCTTGAGGGAGAGCCAGAGCGGAAAGAGATCCATTCCGCCTACAACTCTCCAGGCAAGAGAAAGCCGTAGCGCTTCATGATGGGCCGGCCCTCGGACCCATTGAGGAACTGGATGAAGGCGACGCCGAGCTCCGGGCGCGCGCTCCGCTTGACGACGGCCGCCACCTGGTTGAGCGGCTTGTGGAGCTTGGGATCGATGGGCACGTAGCGCACGTCGGGAACGCCGGCCACAGACAGCGCGATGATCCCGGCCTCGACCGCGCCCGTCTCGACGAACTGGAGCGTGTGGCGAATATTCTCGCCGTAGACGAGCTTGGGCTTGAGACGCTCCCACATGCCTAAGCTCTCGAGGGCCTCCCGGGCGGCGCGGCCATACGGTGCGTGCGCCGGATTGGCGATGGCCACGCGCCGCACCTCGGGCTTGAGCAGTTCCGCGAGCTCGCGCACGGCGACCGCGGACTTCGTCGGCGTGGCGAGGACGAGGCGGCCTTGAGCATAGAGCGCTCGCGTCTGGGGAATGACGGCGCCCGCCGCCTGCAGGTCGTCGATGAAACTCTCGTTGGCGGCGAAGAAGACGTCCGCGGGGGCGCCGTGCTCGATCTGCTTGGCCAGGTTGCCCGTCGAGCCCATGACCAGGGTCACGCGTGCACCGGCGGCCTTTTCGAAGAGCGGCTTGATCTCGCGGAAGGCCATGTCGAGGTCTGCGGCGGCGTAGACGGTGATCGCCGGCGAAGTCGATTGAGCCAGCGCGGCCGGCCCGGCGGCCAGGACCAGAACGAGCGCGAGGAGGATGATCCGTCTCATGAGGTCTCCAGTATAGCGGAGGGTCTCAGGCGCGGCGGCCCTGCTGTATCCACGTCAGGCCCCAGTTCACGAGGAACATCAGGAGCAGGAGGATCAGCGAGAGAGCGATGGCCGTGTCGAAGTTGCCCTTGCCCGTCTCGAGCACGGTGGCGGTGGTGAGCACCCGCGTCGAGCCCTTGATGTTGCCGCCCACCATGAGCGAGGCGCCCACTTCCGAGATGACGGCGCCGAAGCCCGCCATGACGGCCGCCAGCATGGGGAGCCGCGCCTCCTTTAGTAACGTCCACACGAGCTGGGCCCGGGAGGCCCCCAGGGCGAGGAGCTGTAGACGGAACCGCTCGGGCACCTGCTGGATGGCGGCCAGCGTGAGGCCGGTGACGATGGGCGCGGCGATGACGAGCTGGGCAAGGATCATGGCCGTGGGCGTGTAGAGTAGCTCCAGCCCGCCGAGCACTCCATTGCGCCAGAGCACGATGGTCACGAAGAGACCCACCACCACGGGCGGCAGTCCCATGCCGGTATTGATCAAGCTCACCACGAAGCCGCGCCCCGGAAAGCGAGTGAGCGCGACCGCCGTGCCCAGTGGGACGCCGAAGATGAGCGAGAGGAGCGTGGCCGTCGCGGAGACACGAAGCGAGAGCCACGTGATCTGCCACACCTGGCTGTCGCCGCCCGCGAGCAGGGTGAGCGCCTGGAGAAGACCTTGCCAGATCAGCTCCACGATCGCCTACCGGAAGTCGGCGTCGCTCTTGCCCGCGATGGGCACGAAGAGCGGCTGGCCGTACCTGTCCACGCCGAAGGTCCTGATCACGGCCTGGGTTTCGGGCGCGAGGATGAAATCGGCGAAGGCCTTGCCGCCGGCCGCGTTCACTCGCGGACCATTGGCGGGGTTCACCTCCATCACCGAGTAGATGTTCAAGAGCAGCGTGTCCTTCTCGACCAGGATGGGCAGGCTGACGCGCTTCTGGAAGGCGAGCCAGGTGCCGCGATCAGTGAGAATGTAGGCCCGCCGATCGTTGGCGATGCCGAGCGTCTGGCCCATCCCCTGGCCGGACTCGATGTACCAGGCCCCCCGGGGCTCGATTCCCGCCTGCTTCCACAGCCCCTGCTCGAGGATGTGCGTACCGGACTTGTCGCCGCGCGAGACGAAGCGCGATTGCGTTTCCGCGATCCGCTTGAGTGCCTCGACGGCCTTCGGCATGCCCTTGATCCTCGCCGCATCGTCTTCCGGCCCGATGATGACGAAGTCGTTGTACATGACGAGGCGCCGGTTCAGCATCTTGCCATCGGCGACGTAGCGACGCTCGAGCTCCGGGGCGTGCGCCAGCGTCACGTCGGCCTCGCCGCGGGCGGCCAGGGCCAGGGCCTGACCCGTGCCCACGGAGATCGTCTTCACGCTCATGCCGCTCTTCTTCTCGAACATCGGCACCAGCACGTCGAGGAGGCCCGAGTCCTGCGTGCTCGTCGTGGTGGAGACGATGACCGTGCTGGATTGCGAGGCGGCGGGAGACACCAGGGCCACCGTGGCCAGGAGCAGCAGACAGAGACGACTTAGCTTCACGGTCCCTCTCTCCTCCGCATCCGGGTCGGTCGCCATATTATGCTCTCGGAAGCATATTAGGCGGCGAGGCTGCCGTCAACTGGGTCGGGCGGCTTACGAGCGGAAGGACCTCTGGAAGTGCCGCTCGACGAGGGCCTCGAGACCCCCGCTGAAGCGGCGATACTGGCGGACGAAGCGGCGTCCCGCGGGAGTCAATCGGGTGCCGCCGGCGGGCCCGCCCCCGGGGTGGCGCTCGAGAAGGCTGACCCCGGCCGCGCGCTCGAGCTCCCGGAAATAACCCCAGGCCGCCCGGTAGGACATGCCCATGCGCTCGACGGCCTTCTTGAACGAGCCAAGCCGCTCCACCGCTTCCAGGAGCTCGGCGCGTCCCTCGCCGAACTTGACCCGATCGCCGAAGACCACCCAGAGCTTGATCCGCGGACGGCCCCGCACCGCGCGGCCCACGGCGTCAGCGCGTCAGGACGCGCCCGGCGGGGACGGCGTGGTAGCGCGGGCCGTCCACCACGACCTGCCCGTTGACGATCACGTAGGGGATGCCCACGGGATGGCGGTGGGGATCGGGGAAGGTCGCTTCGTCGCGCACCGTCTTGGGATCGAAGAGCGCGAGGTCGGCGGCATGGCCCGTCTTGACGAGGCCGCGGTCCTTGAGGTGGAGCTTGGCCGCGGGCATGCCCGTCATCTTGTGCACGGCCTGCTCGAACGAGAAGAGCCGCTTCTCGCGGCAATAGACGCCGAGCACGCGCGGGAAGGTCCCGTAGCTCCGCGGGTGCGGCTTGCCCGGATGCGGCCCCGGCCCCGCGTGCAGCGACAGCGAGTCGGAGCCGATCATGGTGTGGGGATCGGCGCTGGCGATGGCGACGTTCTCCTCGCTCTGGGAGAAGCCGACCATGCTGACGCCCGCGCCTTCGGAGAGCACGAGGTCCATCATTGCCTCGGCCGGCTCGCGGCCCGTGAGCCGCGCCAGCTCGGCCAGGCTCTTGCCCGCGAGCTCCTCCTTGGAGCAGGTCGCCACCATCACCTCGTCCCAGCCATACGAGCCCGAGCCCGTGCGCCAGCGCTCGCCGCTGATCAGGCAATCCGCGACGGCGCGCCGGCGTGACGCCGGATCGGCCAGCCGCTCGAGGAGCTTGGCGGTGCCGCCATCGTGCATCCAGGGCGGAAGGAGATTGTCCATCTTGGTGCTGCCCGCGGGATATGGATAGACGTCGCCCGTGACGTCCACCCCGCGGGCGCGGGCGTCCGAGATCATCCGGAGGGCGCGCTCCATCTTGCCCCAGTTCTCCCGGCCCGAGGCCTTGACGTGGGCGATCTGCAGCGGCACCCCGCCTTCCTCGCCGATGCGGATCGCTTCCTCGTAGGCCTTCTCGAGGGTGGCCGCCTCGCCCCGCACGTGGGAGAAGTACTGGCCGCCGCGCTTGGCCATGCTCTTGGCCAGCGCGATCAGCTCCTCCGTCGAGCCGTACACGCTGGGCGCGTAGACGAGGCCCGTGGAGTAGCCCCAGGCCCCGGCATCCAGCGCCTCGGCCAGGAGCGCTTCCATCTTCTTCTGCTCGTCGGGCGTCGCCGGGCGATTGTCGCTCCCCATCGCGGCCCACCGCAGGGCGCCGTGGCCCACGAACTGGACGACGTTGACGGAGACGCCGAGGCCGCGCACGGAGTCGAGATACTCGCCGAAGCTGTGCCAGGTGACGCGCGGCTTGCTGCCGATCCCGCCGATCCAGTCGCGCACCTCGTCTTCACGTCCCGGCCCGATGGGGCCGGGCGAGAAGCCGCACATGCCGACGACCTCGGTGGTCACGCCCTGGCGCACCTTGGACTCCGCCGAAGGGCACGTCTGGTAGACGAGGTCGGAGTGCGAGTGGATGTCGATGAAGCCCGGGGCGACCATCAGCCCCTTGGCGTCGATGGTCTGCTGCGCCTGGCCGGCCAGAGCAGGACCGACGGCCGCGATCCGGTCGCCTTCCAGCACCACGTCGGCGGCGACGCCGGGAGCGCCGCTGCCATCCACCACGGTTCCGTTCTTGATCAGGACCGACCAGGCCATGGCTATTTGGCTCGGAGGGGGGCTCCGCCCCCCTTCCGAACCCTCCCCCCGGACAGATTGCGCCGGCGAAGCCGGCGCTCGAAGCGGAACACTCGTGCCCGCGCGGATGTGAGAATCACTTGAAGAGCCTCCGGGCCGGCGACCATCATTGCGCGTCGATGATCTTGACCGTCTTCATCTTGTCGCCCTTCTTGATGCCGTCCACGATGTTCATCCCCGAGACGACCTTGCCGAACACCGTGTACTTGCCGTCCAGGAAGTGCGCGGGGGCGAGCGTGATGTAGAACTGGCAGCCCGCCGAATCTGGGGCCTGGCTCCGCGCCATGGCGAGCACGCCCCGCACGTGCTGCTGCTTGTTGAACTCGGCCTTGATCTTGTAGCCGGGGTCTCCCGTGCCATCGCCCTTGGGGTCGCCGCCCTGGACCACGAAGTTCGGCTCGACGCGGTGGAAGGTCAGGCCGTCGTAGAAGCCCTTCTTGGCCAGCGTGACGAAGTTCTCCACCGTCTTGGGCGCGTCCTCGGGGAAGAACTCGATCTTGATCACGCCGCCCTTGTCCATGGTGATCTCGGCCGTCTGTTTCACGCGCGAGGATCCTTTCTCGGGCTCTGCGGGTTTGGGGGCCTGGGCCCAGGCGCCCGTGGGCGCCGCGAGCGCGACGATGAGCGCGGCCAGCAACAGCAGTCGGATTCTCACGGGTGACTCCTCCTCGAGCGGGGATAGAGCGTCATTATGCCTCAGGGGTGAAGCTCCGGGCAAGGTCAACGCGCTGCGGCATTCGAAAAATCCATGCTACAGTGAGTACATGCAAGAGCGTCACGACATTCGCAACGTCGCCATCATCGCGCACGTCGACCACGGAAAGACCACGCTCGTCGACGCCATGCTCTGGCAGTCGGGCATCTTCCGGGCCAACGAGCACGTGGTCGAGCGCGTCATGGATTCCATCGACCTCGAGCGCGAGAAGGGCATCACCATCATGGCGAAGAACACGTCCATTCATTACAAGGACGTGAAGATCAACATCGTGGACACCCCCGGCCACGCCGATTTCGGTGGCGAGGTGGAGCGGACGCTCACCCTCGTGGACGGCGTGCTCCTCCTCGTGGACGCGGCGGAAGGCCCCCTGCCCCAGACGCGCTTCGTGCTCAAGAAGGCGCTCGAGGCCGGACTCACCCCCGTCGTCGTGATCAACAAGATCGACCGCCAGGACGCCCGGGCCGTGCAGGTCCTCGACGAGGTCTACGACCTCTTCATCGATCTCGAGGCCGCAGAGGACCAGCTCGACTTCCCCGTCCTCTACACGGACGCCCGCAAGGGCATCGCCAAGCTTTCCCTCGACGACGACTCGAAGACGCTGGCCCCGCTCTTCGAGACGCTGGTCAAGACCATCCCGCCGCCTCGCTTCGATCCCGAGATGGGGCTCCAGCTCCGGGCCACCTCGCTCGACTGGGACGACTATGTCGGCCGGCTCGTGATCGGCCGCATCGTCAACGGCACGGTGCGCCAGTACGACCGGGTGGCCGTGGTCCACCGGGGCGGCTCCACGGAGCCGGCCAAGATCACCGTGCTCTACGGCTACGAGGGGCTCAAGAGGGTCGAGATCGCCGAGGCGACGGCGGGCGATCTGGTGGCGGTGGCGGGCACGGACAACGTGGAGATCGGCGAGACGCTCGCCGACGCCGAGAGGCCCGTGGCCCTGCCCGTCATGCACATCGACGAGCCCACGGTGTCCATGCTCTTCTCCTCGAACATCTCGCCCTTCTCGGGCAAGGAAGGCCGGTTCGTCACCTCCACGCAGCTGCGCGAGCGGCTCTGGAAGGAGCGGCGGACCAACGTCGCCATCCGCGTCGAGGAGACCGACTCGCCCGACACGTTCCGCGTGTCCGGCCGGGGAGAGCTCCAGCTCGCCATCCTGATCGAGATGATGCGGCGCGAGGGCTTCGAGCTGGAAGTGAGCAAGCCCGAGATCATCACCAAGGAAGAGGGTGGCCAGACCCTCGAGCCGATGGAGCACCTCGTGGTGGACATTCCCGAGGAGTTCATCGGCGCCGTGACCCAGAAGCTCGGCCCCCGCAAGGGCGCCATGACCAAGATGGTCAACCACGGCACCGGGCGCGTCCGGCTCGAGTACCGCATCCCGTCCCGCGGCCTCATCGGCTACCGCTCGGAGTTCCTGACGGACACGCGCGGCACGGGCCTCCTCAACCATCTCTTCGACGGCTACGCCGAGTGGCAGGGCGACATCCCCCACCGGGCCAATGGCGCGCTCGTCTCCGACCGGTCGGGCCGGACCACGTCGTACGCCATCGATCATCTCCAGCCGCGCGGTGAGATGTTCGTGGGGCCGGGCGAGATGGTCTACGAGGGACAGATCGTGGGGGAGCACAACCGGGACAGCGACCTCGACGTCAACATCACCAAGGAAAAGAAGCTGACCAACATGCGCGCGTCCACCTCGGACGAGGGCGTGCGCCTGACTCCGCCCCGCACCCTGAACCTCGAGCAGTCCCTGGAGTGGATCCGCGAGGACGAGCTTCTCGAGATCACCCCCAAGTCCCTCCGCCTGCGCAAAAAAGCCCTCGGCGGCCGCCGCCGCTTCTAAGCAGGCGTGTCGATCAAACGCTAGAGGCCGAGCCTAAAGGATCTGTGGACGGCCCACCGGTCGACGCCGTCCGCTTCGCCGACCTGCCTCAGGATAGTGGCGTTGTCGAGCGCGGTTGTGAATCGGCGCTCGTGGGCTCTCACGAACTCCCACACCTCGGGAAATTTCGGCCGGCAGAACTCCGCGACTGTCATGTGAGAATGAAGATGCTCGGCGTCGTGGGCGCTCCAGGGCATCCATGCCAGCGTTCTCAGCGCCGCGAGCAATGCCGCGAGGACGCGCTTCGCGTCGTCGGAGAGCCGCACCTCGACGTAGACGACCTCCTCCCCGAAATGGCCGAGGCCTCCCACCTCGAGGGGCGCCGGCGCGTGTCTGGAGGCGAGCTCTTCCAGGAGCTCCTCCACTCGTCCGATCTCGCTGGTGGTGAAGTGGTACTTGAGGGTGAAGTGGGCCGGGATGCGCTGACGCTGGGTAAAGGTCAGACCGAAGCGGTCGGCGATCGCGTCGACCAGCTCGCGGTGGTAGTCCACGATCTGCGGCGATCGGAAGAGACACGGGATGATGTACCCCGCCACCTCGTCCGTCGTGGACACTCTCAGCCTGCCCTGATCCCGACCGTCTCGAGCGCCAGCTCGAAGTCGCCCGCCCAATCCCCGTAGCCCAGGAGCTCGCGCGCCGTCGCTCCAGGCACGGCCGCCGATCCGAGCAACGCGCGGTAGAGACGAGGCACGGGGACGAAGATGGCCTCCTCGGCGCTGCGGGCCGAAGCAAGCAGGAGACAGGGCTGGTCGCCCGACACGTCGACCACCAGTCCCCGGTCGGCCGTCCATCCCACGGGCTGCCCGTCCAGGCGGGCCACGACACGCTCACGCAGTATCCTGACGCGCTCGACGCGGCGCAGCCGCTCGGCGAGCGGAGGCCCCGCATAGCTCCAGCCGGTCCGATCGGGCGGCCGCGCCGCCGTGGCATCACGCTCCTTGGACATGACGTAGATCTGGCCGCGGCGCTCCGGCTCGAAGAAGGAGCCGAGCATCTCGGCGCGGAAGCTCGGGAGCGACTCGAGCTGTACGCGGCAGAGCTCGGTGCCGAAGGCCGGCATGACGGCGGAGGAGACACGGACGGCGGGGCCATCGGCGGGAATCACCACGAAGGCACTACGAAAGAGCGCGGGCTCCAGCGGCGAGATGAAGTCGGGACCGGGGACATAGAGGAGATCGCGCCACGACGTCGCCAGCGCGGCGACGAGCGCGCGCTCGGCTGGTGGAAGGGGCTGCTCTATCGTATTCGCCGTCACCCCGAGCCTGCCCTCGCTCCCCGCGGGAGGGGGAGGGAAGTTAGCGGCCGCCCCGCCCCCGTGGATGCCCGCTGTGGCCGCCCCCACCGCTGCGGCGCCCGCCGTGGCCGCCGCTCGGCCCTCCGCGCCCGCCGCCTGACCCGCCTCGCCCGCCGCCGCCCGGACGCCCGCGCGCGGCCATCCTGGCGCGCTTCTCCTCGGCATACTTCCGGCGCTCCTCGCTCGTGGGCTTGATCTCGGGCAAGTACCACTCGTCCTCGGCCCACTCGACGGGGATCTTCTCGCCGATGAACTTCTCGATGGGCTCGATCTGGAGCGCGCCCGCCTCGTCGGCCAGGCTGATGGCATCGCCCGAGGCCCCCGCGCGCGCCGTTCGGCCGATGCGGTGGACATAGTCTTCCGGGTCCTGGGGCAGGTCCCAGTTGACCACATGGGTGACGCCCTCGATGTGCAGTCCTCGCGAGGCGACATCGGTGGCCACCAGGATGGGCAGCTCGCCTTCCTTGAAATCGTTCAGGATCTTGAGCCGCTTCTTCTGGTCGACGTCGCCCGTGAGGGCCCGGGCCTGCCAGCCGTTCCGCCCCAGGCGATCCTCGAGTCGCCGTGCCTCCTCGCGCGTGTTCGAGAAGATCAGGATGCGGCTGCCCCCCTCGCGCTTGAGGAGACCCAGAAGCAGGTTGAACTTCTCCTCGCGCCCGACGTGGAAGAGCACCTGGACCGCGTTCTCCGCCGTCTTCTGCAGCGGGGTGACCGAGATCTGCGTCGGGTTGTTCATGAACTCCCAGGTCAGCTCCATCACCCGGAAGGACAGCGTGGCGGAGAAGAGGAAGGACTGCCGCTTCTCCGGCTTGGGCAGCTTGCGCAGGATGAAGCGCAGGTCGGCGATGAAGCCCATGTCGAACATGCGGTCGGCCTCGTCGATGACGAGCACCTCGACGCGCTGGGGCGACCAGACGTGCTGCTTGAGGTAGTCGATGAGACGGCCCGGCGTGCCCACGAGCACGTCGCAGCTCTGACGCAGCTCCTCGCGCTGCTTGTTGTAGTCGATGCCGCCGTAGACGGCCAGGATGCGCAGCCCGGTGTGCGCGCCCAGGAGCCGCGCGTCGGCCTCGATCTGCACGACCAGCTCGCGGGTGGGGGCGATGATGAGCACGCGGGGCGCGGTGGGCCCGCTCTTGGCGGGCGCGGGGTGGCGCAGACAGCGCGTGAAGGCGGCGATCAGGAACGCGGCCGTCTTGCCCGTGCCCGTCTGGGACTGGCCGGCCACGTCCTTGCCCTTCAGGGCGAGGGGCAGCGTGCCCTCCTGGATGGGCGTGGTCGCGACGAATCCGGCGTCGCGGATGCCCTGGAGCACCTGCTCGGGCAGATCGAGCGAGATGAAGTCGAGGGGGCTCATGAGGTCGCCGCCGTCTCGGTGGGCGGCGCCTGGGCCTTGCGCTTTCTCACGGCCAGCCGCGCGCAGATGATGCCGACTTCATAGAGGATGCAGAGGGGCCCCGCCATCAAGGTCTGGTTGATCATGTCGGGTGTCGGGGTCAGCACGGCGGCGATGATGAAGTTGATGAGGATGGCGTACTTGCGGTTCTTCGAGAGGAATTGCGGGGTCACCACCCCGATGAGGGCGAGCACGGTGATCACCACCGGCAGCTCGAAGACGACGCCGAAGGCCAGGGCGAACTTGATCACGAAGTCCGTGTAGTTCGCCACCGTGATCATCGGCTTCCAGCCCTTCTCCTGGCCGAAGGTGACGAGGAAGTTCGACGCGTAGGGAATGATCACGAGCATGGCGAAGGCGCCGCCGATCAGGAACAGGAGCGAGCCCACGACGATGAAGGGGACGGCGTACTTCTTCTCGTGCTTGTGCAGGCCCGGGGAGACGAACTTCCAGACCTGATAGAGGATGGCGGGCATGGAGATGAAGATGGCGAGCACCATGGCCACCTTCATCCAGGTCCAGAAGGCCTCCGTGGGAGAGGTGAAGACGAGCTCGGTGTGCATCTTCGCGAGCGGCTTGGAGATGAAGCGCATGGCGGGGTCGGTGACGAAGACCGCGATCACGAGCCCCACGCCGGCCGAGCCGAGCGCCCACACGATGCGCGTGCGCAGCTCGCCGAGGTGCTCCATGAACGACATCTTGCCGAGCGCGCGCTCCTGCTCGGGATCGGAGGCGGCCTGCTCGTCGGTCATCACCACTC
>WNFD01000158.1_pt1 | contig 77075 bp, 73 predicted proteins | sample 5400491 | NCBI WGS metagenome assembly WNFD01 (sample SAMN13153343, study PRJNA577476) | soil metagenome | isolation source: 120 cm saprolite under Douglas fir tree site 2 hole 2 replicate 2 | place: USA:California | collected 2015-04-18 | reverse complement strand
GCCGATCCCGCTCATTAAGGCGAGGCAAGAGATCCGCCAGTCGGGCGGCCATTGCTGCGAACTCCGTGGACCGGCTGTTAGGCATATAAAGATCATACAGGAATTGTGTTAATAATACAAGTTATTTAATTACGGTTTCGTAGTGCAGGTCCAGATTCCGGCATTACCGTCCGCGGCAATTCCGAGACAGCGGCTGGAGTTATTATTAAAAATCCGCACAGAACCACTCCACGGGGAGAACGGGAGTCCAGGGGAAAGACCCCAGAAACCGTCATTTCCCGGCGAATACCACTGGATGACGGCCGACCCGTTCGCTATTGCTCCGTTTGACACCGCCAAGTCTCTGCCCGAACCCAGATTTGTCATAACCGCCGCCATATTCTGCTGATCGTCGATCCGCCAACCCTGAGTCGGGCTTCCATCGCAGCCTTGCGCAACGACGCGTGCCCCCTGAGCCCCACTGTGCCCTGATATGCCAAGACACTTCCCAGTCTTATTTACTAGCTGGTAGTAGTCGATGTGCCGACTTGAACCGATATCGTAGTATTGCAGTCCCTGCTTCCATTCTTGGTCGTTGTTCGTGGTGCAGTCCCAGATACCCGCGTTACCGTCTGCGGCAATCCCAAGGCAACGGGTCGACTGGGAGTTCTCAATACGCGCGTAGCCGCTCCATGAGCTTGCCGCAGCAGGCGGAAGAGGGATCAACAGCGTCGTGGACAGCAGCACCCCAATAACCAGCGCCACCGATTGTAACTTGCGCATCGATGAATCCCCGCCGCCGATCACGCGCAGGGGCCATGGTGCTGCAGCCAGCTGCCGGGCTTGACGGCATAGACGATCAAGAACGACGGGCATGGGATCTTACCTCCGACCTTCCGGGACTAGTTCCTTTGTGGGGGGACGACGGCATCATCCCTCGCTCAGGCCGTGCGGGTCCAAGACAAAGTTGCATGCGATCGATAGAATTTGTCTATGGAACGTCTGGACCTGCGGCTGGTCGAATACTTCGTCGCTGTCGCCGAGGAGCTTCACTTCGGCCGTGCCGCGGCCCGGCTGCATATCGCCCAGCCGTCGCTAAGTCACCAGATACGGGGGCTCGAGGAGCACCTGGGGTGAAGCTGCTGCAGCGCATGAGCCGGGTAAAGCTCACGCCGGTCGGCGAGGCTTTGCTGCGGGATGGCACTCGCATTCTCAGTCAGGCGCAGCGCGCGATCCAGGCCGCGCGGGCCGCCGGGCGTGAGCAGGTCACGGTCGGCTTCGGCGGGTCCGCAGCCAGCGGCCTGCTGCCCGACGTGCTGCGGATCTTCAGCGAGCGCTATCCGTCGGACAGGGCGCTTTGCATGCGCTGTTCGGCGATCTTGCCGACAGCCGGGACACCACGGCGTCGAGCACGGGCGCCCGCTGCAAGATGATGGTGGCGACCATTTCGGCTTCGCGTTCCTGCCCGGTGTCATACGAGGTCCGGCGCAGCGCCCGGCGGGCCGCTCCGGGCGCCAGGTCCGGGAATAGCGAGCGCAGCCGTTCGTCATCGTGCTCATCACCGGGATGGCCGGCGATTACGTGGCGGTCTCGTGCAGGATGATGTGCCCTGGTGGTCTGCTGCTGGTACAGCACGTAGTCGGCGTTGGCGGTGGCGGTCCACGCGCTGGACGGCCCTGGCACCGGGATCGGGTGGAGGACGAGCCGGAGGGGCCTGCCCCGCCGCCTGCGCAGTTCAGCGAAGTCAAGCGGCGGCCGGATGTCCAGCTCATGCAGCAGATCGCGGCAGCGCCGCCGCAGTTGTCGCTCCCGCACCCGTGCCCCCTCATCCCCTGCGTCCGCTGATTGGATGATCTTGCCGGCCACCGCGAGTCCAGCGCAGCGTATCCTGGAGTCGCCACTGCCAGATCGCGCGCGGAGATCTGCGCAGGGACCCGCCTCGCGGCGAGCTTCCATGAAACAAAAATAGTCTGTGTTATCACGTTCAGTAGCCACATCAGCATCTCTGGCCTCATGTAGGTTCTTGTTCTTGTTGTCCGGGGCTATAGCGTTGACCTGGGCCGCTGCCCTTGTTCTCATCGATCTGTCCGCAGGTTCTCTCACCGGTCTGTCCATTCCTGCCGGGCTCGCAGGCTCACGCCGCTGGTCAGGGCCGTGCCGCTGGTCGTCGCGACGAGTGCTGGACAGCGCTTCGGAGGAAAGGACATGCCTACTGAGTCTCTACACCTCAGCTGACAACGCGCCGGATGGCGACGGCGTTCTGCTGCCAGTAGCCCTTCAGGGGAGTGATCATGACGTCCTCGCCGCTCTGCGGAGCCTCAATGACCAGGCCAGAGCCGAGATTCATGCCGACGTGGCCGGGGTCGGCCGCAGTGCCGTCGCTGCCTGCGGTGAAGAGCAGGTCGCCGGGCCGGAGCTGGCTGGTGCTGTAGACGGGGGTCCCGGCGAGGACTTGCTGGAAGGTGGTGCGGGGGAGGGCGATCCCGGCGGCGGCGTAGGCCATCATGACCAGGCCGGAGCAGTCATATCCGGCAGGGCCGGTGCCGCCCCAGATGTAGGGCTTGCCGAGCTGGGCAGCCGCGTAGGCGATGGCCTCACGCACCGTGATCGGAGTGCCAGGCGGGAGGGTGAAGCCGCTGGGCAGCCGGGTGGTTCCGGAGGCGGGGACATGGCCGCCGCTGTCGGTGAGGCAGGCGGTCGCAGCGCCGGAGAAGGTGCGGGCCAGGGCGGTGGCGAGCGGTTCCCACCGCGCGTAGGCGCCGGGGTCGGCGGAGTGCTGGACGGCCTGGGCTGCTACAGCGAGGGGCAGGTTCTGCCAGCCGGGGACCTGGACGAGGCGGGAGTAGAAGGCGGTCGCGGCGTAGACCGGGTTCATCAGCTGTGCCGGAGTGCCCCAGCCCTGGGAGGGTCGCTGCTGGAAGAGGCCGAGGGAGTCGGCGTCGCCGTGGCTGAGGTTGCGCAGGCCGGATTCCTGCATGGCGGTGGCGATGGCGATGACTGCGGCGCGCTGTGGCAGCTGGAGGCTGGCGCCGATGTTGTAGATGATCTGGGCGTTGCCGATCTGGCCGGTGTCGAGCGCCGGGCCGCCGCCGGTGCCGGGCGTGACAGGCCCGGACAGACAGTTCGTGATGTGGGATACGGGCTGCGGGGTGAGGGCGCCTGCGCCGTCGGCGATGAGGGCTATCCCGAGGATGACCGCCAGCGGGATCGCGGCGATGGCACCGGCGAGGGACAGTAGCTTGCTGCCGCCGGGGCTCACGGTGCGTCCCGTTGAGCCGTGGCGGGCAGGTAGGCGTCCATTGGCTGTCCCGTCGTCCGGGGAACTCTGCGGGCCGGGTCCAGGGTCGCCGTGCCGTACCCGCAAGGGCCTGTTTGCTACAGCGAAACGATCTAGGCGCAGCATACGCAGCATCGATCTCTGTCGTCAACTACAGCGAACACTTTGTGTTCGGATAGGCCACTCTTGTATGCCTAAGCGAAACGCCCAGGCCCGATGCCTACCGGATAGCGAGGTAGGTGACCGCGGCGGCGAGGGCACCGAGCAGTGCCCCCGCTGCAACCTGCGCCACGGTGTGGTCTCCGAGCGCGACCCGCGACCACCCGATCAGGGCGACGACCGCATACCCGGCAAGCAGCACAGGCCCGTACGTGAGCGCGAGCATCGCGACAGAACCGGAGGACACCGTGCTGTGCACGGAGATCTTCCACACCGTGGTGATCGCCATGAGTACGGCGATGGTAGCGAGCATGCCCACGATCAGCGCGATGACCAGCCCCGGGGCGCCAAACACAGTCATGAGCGTGATACCGGTGCCCGCCGACGCGATGATGAAGATCATCACCACCAGCCGGTGCCGTTTCGCGCCGACGTTCCGGTCCGCCCACCGGCCGCGCCGCATCCCGTACTTGATGAACAGCACCGGCAAGACCGCCGCGAACAGCGTGCCGAACAGCCCCCAGCCGACCCCTGCGATGCCATCGGTCTTCCACCCGATCAGTGGCGTCGTCACGATGATCCAGTTCTTCGGCTCCAGCCAGTCGGTGACGCGCCTGGCCGCCAGGTGGCCGGCGGACGCCGTCATCGCGTGTCCGCCGCAGTCACGCCAGCGCCGAGTTCCGCGCACACCGCGCGGACGGCAGCGGACCGGCGCGCGGAGGCGACCAGGCGCAGCCATGCGACTTCACCGGCCAGGTCGGATCCGCCCGGCAGGGCGTGCAGGGACGGGTGCGCTGCCTGTTCCCCGTCGCGTTTCGCGTGCATGGCGAGTTCCAGCCAGCACGCTTCCGCGGCCGCCTCCAGGCGCTGGCCGCCCAGCCCCCGCGCGGCCAGCAGCACATGTGCCCGGTCAACAGCGTCGTCCCCGGCGTAACGGCGCAGCACCAGGGAGCTGTCCCGGATCTCGGCCGTGCGCCAGATCAGGCGCAGATGAGGCTCGCGCAAAGCCCGGACATGCGTGCCGCCGGGCGGCCACGGCCCCGCGGCGATCTCCGGGGCCGCTGTGACCAGGCTGTCCCGCAGCGGCCGCAGCGCCCGCAGCGATCTGTACTCCGCGATCATCCGCCCTGCCACGCCGACGGCCGGGACGGACGTGCCGATGAGGATCAGCGCGATCGCCAGGTTCTCCAGCGACGCCGAGGCCGTGAGAGCGCTCCCGGCCGCGCCACGCCCCAGCAGCCCGGCGAAACGGATGATCACGAGCACGACCTGGCAGGCCGCATACGCCGCGCCGGCCGTCGTGCCGCAGGCGAGCAGCCACAGCCCCCACCGCAGCGCCCCCGGCCGGGTACCGCGGCTGGCCCGCCAGAACAGCCGGGCCGCGGCCACCATCGCCGCCCCCAGGTACGCATGGAAGACCACCAGGTACGCGGTCGCGGCCCCGCCGGTCTGGGTATCGGTGAACTCCGCCGACTCACGCCGGGGCACCAGGACGAACAAGAGGATCATCACCATCATCGTGGCCGCAGCCGCGGCATGCCATCGCCCGAAGGACCGGCGCCCCGGCCCGTGCCGGTTCAGCGCGATCACCCAGTCCAGGATCGCTGTGCAGGCGATGATCCCGGCGAGATGCTTGATCAGCGTGGCCAGGTCTGTCACGCCAGCGGCCTGGTCCACCCAGGTGATCACGGCGGGCAAGTCAACCGTCATCGCGGTCGCCAGGGCCGCCAGCGACACCCACGCCGCGCGTTTCCACGGCGCCCACCACGCAGCGGGCAGCCGCCACAGCGTCACCGCCCACAGCACGACGACGATCACCACGTTCGCGCTACCCATGGCGGACCGGATGGCGCAGCGCGTCGGACAGCCGGGCGATCAGTTCCCCGTCACCCGATGATGGTGCGGAGGGCAGCGGGTCCTTGCCCGCGCGCTCGAGGATCAGCGAGGCCATCATCTCCGCTTCCTGCTCCTGGCCGGGAGGGTAGCCGTGGCGGCCGAGCATCCGCCGGACCGCGCCGGTGCCAACGTCAGGCAGCAGCGCCGCGGCAAGCGAGTCAGCCCAGTGCAGGTCCGCGTCGTGGTCGCACAGCATGTGCGAGATCTCGTGCAGGGCGATGAGGTCGCGGTGCCAGGGGCTCGCGGCGGGCTCGATGAAGATCCGGTCGTCGTGATCGGTGGCAGCCCACGCGCCGGACACGGACAGCTCACCGGCCTGCCCGGGCAGCGGGCAGATGCGCAGCGGCCTGCCCCGGTGGCGGGCGACCGCCCCGGCGAACACGGCGAGGTTGAACGGGCGGGGCACGGTGATGCCCCGCAGGCGCTCCGCGCAGGCAGCGCGAAGCCGCTTGAGGTCCTGCATGCCTTTCCCCTTCGCGGCTGCAGGAGTAGCACGGCCAGATGATGTCACACTGTGTAGCCGTAGTGCTACTGATCACGCCAGTGTAGGTGACTACCAGGACAAACGCATCATCGTGATCCAGCGTCGCCGCGTCGCCGCAGAGCGGGCAGCCCCATCTGCACGCATACGTCCAAGATCATCCCGAACGGGCTACCGCAGTGATGGCACCTAGTGGTGCCAGCGATGGCGTCACGGTAGCGGTCCAACGGTGAGGCCACCGGCACGATCTCGATGTGTTACGCGCGCAGCGGCGCGGCAGAACCGGACTGGTTCCAGGCCGGTCACCTCGAGGGCGACCGGCCGACAGCGGCGGCCGACCAGCGGTCGCGGTGGCGGGCACCCGGGCAGGGGGGCCCATACTCGGTGGCGGCCGTCCAGCAGCGGGCAGGCCAGGGCTGAGCTGGCCGTCGCAGGCGCCGGCGCGTTCGCGGTCGGCGTTGCCGCCTGTCCAGATGGCCCTGTCGGCCAGGCTCCCAGGCCGGTCCAGGGTCTTGGCGGGCATCAGCCCGGCGGCCAGATCACTGTTGAGCACGATCGTGTCCAGACCGGCGGCATCGATGCCGCTGCACGGCGTCCAGCGCGGGCAGGTTGCCGTGGATATCGGTCGGGACCCCGGACCCCAAGGCTCGCCGGGCTGCTGAGTTCTACCGGCCTAGAAGCCGGGCCTTCGCTTGCTCGAACTCGACGGGCGTGAGCACGCCCTGCCGGTACAGCTCGTGCAGCCTGACGACTTCGTCGGCGACTGATCGCTGCGGCCCGGTGGGGTAGCCACTGCCAGGAGCTGATGAGGGCACCCCGTTCGAGGGGACGACCGGGCTTGCCATGAGCAGGCCGCGGAGTTGTTCATAGGCGGCTCGCTGCTGCCATGTGAACATGATCGCGTGCGGGTTCCTGGCAGTTGCGGCCATGCGGACGCCGCCGCCGGTGGCTGTGAGCCCGCGCGGGTCGACAGCAGTAGCGAAATGTACGTGCCCGTTGGTCAGCCGGGCTGGGTCGAGAAAGTCAATGCCAGCCAGCTGCTGCCACAGGATGCTGGCGGAGCGGTTCCCGTTCACCCGGCCCATGAACGTACGGTCTATCTGGATACGGTCCGGATGCAAAGTGACCCTGGCGAGGTAGCCCTTGACGGCCAGCGGGCGCATCCCTGCAGGTGGCGGCTGAGGCAGCACGCTGGAACGCCGACCTGGCAGCGGCGCGGACTTCAGCGCGGCTTGCTGCCTGTCCCGTCCGGGCGGCTCGCGCTCTTTCCCTTGCCGCCTTTCGTGGTTGTGTATCGTAGGCCGGTGCCCGGCGGGGAAAGCGTGGTCTGGACACGCCCATCGGTGCGCTTGGTGATGCGGGCGCCCTTGACGCCAGCGCTATAGCTGATGCCGGACCTGGACGCAGTGACGCGCAGCGGCCCGGCCTTGAACGATTTGCGATACCTGAAGCCCATCGTGACCCTCGCATTCTGCCGGGTATGGTGCCGCCACAGGTCATCGTGTACCGGGATCCTGCAGAGTTGACTGCTGCGGTGGGGCATGCGCCCCGGCGCGACCCTGTCTTCACCGTCCCGGACGGATGTCGCGCCGTTGAGATGACGCTCGTAGGACGAGGCTGGATGACATCCTTGCTCCGGCATCAGCAATCGTGTCCAGATAGGGACACTGGCCTTACCAGCAGAGCGCGATGAGGGCCTCGGCCCGGCAGCTGTCATCACGGGTAACGGGCAACCGCACGCCGACACGCCGCCGAGGCGGTCCGCTTCGATGTCCGGTGGAAGACGCGGTGGCCACCCAGGACACGATCACACAGCTGGTCCTGGCGATCCGGCGGGTGGCCCGGGAGGTGCCCGGCGCTGCGGAGCAGATCGCCGCAGTGTGCACCGGGCACGACTACTCCCGGCAGGCAAGCCGAAGATTGACTCTGAGCGCGTGACACTCGGCGGGTTTCAGTACGCACGGTGACCGGCTGCAGCTGGCCGTCGTCGCGGCAAGGGAATGCCGCCTGCGCGACCGCGCCCGGGCAACGGTCCGGCTGGTTGTCCTGTCACAGCCCTGCGGGGTGAGCGGACAGCCAGTGCTGGTGGCGGTGCCGGAGTTCGTCCCGGTGCTGGCTGGTGGCGGCTATGACATCAGCGCCGCCGTCACAGGGCGCGTACAGCCAGCTCATTGCGGCGCTGGTGATGATGACCCCGGCGGTCTCGTCGTCGGCAGCCAGGCGAAGCAGCCGGGTGAGGTCATCGCCGGGCAGCCGGGATGCCGACGCCCACAGGTGCGTCCAGATCTCATCGCCGGGGATGCTGGCGTCGGTCAGGACGCTGGTCCAGTAGGCGGCGGGCATCACCGATGTCAGGCCGGGGTCCCGGTTAGCCGGCTCGGGGCTGGCAGACCAGGAGGCGGAGACGACCAGGATCTCCTCGCCGCCGTCACCGGGCTCGTGCCATAGTAGCCCGCCGAGGACGACCTGGTGCCTGCGCAGCACCTCGGCGTGCTCCCGCTCGTCCCCGGCGTAGCGCTTCGAGCCGGGCAGGCTGTGAAAACGGACCCAGCGATCTTCCAGGCAGCTCCGCAGCTCATAGCTCAGCGGCCGGCAATCGCCCCACGCCGCCGCCCACCGGGCGCTGAGAGCGACGGTATCGACGTCCACAGGATGATCCTTGCCGCAAGGCCCTGGTCACGCACTCTTATTTCCCGGGTGGCTTGTTTCTCATGATCGGGCGGTGGAGGCGCTCAGCCCACATCTGGCGGCCGTACGCAGATCACCGTGTTCCCCCGCGCGGCCGACGGACCGCCAGGGACCGGGTCCGGACCTCGGTCAGGTAGATTTCCCTGCGGCGTGGTAGCGGTCCCGGTGCAGGCGAGTCCCTTCGCCGATGCCCTCCAGCGGTGTGTCGCGGGCGATTCCCCCGGCCCGGGCCAGTTCCGGGCCTGTCTCCAGTCAGATGCGGTATTCCCGGCAGTCGCGTTCTCGGGATCGCGTCAAACGAGCGGCGTCACACCATTGCCGACACTGGGGTATGGCTAACCGGGTCGGCTGAAGATCGGTTCGGCGCTGCGGCCATAGTCGGGCTGCCCAGGCTCCGTGCGGTCACTAATGCGCCCGATGCCGACCTGACGGCAGCCCGTCATTGCTCTATTCCGGCACCTGCTCCTGATGGTGCGCATGCTCGGCGCCATGTTCAGTGACGACAAACTATTCCAGGCTCGCAGGCCTAGGCCATATAGACGAGCATCCTGAGACCTCCTCTACATCGTGCCCACCGTCATCATGCTCATAGCGCTTCCGGGTCGTCGGGGAGTCCTTCGAGGCGGCGGGCGTTCTCGATGACGGCCCTGATTGTCTCCAGGCTGCTGCCGGAGAGCCCGGCGGCGCGCAGCGCGATGGTCTTCACGCCGCTGTCGCGCAGGGCGACGAGGAGGTCGAGCTGCTCGTCGGTGCGCTGGGCGGTCTCGTCGTGGGAGAAGTAGCGGACGTCGACGCCGAAGAACTCCGCGATCGCGGCGAGGCGGGAGTGGCTGGGCTCGGTGCGCTGGCCGTTGCGCAGCTGCCACAGGTAGGTCGGTGAGATCAGCCTGGTGCCCGCAGCCTGGTTGATCGCGTCGGCGGCTTCCCTGAGGGTGTAGGGGCCGCGGCCGCGGGGGTGGACGGTGGCGAAGAGGTGGTCCAGCCGCTGCGCGATCACGCCGTGGGCGGCGTCCTGCTCGCTCATCGCCCGGGTCCTGGCCTTTCGTCTCGCGCGGGGTTGCCTTCCGAGCATCCCTCATCGGCTGTAGTGAAAGCAACCCGGGCACTATGCCGATACGTGTTCGCCATGGTTGACAGGAGTTATAACGGATTGTAGTCTCATCGTCACGTCGTTCGCTCTAGCGAAAACGGCTGGAGGCGCGGCGGGCTGAGCAGAGGAGCGCGAGCGCATGTCCTTCCATCTCCTGCTGACCCACCTCCCGTGGATCCTCGCGGGCGGCCCGGTGAACAACCCGGCCCCGTCCGACCCGACCGGCGGCTCCAACGGGGTGAACCTGATGCTCAGCTACGCCAAGTGGGGGGCGCTGATCGCCTGCGCGGTCGCCGCCCTGATCTCCGGCGGCCTGATGGCCATCGGGTCACTGTCCAACCGGCCCGACAACGCCGACAAGGGCAAGCGCGCCCTGATCTGGTCACTCGGCGGGGTGATCGTCACCGCGGTCGCGATCCCCGTGGTCAACACCGTCTTCGGCGCAGCGCACTGAAAGGGGCACGCAGATGCGCACCCGATTCCTTAACCGGCCGCGCCGCTGGCCGCTGCTCGCGGCTGGCGGCGGCCTCGCGCTGCTGCTCGCGGTCGCGATCGGCCTGACCGTGCAGACCGGCAGCCCCAGGACACCCGGCCGCAAGGCTACGCCCGCGGCCGTGCAGCCGCCCGGCCCGGTGGCCGGCACCACGGGGCCGGGTTCCCCGGCCCCGGCCCCTGGCCTGTCCGGGCCGTTGCACCTTATCCGGGGCAGCCAGCTGATCAACGACGTCTACCTCGGGTACCCGCACTCCACCGCCGGGGCGGTGTCCGCGGCGGCCGAGTACATGACCGGGCTCGGCTCCACCCTGGATCCTGACCGGGCGGCGGCCGTCATGCGGCTGACCGCCGACCCGTCGTATCCGGCCGGGCCGCAGGACTTCGCCCAGGGTATGGTGAGCACGCGCAACGACCTCGGGCTGCCCGCGTCCGGGCCGGTCCCGGACGGGGTTTCGACGGCGCTCGACGCCGCCGAATACCAGGTCCGTGACGCCACTGCGGACCAGGTGACGGTCCTGCTGCTCGCCGACTACGTGCTCACTTTGCCCGGCCAGGGCACCCAGACCAGGGTGGTCGTCTACCCGCTGCGGATGCACTGGGCGGCCGGTGACTGGAAGATCCTCAGGCCCGACGACAGCGCCGGTTACTCCGGGCTGAGTGCCGAGCCCGGCTCGGCCCAGGCCGCGGCTAGCGGATGGCAGGAGCTGGAGCGATGAGCTGCCCGGCGAGCCTGGCCGACTGCGTTACGCAGATCATCGGCACCACGGTCGGCGGTGTCGTGTCGTCGGCGTGGGATGCGGTGTGCAAGTCGTTCGCCGACGCGGCGTCGCAGCTGCTCGGCGCGTTCGCCAAGGCGTTCGTGGCGATGCCGCCCGTGGCCATCGGCTCGGCCGGGGTGCGGAACGTGTACGCGATCTCGCTGGGCCTGGCCGCTGTCATCGCCGCGCTGCTGCTGCTCGGCCAGGTGATCCGCACCGCGTTCACCCACGACGGGTCCGCGCTCGCGCAGGGCCTGGCCGGGGTCGGGAAGGCGGCGCTGGCGTTCATGCTCACGCTGACCGTCGCTGCCGCGGCGCTGGAGGCCGCCGATGAGCTGACCGCCTTCATCGTCACCCAGATGCTCGGCTCGGCCCGGGTGCTCTCGGGGAAGATCAGGAACCTGGTGGCGTGGACCCCGGGCCTTCCCGGCTCGCTGCTGCTGGTCTTCGCCGTGATCGGGATCCTGCTGACGATCGTGCTGTGGTTCGAGATGCTGCTGCGCAACGCCGCCATCGCCGTCCTGGTCGCGACCTCCCCGATCGCCGCGGCCGGGCAGGTCTCCGAGGCCACGAGGGCGTGGTGGCCGAAGCTGGCCGCCGCGACCACCCAGCTGATCATCCTCAAGCCGGTCATCGCGCTGGTGTTCTGCCTGGGGTTCTCCCTCACCGGCGGCGCCACCGATGTGGAGACGCTGGTGACCGGGATGCTCGTGCTGCTGCTCGCCGCTGTCGCGTGGCCTGTCATCGCCCGGTTCTTCACCTTCGCCTCGGTCCAGGTCGGGGGCGGGGCGGGGCTCGGCGCGGTGCTCGGCTTCGCCGCCGGGCGCATGAATAACGGCGGCGGGGGAGCACCTGCCGGGACGGCTCCTGACGAGTTCAGCCGGGTCGCGGAGGCGCGCACGATGGCAGCGATGGAGGGCACGCCCGCCCTGGGCGGCGGCCTGGCCGGGGGCGCGCCCGCCGGGGGAGCGGCCGGCGCCGGGGCTGCTGCCGCTGCCGGGCCCGCCGGGGCCGTGGCAGCCGGGCTGGTCATGGCCCAGCGGGCCGTCAACTCGCTGGCTGGCCGGATGGAGCAGATGGCCGGGCACGCCGGCCTCCAGGGCGCCAACCCGTACGCCCAGCCCGCCGGGACGCCGCGCGACCACGCCTCCCGGTCCCCCCGCAGCCAGGGAACCGGGCCGCCAGCCCGATGCCGGGGCCACGCCGGACTCGTCCGCCACCGCGCCGCCCCAGGGTGCCCCGCCCCAGGGCGCGCCGCCACAGGACGTTCCGCCCGTCAGCGCGCCGCCGCCTCAGTACGCGCCCGCCGGGGACGAGCCCGTAGAGGACGCGCAGTCCGCGGCGGCGCCTCCGGCGGTTCACCACGAGCCGCCCGGCGTCCCGGCCTGGCCTGGCGACGGCGTCCCGCCCGGACCGGGCTATGGTCCGCAGCCCGGATCCGGCGGCACCCAGCGCGGCGGCACTGAGCACGGAGGCACTGAGGACGGAGGCTCGCCGTGAGCACGGATCCGGCGCGGGGCCCGGCCTCGCGGGCGTATGCGGGCTGGCAGCAGGACAAGGTGGCGTTCTTGTTCGGCCTGTCCGGGCAGCGCGCCGCGATGATCGCCGGGGCCGTGCTGGCGGCGATCTGGCCCATTGCGGTGGCGCGTCCCGCTGAGGGGGCCCTCACCTGGCCCGCTGCTGCTGTTCTCGCGGCGGCGGCGTTCGTCCGCGTCGGCGGCCGGAGCGCGGATGAGTGGCTGGCGGCGGCCCTCTCCTACGGTTTCCTGCGGCTGCGCGGCCAGCACACGTTCGCGTCGGCCGCGTTCGCCCCGCCGTCGCGATCCCGCCCGTCTGGCCCCCGGCCGGTGGACCTGCCGGGGATCCTCGCGCCGGTGCGGATCCTCGCGGCCCCGGCCGGGCACGGCGCCGCGATGGGGATCGCGCATCACCGCCTGGACCGCACCTGCACGGCGGTGGCCCGGATCCGGTTCCCCGGCATCGGGCTCGCTGATTCGGGGCGCCGTGACCTGCGCGTCGCCGGGTGGGGGGCGCTGCTGGCCGGGCTGTGCACCGAGGGCAGCCCGATGATCCGGGTGCAGGCGCTGCAGCGGATCGTCCCGGAGTCCGGGGCGGCGCTGCGCCGCTGGCACGACGATCATCTCGCGGCGGGGGCGCCGCCCGCCGCGGTGGAGGTGACGTCCTCGCTGCTGGCCACCTCGACGCTGGCGACCTCCCGCCGCGAGGCATACCTGGCGTTCGTGATGGATGAGCGCCGCGCCGCCGCCGCGATCCGCGGCGCGGGCGGCGGCACCGCGGGCGCCGCCACGGTGCTCGCCCGGCAGCTGCGGGCGCTGTCGTCGGCGATCGGCACCGCGGAGCTGGCCGTGGAGGGCTGGCTGGGCCCGCGGGACCTGGCCGAGGTGATCCGGACCGCGTTGACCCGCACGCGGTCCGGCCGCTCGCCGAGCGCCGCGCCGCCGCCACCGGGGCAGGCGGCCAGCAGCCTCCCGGGCTGGCCCCGGGCGTGGATCCTGCCTTGGCCGGTCCTGCCGGGGCGGAGGCCCGGCCGGGCAGCTACCTGCACGACGGGGCGGTGTCGGCGGCGTACTGGGTGCATGACTGGCCGCGGACCCCGGTGTATGCCACCGCGCTGGCGCCGCTGCTGGGGGAGGGCTCGCACCGGCGGGCGTTCTCGCTGCACATCGAGCCGCTGGGGCCGCGGGCCGCGCAGCGGGAGGTGATGCGGGAGCGGACCGCGCGGGATGTGGCGGTGCGGGTGCGCCAGCGGACCGGGCAGGTGGTGCCCGAGCACGAGCGGGCCGCGCTGGCCCGGGCACAGGCCCAGGATGCCGAACGGGCGGCAGGCCACGGCCTGGTGCGCTTCACCGCCTGTGCCACCGTAACCGTCACCGTAGCGGGGGAGCTGGAGGACGCGTGCGCGGCGCTGGAGGCCGACGCCGCGGCGGCGCGGATCGAGCTGCGGCGGATGTGGTTCGCCCAGGACACCGGGTTCGCGATGGGGGCGCTGCCGCTCGGGCTCGGCCTGCCCCGCAGGCGGTGGTTAACATGGCCCGCCGCAAGAGCACCGCCCCCGGCCTGTCCGCCATCGGCCTGGCGGAGTATCTGGGCCGGGAGGTACCACGTGCTCCCGTTCGGGATGAAGGCCATAAGCGTGCGGGGCGGGTGCCAGCTGATCCTTTGCCGACGCGGCGGGGCTGGGCCTGCCCCGCGGGCGGTGGTTACCGTGGCCTGGCGTAAGAGCACCGCCCCCGGCCTGTCCGCCATCGATCTGGGAGAGTACCTGGGCCGGGAGGTAGCACGCGCTCCCGTTCGGGATAAAGACCATAAGCGTGCGCGGCGGGTGCGAGACGATCCTGTGCCGCCGCGGCGGGGGTGGGCGCGGCCGTCGGGGGGGCGGGCGGCGAGGCTGCCTGCGGTGCCGGTGTTCCGCGGGTCGACGGGGCAGGTGCAGGGGCTGTACCCGTGGCTGTACGGGGCCAGCATGCCCCCGGCGGGGGCGTACATCGGGGTGGACTGCCTGGCGGGCGGCGCGTTCTCCTGCCACCCGGCGGAGTGGCTGCGGCTGGGGCTGATCGCCAACCCGAACATCATCGTCACCGGCGTCCCGGGGTCGGGGAAGTCCGCGACGCTGAAGGCGCTGGCGATGCGGCTGATGGCGTACGGGGTGCGCTGTTTCGTGCTGGGTGACCTGAAGAACGAGTACGCGCCGCTGGCGCGGGCACTGGGCGTGGAGCCGGTCGATGGACGCGGGGCCGCTGGGGGAGCACCTGCCCGCTGACCCGGACGAGCTGCGTGAGCGGCTGGAGGAGATTCACCGTCGGCGGATCACGCTGCTGTCCTCGCTGCTGGTGATGCGGCTGGGGCGGGGCCTGACGCCGACGGAGGAGGCGGCGCTGTCGCTGGCGATCCAGCATGCCTCCGGCCGGGAGGCCGGGGCGGCTGGCCAGGGGGCCAGGGGAGCGCGGCTGGCCAGCCCGGTTATCCCGCAGGTGTGGGCGCTGCTGCGGGATCCGCTGCCGGAGATGGCCCGTGAGCTGCGGGTCCGCCGGGACAGTACCGGCGTGCTGCGGGAGATGATCCGCCCGGCCGCGGATGCGCTGGGCAACATGGTCCGGGGGTCGCTGTCGGGGCTGTTTGACGGGCCGACCACGGTGCGACCGGATTTCGGCGCGCCGATCCAGACGGTGGACTTGTCCCGGATCAACGGACGGGCTGATGAGACGGTGGCGATGACGCTGGCGTGCGTGTCGTCGTGGGGGCAGGCGGCGATCGACGAGCCGGGCGGGCCGGTCCGGCTGGTGGTCCGCGATGAGCTGTGGCGGGCGCTGCGGGTCCCGGCGCTGATCCGCAAGGTGGACGCCGACCTGCGGCTGTCCCGCGCGCAGGGCACTATCCAGGTCCTGGCAACCCACCGGCTCGCCGACTTCGAGGCGGTGGGGGCGGCCGGGTCCGAAGAGGTCAGCATCGCGACGAACCTGATCGCGTCGTGTGACGTGCGGGTCTGCCTGCGGCAGGACACCGCGCCGCTGGCGATGACCCGGGAGGTGATCGGGCTGACCGACACCGAGTGCGCGCACATCAGCGCCTGGACCGGGGAGCAGACCGGCCGGGCCGTGTGGAAGATCGGCCGGGCCGCCAGCCATGTCGTGCAGGTCGTGCTGACCCCGGCCGAGCGGCGGCTGTACTGGACGAACGAGCGGATGGCCGTGTGATGTCCCGTAACCACACGGTGGCCCGCGCGGGGATGCTGGACGGCCCGCTTGATTACGTCATCGCGGGCGTGGTGATGGCGGTGGGTGCCGTGACGGCGGGGACCTGGGCGGTGGGGCAGCTCGCCGGGGTGCTGTTCCGGGGCGCGTGGCCCCCGGTGAGCATCGGGGAGGGGCTGCCTGCGGCCGGGGCGCTGCCGCATCACTGGGCGGACCCGAGACAGGCCTGGCCGGCTGCGGCCCGCGCGGACCTGCCGGGACCGGCGGGGTTCGCTGTCGCGGCGGTCGTGGCGGCTGTGCTGCTCATTGTCGCGGTCGTGTTCGCTGTCCGGTGGCTGGGGTCGCGGCGGTCGCAGCGGGGGTTCGCGTCGCGTGCGCAGCTGAAGGCGGCCCTGTCGGCGCGGACGGTGACGGCCCGCGGGGCGGCTATCCGGCCCTCGCTCAAAGGTGCCCGCATCCGCGTCACCGATGTTGGCGTCGACCTGGGCCGCGCCACGCCCGGCGGGATGGCGCTGGCCGCGTCGGCGCGGGACTCGGTGCTGCTGCTCGCGGCGCCGCAGCAGGGCAAGACCAGCCAGGTCATCATCCCCTGGCTGCGCTCGTGGCCCGGACCGGCGCTGGTCACGTCGGTGCGCCTGGACGTGCTGGAGAACACTGCTGTCATCCGGCGGCGCGGCGGCCCGGTGGCCGTCATGGCCCCTACCGGCATGGTCGACTGGCCGGACAAGCTGGCCTGGTCGCCGGTCTCCGGATGTGAGCAGTTCGACAAGGCACGCGCCCGCGCGGACGTGATGGTCTCCGTCGGCAAGCCCGATAAGGGCGCCGACTCGCAGAACGCGGGGTTCTTCGGGCTGACCGCGACCAACCTGCTGGCCGGGTGGCTGCACGCCGCCGCGATCGGCGGCGGCTCGATGGGCGACGTGCTGCGCTGGGCCCTGGACGAGCGCGACGATGCGCCGGTCAAGGCATGCCGGGACAACCCGGCCGCCGCCCCCGGCGTCGCCGGGATGCTCGACAACATCTACCGCGCCCCGGCCGAGACCCGCTCCAGCATCTGGGCCACCGTCGCGACCGGGGTGGCGCCGCTGCTGTCCCCGGCCGCCCGCGCCGTGTTCGCCCCGCCGCCCGGCCACGGCATCGACCTGGACGGCTTCCTGCGCCGCCGCGGCACCATCTACCTGCTCGTCAGCGAGAAACAGGCCGCGGATCTCGCGCCGCTGATCTCCGTGTTCGCCGACGAGCTCACCGAGACCGCCAAGCGCCTCGCCGACCGGTCCGTCCGCCAGCGCCTCGACCCGCCGCTGGGCCTGATCCTCGACGAGGTCGCCAACGTCGTCCCCCTGCCCGGCCTCCCGGCGCTGATGTCGTATGCGGGCGGGTCGGGGATCTTCGTGACCGCGGTGCTGCAGAACATGGCCCAGGCCCGGCACCGGTGGGGCCGTGAGGGCGCCGACATGCTCTGGGGCGCCGCCACCGTGAAGATCATCCTCGGCGGCCTGGCGGGAGAGGAACTGCGCGGCATCTCCGAGCTGGCCGGGGAGTACCGGGAGACGCTGACCACCTGGCAGCGCGGCCGCGCCGACAACAGCGCGCAGACCACCTTGCAGGACCGCAAGACCATCACCCCGGAGCAGATCCGCACCCTGTCCGAGGCCCGCCGCGAAGCGCTGATCATCCACGCGACCACGCCTGTGGTCCGGGCCCGCATGGTCCGCCACTACGAAGGCCCGCACCGCAGCGAGTTCGCCGCGGCCGTCGCCGAAGCCCGCCAGCTCGCCGGGCTCACGCCCGCCGGGCCGCCCGTCCCCGGGCCGCCCGTCCCGGGGGAGACCGCCGGGGCGGCCCTGCCCGGGGACGAGGACGGGGCGTCATGACTAGGTACCCGCAGGCTGAGCCTGGTGAACCGCCGGGGCCCGGCCCTTCACCGGCGGCGCGGGCCGCGCTGCGCCGCGGGCCCCGCCCGGCCGCCTCCCGGGCGCTCCGTGGGCGGCCCGCCCGGCCGCCCGCCAGGCCACAGGGCCGCCTGGCCGAATGGCACCGCATGACCCCCGGCGAGCAGCAGGCCACCTGGGCGCAGCTGCGGGAATGGGTGACCTGGCTGCACGACCGCTACGAGCTCGGCATCGAGGAGCGCCTGCCGCACTGCTGGGCCCAGCACCCCGGCCTGATCGAGGAACTGTGGGCACTCAGAGCCTGGCGCGAGGAAATCTACGACGCCGACGAGCCCTCCGGGCAGGCCGCCCGGTACTGGCACGCCGAGATGCGCCAGGTCATCGCGGCCGCCGCCACCTTCTACGCCGCGGGCTGCCGCGCCGGGCACCGCGGCGCGGGCACCGCCGCAGCCGCGGACACCCGGCTCCAGCAGCGCTGGGCCGCCGCCGACCCGCTCGCCGGGATCCCCCCGGCCGCCCTGGCCGCCGCCCGGGAGCAGGCCCAGCCGGACACCGGCGGCTACCTCAGCCAGGCCGCCATGGACGCAGCACTCCAGCACGGCGACGCCCTGCCGATGAGCGCGGCCGTCACCGACTTCGCGTGCTACGACGGGTCCTGGTGGACCGCCACGGACGGCGGCTGGCTGCGCGTCACCGGCACCGCCTTCGCCGCCCGCATCGACGCCTGCGCCGCCCAGCTGGCCGAAGCCGACACATCCGCCGCCCGCTGCCTGGCCATGCGCGACTCCCGACGACAACACCCCGGCCCTGACGACGTGACCAGCACAGACTTGACGACGTGACCAGCACAGAAGGGTAAACCGCCATGCCCGGCCTCACCCACCGCGCCGGGGACGACCGTCCCCGCCAGCCCGATCACCGCCCGCCACCTGCCCGGCGGCATGCCCTGTCTTACCGCCGTCGGCTTCGCATGCCCCTGCCCTGGCTCCAGCCGTCACCGGCCCGGGAACAGAGGCCAATGGCCGCCAGCCGCGCTCGTTAAGGGGAAACCAGCCATGCCACACCATGACGCCACACCGCCGCCAGCCGCCGCCACGGCGCTCCCGCCCCGCTCCCGGGACGCTCCCGCGCGGTCCGCCCTGCCGCTCAAACTCAGCCACGCGCAGATGAACGCCGCCTGCGACCACGGCCTGGCCATCCCGTCCGGCCCGGCAGGGCCGTGGATCATCCGCTACGCCGGTTCCTGGTGGGTCCTGTACGAGGGCGGCTGGCTGCGCGTCACCGACGAGCTCGCCGCCGCCGACCTCGACCGCTGGGCCGCCCAGATGACCCAGGCCGACGCCGACGCCGCACGCGACACCGCGATCCGCGCCGCGGTCACCGGCCAGCCCCGATGAGAAGACCCACGCCAGCCACTCGCTGCATATCAGTCACACGCCATGCGCACCGTCCCGGAACGCGGCGAAGCCGGGCACCCGGTCCCGTGTCATCACCGAATGCGCCCGGTTCCTGGACGCTGGCGGGATTGGCCTGCGACGAGGGATGGCTGCAGATCACTAGCAGCCGGGCACCTCGACAGCATCCCGGACCCGATACCCGGCGAGTGCATCCCCGATCGTGCACAACCTTTTCCACCAGCGGAGCCCTCAGCAGGGTACCCATAACATGGAAACGAATCGTGACGACTGGTGGTCCAGGGGGCCGGTTCGCGATGCCTGGACGCCCCGCAGTCCGGTCCTGCGGCCCGGTCATGACGATGATCTGGGGAGCTGTACCAGCGGATTAAGAGTCTGCTGCTCTGCAGTTGAGCTAGCGGCGTGTCGTGCCGGGCTGTACGGCAAACCGGGGAGACCGGCTGCCGCGTGGTGCCGCCCGCTGCCGGGCCGTACCTGTACCGCGACATCCGAGCAAACATGGAGCAAACATGGGTCCGGCCGATACCCGGAGCAGTGGGTGCGGTCCGTAATCGCCGCTGCTGGCGTGGATGGAAGGTGGATGCGTCGCAGCGACGAGGAACACGTTTCATGGCAGATCACAGGATTCAGTTACGCGAACGCCTGGTGAGGGGCTTGGGCCAGGGAGGTTCGCTTCTGTACGTAGCGATTGATCTCCGGTAGACCTGCGATATACCTAGTATGGACCTGAGCAGAATGAAGCGGCGGACGCTAGCCCGCTCTTGGCTATGCGTCGTGGAACGCCAGGCCGTCGTGGTCACCAGTGGAGCTGCTGGTTGGCTGCGTTCTGGAGCGCCTGAACGCCTACTGAGAGTGGGATTCGTTCTTGTTCCAGCCGCAGGCGGCGTCCCCATCGGTCGCTGAGGAGTCCCTGCCATGTGTCGTACTCGGCTTGGGTTAGGTTCGGGAGGTCGCCGCGGTTAGGGGTTGTGGTGTCCTCGACCGCGAAGCGCCGGTACCGCACCAGGGTTGCCTCGTCCATGAGGACGCTGTGCGCTCGGTAGCCGAGACCGCGGAACGCGCTGAGGATGGTGAATCCTTCGGTGTCCAGGTCGCCCCAGTACGTTACGTGTCGGGCGTGCTGAGCCCAGGCGAGGTCGCGTAGCGGAGTCAGGTTGTGCCCGAGTGAGTGAACGATGACTGTGCCGTCCATGTCTGGCATGGTCAGGGCGGTCTCTAGGTTCTCGATGACGATGAGATGTCTTGGCCGCACGGTCAGCCGGGCGAGTTGCTCGGACGATACGGCGAGGTCCTGGATGCCTGCGAACCGTGCACGGTCAGCCGGGTCGAGCAGGGCAACGCGCACATAGGTGGGCCTGGGACGAAGCCCTAGGGCGTTGAGAGTCGCGGCCTGCTCCGCTGTTTCGCTCTCCGTATCGGGCATGCTCTCGGCGCTGGCCACCAGACGTGTGTCCGCGCGAGTAATACTTACCGCAGATGGATCGGCCGCCTGCATCGAGTCAGAGTCAGAGCCGATAAGCAGTGTCAGCAGCCGGGAGTGGCTGGTGATCCATTTGGTATCGATGCCTTCTACGGGAAGCTGGCGGGGCATCAGGCCGCTGTGCGGGTGCCCGGCGAGCCAGGCCGCGACATCCAGCGCGCGGTTGAAGTCGTCATCGTCGAGCCGGATGGCTTCAGCCAGGGCGGTGCGCAGCTGCGGATGATCGGGCCACGCGGCGGACAGCGCGGCCCAGCGGGTGAGCGCTGTCGCGTAGTGCTGCTGGCGCCCGATGATGGCTGCGACGAGGTGGGAGCTGCTGATGCAGAGCCGGGCCGGGACTTCCTGCGGCCCGACCTTAGTGCGCCGGGTGGCCCATTCCACCTTTGCCTGGGGATGGTCCTGCTCGAATGATGTCCAGGCGCGGATGTGCTCATCTGCCTCGGTGAGGGCTTGGTCGAGGTCAGCGCGTCGCGGCGGGTTCAGGGTGAGCGATAGGGGCCAGGTACCTGTGTCAGGCTCGGTGGCCCATGTGCGCCATTGCCGTGTGTACCTGGTGGTCAGCTCGGTGAGGATCTGCTGCGGGGTTTTCACGGCGCGCTGCCGTCCGGCTGGGCGGGGGCGGGTGGGTCGGTGAAGGTGATGTGATGCGGCTGGGCCCTTGACCGGCCGGATGCCGGGTCGTTCTCGATGACGTACGCGGACCGAAAGGCGGCCTCCATCGATCCGTACTTGTCGATGGGTGCGGCGATGACCAGCTGGAACCCGAAGGCTTGCAGTGCGCGCAGTGCCCGCTGGGTCACGGACGGATCCGACTTGACGAATCCTTCGTCGACAATGACGGCGCCGTATTCGGGGATGTCGTCAAGGCCGCCTAGCTGGTAGCGCAGCGCCGCGCCGAGGGTCGAGGCGATCAGTTCCTGTCCCTCGCCGCCAGAGGTTGCGCCGACACCGTCGTAGACGAGCACTTCTCCGTCTGCCCGGTGCTCGTGGGCGGATATGCGCACGTGCCGCTTTACTTCCAGCACTGACCGTTGCCAGAGCCGTTCGGCGGGGTCGCTGGATGTCAGGCGTTTCATCAGCGCCTGGATGCGCAGGAAGCGTTGCTCCAGTACGTGATCATCGGTGACGCGGCCGCCGAGCATGTTCTCCAGGATGGCCGAGATTTCTTTCCTGAACTCCTTCGATTCGGCCGGTTCGGTGTCGCGGGCAACGATCTCCAGGTGGCCTCCGTGGCCATACTCGACGGCCGCCAGTACCTCGTTGATCGGGTCGATCCGCTCGTCGATGGTTGTGCGCTCCTCGACCAGTGTCTGGAGGAGAGTGCTCAGCCCCATGCCGACATACTGGCGCATCAGGCTGCGCCAGTTCTCGATGCTGGCGGGCAGGTCGTCGTCGATGAGCTGTTGCCGGTGCCGCAGGAAGTCCGGGGCGCTGACGACCTCGCGGGTGAACTGGCCCTCGGCTTCCTTCCACCGGTTGAGGTAGTTGGTGAACATCAACTCCAGGTCGGAGCGGGCCTGCTGCCGGGTGCTGGAAGCCTGGTTACGCCGTGCCTCCGCCGCGCTCCTCAAGTGCCTGGTGACGTGGGAAAGCGCGTCGAGTGCGGGTGGCTCAAGCTCGCTGAGCAGTTCCTTGAGGGTGGCATTCTGTTCGGCTGTCAGCGAGCTGGCCCGGGTGAGCGCGTCAGTGCACCGCTCTTTTTCCCTGAGGTTCTTGTCGTGCTGGCGGCCTAGGTCCCTTTGCCGCTCTTCGGTGTCATGGATCCGGATCTTCACCTTGTCTAGTTCTGCGTCGGCTGTCTCGATCTGGTTATGGAGCTCCGCCAGGTCCGGGGAGCTCTTTTCTGCAGCTTCGACGGCTTCCTGCGCGGCGGTGACGGCTGTTGTGGCGGCGGCAAGGTCGATGCTGGACCATGTGGAGGCGAATATCGATTCCCATGCTTGAGTCTTGCGTGCAACACCCTTGCTGGAGTTGACGGCCTCTTCGAGCCGCTTCTCAGCCTTGTCGACAGCCTGGCGCTGTTCGACGGCCCGCTTTTCTAGGGCTGTGATGGTAGCCCGGTTGTCAAAGCCGAGAATGTGATCAGCAGCCGTTATTCGTCGGTCATCTTTGATGTGCGTTCCGCTGCGCTGCCGGATCTGCCCAGCTGCCGTTACCGCCCGGGGATGATCATTCAGCTCTTCCGGTGTGCCGACACAGCGATGGTCGAAGGAGCGGGCGAGCTGGTCGGCCAGCCAGCCAGCGAACGGAGTGTCAGCGAGGACGAGCTTGCCGGCGATGGTGTCCGGCCCGGGCTTCTGGGTCGGCGGACGGTGCCCGGCCGACACGGGGGTATAACGGACCTGACCGCGCATGTTGCGCGCGTCAACGTAGGCGACGACCTTCTTGTAGTTGTTAATGTCGATGAGCATGCCCAGCGCGAAGCCGCGGAGCACGCGCTCGGCTGCGGTCCGCCAGTGGCTTTCGCTTTCTTTGACGTCGATGAGTTCCGCTATGAACGGCATGCCGTCATCGGTGAGGCCGGTGCCGTCAAGTATCCGCTGCCGGAGCTCAAGGTCGTCCCTGCGGATGCTGGATGTGCGCCCGCGAAGGGAAGCGATCTCCAGAAGGGTTTCCTTCCACGCGTCGGTGGCGATCTTGACGTCGCCGGCGACCGCGTGCTCACGCTCGCGGGCGGACGTCGCAGCCGTTTCCGCATCTTCGAGGAAGGTGGCAGCGGTGCTCATGAGTGCGTCATAGCTGTGGGCGTCGGCAGGCGTCTCGCAGTCGACGATGCCAGCCCACGCGGAGAACGCGGACCGGGCTTGCTGGACCTCCCTGCGTGCAGTAACGGCGTCCTCCAGAGTGGCGCGAAGCCGGTCCAGGTCAGCTCCGCCACCGGCAGTCCAGCGCGCCCGCAGGTCAGATAGCTGCCTGGTACGCCGCATCCGCTCACCAATGTCTCGCTCGTATTGGCGGGAAAGAGTTGCCTGCTCACGGGCGATGCTGGTGAGGGCGTCGTTAAGAAGCTCGGATTTGAGGGTGAGCGTGAAGGTGCCGATCGGGTTGCGTTCGTCGGTGGCGGCGGCGAGGTTGCCGTAGTAGGTGATATCTGCGCCTGAATTCTCGTGGCGGTCCCAGATCTCGGGCAGGTCAGCGAGATGCGCGATCTGTTCCCGGGCCGTGATCATCTGCTGATAGCCCTGGGCGAGGTTCTGATACCCCTCGACGGCTGCGTCGCGCCGTTCCAGAACGCGGGACTCGTCCAGGACGAAGGTCTTGAACAGTTCGTCGATGTTGTGGACTCCGCGGCTGGACTGGGTCTTGTGCAGGAGGCGGATCGCCTTACGCCCGTCACTGCCTGCCGCGCGGATGCCGAGCAGGCCGGTGAGCCGGGCGATGTAGGCGCCGTAGTCATCGCCGTAGACCACGGCGCCGGGGACGACTGCACGCACGGCGTCCTTGCGGAAATGATCGGCGCTGGCGCCCTGGAGGTCGCGGGCGTCGAACGCGGCTTCGGTGATCAGCAGGCAGTGGGCGACATCTGTGTTACTCGCTCCGGCCCGGGTAATGAACAGGGCGCGGCAGCCGGTAACTGACGCCCCGGCGGCGTTAGTCCACGTGACGGCGATGGCACTCCAGGCGGCACCCTCGCGCAGGTACAGGGGGATCTTGCCGTGACCGGTGTCCCGGTCGCCGACCTTGCCACGCATGTAGGTGTGGAATGTGCGTTCGCGCCGCGGCCCTTCATCGTGGGCGGCGGCGTTGAAGGCCACGGTGCGGTCCATCAGGACTGTCATGGCGCCGTCGAGCAGGGTTGACTTACCGCTGCCAGACGGCCCGGTGAGCAGGGTCCCCCCGGGGTGAATGTCCAGCGCATGGTAGCCGTGGAACGATCCCCAGTTGACGAGCTGGATGCGGCTCATCCGGAACTGGGAGACGGTGGGGTCGTGTCGCGCTGCCTGGGTCATGCCAGCGCTCCTGTCGGCTCGGTGCTCGGCAGGTCCCGCGGCGCTGCCGCCGTGGTCCCGCGCGCGTTCTGCGCGGAGCCCGCTGAATCGGGGCGTGCCCCTGGTCGTTGCGGGTCGGGGGCCGTCGCGATTTCCTCGAAAGCCTCGGTGAGCAGCGCGATCTTCTCGGGCGTGAACAAGGGCACGATGATGCCCGAGACCCGGTAGCGGCCTTCGCTGACCGGGACCAGGATCTGCCGGTCCCTCAGCGCCGTGATGGCGTTCTCGCTTCGCTTGCGGAAGGTGGCAGGATCCTGGTCATCAGCCTGCTTCCACACCTCGAGATGGTCCATCAGCAGGTCGTGGTCCACGACGGCCGAGGTGCCCTCCGCCGCCCCGCGCTCATACTCCTCGCGCAGGTGCAGTAGCAGCACGGCGGTCAGGGCAGGCAACGGTTTCTCGCGGCGCAGCAGCACGGGCATATCCTCGATGTCGGCCTGGCGGGTGAACGCGACCTGGTGCGCGCGATCGATGATCAGCTCGATGTACAAGTCGTGCAGCCGCGACATGAGGACGCCCTCGTGGGTGAGGACGGCGTTCCACAGGTCGGGGTGCCGTACCCCGTCGATGAACCGTGATGTCATCACCCGGACCAGCGTGTTGCGGACCGCGGCGGCCAGCCTGCCCGTATCACCGGGAAAGAGCTCCCCGGCGGTGCCGGACGGGTCGCCTTCAGAATAAGTGCCGCCCGGACCGTTGTGGCTGTCAAAGCCGCCGTCGCTGATCATGATGTCCTCGTAGTTGCGTAGTCAGGCAGGGGGCGGTGAATATCGCCAGGGGAAACGTGTGGCCGCGCATGGTGCCGTCACGCCGGATCGCGGTCACGGTCTCTGTCTGGTCCGGGATGAAGACGGCGCCATGCTCAGCCGCAAGATGCAGCAGTCCGACCACGCTTTTCGGCCGGCGCAGATCGCTGGTGAGGCTGGTGAATACCTCGCCTGCGCTGACCTGGCCGCTGGCCTGTGCAGCGAGCGCGGAATTCACGGCGGCTGTCAGCTCGCCCAGCCGGGGTCCGCCGCGTTCGCGCAGCTCATCCAGTGTAAGGCCGCCGAGAGTGTCGGTGCCGGAGTCGGCTAGCGCAGGTGGTGCTTCTGACAGGCGGGGGTCGAGGATCTGCACTCGGGTAATAGAGTCGATGTCGAGCGGTGCCCCGCCGAGCTGGAACGGAATGTGGTGGGTGTCCCCGCGTGCGGCGAACGCGCTTGCTGCCGCGGCGTGCGCAGCGGCTAGCCGCTTGCTCAGGAGACCGTCGTCTTCCACGTGGTAATCTACATACCGTTCGAGTGACTGGGTGAGGCGCCGGTAGGTGTCCTGAACGGTCTGGCAGTGCGCGACAAGGTTCCTGAGAAGGTCGCGGAGCAGTGCTCGTTCCTCGCGCGTGAGGGTGGCCGCGAAGTCCTGCTGGAGAAGGTCGGTGAGGTCGCGGCGCAGTGCCGCCTGCTCGCGCGTGTTGGACAACAGGGTCATCAGCCCGCCGAACGCCCGCCCTTCGTCGCTGGCCGTCAGCAGGTCATGCTCGGCGAAGAACTCTCGCAGCATGTCGCCGCGGCTCATGCCGCGCTCGCTGGTCTCCGCGATGAACCGTTTATGCATTTCATAAACGCTGTCCGAGACCCGCTTGAAGTCTGATGGCAGGTGACGGATCAAGTCGGTGATGCCGTCGAGCTGCTCCCGCAGCTCATACGACGGGACCGGGACATGAGCCGTGCCTTCCCAGGCGAGCCGCTCGCCTGTCAGGCGGGCTATCTCCTCGTCGAGGCGGCGGACGCGGGCCGTCGGGTCAGGGTTTGCGTCCGTGGCTAGCCGCGCGACGGCATCGATGATCTGCTTGAGCCGCGACTCTGACGCCGTGGAGCGGCGGTGAATGAGCCGGTCGGTGAACGCCAGCGCGTCCAGGCTGGCAGCCGTCAGGCTGTACTCCTCGCTGTCACCATTGAGGGCTCGGTTCAGCCACCTCTTTCGTACCCAGCCGTTACAGTGCTCGCGTGCCTTTCCGTCAGGTATGTCGACGCCGTGGGCACGCAGATCCCGTATTTCGAGGTCCACGTACTCATGGAACTCTGGCGCCGGGACCGGCTCGTCAGTCAGGTACTCAGCGAAGATAGCCATTACCCAGGCGAAGTGGCCAGACCGCAGCAGCACAACTTCGGGGGTGGCTGCGGCCTGCTCATAGCCTGCGAGCCTCGCCAGTGACCTTGCCTGGTGCGGCATCTGCTCTCCCAGCTACGTGAACCAGGAGCCTGGCCTGGCCGACCCTGAAGTCCGCCCGGTGAGCCGGGCGCTGAGAGCGGGCAGCGATGCTCTCCGGTGAGTTGTCCGGCATTGCAGGTGAGCCAGCGGAAACTTGCTGGGCCCATGGCTGGGCGCTGCGGGCTCCATTTCAAATCCCTTGACGCTGGGCAGGGCATCTCCCCGCTTGAGGCGAAGGTACCTTCCGGCACCGACATTCCTGCCATGCCCGGCTCTACCTAGAGCTTATTCGCCCCAACTTGGGCTGATTTCTGACTGACTTACCTTGACAGCTAGCAAATTATGACGTTCAAGTAACCTCATGGCTGCCCAATGCGCAGGGTGGACTGCGGCTTGCCGTGCGCATCTCTCTTGGGACTGGGAAGCGGGCGGAACAGGACTGAGTTGAGGTTTCACGCTTGCACCCGGTGGGTGGCAAGGTGGGCGAGGAGGACGTGGTTTGCCTCCAGCCGTCGGGAAGCTTGGCACGGACGCCGAGGTGGGTGTGCTCGTCGGAGGGGTGGGCGTCGAGAAGGTCGGCTATCCCTGCGCGGGCGATGACGATGCAGGCGTGGCGATGCCAGGACGCACAGGCGGTCGGCTTCCAGGTGGAATGCTGTCGCGTCACGCCGTCCGGATAGCGGGTGCAGGATGATAGTGACGTCGAATTCGGCGCCCTGGAGGGCTTCGTGCTTGTCACCGGCATCGGGGTGGCAGCCCAGGGGCGGGCGCTGCGGTCGGCTGAGGCGCTCATGCCGGCACCCGGTGGTTGTCGAGGTGGGCCAGGACTGCGTGATTGGCTTCCCACCCGTCGGGGAACCGGGCGGTCACGCCGAGGTGGATGGGGTCGGTTGAGGGGTGGGTGTCGAGCAGGTCGGCGATGCCTGCGCGGGCGACCACGATGCACGCGTGCCGGTGGCGGGAGGCCAGGACGCAGAGCCGTCCTGCTTCGAGGTGGAAGCTGGTGGCGTCGCGGCGTCCGGACAGGGGGTGGACGATGATGGTGACGGCGAACTCTGCGCCCTGCAGCCGGTTGGCGGTGTCGACCCTGATCTCCCGGGCGGCGGGCGGAGCGGCCAGTGTGAGGGCGTGGCGGATCTGGTCGGCCTGGTCGCGGTGGGCGACGCCGATGGCGATGTCGCGGGGGCCGAGCGGCTGGCCGCCGGGGTGGCGCTCGCAGGTCCCGACCGCCCGGCGGGTGAGGAGCCTGGCGGCCAGGGCCGCCGCGGCGCCGGCCGTCTCGCCGTCGGTGCGGATGACGTGCCGGGCAGGCAGTTCGTGCAGGGCCCAGCCGTGCTGTGCGGCCATCTCGAGGGTCATGTCCTCCCGGCTGCGCATTCCCGCTGTGGTGAAGGTCAGCCGCCGCGTGCCGGGCCCGGTGGCTGCGCGGAAGCCGGTGAACGGGTAGAAGGCACCGGACACGACGCCCGCGGCCGAGGCCGGGAGCCGCCAGGACACGGGCAGCCGGTGCACGGGCAGGTCCGGGTTGTGGGCGAGGACGACGGCCACAGCGCTTTGCATCGGGTCCCACGGCAGTCCCAGCCAGCGGGATGTCTCGATGACGGAGAACGGGTCGAGCTGGCCGGGATCGCCGACGAATACGGCGCGGTCGAACCGGTCGGCGATGAGCAGGAGCATGTCGGAGCGCATCTGGTAGGCCTCGTCCACGATGGCCCATGTCCAGTGCCGGTCGCGCACCGTTGCCCACTTGGCTGCGGTCGCGAGGATCACGTCCGCGCCGGGCAGGTCATCGACGCTGGCCGCTATCGACACGCCGGGGATGGCCAGCAGGTCAGGGCTGGCGACGTAGTCCGTGGCTGACAGCCGCCCGATGCGCTGGCCGGGACTGTGGTCGGCCAGCCGTATGGCGAGGTCGTCGACCTGGTTGTTGGTCTGCGCGATGATGATGCATGTCTCGCCGCCAGCTGCCAGGTCGGCGGCGGCCTGGACGACCAGGGTGCTTTTCCCGGCGCCGGGCGGCGAGTCGACGATGATGCCGCGCTGGCCGGGGCCGGTCATGCTGGCCAGGACGGCGGCGATGACGCGGTCGGTCTCAGCGGCCGGGTCGAAGGGATGAGGCCCGGTCACTAGGGCACCATGTTTCTCGTGGGCACCGCTACGGTCACTAGGGCACCATGTTTCTCGTGGGCACCGCTACGGTGCTCGTTGCAGGGACTCGGCGGGAGCCGGGGTGACGGCCTAGTCCGGTCGCCCGTGAAGGGCCGGCATGACACTGCCGCCCCCGGCTTTCGCCGGGGCTGGAGACTGGCAGCAGAGGGATGCGCCGCAGAGCGCCGGTTAGTGGCCGCCCGGGAGTCAGCCTCGCCGCCGCCGGGTCGTCGCTGCCACCGTGAGGAGTCGAGTTGCCGCTTGCGCTGCCTGAGGCATTGTTCTTTACCGGGATCGACTGGGCCGCCGTCACCCATGCCGTGTGCGTGATGGACGCGGCCGGCAAGATCACCGCTGAGTTCACGATCGGGCACTCTGCGGACGGGATCGCCACGCTGATCCGCCGCCTGGCCCGCCACGGCGATCCGGCCGGTATGCCGGTCGGGATCGAGCGGCCGAACGGGCAGCTGGCTGACCTGCTGCTGGAGGCCGGGCACCCGGTGGTGCCGGTCAGCCCGAACGCGATCAGGACCTGGCGGGAGGGTGAGGTGCTGTCCGGGGCCAGGCCTGACGCCGGGGACGCCGCGGTGATCGCCGGGTACCTGCGGCTGCGCTGCCACCGGCTGCGGGCCGCCGCCCCCTACTCTGATGAGACGAAGGCGGTGCGCGCCGTCGTGCGCGCCCGCGACGACCTCGTGGCGATGCGGGTCGCGGCCACCAGCCAGCTCCCGGCGCTGCCGGAGGCGCACTGGCCCGGCGCAAAGGCCATCTTCGCCGACGTCGGATCGCCGGTCAGCCTGGCATTCCTCACCCACTACCCGACCCCGGCCGCAGCCCGGCACCTCGGCGAGAAGCGCATCGCCGCGTTCTGCGCCAGCCACGGCTACTCCGGCAGGCGGCCAGCCGCCGGGCTGCTCGCGCGGCTGCGTTCCGCCCCGGCCGGGGCGGCCGGCGAGGCCCTCACCCGGTCGCTGCGGGACACCGTCCTCGCTCTCGCCGGCGTGCTGACGGCACTGAACGCCGCGATCAGGGACCTCAGCCGGTCCTGTGCCGCCCGACTTGAGGAGCACCCGGACGGGAAGATCTTCACGTCGCTGCCAAGGCCGGGTCAGGTCAGCGCCGCCCAGATGCTCGCCGAGCGGGGCGACTGCCGTCAAGCCTGCGACGGACCGGACGCTGTCGCCGCCCTCGCCGGGTGCACCCCGGTCACCCGCCAGTCTGGCAAGCACCGGGCCGTGCAGTTCCGATGGGCCTGCAACAAGCGCTTCCGCAAGGCCATCACCACCTTCGCCGACAACAGCCGGCACGCCAGCCCCTGGGCCGCGAGAATCTACAACGACGTCCGCGCCAGCGGCAAGGACCACCCGCACGCCATCCGCGTTCTCGCCCGCGCCTGGATCCGCGTCATCTGGCCCTGCTGGATCAACGGCGTGCCTTACAACCCAGCCAGACACGGTGCCGCAGCAACGCTCGCCAAACAGGCAACCGAACAAATTGCCGCGTGAGGTTGACACAGGGGGTGTCATGCGCTGGCCTCTCCGGCTGGCTCTTCCGCTGGTGCCTGCTGCGGCGGGCCGCCGTGCGTCCAGGGGGTCTGGCTGGGCGGCGGGAACTCGCGCTGCGCAAAGTACCCGGGGTCGAGGGTGTAGGTGACCTGCTCACCGATGGCCGGGACGGCTCCGGTCCGCGGCCTGGCGGGGGTGCCCATGCCGTTGGTGACCTCCAGTACGACGGTGGCGTCCTCGCTGTCGCGTGCCAGCTCGGTGATCTGGACGCGCTGGGCGGGGCGTGCCGGGCAGATCAGCAGCCGTCCGGGCTCGATGCGCACGAGGTCTGGCGTGCGGATCGTGAAGCGTGGCCGCAAGATCACCCGGCCCGTGGTACTGGTCTCGGTGCGCGATGGCTCCGCGGACACGACGGTGCCGCCGAAGGCTTCGCCGGCCGTGCGCAGCTCGGCCAGGACGAACGGGTCTTCTAGGGCGCGCTGGGCGTCGAAGGCGGCCTGGGCGCGCTCCAGCTGGTCGAGGCGGGCCGCGGCATGAACCGCGCGGTCATGGCGGGGCTGCGGCAGGCCGCCGTCGGCCAGATAGCTGCTGAAACGGGTGAACGAGTCTCGGTCCTGCGCCCAGCGGCGGTCCGCGCTCGCGGTGTGGGGCAGGGCGTTCAGCAGCGCGATGGCGTTCCAGGCGGATTGCCAGGTGGGGTCGAGCTGCCCGCGGACCGCCTCGGTGATCTCCGCGGCGGCGCGGGCGGCGCCGTGCTGGTCGCGGTCCCGCAGTGCCTGGTCGTGGTTGCGGACCAGGGGTTCCAGGATGGCCCGGTCGAACCCCGGGTCGGTGGCGGGGCCGGCGGGCGGGCAGCGCAGCGGGTCCTCTGCAGCGAGCGCGGCCTGCAGGCCGGTCATATCGGCGGGCGGGTCGATCCAGGCGAGCTGGGCGGCGAGGTGGGCGTCTTCCAGGGGGCTCTGCCCGGTTGCCCACTGTGTGGCGAGCAGGGTGGTCAGGTCCGCCAGGAGCGCGGAGCCGGGATATTCGGCGCGGTCGGCGAGGAAGGTCAGCCACCGGCCGAGGATGGGTACGGACGGGTCGACCGCGTAGGGCCCGTCGGTCGGCTGGAATCGGGTGGCGCGGCCCAGGAGGCCGAGGTAGTCACGGGCGGCCCGGTTCGGGACGAGGACCTGCGGGGCGTCGGTGTACCGGCGTCGCTCCTCGCGCTTGCTGGTGGCGGGAAGTGCCTCGGTGGCGGCCTGCCGGGTGGCGATGTAGTCCAGGACGGCCCTGGCCAGGCCGGTCAGGAAGCGCAGGCGGAGTTCGCGGTCGCGGGGCTGTGGTACGACTAGCAGCCTCGGGGCTGTCCGGCTGGTGCCGGCCATGGCGGCGACCGGGGTGGCCGGGTCGCCGGCCAGGGTCAGCGGGATGAGCACGAGCGGCTGGCCGGACAGGTGGCGGTGCCGGACCCGGCTGAGCGGCTGGGCCCGGCCGGTGCTGGCCGCTTCCAGCCGGGCGAGGGTGGCGAGCAGGGTCATGCCGCGCCGCCGCCCAGATCCTCGCGCAGCGTGCTGGCGTGCCGCAGTGCGCGGGTGATGTCAGCCTGGTCGGCGGAGGGCTCGCGGTGGCCGGCCGCGAGGGCCAGCGCGGTGCCGATGGTGTCCAGGCCGCCGAGGTCCTCGCGCACGGCTGATCCCAGTACGTCCAGGGAGTCGGTGGTGCGAGCCTCGTCGCGGCAGAAGCCCGACAGCTCGCAGGTGCGCAGGCAGCGTGGCTGGTACCGGGCCGGGACTGTCACCAGCGAGGCGGCTAGCTCGGCGCGCGGCCGGGCGGGGGTGCCGTCGGGGCCGGACATCAGGTCGAAGGTGACGCCGGGCGGCAGTGCGTCGAGCAGCGTGCCGATGCGGGTCATACGCGCCATCTGGCGGCGCAGGACGCTGACCTGCTTGCGTACGTCGAGCGTGGTGGCGGTGGCCTGGCTGGAGAAGTTCTCTGGGGTGACCAGGATCGCGCTGGCGGACACCGCGGACGGCGGGAGGTTCTCTGCGGTGAGCAGGTCCTGGAGGGCCAGGACGTACACGGCGGCCTGCATGGCCGCAGCCGCCACGCTCTCCTCGTCGGTCTGCCCGTCGATTACCGCGAACGACTTGATCTCCACGACGTGGAACCGGCCGCCGGCCTGGAAGGCGACCACGTCGGGCTCCAGGTAGGCCAGGTGGCCGCCGACGCGCAGGCGCAGCATCGGGTGGTCATACAGGGTGCCGGCGTCGCCGGGGTGCCGGGCCGCGCGTAGCAGTAGGGCTCGGGTCCGCTGGTAGCGGACCTCCGGGCCGCTGTTCCCGCCGACGGTTTCGAGGTCGTCGTAGGCGACCTCAGGCAGGGCCAGGCCGAGCCTGCCGCGCAGCAGCCGGATCAGGTCCGCGCCGCCGGAGGCCTTGACCTGGGCCTCGAAGACGGCGCCGCGGGCGAGCGCGAACGGGGACTGCGACGTCGGCTGCGGGAACCCGGCCTGGGCGGCGATCTCGGCCTTGTCCGCGCCGGCGGCGTCCATGAGCGCCCGGCGGGCGCACCCGGGGTTGGCGTTCAGCGCGGCCACGGTCCGGGCCGTGTAGCTCCGGGGCGGCGTGGCGCCGCGGAGGCGGTCAAGCCGGGTGTCGAGAGAGGCGGTCACGTAGTGGTCCTCGGGCCGGAGGTGTCGGGGATGGGGGCATGGGCTAGGCCGTCCCGGTACCGCGGACGGCGCCCAGGCGGGCGCCGAACAGCTGCTCGGCGCCAGTGAGCTGTTGCCGGGCGCGGCGGGCGGCCTGGGCCCGGGTGTCGGCGTCCGGGTCGGCGTGGATATCCAGCTCAGCCTGGGCGGCTGCGGCCACGTTGCCGGGCGCGGCGTCTTTCCCGTGCGGTCCGTCGAGCGCGCCGGGGATATTCATGGCGAAGCGCCGCAGCAGCTGCTGCACGCCGGCCCGGGAGCCCGGGCGGTCGGCGTCGGCCAGGCTGCTGGCGGTCCCGGCGACGCGGATCGCGGCGGTGAGGAAGTCAGCGCGCGGGCTGAGCGGCCCGACGATGCGCTGCTCCATCGGCCAGGTGCTGATGCACAGCAGCGCGCGGGCCGGGGACAGCAGGTCCGAGGTCAGCGCCGGGCACAGGTAGTAGGGCCGGGCGTTGGGCGCGGACCGGTAGGACCGCTCCTCATCCCGGCGCAGGCTGGTCAGCCGCGACGGGGCCAGCCGGCCGGTGAAGAACGCTGTGTGCACTGCGGCGATCAGCCTGGGCGCCGCCGGCACGCCGAGCAGCGTCAGGGCCTGGTGCACCTGCTCGCGGGCCGGCAGCAGCGACCCGCCGTCGGGCTGGTCCCCGGCCACAGGGCCGTCCGGGGTGACCAGTGCGTCCCAGGCCCGCTCGGCCCGGCGCAGCTCGGCGCGCAGCTCACTGACCCGCGAGCTCTCCCGTGCCGCGAGCGCCGCGCGCACGGCGCGGCGCAGCTCGGCGATCCTGGCTTCCAGGGCATCCAGCGGTTCTTGCATGGCAGGACCTTACCAGGTGTTCCAGTATTCTCCAGTTGACTCCATGGTTTCTGGGTGTAAGGTTCTGCCAGTCCCCGCCACCGGGCAGGGCGAAGTTTTCCTGACCATGGCCGGAGGCCTGCCGATGAGGCTGCTGCACACCTCGGACTGGCACCTGGGGCGAACCGTGGGGCGCCGGTCCCGCCGGTCCCGCGACGAGGACTTCGACGCGGTCCTGGCCGAGATCACCGGCATCGCCCGGGACTTCCGGCCGGATCTGATCGTTCACAGCGGCGACCTGTTCGATCTGTACCGGCCGTCACCCTCTGACCTGCGCCGGTGCCTAGGCGCGCTGCGCGACCTGTCGCACCTCGCGCCGGTCGTCGTGCTGGCCGGAAACCACGACTCGCCCGTGCTGATGGAGGCCCTGAACTTCGCCGTGAACGCGTTCACCGAGGACGCCGGCCCCAGGGCGGTGCCCCGCCTCCGGTTCGTGCCCAAGGCCCAGCATCCCCGCGACGGCGGGATCCTAGACTACCCGGCCCGTGGAGGCGAGCAGCGGATCCGGCTGGCCGCGCTGCCGTTCGTCCACCAGAACCGGTTCCTCGACAGCTTCGTCGGCCCGGGCACCGCCACCCGGGACTACGCCCAGCATCTGCGCGAGGTCCAGGCCGGGCTGACGGCCGGGCTGCGCGCCGGGTACCAGGACGGCCGGGATGTCCTGATCTTCGCCGCGCATCTGTATGTCGGGGGCGCGATCCCGTCACACACCGAGCGCCGCGTCGACATCGGCGACACCTACGCCACCGAAGCCGACGCCCTGCCGCCGGTCAGCTACGCGGCCCTGGGCCACATCCACCGCCCCCAGGCGATCACCGGATCCGCTGTCACTGCCCGGTACGCCGGGAGCCCGCTGCAGCTGGACTTCGGTGAGGCCGGCGAGGACAAGAGCGTCGTCGTGGTCGACGCCGACCCCGGCCGCCCGGTTCGGGTCGACATCGTGCCACTGACCGCCGGCCGTCGGCTGGTGGACTTCGACGGCACCCTCGACGAGCTTCGCGCCCGGGCCAGGCAGATCGGCGACTCGTTCGTCCGCGCCGTGATCAGCGGCGACCAGCCCGTCCTCCAGCTGGCCACCGCCGCCCGGGACGCCGCCCCGCAGGCGACCTTCGTGAGCGTCGAACCGCACTGCGAGGCAGCGCAGGCAGCCATCCTGGACCGGTCCGCCGCCGACGGCGATGAGCCGGACCTGCCCGAGCTGTTCCGCTCCTACCTGGCCACGGCAGAACTTCCCAGCGGGGTCGCCGGTCACGTCATGGCGACCTTCGACGACCTGCTGGACGATGCCGATAACGAGGAGCCGGGCCACCTCGGCGAGGAGAACCTGCTGGAGGCCGCGCTCAGCGAGGAACCCGGCCCGGTGCCCGGCCGGATGCTCCAGTCAGCTGCGGCCGCCCAGGCGACCGCGAGGGAGCAGTCATGAGGCCACTGCGGCTGTCCTTCTCCGGAGTCCGCAGCTACCCCGCCGCGTTCGGGCCGCTGGACTTCACCGGGAAGAACCTCATCGCCATCCTCGGCGACACCGGTGCGGGCAAGTCCACGATCCTCGAAGCGATCACCCTGGCCCTGTACGGCAACTGCACGTGGGACAACCAGCAGTCCAGGGCGCTGATGGCCGAGGGTGCCGCCCAGATGAGCGTGGACTTCACCTTTGCCCACGATGGCCACCGCTGGCGGGTCCGCCGCGTCTTCCACGCCAACACCACGCCTTCCACGCATCACCTGAAGAACCTCGACACAGGCGAGGAGACCGACAACGCCAGGGCCGTGAACCGCAGGATCGATGCGCTGCTCAAGCTCCGCTTCGACAGCTTCCGGACAGCCATCCTGCTGCCGCAAGGGCAGTTCGGCCGACTGCTCACCGCCACGGGAACCGAGCGCACCACCCTGCTCAAAGACATCTTCGGCATCCAGGTCATCGAGACGCTGTACCAGCATGCCAGCCTCCACCGTGACCGGCTCACCAGCCTCGTGAACCGTGCCCAGCTGGCGCGCAAGGACCTGCTAGCTAATCCCGCCGCCACGGCAGCCGCTGCGGGCCAGGAAGCCGATCAGCAGGAACGCTTCGCCGCCCACCTGGACAAGGCCCTGGGCAGCCTGCGCGCCACCCAGGGAGAGGCGTCCGCCGCCCGGGGCCGGCATGCGACGCTGACCGCCGCAACAGCTAGCCTCGCCCAGCACGAGGTCAGGGACGCCGCCGGGACGACCGGGCGCCTCGCCGCAATCGCGGCGGACCTCACAGCCCAGGACGTACAGGCGGACAGTGCGCGGAAAGAATGGGTAGGACGGCAGTCTCAGGCCGAAACCGGGCTGGACCAGGCGGCCGAGGATGGCCTGACACCCGAGACGCTGGCATCGGCCGCCACCATCCTGGACGGCCTGCCCGCCCGGCTGAGTGACCTCGCCGCCGAAGGTGCCCAGCTCGACCAGGACGAGCGCGACGCCGCACAGGAAATCCTGGACATGGAAACCGCCGCGTCCGGCCTCCGGGACCTGCGAGCCCGCGCAGCGTCCCGGGAGGCGGCCTGTCAGTCGGCAGCCACGACGCTGCGCGAATTCCGCGATGTCCGTGGCCAGTTGCAAGACACAGTTGGTGCTGCTCTGCTCGAAGCTGCCCGGGTCGGCGAGGCCCGGGACCACGAGCAGCAGACGTCCGGGCAGTTGCGGCACCGCCGCGAAGCCCTGCCGCCCCTCGAAGCTGACGCGGCCAAGACCGAGACTGCCCGGCAGGAGGCAGAGAAGCAGCTAAACGCCGTCCGAGGCCACGAAGCCGCGCACACCGCTGGAGCGAGCCTGTCACCCGGCGACCCGTGCCTCATCTGCCAGCGGCACCTGCCAGGCAACTACCGCCCTCCCGCCCCCGTCGACCCCCAGGCCCTGGCCGACGCCGAGCAGGCACAGGCGACCGCCGCAAAGCAAGAGCGGGCCGCCGCGGCGAAGCTCACCAGGGCGCAGACCGCCGCCGAACATGCAGACCACGGCTACCGGGAGCGGCAGGAGGCCACACGACTGGCCCGGGACCGGCTGGACCGGGCGCGCCAGGACGCCGCCACCGCCATGCAGGACCTGGCTCAGCGATCCTGGGGCAGTACCGACCTGCTTAGCGAGGAGGTATTCCTGGTCGGCCTGGAAGCCGCCTGTACCCGGCTGTCCGCAGCCGCCGACGGCCACGACGACCTGCGTGCCAGCGCAGCCGCGCAGCTCCTGCAGCCAGCCCGCGACCTCGGCCAGGGACTGGAAGAGGCCACCGGGTCGGCTGCGGACTCGGCCGCGGAAGCGGAGAAGGCTGCCTCTGCGGCGTCCACCTCGCTAGAGCGACAGCACAGCGCCCACCAGCAGGCGGTGACCAGGATCACGGCCGGCCGCGCCCGCCACACCCGGGCACGCGGGAATCTCGCCCGCAACCTGGAATCCCTTCCCGCGCTCGCCCGGCAGCTCCTGCCAGCCGACCCGGTCACCGCCACCTCCGTCCACCTGACGGTAGCCCGCGAAGCGGTCAGCGCCTGCCAGCAGCGCCTCACCGCCCTTGGCCAGGCCCGCGACGACGCGGTCGCGAAGATCACGGAAATCGGCGAGGCGCAACACCAGCGTGAGCGGCGGCGCAGCCGCGAAGTCACCAGCCCGCTCCAGGCACTGACGGCCGGGCTGGCACGGTGGGGGGAAGCCATCGAGCAGGCCGCTGCCGTGACCGGCGACAGGCCCGTATCACTGCCAGACAGCCCTGCCGACATCACTGCCGCCGACATCGGCGCTTACGCCACGGCGATCGCTGAAACCGCCGCCCGCGTGCAAGACCGGGTGACCAGCGCAGCAGGCCGCGCCGACGACGAGGCCCGCGCGCTGCTGGACCAACTCGGCGCCACGGCAGCTGCCCTGCAGGCGGGACAGGACGGATACCCGCCCGTCGCACTCGCATCGGGCGGCGAGCTGCTGACGACCGCGGCCCTCGACCCGGTCGTGGCGGCGCACGCCAGCGCCTGCGACACCAGCCGCCGCCGCCGCGCGGAGCAGGCCGCCGCCCAGGGGCAGGTCGACCGGGCCGCACGGCTCGACGCCGCGATCACGGCCGGGGAGGCCCGGCTCAGCGCGGTCAGCGCCCTCCGCACGATGCTTGCCTCCGGCAAGTTCCCGCAGTACCTGACCGAGCTGCGCACCAAGACGCTCCTCGGCGTCGCCAGCGAGCTGCTCGGCCAGCTGTCTGACGGCGAGTTCGGGTTCGCCGAGGACTTCCAGATCATCAGCCGGCGTAGCGGGGCGACCCGCAGCCCCAAGACCTTGTCCGGCGGAGAGACCTTCCTCGCGTCCCTGGCCCTCGCCCTCGCGCTGGTCGAGCTGCACAGCCGCTCCGGCGCACGCCTAGGCGCCCTTTTCCTCGACGAGGGCTTCGGCTCGCTCGACATCGACACGCTCGCCACCGCCCTCAGCGTGCTCCGTGCCGAGACCGGCGACAAGCTCGTCGCCATCATCAGTCACCTTCACGCCGTCGCCGAGGCAGTCGAGGACGTGATCTGGGTCGAGCGGCACCCCGAAGGATCCAGCGCGAGCTGGCTGAGCCCAGCCGCACGCGACGCCCTAGTCCGCCAGGACATGTCCGGCGGCCTGCTCAGCCTCCTATCGTGAGCCTCGGACGTCGCCGCAGCGGCGGCCGCAGCTGCCCAGCCCTGCCGGAAGCTAGGCTGGTTGATTCAGGTCAGCAGGGGTACATGCGAGATCTCAGCTGATACGGGAGATTTCTGCCCTTTTGTCGCTTCCGGCCAGGCGGGGCGGGGTAGTCAGCGGCGCTCATCGAACGCGAGTGAGGGGCACCGTCCGTGAATCGGCGTGGGCTACGCTTGCATGCGCGGCAGATCCTGGCATGGCTTGACGGGGAGGTCCGATGGCGGACGTTGCGCGGGTTGAGGTCGCGATCCTCACCGACGGCGACGTGTTACGCAGGGAGCGGCTGGCCAGGTCGCTGTTCGCCGACCTTTCGGCGGCCGATGGCCTTGAGGTGCGCTTCGCGCCGGAGGACGGGTTGCCGCCCGGTGCGGGAGCGAAGGGCGCGGGGATGGTCGCCGATGCTTCCCTGTGGGTCTTCCTGACGGCGAGCGTCCAGGCGGGTGCCCGGGTGCTGCTGTCGGTGATTCAGGCGTGGTCGGAGCGGGAGAAGCACCGGGTCGTGCGGGTGACGGTGAAGGACCGGACGATCGAGATTTCCCCGGCCGTGACGCAAAGTCAGGAACGGCTCGTGGACATGCTGCTGCGCTGCGATAAGGGATAGCGGTGGCGCCCCTTTCGCGGAAGGCGCTCCTGATCGGGGTGGAAGCCTACAACGATGCCCGCTTTGAGCGGCTGCCGTCGTGCCGCGCCGACGTCTGGCACCTGCGGCAGGTTCTCGTGCACCCGGTCATTGGCAGCTTTGACTCCGTTACCGTGCTGAGCGATCCTGCCGCGACTGATATGCGGCAGGCGATCAGCGTTTTCCTTGACGAGGCCGGGCCGGGGGATCTTGCGCTGCTCTACATCAGCGGTCACGGAACCCGGCTGCGGCATAGCTCCGGTGAGTTCTTCTTCGTTGCCCGGGACACTGATTTTGATCGTCTGGCGGAGACGGCGGTGTCGGCCGGTTTTGTCAATGAGCAGCTGGAAGCGTGCCGGGCACCGCAGAAGATCACGATCATCGACGCGTGCGAGAGCGGCGGGTTCGCTGTCGGCCTGCGTACCCGCGACGCAAAGAGCGGCTCGTCCGCGCCGCTGCGCAGCCGCGGTGTCTACGTGCTGTCCTCATCGGGTGCGGGCGAGGCCTCGTACGGCGGGCCGCCGTCGGCGTCCGGTGAGCCAGCGCCCTCGGTGTTCACTCAGGAGATCATCGAGGCGCTGCGGACGGGCAAGGCCGACAGCGACGGCGACGGCCAGGTGTCGGTCGAGGACCTCTTCCACTATGTCAGCCAGCGGGTCCGCAACCAGGAACTCCGCTCAGTTCAGGCGCCGGTGTACTCGGCGGTGGGCGTCAATTCGAAGATCATAATCGCGAGGGTGGCCGCTGGCGCAGCCCGGCTGCAGGCCGTTCCCGCACGCCTGCCCCGGGAACGTATGCCAGCAGCCTCAGCGGAGGCGTCGGGAACGGCATCAGTCCCGGCGTCCGGCGGGCAGCAGGAGGCCCGGCTGCTCGGCTATTACAGGGAGTGCCTGCTGGCCGAGAGCACGGACGCTCCGCTGCTGCACGCGAGTGAGCACGGCGGCAGCTTCATCTGCCTGCCAGGCCGGGAGCGGATCTTGTCCGGCGGCGCGGACAGCGATGACCGCATCGCGCTCTCTGGTGAGGCCGCCGCCTGGGCCGCGCAGGCCGCAGAGTCCGACGATGAACTGTGGGCGGGGTATCCGGCTGTCTTGCTGTACGGCCCGCGGGACAAGCCGTGGCCAGCACCGCGGTTCGCGCCGCTGCTGGTGCGCCGGGTCGAGGTCGTCCAGGGCGATGCGGGCCTGCGGCTGGAGCCGTCCGTGCCCGCGCAGCCCCACCGCGGGCTGGCCCGGGAATGGCTGGGCGCCGAGCAGGCCCAGCACCTGGCCTCCACCTATGCCGCTACCTGGCATGCGGGAATGTATGCCCAGATGGTCAAGGACATCCGCAACCTTCTGGAGACCGAATTCGAACTGCCCGCCGTCGAAGAGCTGCGGCCGGAACACCTCAGCGAGGCACTCGACCAGCGCACCCCGACCGCGGGGGCACGCAACATTGCGGTGCTGTTCCGCGCCCCCCGCAAAGAGGAGGCGGTGGCGAACCTGCTGAAGGATCTGGCTTTCATCGCGGACAGGCAGCAGCAGATCGGCCGCACGGCGCTCGCCGCCTTACTGCCCGCATCACCGCTAGCGGCCGGGCAGGCGGTCCCCCCGCCGCCGGTTCTTGTCACGCCGCTGCCGTGCAACGAGGCGCAGCAGGCGGTGATCGCCTCGGCGATGACCACTGTCCTCACGGTGGCTACCGGGCCGCCCGGCAGCGGCAAGAGCCAGCTTGTCGCCAACGCGGTAGCGACTGCGGTCTCACGCGGCCAGACCGTCCTGGTCGCCTCCACCAACAACCCCGCCGTAGACGAGGTGTGGCAACGGTGCAGGCAGCTGATACCGGGCATGCTGATACGCACCGGCAGCCGCTCCGGCAGCATCAACTATGCCGAAAACGAGACGACAGAGCTGATGGGGCTGCTTCAGCTCAGCCAGCCGTCCGTCAACGTGACCACGGCGGGCATGGCGCTGGCCAGCGCGGACCAGCGGCTGGTCGGCGTCCGTGCCCAGCTCGGTGCGGTGGCCGGGCTGGAGCGGACCCTCCTTGAAACCGCTCAGCTGCGGGAGCGGTTAGCCGCTCAGCTGGCATCGATGCCGGCGGCCCTGGCCGGGCGGCTTGGGAGCGGCCCGGGCCTGGACCGGTGGCAGCGGCGGGCGCGAAGATGTGCCAGCGCAAGAATCCTCGCGCGGTGGCGGCGACGGCGACTGCTGGGCAGGCTGGGATACACCGGCGAGCCGACGGCTGACTCCTGTCAGGTGGTAGCCGGCTTCGCCGCCGCCGAGCAGCAGTGGGCCTCGGCACAACAGGAAATGGCGCAGCTCCCGGACGACGCGATCCTCGCCGCCGAGCTGGATCGGGCGCAGCAGGCGGTCTGCGAGTCTTCTCGTGCCCTGGCTGGCACGGCCGTGTGCAGCACCGCCCGAGCCGGGCAGCAGCTCATCGCCGGGCTGCTGCAGGCCAAGCAAGACGGCCGCGACTGGCCCGCCGTCAGGCGCGTGTTGGGGGCGGTCCGGGGCTGGGCCGTCAGCAGCCTGTCGGCGCGCCGGTTCCCCCCGGAACCGGGACTGTTTGACCTGGTCATCATCGACGAGGCCAGCCAGTGTTCCATCCCGCAGGTACTGCCGCTGCTCTTCCGCGCCCGGCGCGCCCTGATCATCGGTGATCCCATGCAGCTGCCGCACATCGCCACGATCACCCCTGATCGCGAAGCCGCCATACGCAGAGCAGCCGGGCTGGGAGCGGACTGGCTGGAAGACCGCCAGCTGGCCTACCGGCGGCATTCGGCCTTCCATGCCCTAGAGCGCGCAGCCCGCGGGAGCCGCCTGCTCGATGAGCACTACCGCTGTCATCCCCGTATCGCCGAACTCGTCAACCGGCTCTTCTACGGCGGCCAGCTCACGGTCCTGACCGACACGCGATCCCAGCAGCGGATGAACCGGCCGCCGGTCGTCTGGGTGCCCGTGCGCGGCCAGCCCGCCCGGCCAGATCACGGCGGGTCCTGGGTCAATGTTGCCGAGGCCGCGAAAGTCCGCGAATGCGTGGCGTTCCTGCTGGAGCAGCTACCCGGCGGGGCAAGCATCGGGGTGGTGATCCCCTACAAGGCGCAGGCCGACCTCATCGCCGGCCAGTGGCGCGGCGAGCAGCGGGTCCGGGTCGGCACTGTCCACACCTTCCAGGGCGGCGAACGCGACGCGATCGTCCTCGGCCTGGTCGCCGGGCCGCAGATGCCCGGCCGCAGCATCGCCTGGCTCGAAGCGCAGCGCAACCTGTGGAACGTGGCGATCAGCCGCGCCCGCGCGCACCTCATCATCGTCGGCGACCAGACTTTCTGGGCCGCCCGCGGCGGCCTCGGTGCCGATCTGGCCGCCGCCGAAGCCGAACCCGGTGAACAGTCACCCGGCGGTGATCCGCTGCTGCAGCGCCTCTACGAGCGGCTGTGCCGTCCGCCGGGCTCAACTGTCGAGCTGGCCGCCGCCGTGAACGGCTACCACGCCGACGCGCTCACCTACCATGACGGCAGGTCTACGGCGATCGTGCTGGACCGGTCAGCGAACGGCGAGGACCCGGCCCGCCATCTGCGCCTGCAATACCAGCGCACCCAGCTTCTCGGCGATCCGCACGGGTCCCGTGAGGCGATCCGGCTGCCCGCCTGGAGGCTCTATGAGGACGAGGTCCCGGCTCCGCCATCACCTGGCTGAGACCTTACCCAGCCATGCCCAAACGGGCGGCCCGCAGGATGGCGGACCCGCCAGCAATCACTTCGCTGATCATCCGGCCCCCTCGCCCGTTCCGCTCCCCGCCAGGAGCCGCCCTGGGGAACGCACTGCTCTGCAGTGTTCCGCGCGCCACACCGGAGGACCACCGCTTCGCCCGATACGGTGGTGTCCGGCCGCGGATGGCCCTGCACGCGGGCGAGGTCTGTTACGACGCCTACGGCGCGGCAGGCGGCGCGATCAGCCATGCCTGCCGCCTGATCGAGGCCTCGGTGCTGAAGCCGCGCTGAGCGCCTCGCATGAACCGGTCGCGCTGATCCTGTCGGACTGGTTCTTCGAGGAGGTGGTGCGGCATGAGACGGCAGCTGAGCCCGCAGGCTTCCGCCGGGTGCCGGTGACGGTGAAGGAGACGCGGGCTGCCGGATGGACCCGCCTGGTCGGCCCGGCCGGCAGGCTCAGCCCTCACGGCTATGCGACCGTCTCATTACATGACCATCATTACCTGGATCCTGACGGGCTTCCCGTCAGGCACCACAATCAGCAGGTCATCGAAGCGAGAACAGACGATGTGGACCGTATCCATTACCTCGCCTCCGCCGAGGCGGTGAAGGTCGACGTCCTGGAGGGCGGGCACTGGGCAGCGCCGCTGCGCCCGGTCCGCGAAGGCCTGCACGCCATGGACATCCTGCTGCGCCGGCCGCTGGCCGAGGGCGAGACGATCCCGCTGAGATACGAAACCGCGTTTCGTTCCGGCGTGGCCATGGCACCGTGGTTCCGCCGCACTATCAGCGCACCGGTCGAGGGGCTGGCCATGCGGGTCGAGTTCCACCGGGAGAAGATCCCGCGGAAAGTATGGTGGGACGGCATCGACGGGGAGATCAGCGAACGTGAGCCTGTGCCGCTTAGCGGTGACCGGTCTGTTCACCGTTTCCTGAGAACTGCCGAGGACACGGTCATTGGTTTCACCTGGCAGTGGTGAAGCACTCCTCGCCGATGCGGAACCGGCTGCGGCAGAATACCAGCCACCATGATGGAGCGTAAGCCTGGCCAGCCGGGCGGACATATAGAAAAGCGCGCACTGCAGCCCACAGTAAACCCTCCAGCACGCTAGCAGGCCGCAGACAGAAACACCGCAGCATAATTGTCAGGACCTGTGGATAAAGATCTCTCAGGTGGCTGCGGGCTGAGGCATGCTCGTCAGTGTTCGACGAGCTGGCCGCTGGCGAATCAGGGCTCCGGCGCGGAGGAGCGCGACGAGGTGAGGTGCGTTCACGCAGCTCCAGCGGGCCTGGGCTGACTCGGTCAGCCTGAATGCCATCGCCAGGCCCGCCGCGCCGGAGCCGGGGCCCCTGGTGACCTTGGTCCGGTGGCGGATAGTGGCGAAGGTCGACTCGATCGGGGCTGGTCGTGCCCAGGTGGATACAGTGCCCGGCCGGGTAGTCGAAGAACGCGAGTAGCTGATCGACGTCATCGGTGATCTTCGCGATTGCCCTGGGAACTTTGCCCCGTAAGCGCCTGCGGCAGGGATGACCGGGGTTGCGGCCGCTGGTCTCCCCGGCGGGTTTCGATCCCGCACTATCCCGGGTTTAGGCCGGGCGCCTCTTCCATTTGGGCTACGAGGAGGTGGAGGGCGGTTCCTCCGGGGCCCGGAATGCGGGCATACCTGGCCGGGGCCGGGGTGCGAGGGTGCGGTGCGGGCCGGGCGTGGTGGCGGTGTCCTCGTGCGGCGGCGGCGCGGCTGTCACCCAGGGTCCTGTTTCGTCCGCGTGTCCGTGTTGCGCGGGCGGGCGGGTGGGATGATCTGGCCGGGCGGGCGTGGCGGCGGCGTCTGGTAAGGGCGCGGCGCTGCCGTGGTCAGGTGTGCCCGGCTGGCTGGCGGTGCGTGACCCGGCGGCGAGGAACCCGGCTACCTGGTCGGCGTAGTAACGGCGTACCCCGCCGAGGGTGCGGATGGAGTCGAGTTTGCCGGTTTTCGCCCAGCGTGTGACGGTCTTGGGATCGACGCGGAACACGGCGGCGACCTCGCCGGGCGTCATTAGCTTGCGGTGGCCTTCTGGCTGTTGCCGGCGAGTCACGCGGCACCGGATTCCGCAGCGGCGGGGTGGCCTGTCGTGCGCCCGGCGGTGCGGGCTGGGGCCGCGCTCAGGAGCGGCATGCCGGGGCCAGTTCGGGGGAGGCTGGCGTGGTGTTCGTGCACGGGGGTTCCTGTCTCTCTGGTCGGGGTGCCCGGCGGGCTGGCGGCGGGTGGCGTCTGCCGTCGCGCCGGGTGGATGGGGTTTCTGCCCGGCGGGGCCTGCCCCCCTTCGGTGCCAGGCCCCGCCGGGCAGTGGCGCCGGCCCTGGGCAACGGGGGTAACCCAGGGACGGCGCCGGGCGGGGTGCGGCCAGGCAGGCGCACCCCGCCGGTGCCACAGCAGCGCGCACGGCCGGGAAACAGGCCGTCATCCCCCGCGCTGCCGGGCACCGTGGCGCCGCGCGGCCAGGAGACCGGACTGCATGCCAGCAGTCCTCCGCCGCAGCGGACGCGGTCTCGTGTCCGGCCGCGCGGCAGCTCACGGGGGCCGGGCGCCGTGCAGGCAGGCGGTGATCTGCCAGGCGGCCGCGCTGATGCCGGCACGCGGGTGCGCCCGCTGAGCGCCGCCGTGCGACCACCGCCACAGCGCCCCGGCACCGGTCGCAGACGGGGCGATCAGCAACAGGTCCGCCGCGGTGTGCACATGCACGCAGATGCCCGCGGCGAATGCCGTCGGGCCGCGTGCTTGCAATGCGGCAGCCAGGACACACGCCTCACGGACTGGGCCGCCCGCACCGGCACCGGCGACCTGGGCGGCCTGCTGACAGCGGGCGGCAATCCTGCTGGCCGCGCCCTCCATGTTGGACGTAGTCCAGGCGACGGCCGCGCCGTCTTCGTGCCATTGCAGGAGCCGCACGTCCGTGCACCAGACGGTGACGGGGCCAGCGGAGAGCATCGCGATCCGCTCGTCGGCGCGGGCGCTGGTCACAGTCACGCCGAGGCGTTCCAGCCGCGCGGCCAGCGCCCGGATCGCCCTGGCCGCCTCTGGCTGGCAGCCGCGCGGCATTGTGCCTGCGTCACTGCGCGTCCCTTCCCAGATAGTGCGCGCAGGTGTGCCACGGTGCCGCGCGGCACCCGGAACGGCAGGGTCTTGGGGGGTGCCCGCCGGACCGGGGGTCATCATGAGCGTCACGCCGCTTCCCCGGGAAGCTCGAACCAGCACGTCGAGGTCGCTGTCGCCTTCTCCCGGACGAAGCCCCACCGCGCCGCGATATCGTTGAGCAGCCAGAACCCCCGCCCGCCCTCGGCATCGAGGCTCACGTCGCGCCAGTGCGGGACTCCCGCGATCCCGTCATCGGTCACCCCGATGTGCACGACCGTCGCGGACACCGTCACGGTGACGGTCACCTTCGCGGCGTCCAGGGCGTGCAGCACCGCGTTGGTGAAGATCTCGCAGCCCAGCAGTTCCGCTTCTTCCGCCGCGGGGTGACCGGCGAGCACGGCGCGGAGGAAACGGCGCGCCGCCGGTACCTCGCAGGGCTTGCGGGCGAAGGTGAAGGTCTCTGCCTGGCACTCTGGCGCCTGCCCGGGCATCACAGCACCCTCTTCCCGGGCGGAAGCGCCGTGGCGGCGCCACCGGGGGCCGCGCCGTCCGCAGCACGGTGCATGCGGCCGGCGCGGCCCTTCGGCCGGTCACGCTCGCGCGGCCCGGGGGAGACGGCAGCGGCGTGCCCGCTCCCGGAAATGGCCTGTGCGACCGGGGAGGAGAGCCCGTCCGGTTTCCTGATCTGGGGCGGCCCCGTGATCACGGCGGGCCTGCGGGCGGCGCTTCGCTCTGCTACGATCCGCTGTTCTTTGCTCACGTACCGTTCCGGCGTGTGCGCGGTCTCGGGTGCTGCTCCCATCTCGAACCCCCCTCGGGTCCTGAATGCTGCTGGCTTCGGGTGCGCTGTGCACCGGTCCGGGCCAGGTTCTCCCATGACGCGGGCGCTCGCGGTTGCCTGATCCAGCAATGCTCAGCGGGCTGATGTCACCGTGGGTGACTATCCTTTACCTTTGTGCTGCTCAGCTTGCATGAAAGTCATCACATCCGCAAGCTAAGTAAGAAGATTCTATGAAGGCGGGTTCGCTTGCACTACGATGGCGCCGGGGCGCAGCGGTGCCCCGCAGACCGGGAACCCCAGCGGGGCAAGGGAGGCACATGGACGACCTGATCCTGACCGTGCGGGCGCGGCGGCTGATGAAGGAGATGCGCCAGCTGCGGCTGGCGGCGGGCCTGAAGGTCGCGAAGGCCGCCGGGCAGGTCGGCATCTCCGAGGCGACCCTGTGGCGGATGGAGAACGGCAAGTCGAAGTTCAGCACCGAGGTGCTGGTCGCCGCGCTCGACCTGTACGACGTTCCCTCACCGAAACGCGATGCGCTGGAGCGGCTCGCCCTGGACTCGCTGCGCCGCGGCTGGTGGGCGCCCTACAAGGACGTCTTCACCGGCTCGTATATCGCGCTGGAGACCGAGGCCGCCCAGATCAGGGCCAGCCAGCTGCTGGTGCCCGGCTTCTTCCAGACGGCGGAATATGCCCGCTCGGCCATCGCCACCACCCGGCCCGAGCTGAGCCTGGCCGAGGTCGAGCGCCGTATCGAGGCCCGGCTGGCCCGGCAGAAGGCACTGTTCGAGGACCGCGCCGAGCCGCCCTCGGTGCACGTGCTGCTCGATGAGTCGGCGATCCGCCGCCAGGTCGGCGGTCCGTGGACCATGCACGAGCAGCTCGCCCGGCTCGCCCGGGCCGCCGCGCGGCCGGGCATCACCATCCAGGTGCTGCCCTTCAGCGCGGGATCGCACGCCGCGATGGAGGGCGAGTTCGTCATCATCGACTACCCCGACCCCGAAGACGACCCGTACGTTTACGAGGAAGGACTTTTCGGGGACATTTACATTGAGAACTACGATGACATCGTCCGCTACCGGATGGCGTTCGACCACGCCGCCGCGGACACGGCCCTCACCCCGGGCCATTCCCTTGAAATGATCAGCAAGCTCGCCGGAGAACAGGATAAAAAATGATTTACCGAACGGAAGCGCGGGATATCGCCTGGCGCACATCCTCGTACAGCGGCGGCGGCAACCACTGCGTCGAAGTCGCCCCCCTGCCAGACGGCAGCGTCGCCGTGCGCGACTCGAAGAACCGAGACGCCGGAATGCACCTCTTCAGCCGCGGCGCCTGGACCCAGTTCACCACCGCGATCAAGGAAAATCAGCTGCCCTAGTCGGCAGCACTGGCGGGACCCCGGTTAGCAGACTGGGGTCCCGTCGCCGTCCGCGGCCATCATCTCGGTGATGCCACGGTGCTGGAATGCGTTGCACGAATGCCCCATTCCGGGAGCGGGCAGCCGTTAACGCCCGCTCGAGGAAATCACTACTCAGGTCCCTACCGGGGGCCCTCGGCGCTTTGTAGCCTGTCAGGGAGGGGACGGTGCGGGTGAAGTGCCCGTCCGTCCCGGCGCCTGATCTGACGAAGCGAGACTGCGATGACCGCCTGGAACGAGTACAGCACCGGTGAGCGTGTGAAGATCCTCCGCGGTGCGGACATGACGCAGCAGGCTCTCGCCGAGGCCGCGGGGATCTCGGTGGCGCTCGTGCAGAAGGTGGAGCAGGACCGGGGCGGTTCGGTCGGCTCGCTCATCAAGATCGCTGATGCTCTGGGCACGGACGTGGGGGTGCTGCTGGGGCAGCAGGCGCCCCGCCGGGCTATGTCGCTGGCGGAGCGCACCGCGGCCCGTGAGCTGTCGCTGGCCGTGCATGACAGCGTGCTGGCCCCGCTGCCGGACATGGAGGCGCCGCCGCTGGCCGACTTGAAGGCGTCGCTGGCGCTGGCCTGGGACCAGTTCTGGCGCGGTGACTACACCGGCGCGTGCACGGTGACTCCGCGGCTGATCGCCGAGTCGCGGGCGTTCGCGGAGGCCCGCGACGGCCGTCAGCGGGAACAGGGCCTCGCGGTGCTGGCGGACGCTCACCACGTCGCCGCGTGCGTGGCGAACCTGCTCGGCAAGCGCGACCTGGCGTACGCGGCGCTGGCGCACGCCGACCGTGCCGCTCAGCAGTCCGGGGACGCGCTGCTGGCCGCGGTGCTGCAGTCGTCGCTGGCGTGGGTGTACCTGCGGGACGGCCGGATCGAGCGGGCTGTGAAGGTGTCGGAGGAGACTGCCTCGGGCATAGGCCTGTCGTTCTCCGATGCCTCTCCCGAGCGCCTGTCGGTGTTCGGCGATCTCATGCTGCGGGCGGCGGTGTCCTCCGCGCGCGCTGACGACCGCGTCCGGGCGGCCGATTTCCTGTCGCAGGCCCACGCTGCGGCGGCCCGGCTCGGCGCGGACGCCAACCACTACCAGACGCTGTTCGGGCCGACCACGGCGCGCAAGACCGCGATCGAGATCCATCTGGCGTTCGGCGACATCGGCCAGGCGCTGGGCCTGATCAGGGACACGCGCATGCCGGAGTCCACGCCGGTGGCGGTGCGATGCCGTCACCTGCTGAACGTGTCGCTGGCCTACTGCGAGGCCAGGCGATGGGACGAGGCGGCGGACACGCTGCTGGAGGTGTGCACGAGCGCCCCGGAGTGGGTACGCCACCAGGCGCTCGCGGGGGTGGTCGTGCAGCGGATCGGCGACGGTTCTACCGCCAAGCTCCGGAAGGTGAGCCAGATTCTCGGGCTTCCGCTGCTGCCCCGCTGACTCCCACGGTTCGTACGATCAGCCTCGCTATCTGTGTCACTGGTCACACAAGACGTGTCCGCTCCGGCCTGACGGGACATCCGACTCGTACGGCTCGTGCGGAGACGCGATTGAATTAGGCCCCCTGCTACGACAGTCCGTGCCTTCACTATGCGAGACAGAGGGGCGACGCTTCCAGCATGAGCGCGCTGCCCCCCGCTGCCGAGCACCTGAGGGCGCTGCCTGTCCGCCACGACGGCAGGCAGCGTGACCTGGCCGCCGCCGAGCAGGCCGCCGCCAGGCTGCTGGCCGCGCTGGGGGTCGATACCGGCAGCGAAAGCCTGGCCAGGACGCCCGGCCGGATGGTCCGCGCCTACGACGAGCTGCTCAGCCCGCGCGACTTCGACCTGACCACCTTCCCCAACGAGGAGGGCTACGAGCAGCTGGTCATCGCGCGGGAGATCCCTTTCCGGTCGCTGTGCGAGCATCACTTCCTGCCGTTCGTCGGCCTGGCTTATGTCTGCTATCTGCCGGGCGAGCGGATCCTCGGCCTGTCGAAGCTGGCCCGCGTGGTGGAGCTGTTCGCCCATCGCCCCCAGGTCCAGGAACGACTGACTCAGCAGGTCGCGAACTGGCTGCACGATCAGCTCGAGCCCAAGGGCACCGGTGTTGTCCTGAAGGCCGAGCACCTGTGCATGACGCTGCGCGGCGCCCGCGCGACCGGTTCCACTACGGTCACCTCCGCCCTGCACGGGCTGCTGCTGACCGACGCCCGCGCCCGGGAGGAGTTCCACACCCTGGCCGGCATTTACCCCTGACCCTGGCCTTGCGGCCCTGGACCCGCGCTTTCCCCTGCGCGCTGAACCGAGGTGCTCATGCTCACCACGATCGAGATCGGCGGCGAACCCTTCGCCTTCTCCGCCGCGCACGCCAGCCTGCACGGCGGGGAGTTCGAGCCGCTGCACGGCCACACCTTCACCCTCACCCTGCGGCTGCACGGCGAGGCGGGCGAGGACGGGATGATCGCCGACTTCCGCCTCATCAAGAAAGCCCTGGCCGAGGTGATCGCACCGCTCAGGCGGCGGACCCTGATGCCCGCAGACGCGCCCGGCGTGAGCTCCTGGCATGAGGACGGACAGGTGCTGATCGTCGGCGGAGCCCGCCGCTTCAGCCTGCCCGCCGCCGATGTGGTGATGCTGCCGCTGGTCAACACCACCACCGAGGCGATCGCCGCTCATCTGGCCAGCCAGTTCGTCCCGTACGTGCGTGACGAGCCCGGCGTAGGAGCTGTCGAGCTCACCCTGGCGGAAGCCGCCGGCACTGCCGCGACCATTACCGTCGGCCTCTCCGGCGGCGGCGTCGGGGGCCTCGCCCGCGCAGAAGGAGCGTGAGGTGGCCGCCTTTCCCGCGCCGGGCCGCTGGCCTGCCAAGTACCTGCCCAGGGCGCTGCTGGGCCACGTGATGGAGACCCTGCTGTCCGGGCATACGTGCGAGGAGACGGTGCAGTTGTCCTCCCCGTGGGATGCCTGGTGGGCCTGCTACCGTGCGGTGCTCCCGCTCGGCCGGCTCGGCATCGGCGTGACGGCGCCGGATAAGGGCTGCGGGGACTGCGTGCGGGACGCCTTCGCCCTGGCCTCAGCCGACCCGCCGCGCCATCCCGACCCCGGCGCCGCACGGCCGTGCGGCTGCCTGCTGGAGTGGGCGGTACGGATGCGGGCACCGGCACCCAGGGTGGCCTGGCCGCCGCTGTCGCTCACGCTGGCGCTGGCCAAGCCCGGCGCCCCCAGCGAGGCAATCCGGGCCGGACTCCAGCACAGCCACCAGGTGCTGCGCGCGGTGGCAGTACACCTGACCACTGATGACACCCGGCGGCTGTACCCGGAGGCATACGGTGTCGGCTACGTGGCCGCCCGCGACGCCTACCTGACCAGCGGCCCGGTCCTGGTCCTGGCGCTGCGCGCCGGAACGACGGCGGCTGGCGCACAGCAGGTCAAGGACCGGATCCGCGATGCGCTCGGCGGCGACAGGCTCCGCAACCACCTGCACATGCCCGACAACCCCGGCGAAGCACTCGCCGACATCGGCCACCTGGCCGGAGACGAGCTGCTGGCCGGGCTGTATGAGAGGTACGAGCGTGACCGAGCCGGGCACCGTCTGGCGTTCTACCGGGCTGCACTGGGAATCCGCAGCGGCGACGCTGACCGCAGCGCCCGCTGACGCGGCCGCCGGCCGCGCCGGCTACGCCGAGCAGCGCCGCCTGATCGCGCCGGGCCAGCACCTTCACTGGCGGCTGGCCGGGCCGCGCTGCTGCATCGGCATCTGGTCGGCCGGGCAGCGGATCACCTGTGCCGCCGCGACACCGGTCAACCAGTCGGGAGCAGACGCCCAGTGCCGTGCCTGCGCCTCCAGCGACCGCGGACGGGCACTGGCCCGGGACGCCATCACCGACGACCGCCAGTTCGCGCTGTACCTCGCCTGGTTCGGTCCCCAGCTGGTCAAGGTCGGGCTCACCGCGACAGACCGCGGACGCGACCGGCTCCTGGAACAAGGGGCAATCGCCTTCACCTGGCTGGCAGCCGGCCCTCACCCCGCCATCCGCCGGGCAGAGCGGGCTGTGGCGGCGACCGGGCTGGCCAGCGAGCGCATCGGCGCCACCGCCAAGGCGGCCGCCTGGTGGACCCTCCCCGGCCGGAACGAGCGCACCGGGCACGTCGCCGCCGCCCACGCGGCAATCAGCTCCCAGACCCGGTGGCCCGGCCAGATCACGGCGCTCGAGTGCCAGATCATCGACCAGGCCGCCGACTTCGGCCTCACCCAGCCGCCGCCCGCCTCCTACGCCGAGCTCACCGCCGCCGCCGACGGCGCCGTACTCGCGGGGCGGATCATCGCGATCGTCGGGCGGCGGCTGCTGCTGGACACCCCCGCCGGGACGCTGCTGGCCGACATGCGCCGCGTCGCCGGATGGCGGTTCACCTCCGCCCCTGACAGCGGAGACCCGCCCCAGCCCTCCGGCCTGGCTGCGGTGCCTCGCGACCGACCGAAAGCCGACCATGATGACCAGGGATCCCTCTTCTGACCCCGCCCTCGATCGCGGCCGTTCACCGGCCGCGAGGGCCTCCCGGACGCGCCTGATAGTGATCGAGGGCATGCCCGGCGCGGGCAAGACCACGATCGCCACCGGCCTCACCGCCCGTGGTCATCGCGTGCTTGGCGAGTACACCGCGCCCTCGGCCGCGACATTACCGGTGGCCGGGCATCCTCCGGTCGCCGCCGACGACGCCCACCAGGCCAACTGGCTTCGCAAGTCCCGCCAGGCCGCCCGGGCGCTATCGGAGCAGACCGGGCCGGTGTTCGCAGACCGGGACTGGCTGTCCTCACTTGCCTACGCCTACTCCATCGCCGATACCGACGACGGCCTCCTGCTCATCCAGCGTGCCGCCTGGGCCGCCGCGCACCTGTCCGCAGGGGACCTGATGCCCGGCAACTTCTACATGGTGCTCCATGCGAGCGTGCCGGTGAGCCTGCGCCGCCGCCGCGGGCACCTGCGGGCCGGGCATCCCTGGAGTCATCCCCCCAGCCTCCGCCGCCTCCAGGCATTCTACCGCCACCCCGTCCAGATCCTGAACCGTCACGCCCCGCAGGTGGCGCAGCACCTGGGCGACGTGCGCTGGATCCACCTGCCCCCTCTCAGCACCCTCGACGACGCCCTGCTGGCCGCCTGCACCCTCGGAGCGACCCCGTGACCCAGCCCGCAGCTCCCCAGGCCAGTCCCATCCGCCGGGTTCCGGCCGTCGCGGTGCTGATGCACGACGGGTTCTACTCCTGCGGCACCGGCGCCGGCCGCTCCAACAAAGCCTTCCTCCAGGTCCTCACGGCGCAGATGCGCCCCGGCGTACGGCTGGCGGTGATGCCGGTCCACCTCACTGCGGCCAGCAGCGAGTACAACCGGCAGTGGCACGCTGAAATGCGCGCCCTGGTCCGCCAGGCCGGCGGAGGCGTCCTGCCGATTGACAACGGGACCGGCGGCACCGTCCGCTTCGGCGGGCTCGCCGCCTTCCAGCACGCGTGCGCCTCGGCAGCCGCGCTCCTCCACCAGCACCTGCTCCCCTCCTGTGATCCGCTGCTGATCGTCGCGTTCGACTGCCCCTTCTACGGCCTGGCCGCCCAGCTCACCCCCGTGCTACGACCCGGGCTCGTCCTGGTCGCCCGCTCCACCGCCGCTCTCCACGCACCCGACGACACCGCCCGCATGGCCTGGGAACACGACGGGCTGCAACGGGCCATCGCCTCCGGCGGCCGGGTCGCCGCGATCTCCGCCCACATGCACGCCCACCTCACCGAGGCCTGCCAGCTCCCTCCCCACGCCGTGCTGGACCTGCCCAACGGGCTGACCGCCGCCGACTGGCGCAACATCGCCGCCCCCGACGCCGCCCTGCTCCCGCGAGCCGCCCGCAGCGGCTTCCTGCTCGCCATGGGCCGCGCCGCCCCCTACAAGGGCTTCGACGACCTGCTGGACGCGCTGCTCCTGCTCGCAGAACGCGATATCGCGGTGCCGCACCTGCTTCTCGCTGCCGTCACCGACGACGCCGGCCTCAACGACCACCAGCAGCATCTCGCGCAGCGGATTGCCACCCAGGGGCTGAACGCCACCCTGCTGCCCCGCTTCAGCACGGGCCTGCGCAGCCTACTGGTGCACCCGGCGCTGGCCGCCGTCGTCGTCCCCTCCCGCGTCGAGCCCTTCGGCCGGATCCCGCTGGAAGCCTTCGCCGCCGGAGCCGCGCCCGTGGTCGCCACCACCGCCGGCGGCCTGGCCGAGCTCGTCACCGAGCAGACCGGCTATCCCGCCCGCCCGCACGACCCGGCATCACTGGCCGGAGCCCTCCAGGCCGCGCTGCACGCCACCACTGGTGACCGGGCGCGCCTGCGGTCCGTCGGCCGTCAGCTGGCCATCGGCCGCTACAACTACGCCCGGACCGTTCAGGATCTCCTTACCCGCATCGCCCCCTGGGCCATCCGGCAGCCCAGCAGCAGCCAGGCCCCCCGCCACCGGATGACTCCCGGTTAACAGCAAACGCCGCCCCGTACACGGCGGTCAGTCCACGTACCCTGCCCGGGCCGCGGAGGTGACCGGCAGCGGGTCTTGTCCAGCGAGACCGAGTGCCGAACGGTCTGATACTCCCCTGCCCCGGCAGGGGTAAGTCGTACAAGCGTCCCAGCAGGGCGCCCTGGCCGGACTGGAGAATGTGCGCGGCTTCCAGCGGGATCCAGAAGCACTCGAAGCCCGTGGGCTCCTGCTCGCCGTCGTGATCCTCCTGGCTGCTCCACCGCTGCGGCGCGGGCCCGGTCAGCTCCAGATGGAAGACATGACGGTGCTGGATCTCGAACCGGTACGGGCTGATGTCGTACTCGGTCTCGCCGAGCTTGGTCACGATCTTGAATTCCGTCAGCCCGGTTTCCTCGCGGGCCTCGCGCAGGGCCGCTGCCTCGGGCGTCTCTCCCGCGCGGATGCTCCCGGCGGGGACCTGGATGCCGACTTCCTCATGGCTGTAGTCAGTGTGCCGGAACACCAGCAGCTTTCCATCACGGACGACATAGCACAGCACCTTGTCCCTGGTGACCCTCTCGGCCACGGGCTACCCCATTTCTTTCCGCCTGGCGATCCGGACGCGGCCACAACGGCGCCCGCAAGCATGAGGCAGCAGCAGGCGCCGCCGTTCGGCAGACACTGACACCCGGCACCTACAGGTGACCTTTAGCCTACGTTGTGTCAGGGACAGGTACCTCTGCGGCCAGGAGCCTCATGTTGGCCTCCTGGGCCAGCACCTGATCGAGCTGCGCCGGAGTCCCATGCCCGCCGCCGCGCGGCCCAGGCCCGACGACGGTGAACGCTGGGAGGAAGTCGTGCTCGATGGCGTCCGGATACGGTTGGAGCGGCTCGTGGACGGGGACGCACGGCGAATTCCCGGCAGCCGGGACCCGGACGCAGCCCTGCACCGGCCTGAATGCCGCCCGCATACAAGGAGCACGTCCGTGACCGGCACCGCTGACGCCCTCTCCGGCCTTGTCGGCCACCTTGGCGAGCATCTCGGTGACGACCCCGCCTGGCAGCCCGTTCTCAAGGCCCTGGACTCGGCGGAGGCGGTGCTGCACCTGGCGGTGTTTACCGGGCCGTTCCCCGGCTGGCTCCTGGATGGCAGCAAGACGATCGAGTCGCGGTTCAGCCGCGTCCGCTGCGCCCCCTGGGGCGTGCTGCACGAGGGCGACATCGTCGCGGTCAAGAAGGCCGGGGGGCCGGTGACCGGGGTCTTCCAGGCCGGGCAGGTCCGCAGCTACCAGCTCACCCCCCGCAAGGTCACCGAGCTACGGGAGCAGTTCGCGACCCGGATCCGCGCTGCAGGCGATGACTTCTGGGACCAGCGAGCCGACTGCAACTATGCCACCCTGGCCGACGTGACCAGCGTCCGTGCCCTGCCGCCCCTGGCGTTTCCCAAGCGCGACCGCCGTGGCTGGGCCGTCCTGACCAGCCCCGGCGGGCAGGCCACGCTGCTATGAGCACCCCGCAGTCCGCGTGATTTCCGCACTGGTGGCCCACTCATACATGTGGTGGTCGCGGCCGAGCAGGATGAGCTGGACCGCGTCGATCGTCACGCCAGCCGTGGCGTCTTCGTTGGCGAGCGCGGCCTCGTACTCGTCGGAGCGGCCAGTCACCCGGCTGTACGCGAGGGCTGACATGCGGCGTCCATTCAGCAGGCTCAGCGATGCGCTCTGCGGGCCAGGTTTCATCTAGCGAAGCGCCTCGTCCAGTTCGGCCACGCGCGGATCATGCGGCCACCGCGTGGCCAGCCGGGCGAGTACCTGAGTGAGCATCTCGGCCAGCCGCACGGAACCAGTGCGCTGGGCGATCGCGGCGGCCTGAAGTGCTACGCCGCATGACTGCCCAAGATCACCAGCTCTGGCGTAGACATCCGCCAGGTAGGCGAAGCGCCGGGTTGCCCAGGCCGATTGTTTCTGATCATCCGGAAGTGCCGCGTATCCCGTCTCCAGTTCGGTGATCGCACGCTGGAGGTGGCGGGGCTTGTCCGACATCAGGCTGGAGATCTCGCCCCGCTCACACAGGAAGATCTGAGGCGATAGGTCGTCCAGCCACGGATGCAGTTCCGTGTCGTCTATTACCTGTGCGGCCAGTTCGGCCGCCTCGCCGAGCTTGCGTTCGGCAGCGGCGGTGTCACCGGCCAGGACATGGCCCCGGGCTTCCTCATGGGCGGCCTGCACCCGCGTGCCTATGGCGACAGTCGTATCTTGCTGGGCGGCCTGGGCCAGCCCGATCGCCGTGCCGACCTCGCCCGCGCGCAGCGCCATCATCGCGCGTTTTTCCAGCACGGTGGCGATCATCGTCTTGTCGCCGATCTCGATCGCGTACTCCAGTGCCTGCGCCAGCCGCAGCCATTCGCCCGCAGGGTCGCCAGCCTCACGAAGCAGGTAAGCAGCGAAGTGTGCCCACTGCTGCGCGACACTGACCAGCGCGGGGCGCACCGGCCCGCGTGCCTGCCGGACGAGATTCTCGATGGTCGCGAGCTGCGCCAGGACGGGTTCCCGCACCGCCACGGTGCCCATGGAGTATTCGATGTGCCGCTGCGCGACCAGCATCTCTCTTAGGGAGTTCGCCACGAGCATGTCTGCCTGCGGCGGATGGAGGACCGCCCGCGCCAGCCGTTCGGTATCTATGGGCGCAAGCCAGCCGGCCAGCGCGCGGCCTGCCAGGACGGTCCCCGCGAGCACCGACCTGCGGCCCGGCCCGGTGCCCGGATCGCGGGGGATCACCATGGTGACCGGCTGGGTGGCGCCTGGTGCTCCGCCGGTCCGCGCGGACTCGCCTGTTACGGACGCAGCCAGCTTCCCCCCGGCGCCGAGCAGCTCGTCGAGTTCCGCGGCCATCTCGGCGGTGACGCGCTTATGCCCGTTGAGCACGTTGGACAGGTAGGAGACGTGGTAATGCGACCTGCGGGCCAGCTCCCGCAGGGACATGTCCCGCTCCGCGAGGAGGCGCCGCACCTCCTTGCCGAAATCCGCCATGCGCGTGGGCCAATCCCCGGAATGCCGCCTGTATTCCTTTTCGCGTATCCCGCCGCCTGGCAACAGGAAACATCTTCCACCCTACGCTCCGTGCCCGGTTGGCTAGGGGAATCCACGCTGGCAGGCAGGAAGGAGCCAGACACCATGGCGCGGGCAGCCGGAGTGTGGCCACGTGGGGAACATCGGCCGGATGCTGCTGTCCAGCCTGTCCGGGGACATGATGTCGGGAGCGGGCAGTGACCGGCGTTCTGGCAGTTCAGGCGGTATCTTGGGCGTCCCGAGGCGGCACCGGCCGCCTGGTGGCATGCCCTCACCGGTGAGCGCGTATGCGGTCAGCGGCACGATAGCGGACAGCCTGGGGCGTGCTGCCGCGCGGCAGGAGCAGGCTGCCGTGCGGGACATGCTGGCGGGTGAGCGGGCGTTGTCCCGGCTGCGGGCCGCGCTCGTCGTCGCGGAGGCGCAGACGGGCATCTCGATCGCGGTGGCGCAGCCGTGCACGCCGGGAAGAGCCGCACGGGCGTCAATATGCCGCTGCTGGCCGGGCTCCAGGTGGCCGGGACCGGCGGCTCGGCTGCCTCGCTCGCCGTCGCCCTGTACTGCCGTCGACCGCCCCGCTGGGTGCCTGGGCTGAGGAGCATCATCGGTATCGGCGCCTTCCTCGCATGCCTTGTCTCGGTGCCCGGACTGCTCGGCGTCACCGGCACGCAGGATTCACCGGGTACGCACGGGAACGTGTACGCCAGCGTGTCGTTCGCCCCGGCGACCGTGATGTGCGCGGGAGTGCTCGTCTTGCTGTCTGTCTCGCACCGGAGGTCTGCGGTGTTCAGGAAGACGCTGCGGCAGGACTACTGGCACCATAAGGCGCTGGCGGCACAGCTGGGAGCACGGCAGGCAGGCGAGGGCGCAGCCCCCGGCACGGGAGTCGGCGGTGCGGAGGGGGCGTAACGGCTGGCAGGATCCGGGGTCATCCTCCCGCGACGGCGGATCGTCTCCCGCTCCCGATCCTGGGTCCGGGCCGGAGGAGGGTGCCTGGCCAGATCGGCCTCGTGACCGCATCCCGGCATGGAGCCTTTCGACGTGCGCACGGTAGTAGCGGCGCTGCCCGCCCAGGGTCCATGTGCACTCGAGCAGCCCTTTCCTCGCCCATCGCGCAACGGTCTGGGGTTTGACCCCGAACAGCGCAGCGACCTGTCCAGGGGTCATCAGCTCCTGCGGGTCCTCGTCCCGGCTCCCGGTCCCCCCTGGTAAGGGCTGCCGTGATCGCGCCGGGCATTGCCCCGCACCACTCCCCGTAGTAACTCTGCGCATCAATCTATAACTTGTAGTAGTCAATAATCCTGAGGCCAGTATTCAGAACGGCTGCGCGGTGACGGCCCTCCGGCCCGTGTCTGCGGAAGTCTCTTCCCTGCGCGGGGACCAGGTCTCCCGGGGCCCTCCGCTCATCCCTTGGCAGGGAAGTCCGGTTCAGGATGATCTGAACGAGATAAACGCTCCAAACGCTCTGCGTGGCCTGTGGCGCTTTACACGAATCAGCGGCCACAGTTAGGGTGATCCTCAAGTCACGGTCCGCAACGTGCGACGGAGGGGGCGCCAGCAGTCATGGCCGATCTGCGGGTGGACTATGCGGTCCTGGAGGAATCCGAGCGGCGGTTAGCCAGCCTGCACGGGCAGCTCGCCGCGTCCGGCCAGGCAAGCGGGCTGGCCGATGCTGGCTGGGGCTCTGGAGACGTGGTGGGCGCCTTAGCTGAGTTCCACGGGAACTGGTCCTATCACCGCGAGCAGATCCTGGGCCGGATACAGGCGCTGGGCCAGATGACCCGCCAGTCCCGGCAGTCCTTCCATGCGGCCGACACCGCGCTGGCGCGCGAGCTGGCGAAGACATGACCGGGACAGCCAGCCATCAGCAGGCCAGCAGGCCCCGTCGTGGCGTGACCATGCGGAGAGGAGCCGCAGGACATGGGTCGGCCGTATGACTGGAGCCCGCTGGGCCTGGCTGCCGACCCGGTGCCCGGCGACCCGGGGGCGATTGCCAGCGAGTCGGGCCGGATGGCGCAGACCGCGCGGCAGCTCCAGGCGCAGATCAGCCTGCTGAACAAGATCGACAGCGACGCGACGCTCAGAGGGCATTACGCCGGGACGATCCGCGCGCACGCTCAGCAGCTCGCCCAGGATCTCGGCAAGGTAGCGTCCCGGTACGAGAAGGTCGCCGGGGCAGTGCAGACCTGGTCCGGTGACCTGGAGCACGCGCAGTCCCTGTCGCTGACCGCGCTGCGGATGGCCGATGGCCCCCACGCCCAATTGCAGAAGCTCCAGCCGCCGCAGGCCCCGCCGGGAACCCCCACCGCGCGGCAGGAACAGCAGCTTGCGCAGGATCAGCAGTCCTATCGGACGGCGCTGTCGAACGCGGAGGGCGAGCTGGCCGCCGCCCAGCGAATCCTGAACGAGGCAACCGGGCACCGCGACACCGCGGGCAGGAGCGCTGCGGGCACGATCCGCGCTGCCAGCCACGACAAGCTCGCCGACAGCTGGTGGGATTCCTTCAGGGAGTCGATCAGCGCTGTCGCCGGGCACCTGAAGCTCGCCGCCCAGATCCTGGGCGCGATCGCGACCGCCGCTGCGCTCGCTGCCGCCGTCTTCAGCGGGGTCGGCCTCGTTTTCCTTCTCATCGCCGCGGGACTGCTGCTGACCGAGCTGTTTATCCACGTGATCCTCGCGGCGACCGGCAATGGCTCGTGGGCGGATGTCGGTCTCGACGTGGTCGCGCTCGCCACCCTCGGCTACGGCGGCTACGCGGAGGGGGCAGCCGAGGGGCTCACGCTAGGTGCGGAAAACGCCGCCAGGGGGGCCATCACGGAGGGCATCCAGAGCGAGGCGGTCACGGCGCTCAGGGCGCTGGAAAGCGTCATGACGACCGCCGGACGGCTCGGGCTGCCGCTCGCCGGGAAGGGGATCCCTGAGGCGACGGCACTAGTACGCGACGCCCCGGATCTGGCGGTGCAGGTGGTCAGGGATGCGGTGAAGCCAGCAGCTTTGTCGCTGGCTGGCAAGGTCGGCGCCGCGCTCCAGGCGGGCGGGCGGAACGTTTTCGAGGCCGGGCGGGCTGTCGGGAGGCTGGCCGCATGGGCCCCTGGCGACACCGCGGTCAAGGACGCGCTGGCCCAGATCCAGGGTCTGACGATCAGGAACAGGGCCGTGTTCGTGTCCGGCTCGGCTATCGATGACCTTGACAAGCTGCTGGGATCTATTCCGGGACTCGGGCCCTACCAGCACCTCAAGGACACGCTGACGGGCGCGCTTCCAGCTGACATCGGCATTCCCGTCACCTTCTTCGCGGAGAACTGGACACCCGCCGGGTTCGTTGTCAGGACGGTGCAGTGGGCTTCATGAGAAGGCACGGGCCGGAAGCTGACGCTCCCGCGGCGCAGGCGGGCTTGTACGCGCCGGGCGGCGCGGCCGCGGACAGCCTCGCCGGGACCGCCGTGCGCCAGGAGGAAGCCTCAGCACGGGACGAGCGGACGGGCAGGCGGGCGCTGTTCTGGCTGCGCGTGGTTTTTGGCATCACGATGCCTTTGCTCTTTGCCTTGATCGCGGTGGGCCTGATCATGAAAACGGAGAAGGGCCGCACTGCTCTCAACATCCCGTACCTGGCCGGACTCCATGCGTTCGCGACCGGCCTGTCGGCCACCGCGCTGGCCGTGCTGCTGCTGTGCTGGCGTCCGGCCCGCTGGGTGCCCCAGCTGAGGAGCACCATCAACCCCTGCGCTATCTTCGCGGGCGTCGCCTCGGTGGGCGGGCTTCTGGGTGTCACCGGCACGACGGATTCGTCGGGCGGCGGGCATGTGAACGGGTATGCCAGCCTGTCCTTCGTGCCAGCGGCCGTCATGTCCGCGGGAGTCCTCGTCTTGCTGTATGTCTCCTACCGGCTGCACCCGGACGCGCGGAAAACGCTGTACCAGGAGTACAAGTACAACAAGCGACAGGCGGCAGAGCTGCGGGCACGGGAGGCCCGGAACGCGCGCACGCCCGGGACGGGGGCCGGTGGTGGCGGACGGGAGTGAGCCCTGGAATGGCACCCGGCAGGCCACGGGGTACCGCCTGGTGTCCCCGCCGGGCTGGATCCAGGTCCCCGTCCGTGACGCCACGCAGGACACCCCCCGCCAGGTGGTCAGGGACGCGTTCGGCAGCCCGCCCGCGGGGGTACCGCGTGATGCGCTCACCAGGGCCAGGATCGCGATGGAACGGCGGTTAGCGACAATGATCACCGAGGCCAGGCGGAACGGGGGCCTTGACCTGTACCTGCCGTCCGGACGTGCCTACGATCACCCGGTGCCCGCGTCCTTCCTGGTCGCCGAGGGCTCGCCAGGGCCGGGTTCCGCGGACGATCCGCTCACGATGGTAACCGGCCTGGCCGCGGCCGATCCCCGCGCCCGCGTGGTGATCATGGACGGTGCCCCGGCCGTACGGACGGAGCAGACCGCCGGCCCGGACCCGCGCCACGGCATCGCGCACCGTTCGCTGCGGGTGAGCTACACCATCCCGGTGCCAGGCGACGACAGCCGCTGGCTAGTGATCACCTTCTCGACGCCGGGCCCGGACGACCCCGGCGGGGAGCACGCCGTGTTACTGGCGGAACTGTTCGACGCGATCATGTCCACCTTCCGCTGGACCGGCAGGGACCCGGAGGGAGCCCGGCAATGACCCTCCCGGCACGGCCGCCGGGCGTGGCGAGCCGGAAGACACGCAAGCTGTGGGACGAGACCTGGGAGTGCGCGAGCAGGCAGGCATGGTTCGAGGCCGACATCGACCTGACCCGGTGGATTCCCTGCCCCGCGCACTTCCGGGAACCCCGCAGCCGCGCCTGGTGGACCGGTTTCTACGCGGACCTGCTCAGCCAGATGGGCGTGAACGCGGAGCTGGCCAGCGCCGAGCTGACCCGCATTTACGATGGAATCTGGGGTTATGTTCCCTGTCATCATGCCTTCCTCCACGCGTACGACCCGGAGATATCGCTCCTTCCGGTCTGTATCGGGCTCTGGCAGGTCGCGGCAGACTGGGACACGATGTGGCGGAAGTTCACCGGCGTCGACGACACCGGCCTGATCGAGCCCCCGATCGTCGAGGAGTTCGGCAATCCGCACCTCGGTACCGGGCGGAAGTGCCTGCGCTACATGAAGAATAAGAAAAGCGGCCTGGTGGCCGCCGTGCTTGACTACGCGTTCCGCTGCGAGGAGCTGGAGACCGACCTGACGGTGCACGCCCACACCACCGACCTGCGGCGGCTACAGCGCGGGATGCCCGACATCGACGCCCTCGCCACCACCATCAAGGTGGTCCCCTACCAGCAGGCAATCGACGGGGGATAGCACTCACCGCAGCGCTTCGTCCAGCTCGGCCACGCGCGGATCACCCGGCCAGCGGGAATGCAGCCGGGCAAGCACGTGGGCGAGCATCTCGGCCAGCCGCACGGAGCCGGTGCGCTGCGCGATCGCCGCGGCCTGGAGCAACACATCGTGCGATTGATCCAGATCACCGGCCCTGGCATGCACATTCGCCAGGTGAACGAGGAACCGGGCTGCCCACGCCGATGATTTCTGATCATCGGGCAGTGCTGCGTATCCGGTCTGCAATGCGGTGACGGCCTGCTCGCGATAGCGAGGCTTATCTGCCAGGTAGCTGAAGGCTAGGCCCTGGTGGCACAGAAAGTACTTATACGACATCCAGTACAGCCATGGCGGGTGCTGGTCCTGCCTCCGGTCCGTCAGCTTCTCCGCAAGCTCAGTCATCTCGCCAAGCTTGCGTTCCGCTGCGGCAGCATCACCGGCCATGACGCACCCCTGCGCTTCGAGACCCGCGCCGTCAGCGAGCTGCCCGACATCGACTGTCCTGTCGCGCTGGGCGGCTTGCGCAAGGCCGATCACCGTGCCGATGTCGCCCGCGTTCAGCGCCATGTTCCCGCGGTTCACAAACACCGTGGCGATCATCGTCTTGTCGCCGATCTCCGTCGCCCACTCCAGCGCCTGCGCCAGCCGCGCCCGGTCGCCCGCAGGATCGCCCGCGTCACGGTGCAGGTAGGCGGCGAACTGCGCCCACCCTTGTGCCACGTCGAGCAGCGCTGGCCTGACCGGTCCGCGCGCCTGGCGCACGAGGTTCTCGATCGTCGCGAGCTGCGCCAGGACGGGTTCGCGGACGGCCACGGTGCCCATGGAGTCTTCGATGTGCCGCTGCGCGACCAGCATCTCCCGCAGGGAAATCACCACGGGCATGTCCACCTGCGGCTGGTGGCGTGCCGCCCGCGCGAGCCGTTCGGGATCTATGGGCGCAAGCCAGCTGGCCAGCACGTGACCTGCCATGACGCTGCCCGCAAGTACCGATCTGCGGTCCGGCCCGGTGTCCGGATTTACGGGTAGCGGCGTGGTGACCGGCGCTGTGGCGCCAGGTGCCCGGTTGGCCCGCGCGGACTCGTCTGTTACGGGCGCAGTCAGCTTGCCCCCGGCGCCGAGCAGCTCGTCGAGTTCTGCGGCCATCTGCGCAGTGGGGGGCTTGCGCCCGTTGCAGACGTTGGACAGATAGGAGACGTGGTAGTGCGACCTGCGGGCCAGCTCCCGCAGGGACATGCCCCGCTCCGCGAGGAGGCGTCGCACCTCGTCGCCGAAATCCGCCATGTGCGTGGACCAATCGCCGGATAAGTCTTCCCTGTATTCCATTGCCCTGTATCCCGCCACCTGGCAACAGAAAACGTCTTCCAGCTTACGCGCCGTGCCCGTTGACTAGGGGGTTCCGGCCGCGGGCGGAACAGGACAGCCGCCTTCGGGGTCGGCACGCGGACCCGTGAGCGTGAGGAGGGATCATTCGATGAGCGCGCACGGCGAAGAGGATGCGGCGTCTTTCGAGGAGTTTGCGGCGCGTAGCTCGATAGAGCAGATCGTGATCTGCGGGAGCACGGACACCTGGAAGAGCATCGGCCTGATGCTGCTGTCCGCTGTCTTCGTGGCTGTCGCGCTCGCCGCCGCTGCCGTCGGCGCGCACGACCGGGGAGATCTCGTGATCAGGCTGGTGCTCGCCCTTATCGCGGCCTGGCTGCTGGGGTGGCCGTTCGGCAGCGTGATCCGCGCGGGTGTCCGGGGGATGCGCCAGTAACCGGAGCTGAACCGCCCGCGCCCGCAGTGGCAGGCGCGGGCGGAGCGGAGGGAGATCCCTGGCAGTCCGCGCCGGGCGGACCAGGGTACGGCAGGACGAGGACGGACACGCCGGGCTATACCCCTATCCGGTCGCCACCAGGCCGAAGGGAATTCTGGCTATGGGGCGCCAGTTCCACAGGTTCTCCGGGCCTTCCTGGATGACGAGGCTGACGCTGCTGATGGTGACTTCACAAGGCGGGAGTTCCCGGCCCAGGGCCGCGATGACCGGGGCGGCCGGCTGCGCCGAGTTGCTGTAGGCAACGGTGACGTGGGGCGTCCACGGCTGGTGGGCGAGGGCACCGTCACGGCCGGTTGCGGCGCGCGTTGCGGCCCGGGCCGCTCGAAGCAGCGCATCGAGCGCGGTCACGGGCTCTGCCCTCAGCGCGATGGCCTCGGGGTGGTAGAGCACGCGCCTGAGTGTCACGGTGATGGGCTGCGTGCGGGCGAGCAGCCGGGTGGCCTCTGTGGTCATCGCATCGAGCTGCCCGGCAGTGATCTCATCGGTGAACCCTGCGATGAGCGTCGTCAGGTGCAGCCATCGGAGGGGCACCAGGTCAAGGCCGCGAAGCCCGGCCAGCCGCTGGTGTGCCTCGCGCGCAAGCGCGCGGACCTGGGGGTGATCATGGAAGAGGACGTGCCAGTAGACCTGTCCTTGTCCGGGGCGGAGCATGGGCCGCGTGTGCCATCGGTCGGCCATCCGCTCCGGTAGCGGGCTCAACCGCCCTTCTCTGCGGGCGCAGCCACGTTCATTTTGCCGAACGGGACCGCGGTGGCTGTTCATCTGGATTACCCGGCTCCGCTTGCCGGGCTTCGGCTTCGCCGGGTCGCGTTGCCTCGCCTGCCGGGAGGGCGGCACTGCGCTCCCCTGCGAGCATTTCCTTGTACTCGGCTACGAGCCGCTCACGCGGGAACCTGGCGGCGAGGTGACGGCCAAGCTCAGCAGCCCGTGGCAGCAGACTGGCCGACCGGCGCTCCAGCTTCAGTGCCGACGAGCCATGCGCGACGGCCTCATCGAGATCGCCGTGGCGTCCTGCGAGGAGCCCGAGATCAATCCGCGCATTGGCCAGCCGCATCGGCCACCGCACGCTGCCTTCAGCAGTCCGGCACCGGGTCACGACATCCTGGGCGTGCTCCCGGGCCGCTGCGTCATCTGTTCCGAGCCAGGTGTAAATCGTCGCCACATAGAACTCGAATTTGTCGTGATCGAACACGAAATGATGCCTTGGCTGTCCCGGTTCCGGCAGCCGGCTGAGGATTTCCTGGCCTGCCTGAAGCATCCGGGCTGCCTGGCCATCGCCCATCCGGGCGTACCCCCGGCTGGCCTGGAGTGTGAGCTGCACGCCTGCGCTACTGACACCCGCATGCGGGATACCTGCCTCGCACAGCGCGACCGTCTGGGCAAATCGCCCTTCAACGAGGGCGAACCACGCGGCTATCTCGAATGACCAGCCGACAAGCTCACCATGGCCGGCATCCTCGCCGAACTGACGCGTCATCGTGCGCGCGGTCTCCGCAGTGGCCGGATCTCCACCGTCGTAGCAGGTGCAGGCTAGCAGCGCAGCAAGCCATCCCGCGGTCACCAGCAGCTCGCGATGCTGGCTTAGAGTCGCTCGCTTGTCCAGGAGGGCTACGACATAACGCAGATAGCCGGTGGCACGATCGCGCAAGACCGGCGGCGATACGGCCGTGTAGTCACGGCACAACCCGTCCGTCACCATTTGCAGGGCTTCGAGGACGCCTGAGCTGAGATCTGAATGACCGGCGCGGCGCGCGAGCTCAATCAGCTCAAGGGCATCGTGCGGGACCTCGGTCGCGGCACCTGGCAGGTCCCATTCCCGGGACACGCGTGTGGCTAGCTTGCCTCCGGCGCCGAGCAGTTCGTCTAGCTCCGCGGCCATCTGCGCGGTGGGGCGCTTGCGCCCGTTGCACACGTTCGACAGGTAGGAGACGTGATAATGCGACCTGCGGGCCAGTTCCCGCAGGGACATCCCCCGCTCCGCCAGGAGGCGGCGCACCTCATCGCCAAAATCCGCCATGCGCGTAGGCCAATCACCGGGCTGTCTTCGTGTATCCCTTTACGCGTATCCCGCTGCTTGTCAACAGGAAACATCTTTCACCCTACGCGCCGTGCCCGGTTGGCTGAGGGGGATCCACGTTGGCAGGCGGGAAAGGACTCAGGTGACATGGTGCGGGCAGCCGAGGAACAGGCCGCTGCCAGAGGGCAGGCACTCGGGCAGGACATCAGCGTGATCCCCATGGTGCGGCGGCCTGGTGGCGGTGACCGGCCGCCAGGCGCTGCCCGGCATGGCAGCGGAGTTCCCGCGCTAGGGCGTCGGGCAGCTGGAGCCGGGCTGGTGGAAGGCTGCCTGCCCGGAGGGCTTCGCAGGTCCGGATGTCCTGACGGCGGCGACAGCTGCGGGCCTGCGGGCGGCGCCGGGGGACCTGCTTGCTGCAGGGGCCGCAGTGTGACCCTGGCGCGGGAGGAGACCCGGCCCGTGCATCCCGGAGGATTCAGCGCGCATACGCGCTGGCAAAGCGCGATTACGGGAGGAAAAGACCAGATAACCGCAGCGGCCGGAAATCATCCATTGCCGCCCGGTGAAGACCGGCGAGACCGGGGAGCTGTCCGTTGATAGACATAGAAGACCTGGAAGTGCCCAGGCCGGTCAATACGTCGACGCCGAACGCGGCGCGCATGTACGACTATTACCTCGGCGGCGAAGAGAATTTTCCCGCCGACCAGGTGGCCGCGGAGCATGTGCTGCGGGTGGCGCCGTGGATACGGGCGACGGCGCTGGAGAACCGGGCGTTCCTGGGCCGCGCCGTGGGCTACCTGGCCGCCCAGGCGGGAATCCGGCAGTTCGTCGACATCGGCACCGGCCTGCCCACGCGGGGCAACGTGCACGAGATCGCGCACGCCATCGCGCCGGAGGCGCGGGTGGCGTATGTGGACAATGACCCGATCGTGCTGGGCAAGAGCCGGTACCTGCTGGCCCGCGTCCAGAACGCGGGCACGGTCCGCGGTGACCTGCGGCACCCGGCAGCGATCATCGGGCACCCGGACCTGACCGCGCTGATCGACTGGGATCAGCCGGTGGCGCTGCTGCTGGTCGCGGTCATGCATTTCGTCACGGATGAGTATGACCCGGCCGGGATCGTGGCGCGGTTCCGGGAGGTGATGGCGCCGGGCAGTCACCTGGTCATCTCGCACGCCCATCACCGAGGCGACGACGATGCCGTGCGGCAGGCCGTCGATGTCTACAGGGGTGCTGATGCCCCGCTGGTGCTGCGTGCCCGCGAGCAGGTCGGGGGGTTCTTCGACGGGTTTGACCTGCTCGATCCCGGGCTGGTCTGCCTGCCGGGCTGGCGGCCCGCCCCGCGGCCTTACCCGCCCGGGGAGGTCTGGGCCGTCGGCGGCGTCGCCCGGCTCGGAGCACCCGCGTGACCAGGCGCAGGCCAGCTATTCCCGGCATATGGTCGCCGGAGTACTCGCCGCCCGGATCTGTGGCCGCGAGCCTTGCCGGTGCCATCGCCCGCCAGGAGGAATCCGCCCGCCGCGACGGGGAGTCCGCCGGGCGGGATGCCGTGATCGGCCGCCTGGCGCTGCGCTGGCTGCGGGCCGTCCTCCTCGTCGCGACGGTGCAGGCCGTCATCTGGGTCGCGGTCGCCTCGGCCGCGCAGGCGGGGAATGGCACGGGCGTCAGTCTGCCGCTGCTGACCGGGCTCCTGGTCTTCGCTACCGGGGTATCGGCTGCGTCCCTGGGCGCTGTCCTGGTGTGCTGGCGCCCCGGTCGCTGGGTGCCCCGGCTGCGAGGGCTCATCATCCTTGGCGCTTTCCTCGGGTGCGTCACCGCCCTGAACGGGCTGTCCGGCCCTGTGGGCTCGCCAGATGTGTCCGGCATGCCCGGGAACTGGTCCAGCCTGCTGTTCGCGCCCGCGGCCGTGATGTCCGCGGGCGCGGGCGTCTTGCTGTGCGTCTCCTGCCGGATGCGCCCCGCAGCGCGGACGACGTTCTATCAGCGCCTGCAGTACGGCAAGCGGGCGACGCCAGGGCAGCGGGCGGGGGGAGAGAGCCGGATGACACGCGAGAACGGTCCAGGCCATGGCCATCCGTGACGCGATGTGGCGGGAGGCCGTCCTGTGCGGCGAGGGTGACGACCGGGCCGGGCCAGGACGGACAGCGGTTAGTCAGCAGCCGGTCCCGTGCGGGGATTTCGCGGCCGGGGAGAGATGCCGGATGACAGCTGCCGCCACGACGCTCCCGTTCGATATCCCGATGACCCATGGCGGCTCGCGTGAGCAGGCGGAGGGGGATGTGTGGATGCGGAGGTAGTGAGGTCGGCGCTCGCCGCGCTGGCGCAGGGAGCCGCGGGCGAGTTCGGCAGGCAGGCGTGGGCAGCGCTGGCCCGCCTGGTGCGCGCGGCATCCGGGCAGTCGTCGGTGGCGCTGGACGCCGTCCAGGCCGCCCAGGCCAGCCCTTCCGACACGGAACGGCTCAGCGACCTGGCCGCGCTGCTGGCCGGGCGCGCTGGCCACGATCCCGGTTTCGCCGCCGGGCTGAACCTGTGGCTGGCCGAGGTCCAGCGCCACGCCGGCGATGGTCAGGGCGGGATCGTCAACAGCGTCTCCGGTGATGTCGGCGGGACCCTCGTCCAGGCCCGCGACATCTCCGGAGGCATCAGGATCGGCGATTCCCCGGGGCAGGCCGGGTGACGCCGCAGGGCCACGGCGAACCTGCCGCAGACGCTGACACGGTGCCCTGGCAGGGCAGCGAGATCTCCGGCGGCACGGTGCTCGGACCGGCCGTGCAGGCCCGCGACATCCACGGGGACGTCTACCTCGGCACCGGGCCGCCGACCCCGTTCCGGATGCCGGTGCCCGCGCAGCTGCCGCCGGAGCCCGCGCTGTTCACCGGCCGCTCCCGCGAGCTCGCCACGCTGAACGGGCTCCTCGCCGGGGAGGATCCGGCGAGGCCGGTGACGATCATCGCGCTTACCGGCATGCCAGGAGTCGGCAAGACGACGCTGGCGACCTGGTGGCTGCGCCAGGTCCGCTCGAACTACCCCGACGGGGAACTGTTCGCTGACCTCGGCGGGCATATGCGCGATGCGCCCGTCGGGCCGGGCGAGATACTCGCCGCGTTCCTGCGCGCCCTGAACGCGCCCCCATCCCGGCCAGGCGACCTGGAGGAGCTGGCCGGGGCGTGGCGGACGGCGACCACCGGGCGGCGGCTGATCGTCCTGCTCGACAACGCCGCCTCAGCCGCCCAGGCGCGGGCGCTGCTGCCCGCGGGAGGGCCGAGCCTCGTCGTCGTAACCAGCAGGTGCACGCCGAGTGCGCTGGCCCTCGACGGTGCCCGGTTCACCCGGCTCGGCCCGCTGGACGAGCCGGCCGCCGCCGGGCTGTTCGGGCTGGTCCTGGGCGATGACCGGGCCGCCGCCGACCCGGGAGCCGCCCGCGCCGTGGCACGGCTGTGCGGCTGCCTGCCATTAGCGGTCTGCGTGGCCGGGGCACGCCACGCGCTCAGCCCCTGGCGGACGGCCGCGCAGATCGCCGGGGAGCTGGCCAGCGAGCAGCACCGGCTGGCCAGCCTCACCGTGCCGGGGGACCTGTCCGTCCGGGCTGCCTTCGATTCCTCCTGCCAGCGGCTTCCCCCGGACGCGGCCCGCATGTACCGGCTGGCCTCGCTGCTGCCCGCTGGAGAGTTCAGCGCGGAGCAGGCCGCTGCGGCCGCCGCCACCGATCCGCACCAGGCAGCCTGCCTGCTGGACCTCCTCACCGAGGCCAGCCTCCTGGACGAGGAGCCAGCCAGCCGCCGCTACCGGTTCCACCCCCTGATCCGGCTGCACGCCCGCGGCCAGGCCAAGGACATAGAGCCAGCAGCCGAACGGGAAGCGGTGGCAGCACGCTGTACCGGGTGGCGCCCCCAGGCGGCGGTCGCCGGTCTCGCGGTCATCCCCGGCAGTTACCGGCTCAGCTCATCCGCTGGCCCGGTGACCCGCACGCGGTCGCGGGCACCACCACGGCCATCCGTCACCAGCAGGCATCCGGCCCGGCGCTCTGCACCCCAGCCAGTCCCTGACCGCCTGATAAGGAGGCGACCCGCTGAACGATGATGCCGCACGATCGCCCGGCCCCGGCCCCCATGGGCCGTTCGGGTCGGAAGAGGAAGCCAGGGCCGCGGTGCGGCACATCCGCGCCGCCCTGCACGCCACCGCTGAGCCCGGCAGCACGGGGCGGCTCAGTCACGCGCTGCTGGAGAGCACGTGCAGCGCGGCGGGGATCAGGCTGGGAGCGTTCGACCACCGCATCCTGGCGTGGCTGAGCAGCGCCGAGGCCGGGACCGTCGCGGTGGTCGCCGGACTGATCAGCCGCGCGCACGCATCCGGGGACGAGCCGGCGCTTGTCCTGATCCCCGGCGGCAGCCGCCAGACGTGGAAGCTCTGGACCCCCGGGAAGACCGCGGAGCCAGCCTGCGAGGGCACGCTCGACCAGGTCATCACCGCCTCGCGGCTCATCCCCGGGCCGCTGATTCTCGACGATCCGCTCGGCTCCGACTGGGAGCGGCCCGGATCGTTACCGCACCCGGGCTTCCCGCCGACGGCCAGGCCCCGGCTGTCCGGGCCGGAAGCCGGCCCGGAATGAGCCGGGCGGCGCGTCAGGCTGACTTCCCGGCCCGGCGACGGAGATGGGTTCTTACCGTGGGGCGGAGACGAGGCATAGCCCGGACATCTTTTACCGGAGCTGTCGAACGGCGCACAGTAACCTCAACCTTGAGGATGTCCATGCCTGAGCAGTTAAAGGAGGCACGTCCGGCTTGCTTTATGCGGGTGGAACGGGCAGAGATTCCGTCAGCAGATCTCGCGCGTGCGCTCTATGCCGCCGGGGCCGCCGCATAGCACTGACGCGCCATCACGCCCACCGCAGCGCCAGTCAGCCGCGTTGAATGATCAAGGCAGCTGCGTGAGAATGCTTGTCACTCGTTGACAGTCACGACTCCATGGCTTCTTGAACCACGCTGGTGATGTTGCGTGCCTCTTGGCCAGAAGCCTCGGCCTGCCTCACCTTGGCGTGCAGCTGTGCTGCCAGCTGCTCTGGGGTGTAATCACTGGCCTTCAAGTACTGGATGTGAGGATGGAGTGGGTCCGGAGGCACTTGCACATCACCTATCAGAACAGGCAAGACATAGCCGTCACCTTGCTTGAAGGCTGTCATCATCGCCGCCGAGAACTCGTCCATAGGGATCGGCTTCGATAGATACTCAGTAGAGATGAAGGGCACAAAGTAGCGTGTCTGTGAGCCATAGACCTTACGCTGTTCCCGGATGAAGTTTTTTCCCCACCACTCATTACTCATGTCGCGGTCATAAAACAAACGGAGGCCCAGCTTGCGGCAAGCTGTTACGGTCCGCTCGACGTAATCTCGGTGCTCCCCGGCGAAGGAGACCGTCAGTTCATAAGTTACATCTTCGCGAGCGTTCATGTCGCTATGGCATCCGTTAGCTAGCTTGATAACTAGCAAGAATAAATGGCTGCGCCCGCTCCAGGTCTTGCTTGCTGCTCATTGTGACCTCGGGTGGATCTCGACGCACGCGAAGTTCTTGATCCTGCGGAAAGGCATAGTAAAGCTGCCTGGTCGTCTTGGTGACATCGTCACCGAGCGAGAGCAGGTATGCCTCAAGCGCGTCGTATAGGTTCCTGAGATCATCAGGTGCCTGCTCGTGCAGCTGTGTGACCGTCTTCTCGGAGGAGCGCCGGGTCGGCTTAGGTGCATCTTCGGCACCCGCAGCAGTAGCCCTCGCGCTTGTCGATGCGACCAAGTCAAGGGTCAGGTACGCACCGTCGTAGCCGCGGTAGCGGACCAGCTCGATGCTGCGGTTGATCTGGGCGATGGCATGCTCGTCGTAGCGCGTGAAGTCGCTGGCGACGCAAACCAACCGCGGGCCGGTCCAGTCGATCTGCTCGCTGCCTTGGCGTCGAGCGTCCTCATGACCAACAGCTCGAACTCGGCGCGATGATCGAGGAGCCAGTCCAGGTAGAACAAGCTCTGGTTGATGACGTTCTCATTGACCGCGCGCTTGTACTCGAAGATGACGGGGCTGCCGTTTTCATCTAGCCCAAGGGAGTCGATGCGTCCGCTATGCTTCTTGCGAGCCGAGTGTTCGCTAGCCAAGAAGCGCACGCCGAAGAGCACCTCCATGTTGCTCGATGAGCACTTGGAGCGGCCTCTCCAAGGCAAGCGCCGTGCCCTGGAACTCGGCGGCAGTGCCGTTTTCGATCCGGAAGAGCTTGAGGTCTCCCATTAGGCTGACTTCTTCCCGGACTCCTCATACGTCACCGCGAAGATCGAGTCCGAAAGCCACTTCTTGAACGACTCGTTGTCGCTGAACTGCTTGAACAGCTCGGTGTCGTCCTTGAGCACTGCGGTCATAACCCGGCCCAGGGCCTTGTCGTGCTCGATGCGGGCGTTCTGTTTGTCGTTGTTTTTCATGGCGTTCTGGTAGGCGCCATCGGCGGCAACACGGGCTGGGATATCCTCGGCGATCAGGCGCTGCACACGATCGCCGTCGGTCCAGGGGATGTTGCCCCACTGGTCGTTGAAGGTCTTGACGATGTTGGACAGCAGATCAAGCTCGGGCTCAGGCATGTGGCCACCACCGGACGTCGGCACAGGTCCGATTTCGACATCTTCGTCAGCGAGGGCGATCTTCATGGTGGACTGCTTCTCCACACGGTAGCTGTCCATGTCGATCGTCTCGAGGATGCCGCGCGAAAGGTCTTCCTCAGCTGGTGCGGGCAGCTTGGGGATGAGGAAGTTGAGGAAGATCGACAGCTTCTCCCAGCTGGCGTTGGTGTAGGGCAGGATCGCGGCGAGGAAGCTGTAGGTGCGGACGAAGGTCTTGGTCTTGCCCTTGAAATCGACCTGACTGTCCTCGTCGAGCTGCTCGGTGTAGGCCGCCGCGCAGGCATCAAGGATGGGATCGATTTGCTCGCGGGGCGCGTTGCCCAGGTAGAGTGCCGCGAAATCCTCGACCTGTTGCTGATCGTAGACATCGTACCCGTCGAGTTCGGCCTGCAGATCGTGCAGCTTGTTGGGGTCGGTCTCCTCGCCCAGAAGCGTGGTCCGGTAGTAAGGCTCGAAGGACTTCTGGATGACGTCCGGGTCGTTGACGAAGTCGAGCACCATGACGTCGTGCTTCTCGGGATGGGCCCGGTTGAGGCGGGAGAGGGTCTGAACAGCCTTGATGCTTGACAGCGGCTTGTCGACATACATCGTGTGCAAGAGCGGCTCGTCGTAGCCGGTCTGAAACTTGTCGGCGCAGACCAGGAAGCGGTACGGGTTCTCCTGGATCTTGTCCGGGATGTCGCGAGACGGGAAGCCGTTGAGCTTGGCTTCGGTCACCTGCTCCCCGTTGTACTCGGGCTCACCGGAGAAGGCGACGATGTCCAGGTACGGGCTCTTGCGCTCCTTGAGGTAATCCCTGATCGCGAAGTGGTACTTGATGGCGCGCTCGATGCTGCTTGTGACCACCATCGCCCGGGCCTTGCCGCCAATCTTGTTCAGCGCCAGAACGTGGTCGTGGAAGTGATCGACTATGATTTCGGCCTTGAGCCGGATTGCATGGTCATTGTTCTCGACGTAGCGGCGGAGCTTCTTGTTGGCCTTGCGCGCATCGAACTCGGGGTCGGCCTCGACCGTCTTGACGAGCTTGTAGTAGCTCTGGATCGGCGTGTAGTTGGCGAGCACGTCGAGGATAAAGCCCTCTTGGATGGCCTGCTTCATGGTGTAGCTGTGGAAGGGGCGGTGCTTGGTCAGGCCGTCCGCGGAGTACGGTTCGCCGAACGTCTCCAGCGTCTTGTTCTTCGGGGTGGCGGTGAAGGCGTAGTAGCTGGCGTTGGGCAGCATCTTGCGTGAGGCCATGATGCGGTTGATGACTTCCTCGGACGTTTCGTCGTCCTCCTGGCCGTCAACCTCCGACAGTGCTTGGCTCATCCGGCTCGTCGCTTGACCGCCCTGGCTGGAGTGAGCCTCGTCGATGATGATGGCGAAGCTATTACCTCGATGCGAGTCCCCGATGGCCTGGTAGATGAAGGGGAACTTCTGCACCGTCGTGATGATGATTTTCTTCCCGGACTCGATGGCCTTCCGCAGGTCACCTGAGTGGTCCGCGTGTGTGACCATCGAGCCTACCTGGACGAACTGCTTGATGGTGTCCTTGATCTGCTTGTCGAGGATCAAGCGATCGGTCACCACGATGATGGAGTCGAACACCCGTCGACTGTAGTGCTCCAGCCCAATCAGCTGGTGTGCCAGCCAGGCAATGGAGTTGGACTTGCCGCTACCGGCCGAGTGCTGGATGAGGTAGCGGTGCCCGGCGCCACGGGCCGAACCGTCGGCGAGCAGCTTGCGGACGACATCGAGCTGGTGGTAGCGCGGGAAGACCTGCTTGAGCTTCTTCTTGCCTGTTTTGGTATCCTTCTCGGCAACGATCTGCGCGTAGTTTTCCAGGATGTTGGTCAAGCCTGCTGGAGTGAGGATCCGCTTCCACAGGTAGTCGGTCTTGAGGCCCTCGGGGTTCGGCAGGTTCCCCGCGCCGTCCTGGTAGCCCTGGTCAAACGGCAGGAACCACGAGGCCTTGCCCTTCAGCTCGGTGCAGAAGCGTACGACTTGGTCGTCCATGGCGAAGTGTGCCATGCAGCGGCCGAATTGAAACAGCAGCTCCCTGGGATCACGGTCGCGCTTGTACTGCTCGACGGCATCCTCCGCTGTCTGCTTGGTGATGTTGTTCTTTAGTTCAAACGTGGCGATCGGCAGGCCGTTGATGAAAAGTCCGAGGTCGAGGGCCAGCTGGGTTTCGTCCCGGCTGTAACGCAGCTGCCTCGTGACACTGAACTGGTTGGCGGCGTACCGCTCGATAGCCGGGAGGTTGCCAGCGCTCGGCGTGCCGTAGAACAGATTAAGTTCGTGCGCTCCGTGCTTGATGCCCTTGCGCAGCACGTCGATCACGCCGCGCTTGGTTACCTCCCCTTGGAGCCGGGCCAGGAACTTGCGACGCGTAGGGCCATCGTGCTTCAGGTCGAGCGCCTCGGCCATCTCCGGCTGCGTGGCACTGATGAAGGCTGAGAACTCCACGAGGTCCACGGCGTACTCGCGCTCGTAGTCCTTTGGATCACCAACGAACCAGCCTCCCTCTGAGGAGGTCATGTAATCGACGATGAGCGTTTCGAGCGACTTCTCGCTGAGGTCAGTGCTCACTGGTGCACCATCTCTCTAACCGAGTCACTCGCTTGTTCGCTGAGTGGGAGGGTTCGGGTGCACCCCTGGTCCCCGCCGGGCCATCGCCAGTCTCGCTCGACCCTCGAGGTCCAGCATGAGTTCCGCGAGGCCCGGCGGCCCAGGACACCCCGACTGGCTACAGGGCTATGCGCCAATGAGCGCCGATCAGTGAGCGACCGGCTGCGGTGTCCCGGGACCACCGGGTGTCTTCCCGCTGATGCAACAGCGAGAGGACAACCATGAGTATCGCCCCGAGTACTGCCGCGGCGCGCGTTACGGCCGGTGCGGACTGGGCCAAGGACGATCACGCCGTCTGCGTGGTCGGCGACCAGGGCGGGGCCCTGGAGCGGTTCACCGTCCGCCACGATGCGGCCGGGCTGAGGCAGATGGCCGCCCGGCTGCTGCACGCCGGGGCACTGCAGACCGGCATCGAGCGCAGCGACGGGCCGGTCGCCGACACGCTGCTGCAGGCCGGGCTGACCGTATTCGTCATCCCGCCGGGCCAGGTCAAGAACCTGCGCAGCCGGTACGGGCCGGCCGGCAACAAGGACGACCGGTTCGACGCCTACGTACTGGCCGGCGTGGTCCGCACCGACGCCCGGCGGCTGCGGCCCATGGAGCGTGACAGCGAGCAGGCCACCGCCCTGCGCTCGACCGTGCGGGCCCGCCGGGACCTGGCCGGCCACCGGGTCGCCGCGGCCAGCCAGCTGCGAGCCCGCCTGCAGATCGTGTTCCTGGCCGCCGCGACGCTGTTCGCCGGCATCGACCCGGCGATCACCCTGGCGTTCCTGAGCCGCTTCACCACCCAGGAACAGGCGGACTGGCTGTCGCCCCTGAGGCTGGCCGCCTGGCTGAAGTCCGTCGCCTACAGCGGGAAAACCGACCCCGCGGTCCTGCACGCCCGGCTGCTGGCCGCACCCCGCGGCCACGCCGGCCAGCACGCCCGCGTCCACGGCGGGACCACCCTCGCCCTGGTCGCCGTCCTGCGGGCACTGAACGCCCAGATCAAGGCCCTGGCCGCAAGCATCGCCGACCAGATGGACGCCCGCCCCGACGCAGTGATCTTCACGTCCCTGCCCCGCTCCGGCACCATCCGCGCGGCCCGGCTGCTCGCCGAGATCGGAGACGCCCGCGGCCGCTTCCCCACCCGCGACTCCCTGA